>JAABUJ010001053.1_pt1 | contig 44266 bp, 44 predicted proteins | sample 5559131 | NCBI WGS metagenome assembly JAABUJ01 (sample SAMN10711875, study PRJNA513366) | rock metagenome | isolation source: Antarctica rocks | place: Antarctica: Victoria Land, Mt New Zealand nord | collected 2016-01-07
CGCGCCACACGATAGTCGATGGTCGATGGTCGATGGTCGATGGTCGATGGTCGATGGTCGATGGTCGATGGTCGATGGTCGATGGTCGATGGTCGATGGTCGATGGTCGATGGTCGATGGTCGATGGTAAAGCGTAACACCTCATGCGTTATCGTCCGGCCTTTGTCCACCCGTCACTGCGGCGATTCACAACGATCTCCATCGACCATCGACCATCGACCATCGACTGCGTACGTCACGGCGCGGAACGTAGCCGCGCACACCGCGCGGAGTGGTGATAGCGATCCACTCGCCCACGTAGCCATTCACGCGTAGTTCCGTTCCTTCCGCCAGCCATTCCACGATCGGCGTAGCGAGGCTCGGGCCCTGCCGTACGCTCAGGACTAGGGGCGCGGCGACGACGGTCTGGCGCGCGAATGCCGGCGCTGCGGCGGAGTTCGGTGGTAGATTCAGGCGGGTCAAGGTAATGCCAGGACCAAGCAGGACGAAGCGCTGTAGCGGCGTGGGGACGATGTAGACCAGCACGCGCTGGACGACGCCGCGTGGGGGAACCGGGTACCACGCTGGCGCCAGGTGGTACAACGCGGCCATGACCGCCGCCGGGTCGGCGAAGGAGTGTGTATGGAGCAGGGGGCAGGACGGCGGCTGTGTCTCAGTCCCCCGCCGGTCCGGCGCGTTTCGTTCCACCGCGCCACGCAAGGGCTCGTCATGGCTTCTGAGCGATACAGGGACCCAGCAGGGCCATTGGTAGGTTGTCGTCCCTCCGGTATCGGTGAGCATGAAGTTGTCGCGGCGTATGCTGCGCCGCCGGTGTGACGACAGGTTACGCAACAGCACCCGCACCACGGCATACGCGCACGTCGTTTCCCGTCCGCCAATCGACGGACATATATCGTCATTGGCCGGGTAGAGTTCGTCCAGTATGGTGCGCGGGCGGCTGATGCCCAGGACGCGGTAGGCGATACCCCCGTCGACCACCATCCGGCCCACCGCGACCACGCGCGTCAGCGGCGCGGCACGGCGCGGCGCGCTCATCACGCCCGCGCCGACAATGCCGCCGTAAACCAGGAAACCGAGGAGGGCCGCTATGCCAAGCGCGCCCAAGCCTGAGCCCGCGCGTACACTGCCGCGCATCCGGATCGCGTTGGTTGGAACAGCTGCCGTCCTGACCGGCGCGGCTGTGACCGGCCGTCCCGCACTCACCCGGCCGCCCGGAGCAGCGCGGCGCGCGATGGCTCCGGCGCTTGCCAGCGGCTTGGAATGGCGGCCCGGACCTGAATCTACCGTGAGGCGCAGCAGCGCCGCGCCACTGCCCAGAAACAGCCCCAGCAGCGCGACGGCGAGGGCGACCACGATCCCGCGCGGCCACCAGGGGTACGTATGCAGCCACCAGACGGCGTAGGTATTGAAGCTCGCGCGGTCGCGCAGGGCGTCAACGTCGGTGAGGCAGAGCGTGGCCTGATGATACACCGGGAAGACGCACGACTCATTCGCGCTGCCCAGATGCACGGAGGCGGTGTGCCGCACGAGCGGAGCGTGGTCTACGTATAGCTGGGTGTTGTCGGCGACATCCTTCAGCGAAAGCAGCAGCGGCGACTGATCCGGCGTCCAGAAGTAGTTCAGGTTGAACCCCCAGGAATAGTGGTCGACTTGGTCGGGATAGGTGGCGAACACATAGTGGAACGAGCGCCAGTAGCTGACCGTCACAGCGGAGAACTGCACCAGCAGCGAGGCCGCCAGCACGCCGACCAGCACGCCCCGCAGCGGCAGGCGATAGCCGCGCCAGCGCGCGAACACCTCGCCCAGCGGCAGGATCAGATACGGCAGCGTCGCGTAGAGGTAGCGCGGCCCCCACGCCGGGTCACCGTGCCAGTAGTTCACGTTGCTGTAGAACAGCAGGTAGCCACCGCAGATGAAGGCGAACAAGAGCGCCGGCCGCAGGCAGCGCCGCCAGAACGGACGCGTAGCCAGGACCAGCAGCAGCACGGCGGGCGTGTACCACAGCAGCCCCTTGCCGGGGCTGATGAGCAGGTCGGGCAACCCCAACCAGGGGGGAAAGCCGAACGACGCGTCCCCGTGCGGCTCCAGTTGCAAAGGCTTCCCGAAGCGCGCGACGTTATACGCGGCATTGATCACGAGGGAGGGCAGGACGCCGGCGGCATAGAGCGCGAGGTCGCGCACGAGGGGTCGATGGTCGATGGTCGATGGTCGGAAGAAGGATCGTAGGGTACGCGCGCGCTTATGCGGCAGCGCCTCGTCAGCGACCGCCGGCCGTCCCACGTTCGACATGTGACCATCGACCATCGACCATCGACCATCGACTCTCCGTACGTGGAGCGCCACGAGGTAGAGGGCGAACAGGGGCAGGGTGATCACGCCGGCCACCCGTGTGACGAAGACGAGGCCGGCCGCCAATCCCATCGCCACCAGCCACAGCCACCCCGTATCTACTGGGAGCGCCGGCTTCCAGCCGGCAAAAGTCCGCCGGCGGATTCTAAAACGATGGTCAACGTCACGGTCGCGATCGTCTGCCGGCTGGACAGTCAGCGGACTGACGCCGGCGCTCCCAGTAGATAACGCGTGCTGCCACCCACGTCCGCCTGTCGCCTGTCGCCTGTCGCCTGTCGCCTGTCGCGTGTAGCGCAGCGCGGCGTAGGCCGCCGCCAGCAGGAACAGGCTCTCCATGGTGTGCTCGAGGTTGGAAAGCACGTCGGGCCACAGCGAGGTCCCGAAAGCCAGCAGCGCGGTGAGGGCAAGCGCGATGCGGCGGCGATAGGCCAGCAGGCGCGCCGTGGCATAGAACAGCACGGCGAGCAGCGCGCCCAGAATGGGGCCGAGCAGCTTACAGGTCAGCAAGACGATAGGCGGGGTGATCGGGGCGGCGCAGTCGGTGTGGGCGAGGCCGGCCAGGCGGCGTCCGAGCAGGTACAGCGGGATCATCGCCGTGGACTGTCCCAGTGTGTATTGCGCATAGGTACGGCCGTGCAGGCCAGGGCCGGTGCGGTTGTCGACCTGGTAGGGCGTGATGGCGAAGCTATTGTGCTCGACGATGGAGCACGTCACCTGATAGCGGATGTACCAATCGCCGTTGTGCGAAGGCTGATCGACGTTGAACGAGAAGAGATACCCCGAGAGCACGCAGACGAACAGCAGCAGCCCCACAAGCCACGAGCGCACACGGCCTGTCGTGGCGCGCGGGGCTTCCTCGCCGTCAAATGGACCGGATGCGTCGTGTCGTCGCCGCATGGCTGGTGTTGTGGCAACAATCTGTGACGCTTGGGACGCGTGACAAACCTGCTGCGCTCTCCTTTATCAGGGGCGTCATCGACAAGAACAGTACGCCACGACGCCTGGTATGCCCTTGTCACGGCGCTGCTCCTATGAACGGTATGGACCGAATACCGCATGATTGTACCATGCCAATACGGCTTCTCTGCGATGTTTTCGCGCTACGTGGTACGATGCAAGGCGTGAAACGCTACAAAACATATGCATATAGGAGCGCGTCATGCGCGTCCTGATCACCGGCGCGGGCGGGCAACTCGCCGCCGACCTGGCGACGGCCTGCGCGGAAGCCGGGCACACCGTAGACCGCCGCGCGCGCGCCGACCTCGATATCGCCGACGACGCGGCCGTGCACGCGGCCCTGGAAGATACCCGACCCGATGTTATTCTAAATCCCGCCGCCTACAACCGCGTCGACGACGCGGAGAAGGAACCGGCTGTTTCTTTCGCTGTCAACGCTTTCGGGCCGCGCGCGCTGGCCCACGCCGCCGCCGCGCGAGACATTACACTCGTGCACTATAGCACCGACTACGTCGTCGACGGCGCCAAAAGAACGCCCTATAGCGAGGACGACGCGCCGTTTCCCCTCTCCGCCTACGCCGCGTCGAAGCTCACGGGGGAATACTTCGCGCGCGCGCTGGCGCCGCGCCACTACGTGCTGCGCGTCTGCGGCCTCTTCGGGCTAGCCGGCCGCGTCACGCGCCACGGCAACTTCGTGGAGACGATGCTGCGCGTCGCCGCGGCCGGCCGGCCCCTGCGCGTCGTGTCCGACCAAATCGTGGCGCCCACGAGCACGCGCGACGTCGCCGCTGCGACGCTCGCTCTATTGGAAGGTGGCGCGCCGTACGGGCTCTATCATTGCACCGCGCGCGGCGAGACCTCGTGGTACGAGTACGCGCGCGCCATCTTCGAGTTCGCTGGCGTGGCAGCCGATCTCGCGCCGACGACGGCCGCCGCGTACGGCGCGCCGGCGCCGCGGCCACCATACTCCATCCTCGACAACGGCAAGCTGGAGGCGGCCGACGCGCCACGCCCACGTCACTGGCGCGAGGCGTTGGAAGAGTATTTGTTGATAAGAAACGTATAATGCAAGCGCGAAACCCGCGGCTGGCTCCCCACTGTGGCGGGGTCCTCGATGGCGGCCTGCCGACGCTGCGGAGCCAGGCCGATGGTGTTTTTGTAGGGGCGTATGGCATACGCCCTGCTCGCGACCGAGGGCGTATGCCATACGCCCCTACAATCGACTCAAAGGAGTTTTATGAAAGGGTTGATCCTGAGCGGCGGTAAAGGCACGCGCCTACGGCCGCTCACCTACACGGCCGCCAAGCAACTCGTGCCGGTGGCCAACAAGCCAGTCCTGTTCTATGCCATCGAGGATCTCGTGGCGTCCGGCATCACCGACATCGGTATCATCGTCGGCGACACCGCCGAACAGATCAGGGCCGCCGTCGGCGACGGGTCGCACTTTGGCGCGCGCATCACCTATATCCCGCAAGATCGCCCCGGCGGACTGGCCCACGCCGTCGGCGCCGCGCGCGCGTTCATCGGCGACGAGCGCTTCGTGATGTACCTGGGCGACAACTTCATCCGCGAGGGCATCGCCCCGCTCGTCCACGCCTTCGCGCAGAGCGAGGCCAACGCGCGCATCCTGCTCTATCGCGTGCCCAACCCCCAGGATTTCGGCGTGGCCGTGCTCGACGGCGACCGCGTCGTGCGGCTGGTGGAGAAGCCGCGCGAACGCATCAGCGACCTCATCATCGTGGGGGTCTACATGTTCGACCGTCACGTCTTCGAGGCCGTGGACAGCATCGCGCCCTCAGCGCGCGGCGAACTAGAGATCACCGACGCCATCCAGTGGCTGGTCGACCACGGCTACCACGTCGAGCCGCATGTACTGGAGGGACACTGGATCGACACCGGCAAGAAGGAGGACATGCTCGAAGCCAACCGCCTCGTGCTCGAGGTCCTCAAACCGCGCGCGGAGGGTGTGGTCGACGACCTGTCGCAACTGACCGGCCTGGTGATCGTGGAACCGGGGGCCGAGATCGTGAACTCCGTGCTGCGCGGACCGCTCATCATCGGGGCCAACACGCGCGTGATCGACTCGTACGTGGGTCCGTTCACCGCGATCGACCACGACTGCCTGCTCGAAGGCATCGAGATCGCTAACAGCATCGTGCTCGAACACAGCCGCATCACCGACATCGAGCACCGTATCGAGGACAGCCTGATCGGCCGCTACGTCCAGCTGCAACGCTCGCCCGCCAAGCCGCGCGCCTACAAGCTACTATTGGGAGACCATAGCAAGGTGGTTGTTTTGTGAGTGAGAGTCAAACGTTTACGCCGCGGCATATCCTCGTCACGGGTGGGGCCGGCTTCATCGGCAGTGCCTTCGTGCGCCTCGTCCTGGCGCGCTACCCCGACCTGCGCGTGACCGTGCTCGACAAGCTGACCTACGCCGGCAACCTGGCCAACCTCGCGCCGGTCGCGGACAACCCGCGCTACCGCTTCGTGCAGGGCGATGTCGCGCGGCGCGAGGACGTGCTGCCAGCCCTGCGCGACTGCGACGCCCTCGTCAACTTCGCCGCCGAGACGCACGTCGACCGCTCGATCCTCGACGCCGGCGCCTTCGTGACGACCGATGTCTACGGCAGCCTCGTGCTGCTGGAGGCAGTCAAAGAACTGGGCACGCCCCGCGCCCTCTTCGTGAGCACCGATGAGGTATACGGCGACGTCGAGCAAGGCGCCTCCGTGGAGTCCGACCCCTTCGCGCCGCGCAGTCCCTACGCTGCCTCCAAGGCGGGCGGCGAACTGCTGGTGCGCGCCTACCACATCACGCACGGGCTGCCCGTGCTGGTCACGCGCGGCTCTAACACCTTCGGCCCCTACCACTACCCTGAGAAGCTGATCCCGCTGATGATCACCAACGCGCTCGACGACCAACCGCTGCCCGTCTATGGCGACGGCCGCCAGCAGCGCGACTGGCTCTACGCCGACGACCACGCCGCGGGCATTGACCTGGTGTTGCGGCGGGGCGCGCTCGGCGAGTCCTACAACCTGGGGGGCGGGAACGAGCGTGAGAACAGCGACGTGGTTCAGCAGATACTGGCGTTGACGCGAAAGCCGGAGAGTCTAATTCGTTATGTGCAGGACCGTCCCGGCCACGACCGCCGCTACGCCCTTGATTGCGCCAAGGCGCATGCGTTGGGCTGGCGGCCGGCCAGGCCGTTCGAGGAGGCGCTGGCCGACACGGTGCGCTGGTACCAACAGCGCGAGGACTGGTGGCGTCCGCTCAAGAGCGGCGCGTACGCCGCGTACTATCAGCAGCAGTACGAGAGCCGCTTCGCAAAGTCGTGAGTTGCCAGTTGCCAGAAACTTTCGAGTTCGTGGGCAATAGTCGATTGAGTGCGCAAGATTTACAATTGCATGTCGTACCTACTGACAACTGACAACTGACAACTGGCAACTGGAGGAAAGATGATCAAAGGCGTCGAAATCAAAGACTTGCGCACGAATCCGGACGAGCGCGGGTTCTTCCGCGAAGTCATCCGGGTGACCGACCCGTTTTTCCCCGAGGGCTTCGCGCAGCTCTCGCACAGCTACATGCGCCCCGGCATTGTCAAGGCCTGGCACGTCCACAAGACACAGGTCGACTGGTGGTACGTCCCCGCCGGCGCGCTCAGGTTAGCGCTCTACGACACGCGCGATGGCTCGCCGACCAAAGGCGAGTTGCAACAGCTGTACCTGGGCGAGGGTTACCCGGCTCAGGTGGTCAAGATCCCGCCGGGCGTGGCGCACGGCTGCCGCGCGCTGGAGCCCACGCACCTGCTCTACGTGACGTCGGGCGTCTACGACCCGGCCGAGGAGGGGCGTATTCCCTACGATGACCCCGCCATCGGCTACGACTGGATCTCGGGACCGTCCATCACATAGGCGGCAGGCAGCAGGCGACAAAGGTTCTTGATGACGGCTGAAGAGAAAATACTGGTGACGCGCGTCAGCCTGGAGCATACGCGCACGGAGCAGCAAGCGACGTGCGCGACGTTCGCCGCAGCCAACGCCGTGCTGACGCGCTGGTCGTGGTCCGAGGCCGGTGAGCCGAGTCCGGCGGGTTCGGTCTATTGCGTCGTCCACTGGGCTGACGGCACGCGGCTGGTCGTGCGGTATGACATCCCGCCGGCGGCCGGCGTGCAAGCGAACCTCGGCGCGGCGATCCGCGCCCAGTGCACGTACAGCGCCGGCCGGCAGCGGCCGCCCGACATGCCCCTGGACGACTACCAGCGGCTCATCTGGGGCGCGGGACGCCAGACGATCGAGCGCTACGAGCGTATGCTGGACGCGCTGGAGATGTAGCGCCTATACCACGCGCGGCCCTTGTATACTGGTGGCATATAGCGTGACCACAAAGTGAGCCGAGAGAGCGAGCGATGAGACATGGCAACGCAATCTATCTCCCCATCCACACCGTCGTCGGGCGATTTGCCGCCGATCGACAAATGGTTCTACCCCGTCGGTAAGCCGAAACCCATGCCGACACAAGAACACTTGCGCGCATTGCTGCTGCTCTACCAGATCCTGCTGCGCTTCCTGCCTGAGGAGCACCTGGTCGGCGGCGAGATGGTGTTTATGTACGACCCGCTCTCGTTGCGCAAGCACTACATGCCCGACCTACTCGTCGCGCTGCGCGTTGGTCCCGAGGACCCGCGCTTCGGCGGCACGCGCTTGCAGTACCGTCTGTGGGACGAGGGCAAAGCGCCCGACATCATCATCGAAGCGGCCTCGGAGAGTACGGTCGAGAAAGATAACGAGGAGAAGATGGAGCGCTACGCCCAACTCGGCGTGCGCGAGTATGTGCAGTTCGACCCCGCCGGCAACCTGCTGGAGCCGTGCTTGCAGGTGTTTCGCCTCCCCAACGCGGCGCCCCCTCGCCGTGGATACGAATACGCAGAGGACGCCCACTTCGAGTTAATTCCGGCGGAGTAGGACGGCTCTGTGCAGAGTTCTGTGCTGCCATGCGCCTGGCTGATGGCCGGCAACATGCTGCGCCTGCGGGAGCGCGCGACACGACAGCTCCTGCCCACGCCGGAAGAAGCCGCCCTCGCCGAGCGCGACGCGCTGGCGCGGCAGCGCGATGCCGTGGCCGAGGAACGAGACACAGCTCGGGAGGAACTAGAACGTCTACGCGCCGAGATTGCTCAGTTGCGCGGCGAGGGATCGTAGCGCGTCCAATAACGGCAAAAGGCACGGGTCGGTCATCTAGAGGTCGATTGGCGAAACGGACATTATTGTACGCTAAGCGCACGACGCGGGTTGTAGCGGACGTACAAGCGTCGCTTGCCCCACGAATGACCGCACGGGGATTTTCGTGCGCACCTACTATCCTGGCGCTAGCTCAGTCCGGCCTTCACGACCTTGATGGGGTGAGGGCCCATGGCCGGACTGAAGCAGGTAACCGTCTCCGGCACGTGTAAGCGCGGCTCAGCAGCGATAGGCGATTCTCATAGGAGCGCGGCTCGCTCAACGAACGGGGGTCAAGCGCGGTCAGGCGCGCCAGCATCTGTTCCATAAAGCGCGTGTCAACCTCCGGCAACCGCTCTTGGGGCGGACAATAGCCGAAGAGATGTTGGTCGGCCACATAGTGGTAGACCAGGCCCTGGGCGATGCGCGAGATACCGGCTAGGTCGTGGGGCAAGTCCTCGAGAAGAGGCGCGTAGGCCCCTGGGTCGCTAAAACGGCTGTGTGTGGCATAGAACGTGTCCATACATCTCTTCCTGAGGCGGGAGGTTTATGCGATATTCGCTCTGCGGCGCGATCCCTCGCTAGGTCTGGCTCGCCCCAACCTCGACGGCGAGTTCGGTCGCCGGCTCGACGGCCGGCTCCGTGGCGGGCTCATGCATGAGCCCGGCGTAGACCTCGCCCGTCGGGTCGACATCGGCCTCGCCGCGCTCCTCAAGCCACTTCTCGACGTCCATGGCCGCCTTGCAGCCCTCCGCCGCCGCCGTCACGGCCTGACGGTAGCGGTGGTCGCGCACATCGCCGGCCACGAACACGCCCTCCACGGCGGTCGCCGTGCCCTCGGCGTCCTGGGCCACGGCGTAGCCCCGCTCGTCGAGCGGGATATGGCCGTGGAAAATATGCGTGTTGGGACGGTGCCCGATGGCGACGAAGAGCGCGTCGGTCGGCAGCACGCTCTCCTCACCCGTCTTCATATTGCGCACGCGCACGCCGGTCACCCTGGCCGCGCCCGTCTGAGGATGCTTTTCGCCGAGCGCTTCCTCGACGACGGTGTCCCACACGAAGCGGATCTTGGGGTTATTGAGCGCGCGCTGCTGCATGGCCTTGCTGGCGCGCAGTGTATCGCGCCGGTGTATGACGGTCAGTTCACTGGCGAAGCGCGATAAGAAGATGGCCTCCTCCAGCGCTACGTCACCACCGCCGACGACGACCATGCGCTTGTTGCGGAAGAAAAAACCGTCACAGGTAGCGCAGCTGGACACGCCGTAGCCGCGATATTGCTCCTCGCCGGGTATGCCGAGCCACATCGCCGAGGCGCCGGTAGCGACGATCACGGCGTCGGCCTGCTCGATTTCGTCGTCCTCGGCGCTGAATGGCTTGACGTGCGTAGTCACACGGAAAGGGCGCTGTGAGAAGTCAACAGCGGTCACGTCGCGGTCGCGCAACTCGGCGCCGAAGCGCTCGGCCTGCGCGCGCATGTTGGACATGAGCTCGGGCCCCTGGATGCCCTCGGGGAAGCCAGGGAAGTTCTCGACATCGGTGGTGAGGGTCAATTGGCCGCCGTGCTGGTAGCCCGTGTAGACGACCGGGCTCAGATTGGCGCGCGCCGCGTAGAGCGCCGCCGTGTACCCCGAAGGACCCGACCCAATGATGATCAGCTTCTTGACGTCCGTTGCCATCTACCCTTGCTCTCCTCGCTGTCACCGCACTGCTATCGTCACGGCCTATCACCGCTTATCTCTAATCAGTATAACAGATATTTCAACGTTTATTAAAATATCGACGGCGTGACGCGGACACAGGCGTCAGCCGATGCACCTGTGTCCGCATCATGACGGGTCCGCGGTTTGTGAGGCTGTAGGACTCAGAGAACTACTTCAACCCCTCATTGCTTGCGCTAACCACGACGTGGTCAAGCAAAGCCGTGTTCAGCAGCGCGTTGTTGTGCGCCGTCACCGCCAACCCCACGTAGACCGTAGCCGCCATCGGTACCGTATCCGTACCGACCGGTGTCCACGTCGTACCGTCACTCGATACGAAGCCGGTTAGGGTCGATCCGCTACGCGCCAGCTTGACCCACACGGGAGCGGCGATGCCGTCTAGTTCCGTATGCGCCGCGTTGGCACCCGGTTCCGTACGTCGCTGGAAGGCCGCGCCACGGTCCGGCGTGAGTACCATGTCGGCGAAACGCGCCGAAGGGTCAAGTGTCTCACGGATCATGACGCCCGCCTTAGCCCAGGGATCGGTGTCCGTCTGACGGGCCACATGAGCTACGATCTGCCCGTCGCCCACCAGAGAAAGGTAAACAAAGTGGAAGGCGTCGGCGGTACCCCCTATATCCCCGCCCGACCCCGCGATGGTATACAACCCCGCTACATCCAAGAAGATACTGCCAGCCACGCCGACGTTACCGATATCCTGGCTACCCAATGGGGCAGGCAACGGAGTCGCCGTCGCCGTAGCGCTCGCCATCGCTGTCGCGCTCGCCGTCGCTGTTGCCGTCACCGTAGTAGTCGCGGTCGCGGTAGTAGTCGCGGTCGCGGTAGTAGTCGCGGTCGCGGTAGTAGTCGCGGTCGCGGTAGTAGTCGCGGTCGCGATGGCGGCAGGCGGAGTGCCAATGCCCACCGTGGGTATCGTCGTGGGTACCGTCGGCGTCGCATTGGAGCCATCGGGCGGGACAGGAACGGAAGGCACGGCGCTTGGTATTAACCCCGCTATGGCCGTCGCCGTGGTGGGGACGTCGATCGTAGGCGTCACAGTGGGAATACTGCTGGGCAATGCTGCCGGCACAGTGGGCGCAGGTGTATCCGGCACGACGACCGTGGGCGCCGCGACCGTGACCGTGGGTGGAACGGGTATCGTCGGTAGTGGCAGCGCGGGTATCGTCGGTAGTGGCAGCGCGGTGATTGTCGCGCGCGCAGTGGTAGGGACACTAGGGATAACGCTCGGCACAACGGCGGTGATCGTGGGCGGAGCAGGGATAAGGGTAGGCACGACAGTCGGAGCAGACGCCACACTGTTGCCGATCGTGGTCGCGGCGCTCTGTGGCAGTGCGGTGATGGTGGAGACCGCCAGTGAGTCATTACCTGCGACAAACTTCGCTAAAGGCGGCAGGACAACGGTCCGCGCCACACTCGTCGGGCTCGCGGTCGACGCCGGACGCATCGGCATGGGCGACGGCGCGGCAACGCCGCTCGTGGACCGGCCTGTGTTGCCCAGCGCGGTGGGCACGGCTGGGGCGGAATGGGATACCGACCGCGCTGGATGGCCATTGTTCACGCGGACTATAACCGGCATGATCGCGCGCGGTGTGGGCGACACGTTCGTGCGCCTGGTCGCGCGCGCTGTGGAATGTGCGTCCATGCGCGTGATCCCATGTGACGTTGGCCGCGCGGTGGCCGTCGCGACATACGATACAGCTGTCCGCGCAGCCGGCACAGGCGTTGTGGTCATCGAGGGACTGATCGGTACCGGCGTAGCGGTAAGCGCGGGCGCGGCCGGTGTGAACGTTACCGTTGGGACGAAAGACGGCGCGGCTGTCGCCGTCCCCGCCGCGCCACCGGCCACGCCGCTGCTCACAGTAACAGCCGAGGTGACGACAGCGGGCGCGGTCATAGTGGGCGCGGTTATGGCGCCGGGCATGATAGTGATAGTGGTAACAGTTGGCGCGGCGGTCGGTCCGCCGCCGAAACGTGTGGCGGATGTTATCGTCCCAGCGGCGTCGCCGCTTGAGGTCACGGTGGCGGAAGCGCGGACATCGTTTGCCTGCGCCGTTGCGCGCCCTGTCGCGCCGGATTGGGCGCCAAATGCGGAAACGGTCGTCGGAGTTCCCATCGTCGCGCCAGCCGTAGCGACGGCGCCAGGGCCGCTACCACCCACGTTGCCCTGTGCGACACGCCCTATCGCAGGTGTAACGGTGAAACGGTGTAACGCGGCGGGAGATTGCGACGCGGCGGCCGCGCGTGTCGCCGACAAGGAGGGAGTACGGGTCGCCTGAGCAAACGGTGATGGTCCGCCTAACCGCGTTAAGGCGCCGCCGCCTAACCGCGCTAAACCGCCGCCGCTGCCGCCCCGAGTAGTGAGCGTCACGCCATGTACCGTGCCAGTGGATAGCTGCGACAGTGTATGCCGCGACGACGCGTGTTTGACCACGACCACGGCGGCGGCGATGGCGGCCACGACGGCGATAGCGGCAATCTTGGCCGCCATCCCCCCGACACCCACGATTGACGCAAAGGGCGCCGAGGCGCCTGCAATCGTCCCCCCGGCGGCCACCCCGGCGCCGCTCGCGGCGGCAACACCCGCCCCGGCACCCCCTTCGGCCAGACCACCCGCGGCGGTGAGCGCGCTGCCCGCCGCGCCAGCCTTCGCGGCATGGGATACGAGGATCGGGCCGACTTTAAAAAGCACCCGGGCTTTGATCGTGGCCGGGACCGTGAGCGGCAGCGCCAGCAGCAGTTTGCGGCTATCCTTGCGCGCCCGTAGTTGCGCCGCGCAGATGTCACACTGCCGCGCATGCGCCGCAGCGCGGACGCGCTCTTCGTCGCTCCCCTCGTGATCGGCCAGGACGGCCAGGACGCGGGGTGTTTGGACACAACTCAGCGCGGCCGGGGCTCCAATGGACGCAGAGCCAGCGCCTAACGCGACCTTACGGTATTCGTCGCGGAAACGCGCCCGCGCCCGGAATAGCAGCGCCTCGACGCTCCCGGTCGTCGTCCCCAATGACGCGGCGATAGCGGCGTAGCTCAAGCCCCCGATCTCGCGCATAGCCAGGGCGGCGCGATGGGTCGGCGCCAGCCGGTCCAGCGTGAGGCGTACCGCCCGCTGGTCCTCGGCCGCGAGTCCCATCGCTTCGGGTGAGCCCCAACGCCCCGTGTCGGGATGTGTCTCGACGACAGCGTCGGTCAACTCGGCCTGTGGGAGGCGCATGCGCTGGCGCAGTGTGGCCCAGGCAAGGTTCGTCGCGATGCGCATGACCCAGGGCCTGAACGATTCACCGCGCCGCAGCGTGGGCAGCGCGTGGAGCGCGTGGAGAAAGGCATCCTGCGTGACGTCCTCAGCCTCGCCGTGGCGGCCAAGGATACGGTACGCCAGCGCGTAGACGCGCGGGGCGTGCCGGTCGAACAGGGTCGCGAAGGCGTCGCCGTCACCGCGCAGCGCGCGCGCGACAAGCCCGGCGTCGACGGACGAGGCGTCTTCCTCGTCGTGGAACGCGTCCGATCCCGAGTCCGGAGGCGGGAACACATGTTGGGCCATACACATCCAAGCGAGGACTGGCGTTCAGTGGCAGGTTAGGCGTTTCCTCCCACATCAAGGCACGATACATACCATCTGATACTATTGTACAATGCAAAGCCGCAAAGCCGCGATAAAACAGGGACAGGCGTCCTGTTACTGAGTCTAACCTACCCCCACCAGAACGCGGCGGCGACGATACCGTAGAGGCCCATCAGCGCCATACCCTCGAGCCACGTCGACTCGCCGTCGTAGATGATGATGGCGCTCAAGACAGCGGCTAGCCCCAGCGCGGCGACGAACAGGCCCGGCAACACGAGGGTGAGGTGCGCCCCGCCGAGCACGAAACTAAGCAGCACCAATACCGGCGTGAGCCCGAGCGCGACCTGCAGCGAACTGTTCAGGATCACGCTGATGGCGTAGTCGGGCTTGTTACGCGCGGCGAGTTGCACACCGACGAAGTTCTCGACGGCGTTCCCGGCGATGGCGACGATGACGAGCCCCGTAAAGGCGGCCGAGATATGCAGCGTCGTGATAGCCGGGGTGAGCGCACTCACGAACCAGTCGGACACGAACGCGGCGCCGACGCCCGCCCCGGCGAGGATCACCGCGGCCAACCACAGCGGCCAGTGCGCCGCCGCCGCGTCGGCCTCGATCTCGGGCGTCGGGACGCCGCTCGGTCCGCCGCTCAACGAGAACGGGATACTGGCGATAAAGACGGCCAGCAGCACGACGGCGCAGGCGATGCTCAGGGCGCCGGTGTGGGCCGCCGCCGGTGTGTGCAGCCCCGCGGCCAATGTCGGTACGGCGAGCGCCGCCACGGCCAGGAGTGTCAGCGACGCGATCATGCGCGGCGGCTCCGAGGCGAAACGTTGCGTACCATGGCGCAGACCACCGACGAAGAAGGCCAGCCCCAGCACGAGCAAGCTATTGCCCAGCACTGAGCCGACGATCGTGGCCTGGACCACGGTCACACCGATAGCGGTACCCTCGCGCAAAGCGAAGATACTGACAAACAACTCGGGCAGATTGCCCAAGGCCGATTGCAGCACCCCCGTCGCGCCCGGCCCAAGCCGCTCGCCCAGTTGCTCGGTGGCCTGCCCCACCATGGCGGCCAGCAACGCCAGCGCGACGCCGGAGATGACGAAGATGAGCACCGCGTTGGCGCCGATGGCGGACAGGACGCCGCTGACGGCCGTCACCGCGACCGCGACGATCAGGAGCAGGCGCTCCCGGCGGCCTAACGCACGCACAGGCATACCCCGTCCGAGCGCGTGCGGCATGACGCGTCGGGCCGTCGCGCGCGCGCGGCGGCGTCCATAAAATTGGCTGTAACCAAAATGCCCCCTCGTACGTCTTTATAGATAGAGCGTGGGACGGGCGCGGGCCGGCGGCGGCGCCTATTAGGCTGATGGGGCGGCCACCGCTGTGAGCTCCCTGCCCGTCCTGACGCTATACTCCACCGTTCGTCGCCTATCGCCCATCGTCTATTAGCCGCCCCGCACCGCGTCGGTCGCCAAACCGGCGATAGCCGGCAAACGGTCCGCCGGTACATGGAATGTCAGGGCGCGCCAAGGCCAGCGCAAGGGGTCATCGCCATCATCACGACCGTCGTCGGCCGCCTCGCCCTCGTGCACAGGGCCGCGTCGCTCCACCACGAAGGGGTCATCGGGGCCAAGGACGGCGCGCCGCCGTAGCGCGGCGTCAGCGGCGCGCTCGTCGTCGCGGTTGAGCGCCGCGACGCTACGCCCGGCGACCACCACGCGCAGGCCGACCGCAGGCTCGCCGCGCACGTCGCCCAGGACCTCCAGCGCGGTCACGGCCACATCGTTCGTTATGAGCAACGGCCGCCAGCCAGTCAGGCGCCCTTTTTGCCGGGCGATACGTTCGCGCGCCGCCGTGTATTCATCGTGCATACTTTCATAGTATCAGGCAGCGTTCAGCGAGAAGGACGACAATCCAATGGAGGAGATAAGTATGAACGACGAAGAGCGATGGTTGGAGGCCCTAACCAAGTATGAGGGGCTGGAGATGGGGCGGCGCAAGGTTGAGTTGAACAGCATCATCCGCCCCGTGCTAGAGCGGCTGCGACGCGACGCGCCGACGGTCGAAGCACTGCGCGAACTCTACCACGCGGGGGACGAGTGGTGGCTTGACATCGCCAGAGACGGCTACCCCGACCAACCGCGCATGTGGGAAAAGAGCCGCACCGCCGATGTCGCCTACGGCATGCGCTACAAGCAGCTGACCGGCCAGGCGCCGCGACAGGCATAAGCGCGCATGCGTGGGTTGCCCCGGTGACGCCCACGCCCTGCGCGATGGCGACCGGACGGCTATAGGTGTAGCGACACGGTCGTGGAGGCGATCCAGCCGCGCATGATGACGGTGCGTTTCACCTAATCACGTTCGTCAGACATGGCACGACTGTAAGCGCCTACTCTGATGCACATCTCGATGCTTCGAAGAGTTCGCCGCACCCAACCGACATGGACAATAACTCCTCCCTCGTTGCAGGCCGTAGTACCTGCACCGGAGCAGATAAGACGGGTTGGCTCAATGGGCAGCTTGATGAGATCAAGCTTTACAACAGAGCCTTGTCTAATGTCGTCGAGACCCCCGGACCGGACATCTGGGGCGGGTATAGTGCTGCGCCCGACGTCTCGGGCGCGCGACGATACAGAGCAGTACTTGGTAGTTGGGTGCAACAAGGAGAGGGAGCCCAGGATGGCCATGTAATTGCTAACCGGGTCGGTTTGGGGGGTGCCAATGGTGACGATCAGCCACATGACGAACTCTTTCAGAATGGTTCCGAAGTCTTCGATCTGCAGGCGGCTGACTACGCCTACTTCTTCGACATGACTCACGATTTGCATAACCCGAAGGTATGGTGCCAGCCGAAGGCGACTAATCACGCAATTAGGGACTGGATTTTACTCCAAATAAAGAGATATTTCTTGGACGACTTTCTCCTTTTGAGTTACCGCCAGATGGATTGACAATCACCGATAAGCACGGAGTCTTCAACCTGACTTTGGAGATACCATCGACCATAGCACCGGGAAGATATACGATTAGCGCTAATGCGATCGATCAATCAGGTTCTGCTTCAACGACTTACACTGTGATTGCACCTACCAAGGACAGGCATCGTCACAGAAAGAAGGCTCTCCCGCAGTCTCGATACCAATGGTAAAGTCCGGTGAACCTCTTAGCCTTCGATCCGCAGGGACAGGTAAAACTACAGGGAAGGTGGCATGACAAAGCCTACCGACGTGGCGCGCCGACGATCAACGACGTTGTGTTGACCGCAGTTTGTCCACATAACGACGATTATGTGGACAATGTACTGCCCATCAAACAAGCCAGGCACGCGCCCAAGCGGGAGGGTATGCGTCTACCAGCACGGCGTCGTGACGCGGACCCAACGGCCCTTCCAGCCGCGCGTTCGTCACGCCCCAGCAGCGGGTCTACGGAACACAGCGCGATCGCGCTTGCGGTTGAGCGCGGATAGTGCCCGCTCCGGGTCCTTTTGCAGCAGATCGAGCGTTGTGAAAGCGGCGGGAGGCTTCACGCCATGCTCTCCGACGATCCGCGCGGCCGTGTAGCCTTCGATCGTCAGCGTATCGTCTACATGACCCGTCCGCCACCAGGACCAGAAGATACGCTTGATACCAGGGTTGCTGGCGACCAGCTTGCCAGCTATGTCCGCCGCCCCGCGCGGCGAATATCCGAAGTCGGTCATTAAGCGTGGAAGCAGCATATCCGCCTGAAAAGGCGCCATCTCCATCTCTGTCTGACTCATGCTATTCCTCCTGCAACACTTTTAATCGTTCGCGCACATCTCGGTGTTCCCACACCTCCGGGCGCAACCCCTCGATGCGGCCAAGCGCCTCGACCGCTCGATCGACCCGCAACGCCCCTCCCTCTGTCATCCCATACTCCCGCGACTCTCGCCCCCACCACGACCGTAGACGCCTAGCGCACCAGCGGCAGCGCCTGACGCAGAATGGATCCAACGATGGGCGCGGCCTGCGAGTACCCTTCGCCGCCGTTCTGCTTGAACACGACGACGGCCAGGCGCGGCTTGCCGACTGGTGCGAAGCCGAGGAACCAGGCGTGCGGCGCGCCGTGCGTCACCTGCGCCGTGCCTGTCTTGCCGGCCACTTGCACACCGGGTACCTGCGCCTCGAAGCCCGAACCGCCCGGCGACTCCACTACCGCCGTCATGGCCTGGGTCATCTTGGCCGCCGTCCCCGCCGACATCGGCTGCGCGAAGACGCTCGGCCCGTTCTGCTGCAACGCCTCGCCGTTCGGCGCGGTCACCTTGGATACGACGTAGGGCCGCTGCTCGACGCCGCCGTTCGCGACCGCCATGGCCGTCAAGAGCATCTGTAGCGGCGTCGCCAGCACGGCGTCCTGGCCGAACGCGCTGTAGGCCACGTCGAGCTTGGACATGGTACCGGGATGCGGCGACACGCTGCTCGGCGTGACCGGCAACGCGAACGGGATGGTCTGCCCGAAGCCGAAACGCCCGGCGTAGTCGAGCAGCACGCGCGGGCCGAGGTTCACGCCCATGGCCGCGAAAGCGATGTTGTCGCTGTACTTGAAGGCGTCGATCGTGGTGACCGTGTAGACGTTGGGCGGCAGGTTGTTGATGCTGGACGGCAGCAACACGCCATCTTCGTAGAGCGGTCCAGCGGCGTCAGTCCCGCTGAGCACCGTCGTCGTGTCGTACGTCCCCGTGTCGTAGGCCGCGCTCAGGGTAACGGTCTTGAAGGTCGAGCCGGGGGCGTAGGTGGCCTGGATGGCGCGGTCGACGAACGGGCTATCCGTGCGCGCCTGCATCACGTCCATGTAGCCCGGTTCATCAACCCTGTTAGAGTCGATCCACGGCTGGCTCTCCAGGGCCAGGATCTCACCGGTGCGTGGGTCGGCCACGATGCAGGCACCAGGGCCGGTCCCCATGGCAGTGGTGGCGATCCGCTGGATGCGCGCGTCGATGGTCAAATGCAGGTCGTCGCCGATGATGGGCTCGTGCAACAGGCGGCGCACCGTGTTGTCGACTGGCTGCAGCGCGCCTTGCCCGTTGAGATAGTCGTTGTAGATGTCCTCCAGGCCGGAGTTGAGGTAGCGCGGCGAGTGGTAACCGAGCAACGGGCTAAGCGAGGGGATGGTGTACGCGCGCGTGGGGGTACCGTCGGCAGCGAAAGTGGTCCGCGCCAATACCACGCCGTTGCGGTCGTACACTGTGCCGCGGTGCACGGCGAGCTGCGCCGTACTGAGGCGCCGATTGTCGGGCCGGTTCACCAATGTGTTAGCGTCGACCACCTGCCAGTAGAACAGGAAAGCCGCCGTCAACGCGAAAGCAACCAGGAAATAGAGCGAGAGGCGCTCCAGCTTGCGGTCGATCACAGTCATGGACCTATCCCCCCGACCTGGCCCTGAAGGACCATGGCAGCGGACGGACCCTGAAGGGTCAGCAGTGGATGAATCGAACGCAGACCTTTTAAGGTCCGGTCCCTACCATGGTCCTTCAAGGCCAGGGCCATGACGTCCGCCATCACAATGCGCGATCGAGTTTTCATGGCCCACCCCTCTCAACAGCTGCGTTGGCCGAGATGCGCAGCAGCATGCCCACGATAATGAAGTTGCTCAGGAGCGACGACGGTCCGTAGCTCATGAAGGGCAGCGTCACGCCGGCGATAGGCAGCAGCCGGATGTTGCCGCCGATGATGACGAGCGCCTGGATCACCAGCGCCGAGGTCAGCCCGGCGGCGAGCAGCTTGTCGAAAGGGTCGCGCGCCAGCGCCGCGATGCGCAGGCCGCGGAAGGCCAGCACGAGGTAACACGCCAGGATAAACATCGCGCCGAGCAGGCCCAACTCTTCGCCAAAGGCGCTGAAAATGAAGTCGGAGTGCGCCACGGGGATGAAGCCGGGCCGGCCCTGGCCCAGCCCCTCGCCGGGGATGCCGCCGCTGGCGATACCAATGAGCGCCTGTACAAGTTGGTACGAGGACGGTTGGCCTGGGTCGGCGTGGGCATACGGCCACGGGTTAAGCCAGGTAACCACGCGTTCGCGCACATGCGCGTTGAGGTGATAGGCCACGACCGCGCCGACGATGATCATGACCAGGCCGAGCAACGAGTAGAAACGGCGTGGCGTGGCCACGTAGACCATGGACAGGAAGATCCCGAAGAACAGCAGCGCGCTGCCCAAGTCGTTCTGGAATAGGAGCAGGCCCAGCGCCAGGACCCAGGTGGTGAAGAGCGGGGCGACGTACTGCAGCGGCGGGAGGCGCAGGCGCCCCAACGGCAGGTAGGCGCTGGATAGCACCTCGCGCTTCTCGTCGAGGTAGGCGGCGAAAAAGATGACGAGCAGGATCTTGAGCAGCTCCACCGGCTGGTAGTAGAAGCCGTGGTAGCCGAACCAGCGCTTGTAGCCCTCGTGGTAGGGGTCGACGCCGAACACCTTGGTGCCCAGGATGAGGGCGAAACCAAAGGCGGCCAGGGTATATTTATAGCGCGTCAGCCGCCGGTAGTCCCGGAAGCCCAGCGCGGCTATGGACATCAGCACGAGGCCGCCCACGATACCAGCCACCTGCCGCGTGGCGTCGGAGTGACTCAGCGACAGCTCTTCCGATAGATCCAAACGACGGATCATGACGAGGCCCAGCCCCGCCAGCAGACACGCCACGGGATATATGACCTGATCGGCGGCGCGCAGCCGCGACGTCAGCAGCACATGGACGAGCGCCATGACGGCGAGCACGCCGCCGAGGAGCGTGAGCGATAGGTGCAAAGACTTGTCGGGGCGCGCCATGTTGAGCACGATCATGCCCCACACCAACACGATGCCCGCCCCGATAAGAAGCCTGGTCTCGGTGAGCCGTAACATAGGGCGCCGGATGCTTGCCGCCGCGCCCTTCGCCCCGGTTGTCGTCGCGCTCATATGGTATCAACCACTTTCAGCTTAACGCGCCCGAGGTCGAGCACGTCCCCAGTACGCACCGGCGCCGTCCCCGTGAGCGGACGCCCATTCACGCGCGTGCCATTGGTCGAGCCTAGGTCCTCGGCGATCCAGGCGCCGTTCTGGCGGCGCAGACATAAGTGCCGCGCCGAGATCCAGTCATCCTCCAGCGCGATGTCGTTGTCGGCGGCGCGGCCGATCGAGAGCGTATCGCGCAAAGGGAAACGCTGCCCTGGCGCGAGGGCGCTCTGCCCGGCGTCGACGACCTCGAGCTCCGGCGGCGGCGCCCGCTTTGTGGGCGCGCCCGTCGCTTGGGCGCCTCCCACAGGCGTCCCCGCCCCTGTGCCAGGCGCGTTTGTCACGGCACCGGACGGCGCCGTCGTCCGGCGCGTGGCCGCGCGCAAATCGCGGCGCAGCGCCCGCACCACTACAAACAAAAACAGATATAGCAGCACGAGCAACAGGACCCGCGCGCCGAACAGCACGACCGCCGAACTCATAGGATCACCCTCTCTCTAGCTCTGACCAAACGTCAGTTCCAGGCCGCCGAGTGAGAGACGGTCGCCGTTTTTCAGGACGTGCTGCGCGACCATGCGCCCGTTGACAAAGGTGCCGTTGGTGCTGCCCTCGTCGCGCACGGTCCAGTAGCCGCCGGTCTTGGTCAAGCGGGCGTGGATGCGCGAGACCCGCCGATCCTCCAGCACGATGTCATTCTCCAGGCCGCGCCCAAGCGACGCGTTGTCGCTCGACAATGGATAAGGCGTATCGCCGAGCGTCAGCACGGCCGGACCGGCCGCATCGAGCGGTGGAGCGCCCGTGGTAGCGTCCAAGCGCGGCATCACGCGCGTCGGATCGAGCCGCTCCGTCGGCGCCCGCGGCGGCGTCACCGAGGGCGGCGGCTCCGTCAGGAGGCCGCGCGGCGCCACCTGCCGCGGGCGTAGCGTCTGGTCGGAGAGCAGGTGAACCTCGGGATCGGTCGTCATGCTGTAGTTGTGGTCGTGGGCGAAGCGCGCCAGGTAGCGCGCCATGTCGCTCTCGAGCGAGACGCGGATCGGCGCGAACGCGGCGAAGTCGTCGGGGTTCAGGGAGACTTCGTAGTGGTTCGGGACCAACACCGAAGAAACGCCGACGACGCGGCCGGCCTCCATCTCCCGCGAGAGGCGCTTGGCGATCTCCACGGGTTGCAGCCGGGCATGGAACAGCCGTGCGTACGAACGCTCGAACACACCCTCCAGCAAACTCTCCAGGCGCGTTATCACAGTCTACCCAAGCCTTATATCCCCCACGCTGCCATTATAGCAATCGGCGTAAAACCCACGGCTTCGTCGTGGGATAGAAGACGTGTCCGCCGAAGGCGGGGCCTCCGCTGCGGGTGCGCCTGGACTATGTCGAGGCGCACCCACGATCGCTTTTCATGCTATCATTGAAGCAAATCAGTAAGGAGAGGTACTGCTCCCATGCTATATTTGAACTTTCCGTAGGTCAGCGGCTAGAGCATCGTTTCATCATTTGGTCAAGCAATGCTCACTTGCTCAATTCGATGGACGCGCTTGCTGCTGACGGCGTCGAAGAGCGGGTATGACCGGCCGGAGATTGGAACGGGCGAGAGCCTAACGCATCTCCTCCTCGTGTCGCGTGTTCACGGGCCGCACGTCAGTGACGACGTGCGGCCCCTTTATGTTTGAACACGCCCGACGCATAGTGATGTACCGGCTTATGACACGAGGAGAGAACCTGTGGACAACAATCCTCCTATCCAGGACGATGCGGATGTACGCTTTCGCCACCTGTGCGACACAATCCGGACGTCCATGGAGCACGCCCATATTCCCGGCATGGCCGTTGGTGTCCTGCACGACGGCACAGAGCACGTCGCCGGCATCGGGATGACCAATGCCGATCATCCGCTTTCCGTCGATGGCGACACCCTCTTCCAGATCGGCTCCACGACCAAGACGCTCACCGCGACGGTGATCATGCGGCTCACGGACGCGGGGCTGCTTGATCTGGATGTGCCCGTGCGGACATATTTGCCCGACCTTCACCTGGCTGACGAGGAGGTGGCCGCGCGCGTCACCGTGCACCATCTCCTCACGCACACGGCCGGATGGGAAGGCGACTACTTTGCCGATTTCGGCCCCGGCGACGATGCGCTCACCCGCCTCGTGGCGACGCTGGATCGGTTGCCGCAGCTCACCCCGCTGGGCGCCGTCTGGTCATACAACAACGTCGGCTTCTACCTGGCTGGGCGGCTGATCGAAGTCGTGACCGGGGAGACCTATGAGGCCGCGGTCCAGCGTCTCGTCTTGGACCCGCTTGGTATGACGCACTCCTTCTTCTTTGCCGCCGATGCGATCACCCATTGTGTGGCCGCGGGCCATACGATCCGAGAGCGCGAACCGGTGGTGGCGCGCCCGTGGGCGATCCCGCGCGCTCACAATCCCGCCGGTGGACTCATCTGTAGCATCCGGGATCTGCTGCGTTACGCGCGCTTCCACCTGGGTGATAGCCATGCCGCCGATGGGGCGGCCCTCTTGTCGCTCGCGACGATGGCGCTGATGCAGTCCCTGCTGGCGCTCACTGGTCCCTTCGGCGCGGCCTGGCGCCTTCAAGACATCGAAGGAACCCGCGTGGTAATACACGATGGGGGCACATATGGACAGATGGCCGCGTTCCACTTGGTCCCCGACCGCGGCTTCGCCATCGCGCTCCTCGCCAATGCCGACAGTGCGATGGCCGTCTTCCAGACGATCATCGCCCAGGCCTTCGACGCGTATCTTGGCCTACGGGAGCGCGCGCTCATCCCGCTGGACGCGCCCGCGGATGACCTTGTCGTCTACGTGGGGCGCTATGTCGGAGCGGACATCGATCTCGACGTCGGTCTCGATCATGGGAACCTCGTTATGACGGAGATCGTGAAAGCGGGTTTCGGCGCCGAGGATCCCGTCCTCCTACCCACGCCTGCGCCAATGGGGCTGGCCCTGTACGGCGAGGGTCGTGTCGTGGTCCTTGACGGCCCTTGGAAAGATCAGCGCGTCGATTTCGTCCGCGCCCCTGGTGGGGCTATCCGCTGGTTACGGTTTCTCGCGCGACTGCATGTGCGCCAAGGGTGACATGGGCGCGTGCATACGTGAGAGTAACGAGCGACGGAGGATGGGACAGATGATGGCTACTAGAAGGTCCCGAATTGGCCCTATGATGCCTTTTCCACGGTCACGCGAAAGTAGTCAACATCGTGCCCAACCAGGTCCGGCTCATCATCGCCGCTTTCTAATGCGAAGATAATCGCTTCACGCGCCTGCTCTTCGGCTTCCGCACGCGTCGATACCCCGCCGCCGACGATACGCAAACGCGGCACGACGAATCCCCACTGCCGCGTATCCACATCCTGGTAATACTCTACCCGCAGGTCCACTGTCATCCCTCCTACAACAGCCCTCTGATCAACCGCTCAATTGAAGCGGCGTGGTGTGGAGCGGCCGCGGCTCGAAGGCGGCGTGGGCCGCTGCGTGCTGCTCTCGCGTCCGGTGCGCAGGTCGGGTCCGGCAATGGAGACGGGGATACTCAATTCGGGATCGGCCATGCGCGAGGCCAGGCGGTCGCCCAGGTCCTCGAGCGGCACATTGGTGGTGATGACCGTGGGCAGCCGCATCATGTAGCGGTAGTTGAGGATCTGGAACAGCTTTTCCGTGGCCCACGCCGTCGTCGTCTGCGTCCCCAGGTCGTCCAGGATCAGCAGCGGGGCCGTTTTCACGCTCTCAAAGAATTCGTCGAACGATGTGTCGCTCGCGGGATTGAACGTCGCGCGCAGGTGGTCGAGCAGGTCGGGTACGACGACGAAGATGGCTGGCTCGCCCAACTCCAGGCGGCGGTTGCCGATCGCCGCGGCGAGGTGCGTCTTGCCCGTGCCGACGCCGCCCAGCAGGACCAGCCAGCCGTCGGGGTGTTCGGCGAACTCGGTGGCGCGGCTATAGGCGAGCTTTTGGTTCTCTTGCGCGAAGAAGCTGGCGAAAGTCCGGCTGTGCAGCGCGCGCAGGTTGCTGCGCTCCAGCAACCCGTGCATTTTCTTCTCTTCAAGCTCCTTGGCCTTGCACGCGCACGGCATGAGCGTGCCGAAGCGCGGGTCGTCGAGGTCGACGTCCAGCCGCAGCCAGCCCGCCCCGCCGCACGTTGGGCAGCTAGGACTCGATGAGGTGACCATATTTACCTTGCCGGAAGCGGGCCGGATCGTCAGCCGGCCCAGCACGTCGCGAATCGATTCCATCGCCCCTACCCTCTGTTTGCCAGCGTTCCAGGATACCGCGCACGTAGCGCCAGTTGCGTTTATTGTATTCTACCGCGTGGCGCACGGCGTCCTCCAGCCAATCGGCCGGATACTCGTGCTCGGCCTCGCGCAGTTCGTCGGCCATAATCGGCGTCAGCGGCCCGATGTTCTGTTCGTACAGCGTGAAGATGTTGGGCCGCTGCACGCGCACGAGCTCGACTTTGTGCACGGGCAGCATCGGCAACATCGCCCCAACCTCATGCGGTTCGTCCTCGGCGCGCCCCAGCGCGTCGCGGCTGGCCGGCGTATTGAGGAAATACCACTGCTCCGCTCCACCGCCAAGCTCGCGCACGGTCAGCGTCAGCAGCGTGCCGCGGGCCACGGCGCGCTCCAGCCCCTCGCGCAAAAAATCTTTGGCGGGGCGTGGGCCGCGCACCGTCTTCAGCGAACGCAGCAGGTCGACGTCGGCTTCGAGCTCGGAGCGCGCGATGGCCTTAGGCAGGCCCTGGCGGTGGAAGAGCAGCCAGAACAGGTGCAGTGTGACCTTCAACTCCCACAGGTTGTCGATCTGCGGGAGCAGTTCGGTAAAGAAGAGGTCGGGCACGGGCACGAGGCGCGCGCGCTTGGTGGAGAAGCCGGCGAAGCCCTTCATCGGTTAAATACCCCCGCCCAGGTCGTCGTCGCGTCCGCAGCCGCCCCCACCGCTCACGCTGCCCGGCGCGAGGTCGATGAAGCGCGTCTGCGACTCGTTGAAGAACAGCGAGATCTGCCCCGTGGGCCCGTTGCGGTGCTTGGCTACGATCAGGTCGGCGATGTGCTCCTTTTCCGTGTCAGGGTTGTAGACTTTATCTCTGTAAATAAACATGACAATATCCGCATCCTGCTCGATCGCCCCGCTTTCACGAAGGTCCGAGAGCATCGGGACGTGGCTGGTGCGCGCGTCGACGGCGCGCGATACCTGCGAGAGCGCGACCACGGGCACCTGCAACTCGCGCGCGAGCCCCTTGAGCTCACGCGAGATTTTGGAGATCTCCTGCACGCGGTTCTCGGAGGCCGTGACGCCGCCCTGCATCAGCTGCAGGTAGTCGACGATGACGAGGTCAAGCGGGCGCTCCGAGTGCAGCCGGCGCGCCTTGCTGCGCATCTCCATCGTCGAGATACCGGAACTGTCGTCGATGTAGATGTCGGTCTCAGCCAGCGCGGCCGCCGCCTGGATGATGCGGCCCCACTCGTCCTCGCTGATGTAGCCCGTGCGCAGGCGCGCCTGGTCGATCCCGCCCTCCATACACAAGAGGCGCTGCACCAGTTGCTCGGCGCTCATCTCCAGGCTGAAGATCGCCACGCGGCTCTTGTATTTGATGGCCGAGTTGTGGCACATGCTCAGGGCGCAGGCAGTTTTTCCCATAGCCGGCCGCGCCGCCAGGATGATCAGGTCGGAGCGCTGCAGGCCACCAGTGAGCTTGTCGAGGTCGACGAAGCCCGATGGCACGCCGGCGACAGCGCCGCGGTTCTCGTGGATATAGTCGAGGTGGTCAAGGTACGTGGTCAAGATGTCGCGGATCGACGTGAAGCCGTGCGTGTTGCGCCGCTGCGCGACGTCGAAGAGCACCTTCTCGGCGCGGTCGACCGCGTCCTCGGCGCTCTTGCTGTCGTCAAAACCGATAGAGGTGATGCGTTGCCCCGCGTCGATGAGCCGCCGCAATGTGCCCAGGCGCGCCACGATGTCGGCGTAGTACTGGGCGTGGATCGCGGTCGGCACGGCGCCGGCGAGGCGCGCCATGTAGCCGCGGCCGCCGCAACGATCGAGCAGATCGCGGCGATCCAACTCGTCGGCGAGGGTTACATAGTCAGCGGGCTGGCGGCGTTCATAGAGGTCGACCATCACACCATAGATGACGCGATGGGCCTCGGCATAGAAGTCGTCGGGCTGCAGCGCTTGGCTGATCGTGATGATAGCGTCACGGTCGAGCAGCAGCGATCCGATGACGGATTGCTCCGCCTCCAGGTTATGGGGCAACACATACTGGCCCCCAGGTGTCATCTCGATGGGCGGGATCACCGGCGTACCTCTTTACATAGGGATTGGACCGCGCCGCCAGAGAGCCAGGGACCCTGAGGGCCCTGGGACTGCTTGGACGTCGCACTCCATGATAACCGGAAAAGCGATGTGGCCGGCGGTGGATATCCACCACCGGCCACGGCGACTCATTTTCGCGGCGGTGGGCGAGAGTCCACCCCCGAGTTGGGACGAAAACGGACTGCTACACAACTGGCTCCTCGGTGTCCTCCACTGTCGCCTGCTCATCACCGACAAATGGTTCGGGGGCGATCTCGCCGGCCGACACGACAGTGTCGACGGAGGCGGCGCCGATAGGAACGGCATCCTCGCCGAGTTGCTCGGGGCCGGCCTCCGTCGGCGGGACCGCCTGCGCGACCGGCGCGTTCTGGTCGCGCAGCGTCACCGTGATGTGCCCGGTCACCGCGTGGGCGACGCGCACCGGCACGTCATAGGTACCGAGCGCGCGCAGCGGCTCACGCACCTCGATCGAGCGCCGGTCAAGCTCCACACCCTGGCTCTTGAGGCGCTCCGCGATATCCGACGCGGTGATCGAGCCATACAGGCGCCCCTGCTCGCCCACCCGCACGGGGAAGTCGAGCGGCATGGTCGCGAGGCGGTCGGCCAGGGCGCGCGCCTCAACACGATGCTGCTCCTGATTAACCTCGATCTGGGAACGCTGCTGCTCCAGCACCTTCAGGTTACCCTTCGTGGCGGGCATGGCCATACCGCCGGGCAACAGGTAGTTGCGCGCGTAGCCGCCCGCCACGTCCTTGACTTCGCCCTCTTCGCCGAGCCCGGCGACATCCGTCCGCAAAATAACTTTGACCTTTGCCACGAGTATCATCTCCACAGTAGTTAGGTAGTAAAGAAAAAGCGGCCCGGCAACGCCCTTCAAACCGAGGACGACGCCGGCCGCACCGCGTTAAGTATAGCATAAAGAATCGACACGATAACAAGCGTCTTGCTAGAATGATAAGACAGAGTGGGGGTAGTATGCGTGTACTAGTGGTCGAAGACGAGCAAAAAATCAACCGCGCGGTGTGCCAGGCGCTACGCGAGGAGTCGTACGCGGTCGACGCGGCGTATGATGGCGACGAGGGCGAACAACTCAGCGAGATCAACGACTACGATCTGATCATCCTCGACATCATGCTGCCGAAGAAGGACGGGGTGCATGTCTGCGCCGATATCCGCCGCCGCGGCGACACGACCCCTATCCTGTTACTGACCGCCAAAGACGCCCCGGAAGACCGCATCCAAGGGCTGGACAGCGGCGCCGACGATTATCTCGTCAAACCATTCCACATGGGTGAGCTCATGGCGCGCGCGCGCGCTTTGTTGCGCCGCGATTCCAGCGCGAAATCGACACAACTACAGGTCGATGATCTCACCCTCGACACCAGCTCGCATCGCGTCGAACGCGGCGGCGCGCCGATCGAATTGACCAGTAAGGAGTACGCCATCCTTGAGTACTTCATGCGCCATCCCGACCAGGTCCTCACCCGCACGATGATCAGCGAGCATGTGTGGGACGACGAGTTCGACAGCTTCTCCAACATCATTGACGTGTACATCCGCCGCCTGCGCCGCAAGATCGACGACCCCGCCCCGGTCAAGCTCCTGCACACTATCCGCGGCAGTGGCTATCGCTTCGGAGCCAGCGACAACGGGCGCGGGTGAGGGGAATAGGGTCGAGGGGCAAAAAGACGTCCGTGGTACAATGGGGCGATAGCTGCTCGTGGCGCTTGCACGCGCGGCCCTATACTTGTACTATCACTGCCATCCAGAGGTGTCATGAAACGGACCCAACGCATCAACCGTATCACGCGACGGCGGCCACCGCGTAAGAGTAAGTTCTGGCCGATCGTGCTGGTCATCGCCGCGCTCGGCCTTCTGCTACAACTCGTGCTCGTCGGAGCCGTCGTGACCGCGAGCGGGGCTGGAGCCACGAACTATTATAACACCGTGTCAGCCGAGGGTCTTAAGAAGCTCGCGCACACCACGCGGCCACAGGATATCCAGCCTACACGCATCCTCGACCGCCACGGCCACCTCCTGCTGGAAATCAACGATTCCAACCGCGGCCTGTATCAATATCAACCGTTGAGCAAGATGCCGCGCTACATGAAAGACAGCATCATCGCCAGCGAAGACAACAACTTTTACACCAACCAGGGTGTTGACCCCAATGGTCTCGGGCGCGTGTTGCGAGGCGCCCTGCGCGGACACATCACCTCCGGCGGCAGCACGATCACGCAGCAACTCGTCAAGAATCTCGTCTTGAACAGCCAGCAAAACGTCCAGCGCAAGCTGCAGGAGATCGCCATCGCGCGCGCCATGTCGCAACCGGGCACGGGCTGGACCAAAAACAAGATCCTGGACCTCTACCTCAACACGGTCTATTTCGGCGACCAAGCCACGGGCGTGGAAGCCGCCGCGCGCGTGTACTTTGGCAAAGACATCTGGCAGCTCGACCTGGCGCAGTGCGCTCTGCTGGCCGGCCTCGTCCAGGCCCCGAGCCTCTTCGATCCCATCGCCAACGGGCCCACGAGCGCTCTCGACCGCCTGCGGTACCACGTCCTCCCCAACCTCGTCAACTACCACTACATTACTCAAAAGCAAGCGAACGCCGCCTACGCCGAGGCCAAGACCTTCACGTTCAACGCGCCGCCGTGGAACCTCCCGGCGACGACCAGCGTGGCCCCCTACTGGACGGACTGGATCGAGAAGCTGTTGACGTACGGCGGCTCTAATGATAAGGACATCCATACCGATCCCGCGCTGGCCGCCATCGTGGCGCAAGCCGGTGGCCTCAGCGCCGGCCTGACCATCACGACGACGCTCGACCTCAACCTGTATCGCCACACGCAGCAGGTCATGCAGCAACAACTCATCCAAAACCTAAGCGGCAACAACGTCCAGGACGCTGCGGTGGTGCAGATCGACCCCAAGACCTCCGAATGCATCAACATGGTCGGCGGGGTCGACTACAGCAAACACGGCTCCTACTACAACATGGCCGCGATCCCGCGCCAGCCGGGCTCCTCGTTCAAGGTCTTTACCTACCTCACCGCCTTCAAGCGGGGCTGGTCCCCGGCCACGATGATCCTCGACCAGCAAAAATCGTGGCCCGATCCGACCACGGCCAACCCCAACAACCAATACACGCCGCAGAACTACGACAAATCGTTCCACGGCGCGGTGACAGTGCGCATGGCGCTGGCCAACTCGTTCAACATCCCCGCAGTCAAAACGATCGACGCGGTCGGCCCGGCCAACGTCGTCAAGACGGCGGAGGACATGGGCGTGCCGTACCTAGCGCAAGACCCGGATATCCGGAAGGGCCGGCCGCCGCTCTCGCTCACGCTGGGCTCTGAGATTGTCCCGCTGTGGCAGATGGCGCAGGGCTACAACACCGTCGCCAACGGCGGCGTCTACCGCCCCATGGACTCGGTACTCGCCATCGCCGACGCCAATGGCAATACCCTGTACACGTACAAAATGCCGCCCGGCGCGCGGGTGCTGGCGCCGCAGTATGCCTACATGATGGAGAGCATCATGAAGGACAACTTCGCGCGCGTCGCCGCCTTCAACCAGGGCTCGGCGCTACAGCTTGGGCCCGACACGCAGTTCCCCACCAACGTGCCCGCCGCCGTTAAGACTGGCACCACACAGGACTTCCGGGACAACTTGACTATCGGCTTCACGCCCAACCTGCTCACGGCCACCTGGGTCGGCAACCCCGATAATACGCCGATGAACCAGATCGAGGGCGTCACCGGCGCCGGGCCTATCTGGCACGATACGATGGAATGGACCTTGAAAGACCTCAACCTGCCGATCGAGACCTTCACGATCCCGCCGGGCATCGTGCTGGCCAGGGTATCGTCGGGGTCGTCGGAGGCGGCGCCGACGCCGTACCTGGCCGGCCAATATACGCGCTGGCCCATCGTCGACGTGTTTCCGATCGGCGCGGTCCCGCACGCCTACGACCCAGGCACGGAAGATTCGCTGGCGGAGTACCGCGTGCTCGGCCAATCGTTCAGCGTCGACGGCGGCGCCTACGACAGTTCGTTCCAGGGTAACGTGTCGCTCTCGCCCCAAGCGATCATGAACGTCGGGCAGAACGCGAACGGGGTCACTGGCAGTACACCCGTCCCCGGCACGGCGCCAGGCACGACCGGGACGACGGGGACGACGGGGACGACGGGAACGGGCGCGCCAGGCTCATCCATCACCCTCCCCTACAATCCGGGCAGTCACGCCAATGTGTGCGGAGGCGGTTCCTACACGTACACGCCGGTTTACACAAACGGCGTCGTCACAGGCTACAGCGTCCACTGTGCGTAGCCGTCGGCGACGCCGAGCCTCTCTACCCGGCGCGCTCGGCGTCGCTGACGGCGTGGTCGGTGAGTGGGGGTTTTGTGTCGGGAGGAAGGATAAGGATGTGGCGCAGCAACGAGACCTCGCTGCCGTAGGTCATTTCCTCCAGCGCGCGTTCGATCGATACCCACTCAGCTAGGTCGTACTCGTGGTCATGGTGCGCGAAGTCGCCGCCGACGGCGTGCATCAGGTAAAAATTGACGGTCTTGCGGAAGAGGATGGCGTCGCGCGTAAATTCATAGTGGATGGAACCGGCGAAGCGGTCGATCTCGACGACGAGCCCCGTCTCCTCCCGTACCTCACGTAGAGCCGTCTGAGACGGCGACTCATCGCCGATCGGCGTGCCTTTGGGCAGCGCCCACAGCCCTTGCGTGAGCCGCCGCACGAGCACGATGTCGTAACCGAACATGGTCGTCCGCGACACGATGCCGCCCGCCGAGAAGGTATGCCGTACCCTACGCCTCATTCCCTGTCCTGACTGTCGCATCGTTAGTAGTTAGCACTAGCTACTAACTACTAATTACTATCAAAATGTCCGGCGCGTCACCGAGCGCGCTACGTCCCCGAGGGCGGCGCGCGCCTCACCCCCCGGCACGACGCGCAGCGCGTCGATGGCCTCCTCGACGAGCGTGTCGGCCCGCGCCCGCGCCTGCGCGATGGCCGCGGACGCGCGGATCGCCGCGACCGCTTCGTCCACGCGCGCACTGTCCTGCACCAGCGCCCGCTGCTCCGGTGTGGCCGTACGCAGGTAATAGATAACCGGGAGCGTTACTTTGCCCTGCGCCAGGTCACTCCCCGCCGGTTTACCAAGCACGTCCTCGTTTTCCGTTATGTCTAATATATCATCGACGATCTGAAAGGCAAGACCAAGCTTGTACCCGTAGTCGCGCAGGGCGCTCAACTCTTCACTCGACGCGTGGGAAAGCACTCCGGCCCCCTCGGTGCACAGCGCGAAGAGAGCGGCTGTCTTGTTGCCGATCTTGCGGTCGTAGCCAGCCTCATCCTGATCCCAGTCGAACACGGTCTCCATCTGCAAGAGCTCGCCGCGCACCATGCTCTTGATCATAGCGGCAAGCATCGACATCACGCGCAACTCGCCGAGCCCAGCGGTCACGATGGCCGACTGCGCGAACAGATAGTCGCCCACGAGGATGGCGATGTGGCCGTTCCAGCCCGCGTTGACCGTCGCGTTGCCACGACGCGTCGACGCGTCGTCTAGCGTATCGTCATGCACGAGCGAGGCCGTGTGTACGACCTCCATCGCGGCGGCGAACTCGATCAACTGCTGATCGGCCACGGGTCGAAAGAGACGACTCACCAGCAGACAGAGCGCCGGCCGGATATATTTGCCGCGTGTCCCGAACAGGTGACGGATTGTCTCCACCAGGATTGGATTGTCACCTTCGCCGACCTGTTGCAGGTAATCGCGCGCACGCTGCAGGTCGGCGGATACGAGGTCGAAAGCGGTCATCGTGGTCATGCGGCGTCCTCACCGTACTCGCCGCCCCACTGAAACAACCGCGCGGCGTTGGCGCCAACCAACGCGCCTAGTTCGCCGCGCGTGGCGCCACGCGCCGCGGCGATGGCCTCATACGTATAAGCCACGTTGGCGGGCTCATTGCGGCGGCCACGCCGCGGCTGAGGCGATAGGAACGGCGCATCTGTTTCGAGCAGCAGGCGGTCAGCCGGGATCACCGCGGCGACGGCGAGCAGGCCGCGCAGTTTGGGGTAGGTCGCGTTGCCCGCGAAGGAGAGGTAGCAGCCCATGGCGAGCGCCCGTTGCGCGGTCGCCACATCGCCTGTGTAGCAGTGCAGGACGGCGGTGACGCGTCCCGCGCGCGCTTCCAGTAGCCGCAGTACATCGTCGCCAGACTCACGGCTATGGACACAGATCGGCTTACCGGTCCGCGCGGCAAGGTCAAGGTGGCGCTCGAACGACGCGCGTTGCAGCGCGCGCGGCGGGTTATCGTCGTGGTAGTAGTCCAGTCCTGTTTCACCGATGGCGACGACGCGCGGGTGGTCGAGCAGCGGGGCCAGGCTGTCGAGCGCCGCACCGCCATCGTCAGCGACATCGCCGGGGTGGACGCCGACGGCCGCGTAGACGCCGCTGTGGCGCGCGGCCAGATCGACAGCGGCGCGGCAGGACGCCGGATCGGTCCCCAGGGTCAGAATACGCCGCACTCCCGCGTCGTGGGCGCGCGACAACACCGCGTCGACATCGGCGAGTAGCGACGGCCACTGCAAATGCGCGTGCGTGTCGACCAGGAACGGCGTGGTGTTGGGCGTCTCATCTACCCCAGGGGAATGCACGGTGTCGCTCTCTCCTCCACACTAGCTATACCTATATCATTATCACGTTATGCGCCACGCCACGGGGGCACGCGACGCAAAACAGAACCTATTTATGATACCACAGGCATGTTCTCGGCCCCGACCTGTCGTTCGTGTCACGCCTCCTCACTATGACGCAGCGCTTGCCAGCGCGCATACACCTCGCGGCGCGAGCGGCCGCTGCGCGCCGCGAGGCCGGCCACGACGACGCGCATACGCTCACCGCGCCCCATCGCCTCCATAAGCAGCCGGTCGACGTCGTCGTCGGAGAGCGTTCCCTCGCTCACGGCGGGATTAACGCCCCGCCCGCCGCCCTCTACCACGAGCACGAACTCGCCGCGCGGCGCCGTGACCGTGAAGCGCTCCAGTAGCACGCTAAGAGGGGCGCGGCGCACCTCCTCGTGCAGCTTGGTCAACTCGCGGCAGGCCGCCGCGGGACGGTCGCCCAGGACCGCCAGGAGGTCCGTCAAGGTCTCGACGACGCGGTGCGGGGCCTCGTAGAAGACGAGGGTCTCGGGGCGCGTCGCGAGGGCCTGGAGCTGCCGCCGGCGGTCGCCGCGCTGGCGGGACAGGAAGCCGGCGAACAGGAAGGGCGCCGGCGGCAGGCCGCTGCACACAAGGGCGGCCAGGGCGGCGTTGGGTCCCGGCACGACCTCGACGCGCCCGCCGCGCGCGACGACGTCCGCGATGAGCGCCGCCCCGGGGTCGGCGATGGCGGGCATCCCGGCGTCCGACACGAGCGCGACGGAACCCGCTTCCAGCCGCGCCAACAACAGGGGCGCGCTGCTTGCCCTGTTCTGCTCGCGGTAGCTCACCAGCGGTCGACTGATGCCATAGTGGGTCAGCAGCGCGCGCGTGTGCCGCGTGTCCTCTGCCGCCACGACATCGGCCTCGCGCAGGACCCGCAGGGCGCGCAGAGTGATGTCCTCGAGGTTGCCGATGGGGGTACCCACGACGTAGAGCGTTCCCGGCGTGAGCCCGCTTAGCTCTTGCCGCGTCGAGGACTTGACGCCGCCTGTCGGCTGAGCCCCATTCACCGGATTGCCCTCGACGACGGCGCCCTGCTGTGGCAGCGTGTCGGAGCGGCCACGGCGCGGACGGATGCGCGCGCCGCCTACCCCTAGCCGGGCGGCCATGTCAAGGGGCGTCCGCCCAGGACGTGGACATGCAGATGATCGACGGTTTGCCCCGCCTCGGGTCCGCAGTTGACGATCAGGCGATAGCCGCGGTCGTGCACGCCCTCCTGGCGGGCCACGCGCGCCGCCGCGCCCATCACCGCCTCCCACACATTGGCGGCAGCAGCCTCCGTCGCATTAGGGACGTGGCGGCGCGGGATCACCAGCACATGAGTGGGCGCTTGCGGGTTGATGTCGCGGAAAGCGACCGTCTCGTCGTCCTGGTACACGATGTCCGCCGGAATGCGCCCGGCCGCAACCTTGCAGAAGAGGCAGTCGGGGGGCACCGTCGTCGTCTCGCTCATAACCATCCTTATCGGGGTTAACCGCTACCACTACCGTATCTATCTATTATACTTCGACCATATGGACACATCCCACGTCTACGTAGGCGTCGATCTCGGCGGTACCTCGACACGCGCGGCCATCGGCCTACGTGACGGCTCCCTCCTGGCGACCTATAAGGCGCCCACGGCTGGCGAGGACGGCATGGAAGGCGTTATCGCCGGAATCATCGACACGGCGCGTCAAGCCTGCCAGCGCGCCGGCGTCTCGCCCGACGTGGTCGAGGGCTGGGGAGTCGCCGCGCCCGGTCCCGTCGACCGCCACGACGGCTCCGTCTACGACCCGCCGAACCTACCCGGCTGGCACACGGTCCCCTTGCGCGCGTTGCTGGCCGAGCGGACGGGCAAGCTGGTCAGGGTCGGCAACGACGCCAACCTCGCCGCCGTGGCGGAGTGGCGGCACGGCGCGGCGGTCGGGGCCAACGATGTCGTCTACCTGACGGTCAGCACGGGGGTCGGCGGCGGCATCATCGCCGGAGGACGGCTGCTGGTGGGGCGACGAGGCGCCGCCGGCGAGCTCGGGCACATGACGGTCGACCTCGACGGCCCCGCCTGTCGCTGTGGCAACCGTGGCGATCTGGAATCGCTGTGCTCGGGGACGGCGATCGCGCGCATGGCCCACGAAGCCTTGGACGCGGGGAGCGACACAACGCTGCGCGCGCTGCCGCAGGCGGTGACGGCCATCGACGTGGTCGTTGCCGCGCGTCAGGGTGACGCTGTCGCCGCCGACATCATCGCGCGGGCCGCGACGGCGCTGGGCGCGGGTGTCGTCAACATCGTCAATATCTTCAACCCGGAGGTCGTCGTCATCGGCGGCGGTGTGGCGCAAGCAGGCCCGCTGCTCTTCGACCCAGTCCGCGCGGCGGTCGCGGCGCGCGCGATGCGCCTGGCCGCGCTGGACGTGCGCGTCGCGCCGGCGAGCTTCGGAGACAACGCCGGCCTCGTCGGCGCCGTCTCGCTCGCCGCTGGCGCGCTGGAACTCACGTAGTGTTTAGTGTTTAGTGGTGAGTGTTTAGAAGGGCGCGGCGAGCGTTTCGCTGACTGATCAACTAAACACTAAACACTCGTCACTCATCAGGATACGCTCGCCTCTCGCCTTTCGACTTTCGCCTCATCATGCGCGGCGTGTCGCTCACCGCGCGTGTGACGCGCCCAGGAGCGGATGACGGAGCGCGCGAGTTTGGTCGGGTCGTGCCGGATCGCGTTGTTCTGGTCCACCACGTCGGACGTGATGAGTGTCGCGCCATGCGCGTCGCGCCACTCGGCGGCCACGACATCGCTGTGCCAGTACGGCGGTTGCGCCGCATCCAGCCGCGTGTTGGTGATGATGGCGTCGAACATCTGCGCGCCAATGTGCCGCTCCACCGCGGCCAGGAAGTCTTCCGCCTGGTACGCGTCGGTCTCACCCGGCTCAGTCGCCACATTACACACGAACACTTTATAAGCGGCCGACGCGTCGAGCGCCCGCGCGATGTCCTTGACCAACAGGTTGGGCAACACGCTGGTGTAGAGGCTGCCCGGCCCGACGACGACGATGTCGGCGTCGAGGATCGCCTGCACCGCCTCGGGATAGCCCACGGCGTTGGCCGGCTTGAGGAAGACGCGCTCAATCGGCGCGCGGCCATCGAGGTCGACGACGCCCGAGGCGTGGTCCTGGTGCATGTTGGATTCACCATGCACACGCGACTTGTCGCGCAGGTCGGCCACGAGCGACACATCCTCGAGGGTCGAGGGCAAGATCTGCCCCTGTACGGCCAGGATATGACCCATCTCGACCAGGGCTTGGTCGAAGTCGCCGGTGATATCGGCCATAGCCGCGAGTAGCAGGTTGCCCAGGTTGTGGCCTTCGAGGCCCGAGCCCTCCTTGAAGCGGTACTCGAGCAGCTTGCCCATGAGCGGCTCGACGTCGGCCAGCGCGACGATGCACTGGCGGAAGTCACCCGGCGGCAGGATGCCGAATTCACGGCGCAGACGGCCCGAACTGCCGCCGTCGTCGGCCACGGTCACGATGGCCGTCAGGTTACCCGTGTAGCGTTTGAGGCCGGAGAGCAAGATAGAGAGGCCCGTCCCACCGCCGATGGCGACGATGCGCGGGCCACGCTTGAGTTGCCGCTTCTGGTAGAGCAGATCCACGACGCGGGCGTTACCCTGTGGAAGCAACGCGTTGATGACTGTGCGGTTCAGGCGCAGCAGCGCGACGCCGGCCAGCCCGCCACCGACGAACAGGAAAAGCATGCCCCGCACTTGGCGCGGCCAAAACTGCAAGGTAGCAATTCCCACCCAGCCGGGAAACCTGAAGGGGGCGTCGTAGAGCGCCTTGGCGAAGTAGCCACCGCTCAGGCTGACGATGGTGACGCCGACGATCAAGAGGACCAGCCAGCGCTTGATACTCATCCCGATATGCAACCAGCGCGGCATACTCATGATCCACCCACCGTTATCACCGCTCCTCTCGACACCGTTTTTTATCATCGCGCGCCCGTCCGAATCGACACGGTACCCGGTCCTATGGTAGCAGGCTTTGCGGCAGGGCGTCAAAGCGGCATGGCGGCGCCGCATCGCCTGAATTCCTGTCGCGCTTCTAATATGTAGTAAGGCAAGAGTGGCGCCGAGGCCGCCGGAGAGGGTCTGCTATAATTATAGGAAATAGGCGTGTTTGGGTGCCGCTCCGCGCCAGACGGCGGATCCGGCGCCCGTTCACCAGTCATTCCTTTGGAAAGCAGGACGACGACTTCCATGGCTGTTCGCCGCATTTACACGTTCGCCGACCCCGTGCTGCGCCGCAAGGGGCAGCCGATCGCGCGCATCGACCGCGACACACGTCGCCTCATCGACGACATGATAGACACGATGCGCGCGGCCGACGGCATGGGTCTGGCCGCCCCGCAGATAGGGGTCTCGCAGCGCCTCTTCGTCGCCGAGCTCGACGACGATGTCTACGTGTTGATCAACCCGCGCGTCATACGCGCGTCCGCCGAGACCGACGTCGGCGACGAAGGCTGCCTGAGCCTGCCCGGCTATTGCGGCGCCGTCGAACGACATCTCCGCGTGACGGTGCGCGGCCAGGATCGCCGCGGCAAATCCGTGACGATCGAGGCCGAGGACGTGCTGGCACGCTGCTTCCAGCACGAGCTCGACCACCTCGATGGCATCCTCTACACCGACCGCATGGCTCCCGACGCGCGCCTGCGCCCGGTCACAGAGGCCGAGGAAGAGGGCGACGCCGACCTGCTCGAAGCGTAGCTCCCCTTGGGGGGAGCCGCCTGATCAGCCGTCCATCGCCTCCCGATAGACCTCCACGGTTTGCCGCGCGCACGTCTCGTAGGTGAAACGCGCCGCCCGGCGCGGCCCCTCCGCGCGCAGGCGCTCCGCCAGCCCTTTGTCCTCCAGGATGCGCGTGAGCGCCGCCGCGATCTCTTCGACGCTCCGGGGGTCCACCAGCAACGCCGCGTCGCCCGCTACCTCTGGCAGCGACGACACATTGGATGTTACGACGGGCGCGCCGAGGACTAGCGCCTCGGCGACGGGAAATCCGAACCCCTCGTAGAGTGACGGGTACACGAACGCGTCGCACGCGGCGTAGAGCGCGGCCAAGTCCTCGTCGGGCACGAACCCCAGGCGGCGCAACCAGTTCCCATGCGCGCCGCCGAAGGTCGCCGCGTCGTCCAGCCGCCACCCGGCGTCTCCGACCAGCGCCAGTGGCGGCGCGTCGCCCAACCGCTCGCGCAGCAACCGGTAGGCGCCTAGCGTCCCATCCAGGTTCTTGCGCGGCTCCAGCGTGCCGACCGACAGGATGAACGGGCCGGTCAGGCCGTAGCGCGTGCGCACCGCGTCGATGCGCTCTGGAGTCGGCGTCTGGCGGAACACCGCGCCGACGCCCGGGTAGACCACGCGCACCTTCCGGGCGGGCACGCCGGCCCGTTCCACGAGGTCGCGCTTGGTCGACTCGGACACCGCGATGACCAGACAGGCGCGGCGCGTGACGGTCGGCGTGAGCAGGCGCAGGTAGCCACCGTTGAGCCGCGTGTGGTACTGGGGATAGACGACATACGAAAGGTCGTGTACCGTCGTCACGACCGGCAGGACCCCGACGGGCGGATAGACCACATCGGGCGCGTGATAGAGGTCTGCTCCATCCCAGGGGCCGTGCGCGGGCGCGCGCAGCACATGCCGCGCCATAATTCGCGCGCGCCAGGACCGGATATCGTGGCTCAGTTGGAGCGGCGCGGGTCCCGTCGCGAGCGGGTATAGCTCCGCGGGAGCTACGTAGAATGGACGCAGCGCCGGGCGGTCCGTCAGGCCGTCCAGCGCGTAGAACAACTCGCGCGTGTAGCGGCCCACCCCCGCGCGCTGCGTCAGCGCCGTCGTGACGTCGATAGCAACAGTTCCGCCATGTCCCCTCAAAAGGCGCCCCCCGTCAATTGCCTCGTGGATGACCTCACGGTATACACTACTACTATAGCCAAGGCAAGCTATGCGCGGGAATCGGGGCATGGCTTGCCGCGAAATGAAAGAATGTTGGCCAGTTATGTGTACATTGCAAGGGCACGACGATTATACGCGCGGCGCCCTCGACGAGGCCGGCGCCGATCCCAACCCCTTTCGCCAGTTCGCCACCTGGTTCGCGGACGCCCAGGCCGCCAACATCCCCGACCCTAACGCTATGACCGTGGCCACCGCCACACCCGATGGCCGTCCGTCCGCCCGTATCGTCCTGCTCAGAGGGTACGACGAGCGCGGTTTTGTCTTCTACAGCAACTACGAGAGCCGCAAGGGGCAGGAATTAGCCACTAACCCGGTCGCGGCCCTCATCTTCTTCTGGCCGGCCCTAGAGCGGCAGATCCGCGTCACGGGCGCAGTCGCACAGGCGTCGCGCGACGAGACCGACCGCTACTTCCGCGGCCGTCCACGCGGCAGCCGCCTCGGTGCCTGGGCCTCACCCCAGAGCGCCGTTATCACCGGCCGCGCGGAGGTTGAAGACCGGCTGCACGGCCTGGAGCAGCAGTATCCCGGCGACGACATCCCCACGCCGCCGCACTGGGGCGGCTACCGCGTCGCGCCCGACGCCTTCGAGTTCTGGCAGGGCCGCCCCAGCCGCCTGCACGACCGCCTACGCTACACGCGTCAGCCCGACGGGTCTTGGCGCATCGACCGGCTGGCGCCCTGAGCAGGAATCCGGCGCCTCGCTGTGATCCGCTGCCGCCGAGACTAAACATTTCGTCGCTCCCATGTGTGTTAGGTAGTGGAGGGTGGACAACACGGGTAGCGCGGAGGGGATGGCGTGGACGAAGCGGCGGCGATCCTGGCGTATCAACGGGGCGACGCCCATGCGTTCGATGTCCTCTTCGAGTTGCACGCGGCCCACGTCTACCGTACGAGCTACCTGATCGTGCGCGACGCGGCGCGCGCGGAAGACGTGGCCCAGGAAACGTTCCTGATCCTCGCGCAGCGGTTGCCGGCCCTGGCCCCGGCGCCGCTACGCTCGTGGCTCGGGCGGGTCGCGGCCAACCTCAGCCTGAACGACCGGCGGCGCGCGCGAGCGATACCCCTGGAAACGTTGCCGCCGGTCCAGTACGCGGCCCTGGAGCGCCGCGACGCGGACGCCGGGCCGGAAGCGGTCCTGGAGGCGGCCGAGGAGCGCGCCTACCTGCGCGCGGCCGTCGCGGCCCTGGCGCCGCGCCAGCGCGCCATGGTGGTGCTGCGCTATTACGCCGATTGCTCGCTTGAGGAGATTGGGACGGCGCTCGGCTGCCGCCCCGGCACGGTCCGCGCCACACTGCATCAGGCCTTACGGCGCTTGCGCGAACGTGAGACGCTCGATATGAAGGGCGAGATGGCGCCGGGGCTTGGCGCCGACGATAGAGGTATCGCGCATGACGAGGGATGATGGAACCGTGGACGTGGAGGCCCAACTCCGCGCGGCGTTGCGCGAGGAGGCCGGGGAGTTGTGGCCCCCGCCGTCGCTGTGGCCGCGGGTGCAGGCCGCCCTGGCCCAGCCCATCGCTCCGCCGCCGGGGCAGGCGCGGCCGCGCGCCGAACTGCGCGCGCTGTTGCGGCGCGGTGACGTGCGCCGCCTGACCCTGGCCCTGATCGCCGAGCGCGAAATGGACGCCTTCGCGCTCGCGCGGCGCGTAGAGGACCTCGCGCGCGGCGCTGGCATCGCCGACCTACCGGAAGGGGCGTTGCTGCCGGCGCTGCACCGGCTGGAGGTCGAGGGGCTGCTGGACGCCCGCTGGCACCCGGGGCCGCGTGGTCCGCGCCGCGCCTACACGCTCAGCGCGCGTGGCCGTCGCCTGCGTCGCCGTGCCCGCGTGACCTGGCGGCTACTGGAGATGCGCTGGCGGCTCGGTCGTCTGGTCCCCCACCGCGCGCCCTATGCCGGCGTCGGAGGAGAATAATGGACACGTATCAGATGTACCTGCGCACGCTGCAACAGGGCCTGAAGCTGGACCCCGAGGAAACACGCACGGTGATGGCCGAGGTGCGCGGCAATCTGGAAGACCTCGCGGCGCACCTGCGCGCGCGGGGCTATCAGCAGGATGAGTCCGTGCGGGAGGCGGTGCGCCGCTACGGCGACGCGGGCCGCCTGGCGCGCTCCATCCACCGAGCGCGGCGCGGCGTGCCGTGGCCGCTGCGCGCGCTGGCCGCCCCGCTCGCGCTCACAGCCCTCGGCGGCGCATGGTTCGGCGCCGACGCGCTAGCGACAGCCGTCGTGTCCGTCTCTCGCCACACCGACAGCCTCGTGGTCGACTACGGTCTGATGCGCCGCCTGGCCGGCGCCGTGTTCCGGGACCCCATACCGGCCGCGAACGTCCTGGGCGCGCTCGTGATGCTGGCGCCGGGCGCGATCGTGTTGCTGGTCGCCGCGCTGGCGCTCTGGCTGGCCGGCGCCGCTCTGATGAGGAGAATAAGTATGAGGGTTCGTGGAATGGTTATTATTCTGGCCGCGCTTGTCGCGGCCGCCGCCGGCGGCTCGGCCGTCCTGGCCCAGCCCACGACGGACGCCATGCGTATCGTGACGACCGGACGAGATCCGATGATCCTCGCACTCGATACGCGCGCCGGGCATGCCTTCGTTATCACCATGGGTGACGGTGGAACACCCGGCACAGTCAGTATGCTCAACGCGGCTAGCGGGACGGTGCAGAGAACGACGCCCATCGGTTACTTTCCAGGCGGTATGGTCGTGGACGAAGGGCGGGCGCGGGCATTTATTATTACGTCCGCAGTGGCCGGCAGACCGTCGAAGCCGAGCGTCAGTATGTTGGATACGCGTAGTGGACGAGTGCAGGGCAGGACGCCCCTGGGTGGGTCGCCCTCTTTCGTGGGCATAGATCGGTCGACGGCGCGTGTCTTCGTCGGCATGCCCTATCGAGTCATGAGGGGCCGCATACAGGTGCTGGAGGAGACCACCGGCCGCCTCGTCCAGACCGTTACCTTGAGCTTCAACCCACGCGCCATGGCGGTGGATGCGCGGCGCGAACGCGCATTCATCATCGGGTCGGACCCAATGTATAGGGGTCGCTTGGCGATGCTGGATACGCGCGACGGGCGCGTGCTGCGGACCGCCTTGGTCGGCGGCTACGCGTCGTCGGCCCTAGCGGTTGATGCGCGGCGGGATCATGTGTTCGCCGCCACGGTGGCCGGATCGGCCAAGGCATGCGCGACGCCTCGCGGTGTGTGCCATACACCTGGCACGGTGCTCATGCTCGACGCCCGCGATGGGCGTACGCTGCACGCAACCCCCGTGGGCGATAACCCGTCCACTATCCTCGTGGACAAGCAGACTGGACGTGTTTTTGTCGTCAACAGCGGTACGAATGGGGACGACATAGGCACGGTAAGCGTGCTCGACGCGACGACCGGCCGCCTCGTACGCTCGACTACCATCGGGTACTTGCCTGAGGGCGCGGCCATCGATGAGCGGCGCGGCCGCGTGTACGTGGCCAACAGCCATAGCGGTACGGTGAGCGTACTCGACGCGGCGACCGGCCAACTTCTGCGAACTATGCGCGTCATCGTAGGGCCAGGCGCGATCGTTGTGGATGGTCGCACGGGCCGCATCTTTGTATCCAGCGCCGACATGAGCGACGGCGGCAGCGGGATCGATCGTCCCGTCGGGCGCGGCATCGTGGATCAGATCGGCTTCATCAGTCGATCCATTGCATTCGAGGCGCGCGAGTTGCGCAAGGGGCGCACCGGCACGGTCAGCACGTTCGACGCGTCCACGGCGCCCTGAGACGCGAAGACCGAAGCGGCAAAATCGACAGAACAGATAGGAGCGCGTGTGACCATCCCCGAAGGCGCGCCGGCGGCGTCATGCACGGAGCTTGGCGCCAACTTTGCCCAGTTGTACCAACGCCACCACGCCGCCGTGTTCGCCTTCGCCTATCCGGCGCACGGGCGACCGCATGCGTGCCGAGGATGTCGCGGCGCAGACGTTCTTGCAGGCGCTCCAGGCCTACGGACGCTACGAGGAGCGCGGCGCTCCGGTGACGGCATGGCTGCTGCGCATCGCGGCCAACGTCGTCTATGAGCAAGCGCGCCGAGAGCGGCGCGGCCCGCAAGTTATGTCTACTACGTCCTGTCCGGCGGGATGGGACAGTTCCCCTGGGGGGAACTTCTGCGACTGGGCGGAGCGCGTCGAGCGCCGCGCCTGGATCGCGCGCCACCTCGCGACGCTCTCGCCCGATGAGCATCGCATCGTGTGGCTACGCTACGGCGAAGATTGGGCCATCGACACTATAGCGACGGAGATGGGGCGCAGTCCCGGCGCGACCAAGCAGGCGCTGCACCGCGCCATCAAAGCGTTGCGCGCGCGCCTGGCCGCCGATGTCGATAGCGCGGTTCCCTCGTTCGCCTAAGAGCGTGTGTGTAAAGTAGTGCCGGGGGCGATAGACTATGCGGTATGAACAGAACTGCCTATCCGTCCGATCTGAGCGAGGCGCAATGGGCGTACCTCGTGCCGCTGATCCCGCCGGCCAAGCC
>JAABUJ010001056.1_pt1 | contig 44143 bp, 45 predicted proteins | sample 5559131 | NCBI WGS metagenome assembly JAABUJ01 (sample SAMN10711875, study PRJNA513366) | rock metagenome | isolation source: Antarctica rocks | place: Antarctica: Victoria Land, Mt New Zealand nord | collected 2016-01-07
CTGACGTTCTTCACCTACTCTGGCGAGGCGTCGTCGTCCAACGCCGCCACCTACACGCTGAGCTCGATCGCCGCGGTCGTCATCGGCGGCGTGTCGCTGTTTGGCGGCTCAGGTAGCGCGATCGGCGCCATCTTCGGCGCGCTCATCTTCCGCACGATCAACGATTTGTTGTTCGTGTTCGACCTCGATCCGCTGTGGCAACCACTGTTCCTGGGCGCGGTCCTGCTGCTGGCCGTCAGCCTCGGCTCGCTGCGGCTGCTGCGCCTGCGCAACCGCCTGGAGCTGTTCGGCCTTTGATTCGGCGTGTTGACCCGGCGGTGCTGACCGCCTTCGGCTGCATCATCGTGCTGCTCCTGGTCGGCAGCCTGTACTCCGGCAGCTTCCTGTCACCGCAATATTTGCTGCAGCAGTTGCAGGTCGCCTCATTCCTCGCCGTGGCGGCAACGGGGATGATGGTCGTCATCCTGCTCGGGCAGATCGACCTGTCGGTCCCGTGGCTCATCACGGTGGGCGGCATGATGTCCACTGCAGCCGTTGGCGCCGGACCATGGGGCGCGACCCTGGCGATCCCGGCCGGCGTGCTCTGCGGCGTGCTGTTCGGCCTGGTGAACGGGCTTGGCGTAGCCTACCTGCGTGTGCCGTCGATGATCTTCACCTTGGGCATCAATGCGGTAGCGCAAGGCTTGATGATCCTGCGCATGGGCGGCTCGGCGCCGCAGGACATGGCGACGCCCTTAATGCACCAGCTCGCCACCGGGCACGCCACCGGCAGCATCCCGAACGCGCTGTGGATTTGGGCGGCGGTCGGGGCGGCGTTCGTGTTCCTCCTGCAGCGCACCACGTTTGGCCGAGCCGTATACGGCATCGGCAACCGCGAACAGGTGGCCTACTTATCGGGCGTGCGGACACAGCGGGTCGTGCTGCTGGCCTTCGCGTTGTCGGGCGGGTTGTCGGCCCTGGCGGGCGTACTGCTCGCCGGGTATTCGAACAAGGCCTACCAGGGCATGGACGACTCGTATTTGCTGCCCGCGATCGCCGCGGTTGTGCTGGGCGGCACGTCGATCCAGGGTGGGCGGGGTACGTATCTCGGCACGATTGCGGGGGTGATTTTGATCACGCTACTGCAGTCGATTTTGTCGGTGATGCAAATCGCCGAGTCGGGGCGGCAGGTGATTTATGGCGCGGTGATTCTGGCAATGCTGTTGCTGTACGGGCGAGCGGCGAAGAGCGGAGGGGAATAGCGTGGTCTTCGCTTGTCCGGGCTACATGCTTGGCCGAAAGCTGCCATTCTGCTTTCGGGACGGAAACCCAGGAAAGCAGACCTATCGCCTTTGAAGTTCGCCGGTCTACGAGAATCCAGAGCGTAGCGCTTGGTTATATTTCGTCAAACCACACCTAAACTTGGCTTTATTTCACCCGGCGACCTGAAGCGCCAAGAGGCTTCGAAATTCAGCTCGGTCTGTTCCTAATGGTGAGTGTGCTGCGTTCGCGTGCTGCTAAAAAGGAATGTCGTCGTCAGGAGAGGGGGCGGGTCCGTCCTGTCTCGGGGATGTCCTAGCTTTCGGGCTGCTGCTCAGATTGAGACTCTCGTAAATATCCGACAGCCAGGATATCCCGGACCCCTCGACCGAATAACGATTGTATCTACTGCCGTCCTGGTCTTCTTCGTGGGTGACTTTAATCATGCCTCTGTTCAGCAATCTCTCGATGCCGATGTTCAGCGCTATGTTGTTGTATCCCAGCACGTCCAAGCCAATTTTGAGCACAATATGCGAAATCGTTCCTCCTGGTCCGTCGCGGTTTTCGAGCATGGTGGCAAGCACGATCTGCTCATGCTGAGATAGGCCGTGCGCCTTCTTCAAAGGGGAGTTTGCAATGAAGGCGGCAAGCTTCTGCGCCTTCTCCTGCATGGCTTTCAAACGTGCCGTAATCTTCGTTCCGAGCGCGCCGAAGTCACTCGACGAATCCACGCCGTAGGGGATGATGTGGCGGTGCTGAACGTCAAAGGGGAATTTGTCCTTACGCTCCCTGGAGCAAATCATGCAAATCTCTTTTTCCGCCCAATGGCATAACCAAGCTCGAACCAGACATTCGGATTATCAAGCGTGATCTCGGCGAAGCAGACGGCAGCACCGCGGATGCCTTGTTCGATTTCGTTGATCGGAATGCTGACGGGTGGGTCGCGGTCCACCCTGTTGGGGTCAAGACCCGCAGCTTTGATCGCCGGCTGGAATATGTCGGTGTATCGCTTGTCGAAGCGCCCACCGTCGAATGGCTGAATGACGAAACAGGATGGCATGGGTCACCCTATGGCGTGGAAGTCCTAAAGGGATTGACCAGCGTGGGAAGCTCGCATCCTTCAAAGCCGCGCACATCGCGTGTCGCAATGCCGGCGCCGGCGGCCAGCGCTGTGGCTGCAATCAACGCGTCGAACGCCTCGATTGGCCTGCCCGCCTGCCGACGCGCAGCGACGATCTTAGCATAACGCACCGCCGCAGCAGGACCGTAGGACAGAACCCGCCCGGCAAATTCCTCGGTGAAAATTGCTTCCGCCGCCGCCGCGAGCCCGGCGCGGCGTTTGCCGTCCGGTTGAGTGGCCATGCCGTAAAGAATTTCGGTCTGGGTAATCGCCGTGGTGTAGAGCGTCACGCGCGGCTGTGCCGCAACCCAGGCGACGACGGCGGGATCAGGTTGCGGCCGCATCAACTCAGACAGCACGTTGGTGTCGAGCACGATCATCAAGCCATCGCAGGTGGGTCGCGCACGGGAACCGGCGGATGTGGCTCAAGTTCGACGCCGTCGAACGGCGCAAAGCGGCGGCGAATCGCTTCGGCCAGATTGGGAGCGTTCGGCTGATCGGCCGCCATGGCATCACTGACGATGCGGCGGGCCTCGGATTCCATCGACCGGCCGTTATGGGCTGCCCTGGCGCGCAGGGCCTCTTTCACGGCAGGGTCGATGTTGCGGATAAGAAGATTGGTCACGACCCGCTCCCTTAGATGATGATAGCACTATGTAATCACAATGCGCACATTCACGCTAGAGCTGTTTCTGCAGTTTATGCTGCGACGCAACATCAACGAACCGGCAATTATCGCGTTTACTCTTTCTAAGTCCCGAGCTTTTCAGCGGAGCGCGCACGCACGTAGCCGGATACTTGCGCTATGGCAGTCGAATTCCACGAGCGCGAATAAGGCCGATGTGGGTAAGCTACATCTCCAGCACGCTCCAATTTCCGCTTTCGAGAGACGCACCACCGCCTTGGGACGGCTCAGATGGGCGCTGAACCGCCTACCTACCAGCTCCTGCTACGACTGCTTCCGGGACGAGCTGGTCAGCTCCGGAGCGACCACCTTGGGTCGAAAGCCGAAATTCAAGCTGAGACACAACCCGCTGCTTTCCAAGCTTTGATCGATCGGTCGTGGAACACACGTGATGTGACCCTGCCTCTGGAATGCCCCCGTACTGAAATAGGGCCTGCCACCCGGAAACGGACGATGATGCGATCGAGGTTTACGCAGGAGCAGGTCACTGGCTGCTGAACGAGCGCTGGGCCAGCGGCGACGGATTTATGCCGCAAGCACGGGATCAGCGATGCACGGCCACGACGAGGAGCATCGGATCGAGACGGCTGCCGATGTAGCGCACGCCGCCTCCGCGCTTGTTGTCGGCGTGCGCTGTTCGCTCAAGGCCGCGCAGGATGCTTCTTTTGCCAGGCCTGCATTTGGGTAATCTCTTTTTCCTGGGCTGCGACGATGCCGCGTGCCAGTCGCCGCAGTTCAGGGTTTTTGCCGTATTGAAGCTCGACCTTGGCCATCTCGACCGCACCCTGATGATGGGGCAGCATCCCTGCCACAAAATCCCGGTCGGCATCCCCGCTCATGGGGCGGTTCATGTCCTGCATCATCTTGTCGTCCGCTGCCTTGAACGCCTGCGTGGACGGATTGGCGTCGGTGGCGGGATTGGACATCGGCGCGCCTTGGCGCATCGGCATACCGGGCATGGACATGCCAGGCATGGGCATTCCCTGATGCATCGGCATGCCGGGCATGGCCATTCCGTTGCCTGGAGCGGGCTGCTGTGCCAGCGCCGGGCTTGCCGAGGCCGCGAGGATAGACGCGGCGACGATGGCGCTGGAGATGGACGTGAAGGCATTTTTGCGGCTGGTCATTTCGGGGCTCCTTGGTTTCGTGGTTATTGCTGGACGGCCGCGAAGCGCGCCTGCGCGGGCTTTCCGCCCACGGTCAGCGACAGCACGGCCGTCACCTTCCCGGTCGCGGCCGGGTCGAGCTTGCCCGTGAGGCTGTTCGCCTCGGCAGGCGCCAGGACAAGTTGCTGGGATTTGCCGCCTGCCAGGACGGTCGCCTTGCCGGTCAGCTGGGCGCTCGGGACCGGGTTCTTGTCCTCGTCGAAGACGTAAGCGGTCATCTGGTCTCCCTTCATAACCAGCTCGACCCAGTGCTCGGCCGAGTCCTCGACCACCTGCCCGCCGTGCACGGCAACTGGAGAGGTGCCGTGCACGAACGCCGCGAGTGGGGCGAACGCCAGCAACGCGGCCAGCATCGAGATTTTAGGCATGGGTTTTCCTTTCAGGGGTTTCAGAACGCTTCCGCGGGACGCAGCGACAGCTCCTGGCTTGCGGCCAAGCGATCGAGCGGCTTGCGGCCGAGCTTGAGGAACAGGACCGGGGTGAGCAGGGTGTCGAGCAGCGTCGCGCTGACGAGGCCGCCGAAGATGGTGATGGCGACCGGGTGGAGGATCTCCTTGCCGGGGGCGTCGGCCCCGATCACCAGCGGCAGCAGCGCGAAGCCCGCCGAAAGGGCGGTCATCAGCACCGGCGTCAGCCGCTCTAGGCTGCCGCGCACCACCATCTCGGGGCCGAACGCCTCGCCCTCGTGGAGCACGAGGTTGATGTAGTGGCTCACCTTGAGGATGCCGTTGCGGGCGCTGATGCCGGTCAGGGTGATGAACCCGACCATGCTGGCGACCGATAGCGGCTGCCCCGAGAGCCATAGGACGGCCACGCTGCCGATCAGCGCCAGCGGCACATTGCCCATGATGATCGCCGCCAGCACCGCGGACCGGTAGCGGCTGTAGAGCACGGTGAACACCAGCGCGAGCGACACCAGCGAAAGCCCGCCGATGAGGCGCGCCGAGTCCTCCTGCGACTGGAACGTCCCCTCCAGCTGCATGAAGTAGCCCTGGGGCAGGACGGTACGGGCCATTTCGGCGCGGATCGCCGCGACCACCCGGCCCTCGTCCGAGCCGTCGGTGTTGGCCTGCACGACGATGCGGCGCGTGCCGTTCTCCCGCAGGATTTGGTTCGGGCCATCGTCGTCCACGACGTCGGCGAACGTGCGCAGCGGTACGCGGCCCTTGGGCGTTTGTGGCGTAAATGATGCCGGAGCGCACCTCCTAGGCTGGCGGCGGCCACGGCAAGCTCGGGGTTGCGGGCCGCAGCGGCCTCCACGAAGTCGTGCAGGGTTTGCGCCCTCGCCAGGCCCAAGAAGGCAACAAGCGCCACGACGGCACTCGAGCCGATACGATGAACCATTTCGACAGGCATGACAATTCGTGATCCGCAGGAAGGGACGCCTAGGCCGGCGCGACCGAAGGCGCGCCAGCACGCCGAAGGCTTCAGCCCGAACTACCGTCCGAGACGGAGTCCGAGCGTCAAGCGTCCAGTCTGGGCGGCGGGATGGCCGGAGCGGCACCAAGACCCGCTGCGCCCCGGGATGCCCGGCCCCCATAGGCAGCCGACTGATGGGTGAGCGGCATTGTCACGGACCCAGCGTTCAGCAGGGTGACGCTGGCCAACGAACACTGGCCCATGGCGCAGCAATCCGGACACCCGCTGCACGGTTGGCCGGAACCGGGCGTCTCGGCCAGCTGGTGGCCGGAACCGACCAGCTGCTGAGCGTTCTGCGGATCATTGTGGCGCTGCATCGCGCCGTGGGCGGAAGCGGGGCGAACATCGGCAAGCGACAGGACTGCGAGCACGAACATGCTCACTATCAGCCTGCCGATAATCGTCCAGCCAATCCGTTTCAAGCTTATCCCCTATCGACGCGCCTAACAGGGCCCGGGCGGCATATGCTCCCTTCCACGATGGGAAGGTCAAGGCTTTGTCGCGCCACTTCTGCTCGACGCTGATCCGGCAACGCCCTACGTCGGCGTGTAGGTCTGTTCGGCGTTTAGATTTCCACCAGTCTGTCCGGCAATTCGTCCCGCTTCAATGCGCCTGGCGGGAAATGCGCTGCGAGCACCGCGCTGCATCGTTCGATCGCGGCCACAAACCCATCGCCCGGTTGCCCCGCTTTGATGGCTGCTACCAACGCGCCGACCGCGTCGTCCCACACGGCCGTCGTGACCCGGTCGTTGATCCCGGCATCGGCGATGATTTCCACGTAGCGCTCGGCCGCCGAGGCGAAGATCAGCACGCCGGTCCGATGTTCGGTCTTGTCGATCCCTTGCACGGAGAACTGCCGCATCGCTTCGGCATGGGCCCGGTCGTGCCTGGCCCGGCGCGGCACGATGTGGAACCGGACATCCGGATGCGACAGCGCCATGGCCGCGAGGAGGAACACGATGATCTGCAGAAGGTAGACGACCGGCGCCGACCAGCCGGTCAGGGCGAGGAACGGCAGCGGCGCGAACAATGCGACCAAGGCCGTCCAGGCGATCGGAACGAGGCGATAGTCGCTCGAACGCCGGGCTATCACGCAGAAGATCTCCCCGGCCGTGCGCGACTCGGCCTCGCGGATCGCGGCGGTGACACGCGCCTTGTCGGCTTCTGAGATCATCGGTCCTGTCTCACCAGCTTCCCGAGCTTCCGCCGCCGCCGAACGATCCCCCTCCCCCCGAGAACGACGAGGACCTGCCGCGCGACGAGCCGCCCCGGCCGGACAGGGCAAGCAGAAAAAGGAGCTGCATAATTGCTCGGCAGGCAGCGCCCCCTTTGACGGCGCAGAACATCAGCAGCGTCTGCGCGGCGCCGGCAACGGTCAGGCAGACCCAAGCGACGATAACGAATGTGATGCGGTGGATCATCGGGCGGCCGCTCAGAACTTCACTTGCGGCGACGTCTTTACGCTATCCGCGACGGTGAACTCCTCCATCGGCTTGTTGCTCGTGTAGAAGACGGAGGCCCAAATCCTGCCCGGAAAGGTTCTCAGCTCCGTGTTGTATACCCAGACCGCTTCGATGTAGTCGTGCCGCGCCACTGCGATGCGGTTCTCCGTGCCCTCGAGCTGCGATTGCAACGCGAGGGAGTTCTGGTTCGACTTGTGGAACGAGGACCAGAACACGGACCCCGCGTGAGATTCTCGCGACCGAGCCGGACATGACAGTTCTCCAGGTGAAAAGGTGCCGGGCACAATCACCGCCTGCGCGCCGCCTCACAGCCGGGCGGCGCGCAGGCGCAACGCATTGCCGATCACCGACACCGAGCTCAACGACATCGCCAATGCTGCGACCATCGGGCTGAGCAGCAGGCCAAATGCCGGATAGAGCACGCCCGCGGCCACCGGGATGCCAATCGCGTTGTAGGCGAACGCGAACACCAGGTTCTGCCGAATGTTGCGCATGGTCGCCCGGCTCAGCGCCCGGGCGCGGGCGATGCCGGCCAGGTCGCCCTTGACCAGCGTCACCCCGGCGCTCTGGATCGCGACCTCCGTGCCGGTGCCCATCGCGATGCCCACGTCCGCCTCGGCCAGCGCGGGCGCGTCGTTCACGCCGTCGCCCGCCATGGCCACGACCTTGCCGGCGGCGCGCAGGGTGCGGACGATGCGGTTCTTGTCTTCGGGCAGCACGTCCGCCTCGACGTCGTCGATGCCGAGCTGGCGGGCGACCGCTTCGGCCGTGGTCCGGTTGTCGCCGGTCAGCATGACCACGTGGATGCCGTCCGCCCGCAGGCTGTCGAGCGCCGCCCGGGTGGTCGCCTTGATGGGATCGGCGATCGCGACGATGCCGCCCGGCTTGCCGTCCACGCCCAGGAACAAGGCCGTGGCGCCCGAGCCGCGCAGCTCGTCCGCCTGCCCGGCAAGGACGCCCAGGTCGATGCCGCCATCCGCCATCAGCTTGGCGTTGCCGAGCGCCACGGACCGTCCGCCGACCTTGCCGGTCACGCCCTTTCCGGTCACGGACGCGAACTCGGATGGCTCCTCGACGGCGATGCCGCGCTCCTTGGCGGCGGTAACGACCGCAGCGGCGAGCGGATGCTCGCTCGACCGCTCCAGGCTGGCCGCCAGCCGCAGCAGGTCGCCTTCGGTCAGCCCGGGAGCCGGGACGATGGCGGTGACCCGGGGCTTGCCCTCGGTCAGCGTGCCGGTCTTGTCCACCACCAGGGTGTCGACCTTCTCCATGCGCTCCAGGGACTCGGCCGATTTGATGAGCACGCCCGCCCCGGCGCCCTTGCCGACCGCGACCATGATCGACATCGGCGTGGCCAGGCCCAGTGCGCACGGGCAGGCGATGATCACCACCGATACCGCCGCGATCAGCGCGTAGGCGAGCGCGGGCGCCGGTCCCCAGGCCGCCCATCCGACGAACGCGGCGGCGGCGATCGCAAGCACCACCGGGACGAAGTAGTCCGCGACCGTGTCGGCCAGTCGCTGGATGGGCGCGCGGCTGCGCTGCGCTTCGGCGACCATGGCGACGATGCGCGACAGCACGGTGCCGGCTCCCACCGTGTCGGCCCGCATGACCAGCGACCCGGTGCCGTTGACGGTGCCGCCGATGACCTTGTCGCCCGGTCCCTTGGGCGACGGCATCGACTCGCCCGAGACCATCGACTCGTCGACCGCACTCCGGCCGTCCAGCACCGCGCCGTCCACGGGAACGCCGTCGCCGGGCCGGACGCGCAGACGGTCGCCGACCTGGACGTCGGCCAGCGGGATTTCCTCGTCTTCGCCACCGTCCTGCAGGCGCCGCGCGCTTTTCGGAGCAAGGTTGAGCAGCGCCCGAATGGCGCCGCCGGTCTGGTCGCGCGCCCGCAATTCCAGCACCTGCCCGAGCAGGACCAGGACCGTAATGACGGCGGCCGCCTCGTAATAGACGGGAACGATGCCGCCCATCATCCGGAACCCCGTTGGGAACAGGTCCGGAGCGAAGGTGGCGGCGAGGCTGTAGAGGTAGGCGGCCCCCGTGCCCAGCGCGATGAGCGTGAACATGTTCAGGTGGCCGGAGCGGACCGACGCCGCGCCGCGCTGGAAAAACGGCCAGCCCGCCCACAGCACCACCGGCGTCGCCAGAGCGAACTGAATCCAAATGGAGGTGGCGGGGGGCACGATGTCGTGCAAGCCGAGGCCGGGGATGTGGCTGCCCATCTCCAGGACGAACACCGGCAGGGTCAGCGCGAGGCCGATCCAGAAGCGCCGGGTCATATCGGCGAGCTCGTGGTTCGGCCCGGCGTCCGCGGTCGCCTCCACGGGCTCGAGCGCCATGCCGCAGATGGGGCAGCTTCCGGGGCCGACCTGGCGGATTTGCGGGTGCATGGGACAGGTGTAGATCGTGCCGGGCTTGGCGGGTTCTGAAGCGGCAGCCTGCGGCCGGAGATAGCTTTCCGGAGCGACGATGAACTTCGCCCGGCAGCCAGCCGAGCAGAAATGGAAGGTCTTGCCGCCATAGTCGGCGCGGTGCTTGGACGCCGCTGGGTCCACCTTCATCCCGCAAACCGGGTCGGTGACTCGCGTGTCGATCGCCCCAGCACCACGACCGGCGTGGTCCTTCCCAGGGCTCTCGTGACGGTGCTCGGTCTGGTGCTCGCTCATGCCGCTCTCCGGAAGGGTCGGGCCGGTTGGTCCGCTGCTGGCGGGGACGTAGTGCTTCGCATGGTGGGAGGGACAAACTCTGGCACGGCAATGTGTCGCCCGGCCCTGCTCCACAGCGGCGAGCCGATCGCCTTGAACGCCAGCGCCGGGACGATGACCCACTGGGCCAGCGGCGCCAGTCCGGTTCCCAGCCACGGCAGGGTCGGCATCAGCTCCGAGTAGGTCCAGGCACTCCGGGCCGTGTTCAGGTGCTCGCTGTATGTCGTGTAGGCGAGGCCAGACACGATTGCCGTGCCTCCCACCCGCAGGAAGTGAGATCGTGGCCAGTCGGCGCCGCCGAGCAGCAGCAGGCTGCCGACCAGCGCCGCTTCGGCAATGAGCACGTCGCCGCCGGTGCAGTGGACGACGGCGAACGCGATGTCACGTGTGGAGCCGGTCCGCCACAGCGTATAGAGTGGCATCTGCGTGGCTTCCCAGGCCAGGTTCCCCACAGCGATGGCGGTAAGGTAGCGCCGCATCGCGGGAAACCAGGCGGAGGACGATGCCATCAGGTCAATTCGCCTCGGCTTCCTCGGTGTGGGCGAGACGCACGCACGTGACGACCAGGAGTGGGAACATGGTAAAGACGACGCCGACGTATTGCTCAAACGCCGCCGAGGGCGCCTGGGCCACGCCAATCAGGAAGGGTCGGGTCGTGGCGAATTTCAGGGCGGGGTTCCTGGACTGCTGGATTTACTGGAAACAGAGTCGCCCAGTGCGGGCCATTCAAATCGAACCTTGAACCTGCGCTACGGCGCCTGCCAGGGTCGGAAACTACTCAGGACGCTTGCACCTTTGCCGCGTGCAGGGATTGGCATGGTCCTCGGACTCGCATCGGAGCTCGCTTTTTCCTGATCAAAATCGCTCAGTTGCTTCCGCGCTGCCGCGCCGTCGCCGCCACGATGTCCGGCCAGCTTGGGCGGGCCGGCGCCATCACTAACCGGATCCGAACCAGGGCTGGGATGTCCTTTTGCGTCCATTCCGTAAGCCAACGGCCCGCCTCGCCGCGCGCCGCCGCACCCCAATAGCCGAATTCCACGCGCTGCACTCCGTCCAGCAGCACCACTGCCGTTGGAATAGGCGGCGGACCAAGCCGGATCGCGTGGAGATGCGGAGCATACCGCAGCAGCAGCCGACCAGCCTCCACGCGCAGCACCGCATCGACCGGCGCCGTGCTCTCGTTCAACACGGTGGTCAGGCCGAGGCTGCCTGAGCTGCCGGTGAATTCCGGCGCGTCGCCACCATAGCCGGGATCGGCCTGCTCGATCAGCCGGCGCAGCAGCCGATCCACCGCGTCGATGTCGGCTTCGGCAGCGATCTGCCGGGATTGCAGGCCGGTTGCCCGTAGCCCGAACTGTACCCCCTGCCCCACCGCGGCAAGCACGAATCCAAGGACGACCAGCGCCACGAGTATCTCAAGCAGGGTGAACCCGGCTTGGGCACGCCTCGCTACGGCGCCCGCCCCGGCGCCGACCCGGCGCGGCGTGTTTGCAGCGTGACCACCCGGCTGCGGTCCTCCGCGCGCCAGGATTCTTGGACGACGATGTCGTACAGCGCTGGAACCGAGCCGCCCGGCGTATCGCGCGCTGGCCCCCCGACAGCCGCCGCCGTCACGCGGACGCGCCAATGAAAGCCATGTCCCTCCTCGCCCTGCCGGTCGGACGCCGTCAAGGCGCCTTCGGACCCGGCGGCCGCCAGATGCGACTGCGCGCGGGCCAGCGCTTCCTGGTACCGGGCGGACACCGCGGTGGCCGACAGCCCGGCCAGCCCGCCGCCGAACAAGGCCGACAGCGCCAGGGCGGCGATGATGAACGCGACCACAACCTCCAGCAGGGTAAATCCCGCATCGGTGAGGTCGGTCATCGGTCGCCGGTCGTCTGCACGCGGCCTGTCAGCCAGGAAACGTCCAATTGCACATGGACAGTGCCGCCGGCGAGATCGATCCGGCCGCCGCTGGACGATCCGTCCGGCGCGAACACGATTGCGGGGCGCGTTGCCGACATGGCCAAGCGGTCCGGAAGGCGGATTATCCGCCCGGCGCCGACCCGGAACATGCGGGCGGCCGGGTCGAGCACGACCGCGACCGGCCGGTCGGTCGCGATCGCCTGTCCGCGTGCCATCCGCAAGCCGCCCGCCAACGCTGCGGCGCCGGCCCGCACCTCTGCGCGCACGCTGCGGGGCGGCAGGCTGGTCAGCACGATCGTCGCCGCCAAGCCGAGCACGGCGAGCACGACCAGCATTTCCAGCAGCGTGAAGCCGGACGGCCGGGCATTCACTGGGCGAGGTCGTTGAGGCTCAGCATTGCGAGCAGCAACGACGAGACGATTGCCCCGATGACAGCGCCCATGACGATGGTGATCGTCGGCACCAGCAAGCTGACCAGGCGCTGGGCGGACAGGCGGGTCCGCTCCTCATGGATTGCGGCGGCACGTAGGGCCATGGCGCCGAGTTGCCCGGTCTCCTCGCCCAATCGGAGAAGATAGATTGTCCGCGGCGGCATCACGCCCGACTCCGCCAGCGGGCGGGACAGCCCGGCGCCGCCCTTCGCGCTGATCGTCGCCTCATCGACCGCAGCAGCGCCGGCCGCGTTGCCGACGGCGTCGCGCACGATGCCCAGCGCCGCCACCAGCGGCACTCCGTTGGTCAGCAGCGTGCCGAGCGTGCGGGTGAACCGCGCGGCCAGAAGTTCCCGGCCGAGCGTGCCGAAAACGGGCGCACGCAGCAGCAGGCGCGCGGCGCGCAGCCGAGGACCGGGCCGGCGCAGCAGCGCACGGATCGCCACGCCCAGCACGATGGCGGCCAGCAGCGCGGCCGAGCCAAATCGGGCGACGGCATCACCGGCGTCGATCAGGAGTTGCGTGGAAGCCGGCAGCGCCGCGCCGTTCTGCTCGAATAGCGGCACGAATTGGGGCAGCACCTGGGTCAGCAGCAGCACGATGGACCCGATCGCCGCAACCAGCAGCAAGCAAGGGTAGATCAGCGCGGAGGTGATGGTGCTGGCCATCCGCCGCTGCTCCTCCAGCAGCTCGGCCAGGCGATCCAGCGTCGCGGCCAGGCTGCCGCCCGCCTCTCCGGCCCGCACCAGGCCAACGTACAGGCGGGGGAAGCTGCGTGAATGCTGCCCGAGCGCATTGGCAAGCGGGCTGCCGTCTCGCACCGCGTCGCGCACGCGGCCGATCACCGCGGCGACGCGCTTGCTGGGCGCCGTCTCGACGATGAAGCGAAGCGCGCGGTCCAGGTCCTGGCCCGCCGACAGCATGACCGCGAGCTCCCGCGTGAAACCGGTCACCTCGGCACGGGACAGCGCCTGGCCGCGGCCGATTTCGAGTTGGAGCAGGTCGCCGACGCTGCGACGCGACGCCGGCTCGGCGCTGAGCGGGATGTGGCCGTCGCGCTGCAGCCGGGCGACGACGGCGGCCTCGTCCGGCGCATCCATCTCGCCGCGCGTCACCGCTCCGGATGGCGCGACGGCGGTGTAGCGCCAAGATCCCATCACGCGTCCGTGGCCCGGATGCTCCGCGCGACTTCCTCGATCGTGGTCGTGCCATCCAGCGCGGCGGCAAGGCCGGCGTCGAACATCGTCACCATGCCGGCCGCTACCGCCGCGCGCTCGATCTGCGCGTCCTCGGCCCGGACAAATATCAGGTGCTCGATCTCCGGCGTCGGCACCAGCAGCTCGGCGATCGCCTGCCGCCCGCGATACCCGGTGTTGCGGCAGGCCGGGCAGCCGACCGCGTGCCATAGGCGCGGCGTGTCCGGCACGCGTTCGTCCAGGCCGAAACGCTGCACCAGCGCGGGGGGCGCGTCCTCGCTGCGCCGGCACGCCGGACACAGGCGGCGCACCAGCCGCTGCGCCAGGATGCCGCGCAGCACCGCCGTCATCAGGTAGTCCTCCAGCCCCATGTCCCGCAGCCGCGCGATGGTCGCAACCGCCGAGTTCGTGTGCACCGTGGACAGCACCAGATGCCCGGTCAGGGCCGCCTGCACGGCCACCTGCGCCGTCTCCAGGTCGCGGATTTCGCCGACCATGATCACGTCCGGGTCCTGCCGCAGGATGGACCGCAGCAGGTGCGCGAAGGTCAGCCCGATCTGCGGCTTCACCTGGCTCTGGTTGATGCCGGGCAGCTGGAACTCGATTGGGTCCTCGACGGTGACGATCTTGCGGCTGACCGCATTCAAGCCGGTCAGCCCGGTGTACAAGGTCGTGGTCTTGCCGCTGCCGGTCGGCCCCGTCACCAGCACGATCCCGTTCGGCAGTTCCAGCACGCGCGTCAGTTCCCGCACCAGCGGCGTCGTGAGGCCCAACTTCGCGTAGTCGAACACGACGGCGCTGCGGTCCAGCACGCGCAGCACCACCGTCTCGCCGTGCAGCGAGGGAATGGTGGAGACGCGGAAATCAACTTCGTTGCCGCGCACCGCCAGCTTGATGCGCCCGTCCTGCGGCAACCGCCGCTCGGCGATGTCGAGCCGCGCCATGATCTTGATGCGCGAGATGATGGCGGGCGCCAGCCGGGCGGCCGGGCTGTCCATCTCGTCCAGCACGCCGTCGTAGCGGAAACGCACGCGCAGCCGGTCCTCGAACGGCTCGATGTGGATGTCGGACGCCTGGGTCTCGACCGCGCGGGCGATGATCTGGTTGACAAGGCGGATCACCGGCGCCTCGCTCGCCAAATCCTTCAAGCGTTCGGCATCCTCCTCGAGCGGCTCGGTTGCGGCCTCGGAGGTGTCCTCGGTCGCGGCCTGCTCGGGATACAGTCGATCGAACGCCGCCTGCAATTCGAGCGGGATCGCGACCTCGATCCGCACCGGCAGCCCGGTCGCAGCCGCCACCGCGCGGGGGGTGAACGGGTCGAGCGGGTCGGCCATCGCGAGCACCAACGCTTCCCCGGCCGCAACCGGCAACGCGCGGGCGTGACGCAGGAAGCGGGGCGCAAGCCGGTCGGGCAGCACGGGAGCATCCGGGTAGCGCGACGGCGTCGCGAGCGGAAAGGCGAGCAGGTCGGCGTAGGCGGCGGCCAGCTCCCGCTCGCTGACGAGGCCAAGCTGGATCAGCACGCGATCGAGCCGCTGCCCGCTCTCGGCCGCCACCCGCGCGCCCCGCTCGAGGGTGCGCGCATCGCAGGCGCCACGAGCTTCGAGCAGGTGCGCGAGGGCGTCGATCGCGTCCGCTGGTTGGCTGTAGCGAGCCGCAGGCGGGGGTGAGATGTCCAACGCATTGTCTCCGGCATCGGCGGCGGCGTAAGCGGGGCCGCGCCTCGGGCCCATGATGTAGCATAACGTAGGAGTTGTCGGTGTCGTTTGCAGTGACGGTGTTGCCCGTGCTGGCCGCGCCCTTCTTGGGCAGTTTCGCCGGGGTGCTGGGGCGGCGGTTGCCGGCGGGACGCCCGGTCGGCTGGGCGCGCTCGGAATGCGATGCCTGCGGGGCGACGCTCGGCCCGGCGGAATTGGTTCCGATCATCAGCTACGCCCTCCAGCACGGCCGGTGCCGCCGGTGCGGCGCGCCGATCGGCCGCGACCTGCTCGCCATTGAGATCGCCTTCGCCGGGATCGCTCTCTGGGCCGTCATCTACGCCGACCGGGCCGGCATTTGGGCCGACTGCGTCCTGGGCTGGACACTGTTGACCCTCGCCTGGATCGATTGGTCGTTCCTGCTGCTGCCCGACGTGCTGACGCTGCCGCTGACCCTCGCCGGCCTTCTCGCCACCGCCCTGCTCGATCCGGACGCGTTGACCGACCACGCCATCGCTGCCGGGCTCGGCTGGCTGACTCTGGCCAGCGTCGCCGCAGCCTACCAGCGGCTGCGTGGCCGGGTCGGGCTGGGCGGCGGAGACGCGAAGCTGATGGCCGCTGCCGGCGCCTGGACCGGGTTGGAAGGCCTTGGCCCCATCTTGCTCGTCGGCGCGTGCTGCGGCATCGCTGTCGCCCTGGCACGCACCCGTTTCCGGCCCGGCATGGCCACCGTGGTCCCGTTCGGAACCTGCCTGGCGCTCGGAATTTGGCTCCAGCGTTTGTATGGGTAGTTATGGCGCTCAAGACGATCGCATCAGGGCTTCCGGTCCCGCTGGAAGCAACGTGGTCGCGAACAACACCGCTGTGCCGCTGCCGGGGCCCATCCTGGATGGGCCGGAGCGCAACGTGCGGCGCAAAAGCCCTTCAAGCGGTATTACGTTGTCCTTGATCCTGCCTTGTCGCGAATCCAGCTCTCAAAAAGCATCCGAAGCGTTGCAACGAAGGCGAGCGGCTGGTCGAGCATGACGTGGTGCTGTGCTTCCGGCACCTCGACGATCGGCGCCAGCGGTCCCATCAGCCGTGACATATAGGAGGCGGTCTCGCGTGAAACGAGCGCGCTTTTCTCGCCGAAGATCAACGCCGCACGGCAGCGTACCTCCTGCAGATATTCGTGGAAGGGCTCGCCGAAGCGCCGCGCGCCGAGGCCGGCCCCATCGAACTTCCACGTCCAACCACCCTCCATCGGCTTCAGCGAATGCCGTCCGATGAAATCGACGATGAAGTCGTTCTCGCACGTCTGCTGGGGGATCAGGCGGAAGCGCGCCAATCCCGCATTCAGGGTTTCATAGACGCGCTTCTTTCCAAAACTCGGAGAAGCGAGCGGTCGTTGCACCTCGTCCTTCGGAGATCGGATGGGTGAGTCGACGATGACGGCTCCACCCAGCTCGTCGCCGAACTGCGACGCCAGCTTCATCGTCATGAAGCCGCCAAAGCTGTGTCCGATCACAAACGGATGCTCTCCCAATCCAGCATCCGCGATCACCGCGCGCATTTCGGCTGCCCGCACCTCCGACCCGTAGCGGTCCCGGCGGCCGCTGTCGCCCATGCCTGACAAGTCGATGGCCGCCACGCGAAAATAGCGCGTGAAGTAGGGCGCGATGAAACCCCACCAGTAAGCGTGCGCTCCGCCGCCATGAACGAACAGGAGACCGCGACCAATCGAGGTTCCGGGCTCGGCCTGCCAGAGCAGATAGTGGATCGGGCAACCTTCGACCACGACCGATCGAGATTGCTGCGGGCGAGAGATCGCCCAACGAAACCACTCGGGGGCGGGCATCACCGACGAAGCACTCACAAGGATCTCCCATCCGCCGATCGAAGAGAATACGTCTGAAACAGTCCTGACAGACGACTCAGCCAGCATCGACGTGTTTGTCGGCGCGGTAGTGGGTCAGTTTGAATTTCAGTCCATACAAGCTAAGGCATAGTTTCCTATGCGCCGCTCGGCTTGGACAGGTCGATTTTAGTTGTAGTCACGTCAAACACCTCAGCCAGCCACGCATCAAATCGCTTAGGCGAGATACCGCTTACCGTGAGCTTGCCTTGACGGATCAAACGAAGCAAAGACTTCGAGTCTAACGGAACAAAACGCATTAACGGAAAGCCTCGGAGATCGACCAGTACGTAGCGTTCAACGCTCTCGATTGAGGAAATCAAGTCTTCAGCGGTTGCGCTTCGTCCCGATCCAATGAACTTGGGTTTTTGAAACTTGATGGTGCTACCGTAGAAGCACCGCACTCCGATATCAAACCGCCCCATTGTTCCGAGATTGATTGCCGCATCTGACCCAGGATGATTGCTGCTGACGTGCTTCTTGTAGCCAAACAGTCGCTCTCCCCAGATTTCTGCGAACCATGAAGTGACGCGGGGATCGCGAAACCTAGCAACGGCATCTACGGGAGAAATCCTGAGTGCCTTGCTCAAATCATCAAGCGACAACTCGGCTTCAACAACAGTAATCTTATCCTTTGCCACCGTCGATCTCGCTCTGGAGCCGTGTCACTGCGACCGCTGTGTAATGCGAATCGACTTCGATCCCAATGCCGCGCATACCAAGCTGCTCAGCAGCGACAAGTGTCGTTCCAGCCCCAAGAAAAGGATCAAGAACAACCGCATTATCAAACCCGTGCAGTTGCAGGCATCGCTTTGGCAAACCAACCGGAAACCCGGCCGGATGATTAAATTTCTGCGCTTTCGACCGAACGGTTTGGTAAGGGATGAACCAGACGTTTCCTGCACATCTCCGATCTCGGCTGTGTCCCCATCTTGCGATGTTTGACTTGTCCTTGAAAGGAACTCCCACTGCCAACCGATCAAGGCCGACGTTGCCTTCATGCGTGAAATGAAAAATTGACTCATGATTATGGTTCATAAACCGGCGGCTGGTGATTGGCTTGAAGTGACCAACTGTGTCATCTCCAATGGCTACTGACTTTGCCCAAACGATATGGTTTTGTAGAGCGAACGTATCTCGAAAAGCACCGGCTACGTCCATTGGAATCCACGGGTCAGAATTTGTGCTTCCGACATTGAGGAAAAACGAGCCATCCTTTTTCAAAACCCGCGAAAGTTCGCGACCAATATCGTGCAGCCATGCCACATATTCAGCGCGTGGACGCTTGTCGTCGTAAGTTTTGTAGGCCACCCCGATGTTGTAGGGCGGCGATGTCACAATCACATCGACCGATGCATCCGGCATGATGCGCAAGGCCGTGATGCAGTCTCCACGCACTATCTCGTGACGGCCAATGCTCCACCGTTCTAGCTCAACTACGCGAGGGTTGCGGCGCTTAGGACCCGTCCGGGAACAAGCGCATCGATACGGAGCGCCTTTTGAAGATTTTGCTGGGGTTTTGGCCATCGCTACCGAGCGGTTATTTCCGGACGAATCCTTAGCCTCAATCGCAACAGTCACATCCAATGGCATTCTGTCCCAAACCCCGTAACGGCAGCACGTCGAATCGGACAATAGGCGACTTCGAATCGTCGTACAAGCCCCAACGGGATCAGCCTACCTATTTCTGCTCTGCCTCCCAATCCTCCAGCACCTTCACCATGTCGGCAATCTCCCAAAGCGTCTTGCTTAAGCCAGCAGCCATGGCGGGGGTGCAGCGCAGCGTCTGGTGAATGCGAACAAAGTTGTAGTGCATGGTGTGGATCGCGACCGAGTGTGCGTGGTTCTCGACCTTCTTGGAAAACGCATTGGTCAGCCGCGTGAACCGGCGTGATCCCATCCGCAGCGTGAGGTTGGCCCGCTCCGCATAACTGGTGCTGACGTGCGCCGGATCGGGGCGACCTTCCACCCGCGTTTTGATAGCGCCCTTGCAAATGCCAGGGCTGTAGCGGCCCTGGCCGGGCGCGTCGCCATAAATTTTCACCAACATTGCAAAATCTATGTCCGCGCCGAAGGACTGCTCCACCGCTTCCAGGTAGGGCTTATGTCCATCGCTGGTGAGCTGCACCCGGTTGGAGAGGCGGAGCGCTAAGTCGCCAATGAACGCCTGCGCGGCGTAGGCGTCGCGTGCGCCGATATAGAACGACGGAATCAGCTTCGTATCGGCGTCGATCGCCATCCACGTCCAGCAGTCGCCAGCCCCTCCCGGCGCGGCCTTCGCCGTCTCGACGTTCTTGGCCTTAGCATAGACGAACGCCCAAATCTCATCGACCTGGACCCGCTTGCAGGTCAGGCCGCGTAGGGTCCGGTCCTGATAGTCGCTGAACGCCTCTCCAGCGTCCGCCAGCAGCTTGACGACGGTGTTCTTGCTCGCGCCCGTCATGCGGGAGATGGCGCGGATGGAAACGCCTTCGACCATCATTCCGAGGATTTGGGTGCGGGCGTCGCGGGAGAGCTTGTTCATAACTGACTTATACCAAGAGCACATCAGTCTGTCAAGCATTCGGGTCAGTTAGAACGTCGGCTTTTGACAGGAACTTGCATTCGGGTAGGAGATAATCTACGAAAGGTCCCTCATAATGTTAGGAGACTATGTTAGTGGCGAAAGAGTCAACCCCAAATAAAACCGACTTGCCAACAGCGCCAAAGTGGCCACGTAGTCGATGGGTGGAAACCCAAGCTCATTGCAGAAGACTGTTCAATCCATCCAGTCCGATCGATGATGAAATGCTATTTAGTGGGCGGCTTGAACAAGTCAGTGATCTTTTAACCGTTGTTTACGATAAAGGTGCCCACGCAATTCTCTATGGAGAAAGAGGAGTAGGAAAGTCGTCCCTTGCAAACATAATTACCTCTAAAATTCCCGCCGCAGTCAAAAACATAAAGTTCTTAAAACAAAATTGTCGGCCAGAAGATGACTTTTTTATACTTTGGGCAAAAATGTTATTTGAGTTCTATTACCAGGAAACTTCCGTATCTGATTTTTTACGTGATGAAGATAGACATTTTATAGTTGTAAAGATTATTGAAAGTCTGAAGAAAGGCTATCAGTATGTATTTATTTTTGACGAATTTGATAGGATTGAAAATCAAGAAACTAAGAGTGCGATGGCCGACACTATTAAACACTTTTCTGACTATCCTCAGAATATTACAATTATCGTTGTTGGAGTAGGATACTCAACAGAAGAACTCTTTGGTGCACATCCGTCCGTTCAGAGGTGCTGCCAACAGATTCCAATGCCACGTATGTCATCAAAAGAATTACGGGAGATTATTATAGATCGATACAAAAAAATTCGAATAAGCGCTCCTAAGAGGATAGAAAATCAGATAATCGAAGTAGCCCGGGGACTACCAGGATATGTACATCTGCTCGGCAGAGAATCTGCTCTATCCGCGTTGAGAAAAGATCGGCTGCAAATACAAGATTCGGACTACGACACAGCTATAAATGAATCCGTTAAGAAGTCACAAGAGTCAGTAATCAGTTCGTATAATAAAGCTGTATATAGTTCACGAGATAATATTTATGATAAGGTGCTTCTCGCGTGTGCTTTAGCTAAAACGGACGATAGAGGAAGATTTAGCGCATCTACAGTACGGGACGCGTTAACTAAGGTTCTTGGTCGTCCGATAGAAATTGCCGGTTTTGCCCGACACTTAGCAGCTTTTAGCGATCCAGATCGTGGGCCGGTCATTAGAAAAACCGGCAAGCCGAAACGCTTTCAGTATGCATTTCTCGAAGCACCCCTTCAGCCTTATATTATTATGGTCTCTAAGAAAAGAGGATTTATTTAGCTAACTTCTTCGGTTGACTTTTCCATCGCGCTTTGGCCGCATCTGTCGCCAAGGCGCGACGCTTTTCGGGACTTAAGGCAGATGCTCGGCTTACCCCACCCTTTTTTCCGCTTAGGCTTTTTTGGTTTGTAACAGATGCATCCCTCCCGTCGTCAACCGCATCCGGCACCTGCCCGGTCGCGATATCGACCATGAGCTTGCCGAGTTGGATTGGGTCGCGGGGGCGGGGGGTGCGCTTCATTGTCATGGGTAGAATATGCCACCGACAAGTGCGTTTTGCACCCGGAACCGGCTAGGACTTTAATCCACTGGATTCAAACTGACCCACTACCGTCGGCGCGGACAGCTTGCAACGCCTGCCACACACGCTGGGCCGAAGCCGGCATGTCCAGCTGCGCCACACCGGCCGGGCGGAGCGCGTCCAGGATCGCGTTCATCGCCGTGGCCAGCGCGCCCGTCGTGCCCGCCTCCCCGGCGCCCTTCACGCCGAGCGCGTTGTTCGGTGATGGCGTCGGCAGGTCGTACAGGCTGAACCGACGCAGCATGTCGGCGTGCGGCATCGCATAGTCCATGAAGCTGGCGGTCTGGAGCTGCGCGTCCGCATCGTACACGCAAACCTCGCCCAGCACCTGGCCGAGCCCCTGCAGCATCCCGCCCAGGATTTGCCCATCCAGCAGGGTGTGGTTCAGCACCACGCCGCAATCGTCGACCGCCACATAGCTTTGCAACTCCACCAGGCCAGTTTCGGGGTCGATCTCGACCTCCGCCACGTGCGCGCCCGACGGGTAGGCGCGCGCGGCCGGCAACGAGGACTGCGTGTCCAGCGGGCTGGCGCCGCCATCGCCGGCACGGGCCAGATCCAGCAGGCTCACGACGCGGTCGGTTCCCACGATCCGGTAGGCGCCGTCGGCGAACTCGATGTCGGCCGTGGCGGCTTCCAACGTCTCCGATGCGAGCGCCAGGCCCTTTTGCACCACCTCGTACGCGGCCAGCGAACTCGCGACGCCATGCGACATCATCGAGCGCGAGGCGAACGCGCCGCCGCCGGACAGCGCCGGGCCCTGCGGATCGCCGGCGCTGAGGGTGACGTGCGCCGGGTCGATCTGCAGGATGCGGGCGACGATCTCGGGGAACACCGTCTCGTGCCCCTGGCCGGAGGAATGGACGACGGTGTGGACCGTGATCGCGTCGTCCGGCCCGAAGGTGATGGCGACCTCGTCCTTCGGCACCACGCCGCCGGCCGGCTCGACGAATACCGCGCAGCCGATGCCGCGCAGCTTGCCGTGGCTGGCGGATGCGGCACGGCGCGCCTCGAACCCGGCCCAATCGGCTTCCCGCACCGCCATGTCCAGCAGCGCCGGGTAGTCGCCGCTGTCGTACTCCGCCGCCATCGGCCCGGTCGGCAGCCGGTATGGGAAGGCGTCGCGCCGGATCAGGTTGCGACGGCGCAGGTCCAACCGATCGATCCCGGTCTGGAGCGCGGCCTCGTCGACCAGGCGCTCCATCATGTACGCCATGTCCGGCCGCCCGGCGCCGCGGTAGGCGGTGATCGGGATCGTGTTGGTGACGGCAAGGCGGTGGCGGCCGTAGGCGGCGGGAATGACGTAGCAGCCGGTGCACATCATCGCCGGGTTTAGCGTGTTGATCAGCGGCCCGGTCGCGACCGGGTAGGCGCCCTGGTCGCACAGCCAGGCGTGCCGCACGGCCAGGAAACGCCCGTCAGCGTCCAAGGCCATTTCGCCGAGCATGCGCAGGCCGCGGCCGTGGTAGTCGCTCAGGAACGTCTCGGTCCGGGTCGCGACCCACTTGACCGGGCGGCCGGCACGCTGGGCGGCCAGCACCAGGGCGGTGTGCTCGGGGTAAGCGGGTCCGCGGATGCCGAAGCCGCCGCCCACGTCCTGCGCGCGCATGCGAATCCGCTCGGCCGGCAACCCGGTCAGGCCGGCCAGGCTGTCGCGGAGCGCCGCCATGCCCTGCGTGCCCGTCCAGACGTCGACGACATCGCCGTCCCAGGCCACCAGCGCCGCTTTCGGCTCCATCGGGTTGCCGACGATCCGGTCGCTGGCCAATTCGAGGCGGACCGTGCGGGCCGCGGCGGCGAACGCGGCGTCGGTCGCGCCAGGGTCGCCGTAGTCGTAGTCGAAACACAAATTGCCGGGGATCGCGTCGTGGATTTGCGTAGCGCCCTCGGCCAGGGCGGACGCCGGGTCGGCCGCGGCTGGCAGCGCGCGCAGGTCGACGGCGATCAGCTCCAGGGCGTCCAGCGCCTGGGCCTGGGTCTTGGCGGCGACGAGGGCGATCGGCTCGCCCACGTAGCGCACGCGGTCGTGGGCCAGCGCCGGTCGCGGCGGCACACGCAGCGCTTCGCCCGGGCCCCGATAGGGCAGCAGCGTCTGGGTGCGGTGGAACCCGGCGGCGAGCGTGTCGGCGCCGGTCAACACGACATGGACGCCGGGGGCCGCGCGGGCCGCTGCGGTGTCGATGCCGACGATCTCGGCGTGCGCCTGGTCGGCCCGCAGGAACGCCGCGTATAGTTGGCCCGGCAGGTTCCAATCCGCGGTGTAGCGGCCGTCGCCGGTGAGCAGGCGCTGGTCCTCGCGCCGGCCGCGATAGGGATAAGTCAACGCAGACTCCGTATAAGTCGAAGCGGGATGTGGGCGCTCGGTTGGATAGGTCTAGCCGCAATACTGTTCAGTTAGGGCGCTTCTAAACTGTCGGACGGTCCTTTTCAAGCGGTTTGCCCACCATTGCCGGGAACCTGACGGCGCTAACTGAACCGTATTGGGTCTAGCCGGTCGTGGGCGCGGATGTGGGCGCCAGCGGGCCGGGGTCGGCGTCGGGCGCCAGTTCCTCCAGCGCCCGGCCGCTCGGCTCGACGCCCAGCAGCAGCACCGTCGCGATCAGCAAGGTCAGCAGCCCGATCATCAGGCTGAGCACGCCGCCGACACCGTAGGCGGTGAACAGCGGCACCACAGCGAACGGCGTCAGGATGGTGGCCCCGCGCCCGAACGTGTTGCAGATGCCGGACGCGCGCAGCCGCACCTCGGTCGGGAACAGCTCGGGGATATAGACGCCGAACAGCACCGCCACGAGCACGTAGATCGGCACCGTCAGCGCCAGTCCCACCGCCGGCAACAGCACGGCATCGTGCACGAACGGATACAGGGCGCCGAATCCGATCGACAGCAGCGCCGCGATCACGATGGTGCGCCGGCGGCCCCACCGGTCGACGGTCAGCGCCCCGATCAGCGCCCCCACCGGCGCCCCGAGCGCCATCACCAGGGAGTATCCGAACGACGTCGCGATGCTCAGGCCCGCCTTGGCGAAGAACGTCGGCAGCCAGGTTATGAAGCCGTAGATCAGCGTGTTGATGACGATCAGGCTGACGCAGCCTAGGACCAAGCGGCCCAGCAGCGGCGGGGCGAACAGCGTGCCCAGGTCGCGCGACGGCGCTGAGGCGGACGGCGTGGGGGCGGCAACGGCGCGCCGCCGGACACCTCGCGCTCAATGGCGGACATCAGCGCCTCAGCCTCGTCGGTGCGGCCGACGCTCTCGAGCCAGCGGGGACTTTCCGGCAGGGCCTTGCGCGACCGCCACACCAGCAGCGCGCCGACCCCGCCGACGACAAACATCGCGCGCCAGCCGAAATACGGCGTGATGACCCACGCGACCAGGGCCGACGCAGGCAAGCCGGTGACGACGAACACCGCCACCAGCCCCAGCCAGCGGCCGCGCGTGGCGGGCGGCACGAACTCGGTCATGGTGGCGTAGCCGACCACGTTTTCCGCCCCCAGCCTCACGCCCATGACGAAGCGCAGCGCGATCAGCACGGCCATGTTGGGGGCGAACGCCGCCGCGAGCGCGGCCACGCCGAAGACCGCCAGGTTAGCCTGGTAGGTGAACCGCCGGCCGTACTGGTCGCCCAGGAACCCCGTCAGCGCCGAGCCGATCATCATGCCGAGGAAGGTCGACGACACGAACGCGGCGTTCTGCCCCAGAGTCGAGAAGCCCTCGCGGAAGGTGGCGCCGAGCACGGAAGCGGCGATGTAGATGTCAAACCCGTCGAAGAACATGCCCAGGCCCACCAGCCGCAGCACCCGGCGGTGAAAGCCCGACAGCGGCAGGCGATCCAGCCGAGCACCTGCGTTCACCCTCGTCGTGGCCTGCATCCTGGTGGTCCCTCCGCCGGGCGCGCTCTTGTGCGGCGGGCCCGGGCGTAGTCAATCACGGCCCGGCGGCGCAGGATACGCCACCGATGGAGGAACGATGCCCGACGACCGCCCGCACCGCATCCATGCCCCCCCCCGGCGGCGCCGGCCCAGTCGTGTGGCTGTTCCACTCGCTGCTGGCGGACGCCGGAAGCTGCGCCCCGTTGGCCGAACGCCTGTCGGCCACCCATCGCGTCATGCTGGCCGACCTGCCGGGCTTCGGGGGCTCGGCCAAGGCAGGTCCGGGGCTGGACGCCGTGGCCGACGCTATGGCGCCCGCTATCGCCGCAGCCGGCGCGCCTGCCGCGATTATCGGTAACGGCTATGGCAGCTTCGTCGCCCTGGCGGTCGCCATGCGCCATCCGCATCTGGTCAGCCGCCTGGTGCTGGCAGGCGCCGGGGCAGCCTTCTCCGAGCCGGGGCGCGCCGCCTTCCGGGGCATGGAGGCTGCCGCCGGGCAGCACGGGCTGGCCGCGATCGCCGACACCGCGATGCGCCGGCTGTTTGCCCCCGACTTCCAGGCAGCGAACCCCGCTTTGCTAGCCGAGCGCCGGGCGCGGTTCCTAGCCACCGACCTGGACGTGTTCACCGGCGCCTGCCTGGAACTGGCCGGGATGGATATGCGCGATCGGGTCGCCAGCCTTGCCCTGCCGGTGCTGGTGATCGTCGGCGCGGAAGACGAGGCGACGCCGCCGCCGATGGCGCGGGAGCTCGTGGGGCTGCTGCCGAATGCGCGCTTGATCGAACTGCCCGGCTGCGCCCATGTGCCGCAATTGCAAGACACCGATAAATTCTATGCGGCACTTGACGGTTTTATCTAACAGCATGTCGGCTCGTCGCATCCCCCGCCGTGACCTCACTATTGGTCGCTCTGAACGGTTTCGATGTAAGTATAGATTGCCAGATAGTCCTCTCATCGATGACACCGTCCCAGGTTGGCATACCCAGTTCTGGCCACCCTTGCGTTACCGTCGTATGAAAAACCTCGCTCATCTTGTCGCCCCTGCTCAGCGCCGCCAGTGCTCGCCTCGCCCCGAAGCCAACATCCGGCGGCCCTCGACGATGCCGAACAGCGGATCGCGCGCCGTCATGGGCCTGGTTGGATTACGGCGGATCGCCGACCGTCTTCGGCACGGCGCCCTCCAACTCCGGCAGCAACACGACGCACTCCTGTTCGTTCGGATCAGTCCGCGCAATCAAGGCGACGCAGGCTTCTGTTTCGCTCGGATTGTAAGGAAGATGCGGGATGTTAGCTGGAATATAGAGGAACTCGCCGGGCTGCAGGACTGAATGCTGCTCCAGATGCTCGCCGTACCACATGCGAGATTCCCCGCTCAACGCGTAGATGGCGGTTTCGTGCCCCGCATACATATGCGCCTTGGCTCGGCCGCCTGGTGGGATACGCATGATCTGCATGTGGATGCCACGCGCGCCAACAGTCTGAGCCGAGGCGGCGGCGGCGTAGATCAGCCCTTGCTTGCCTATGAAACTTTCTCCGGCGCGCACGACCTTGCAGGTTGGAAGCTGTTCGGGGTTCTCGTTCATGGCATCCGTCTCCGTTTTGTTTCGCCTGACGCTTATAGTCGCAACAGACAGGAAACGCTCTGGCCGACAAACCTATGTGCCTGCCGGCAGTCGATGAACCGGTAGTTACCCCGCTAGTCGCCAATAACCATGCTCCATTCCTCACCTTCGATGGAGCTCCGAATGCGGAACCGCATCGTCAGCGCGACTCATCGAAGGAACATAAAACGGGGAAAGCGGTGTCGACGGCCAAAATCGGCACGGTTTTTGCTTGGTTTCCAGTAATTAAGTGGAGCAAAGCTGATGCCGCACGCAGGCAGCCTAACCCGTCGGCGCATCATCCAGGGCCTGGGCACTGGCGCCGCTATCACTGCAGCCGGCGGCGTCCGGCCAACGCGGGCAGCTGCGAAACCGACTACGATCAGCTTCATCTATGTCGGGCCGCGGGACGATTACGGCTACAATCAGGCTCATGCCGAAGGCGCGGCCGCCATCAAATCCATGCCTGGCGTCAAGATCATCGAGGAGGAGCGCGTTTCCGAAACAGACGATGTCGAGAAGACCATGCAGAGCATGATTCAGCTCGATGGCGCATCCCTGTTGTTTCCGACGAGCTTCGGTTACTTCGATCCATACATGCTGCGGATGGCTAAGAAGTATCCCAAAATCGAGTTTCGCCATTGTGGCGGACTGTGGGACAAAGCTAAGCACCCGATGAACGCCGGGTCGTATTTCGGCTATATCGGAATGGGCCAGTATCTCAACGGCATCGTCGCCGCCCATACCACCAAGACCAAGAAGCTCGGATTCGTCGCCGCCAAGCCGATCCCGCAGGTGTTGGTCAACATCAATAGTTTTGTCATGGGCGCGCGCTCGGTCGATCCTTCGATCACCACGTCCGTGATCTTCACCGGCGACTGGTCCATGCCTGTGAAGGAGGCGGAAGCGGCCAACGCCCTGATCGACCAGGGCGTCGACGTGATCACCTGCCACGTCGATGGGCCGAAGGTCGTGGTGCAAACCACCGAGGGGCGGGGCGCCTACAGCTGCGGCTATCACGCCAACCAGGCTGCCCTTGCGCCGAAAGGATACCTAACCGGCGCCGAGTGGAACTGGGCCACGGTCTACAAGATGTACGTGTCCAAAATGCAGGCCGGTGAGGCGCTGCCAAACTTCACGCGCGGCGGCCTGGCAGACAATTTCATCAAGATGTCGCCCTATGGTCCGGCCGTCGGCGAGGCCGCGCGCAAGCAGGCCGATGCAGTCAAGGCCGACATCATGAAAGGCGGATTTGCCGTCTTTAAGGAGCCGCTTATGGACAACAAGGGCAAGCAGGTCATCGCCGCCGGCGCTGCCTACCCTGAGACGGCGATCGAGCTGGAATCGACCAACTGGCTCGTCGAGGGCGTCAACGGCTCGCTCGCCTGACAGCCGTGAGCGCGGCCGATCCCCTCGTCGCCTCGAGCCTGCCCATCGCTCCGCGTGCGCCTGTCGACAGCTTCTACAAGCTGCGGCGGGCGCTGGAAGCCGGCCTCGTGCCGTTCGTCGCCATCGTGACGGCGACACTGTTGTTTGGCGGCTTCCTGCTCACCCTCGGACGCTCGCCAGCCGAGTTTCTCGCGCTGATTTGGACCGGGGGCATTCGGCAGCTGGTTCTCGCTGCAGAACACCTTGACCCGGGCGGCCCCGCTGCTGCTGACCGCACTGTGCGTTGCGATCCCCGCCCAGCTCGGCCTTATCGTCATCGGCGGCGAGGGAGCGTTGGCGCTGGGCGGCCTGGCCGCCACATGCGCCGGGCTGGCAATGGGCAGTGCGCCTCCCGTGCTCGTCCAGCTTGCCATGGCGCTCGCAGGCATGAGCGCCGGCGCGGTCTGGATCGGGCTGGTCGGCTTGTTGCGCGCTCGCCGTGGCGTAAACGAGACGGTCGTGAGCTTGGTAATGGCCTATATCGCCATCGCGTTGTTCAACCAGCTCGTCGAGGGACCCTTGCGCGACCCGGCAAGCTTAAATAAGCCGTCCAGCTACCCGATCCCGGAGGACGCGATGCTCGGAACGCTGCCGGGGCTGGAGGTGCATTCCGGCATCCTCGTGGGCGCCGTCGCCTGCGTGCTGTGTTGGGTGCTGATCTCCCGCACGACCATCGGGTTCGCGGCGCGAGTCACCGGCGGCAATATCCGCGCTGCCCAGCTTCAGGGATTACCGGTGGCGTCCCTGATAGTCGGCGCATGCGCGCTTGGCGGCGCCCTGGCCGGGCTGGCAGGCATGATCGAAGTCGCGGCCGTGCATGGGAAAGCCAATGCCTCCCTAATCGCCGGCTACGGCTACTCCGGGGTGCTGATCGCCTTCCTGGCCCGCCAGAACCCGCTGGCGATCTTGCCGATGGCGGTGCTGCTGGGCGGCATCGGTGCGGCGGGCGGCTTGCTGCAGCGCCGGATGGGGCTGCCGGACGCGACCGTGCTGGTGCTGCAGGGCATGATTTTCGTGTCGATCCTGGCGAGCGAGACGATGTACGGCCGCATGCGCTGGTTCCAGCCTCGGGGCGTAAGATGACGAGCGGCGGAATCGTCGCGGTCGCCATGCTCGCCGGGTCGCTGCGCGTGTCCACGCCGTTCCTGTTCGTGAGCTTGGGCGAGTGCCTGACGGAACGCGCCGGACGGATCAACCTCGGCAACGAAGGCGTGCTCGTGCTCGGCGCGATGGTCGCCTACGCCACCGCGTACCTCACCGGCAGCCCTTGGCTGGGCGTGCTGGCAGCGGCCGGCGCCGGCGCGCTGCTTGGCGGAGTCCACGGCCTCATCTGCGCGCTGGCCCGGGTGAACGACGTCGCCATGGGCATCGCCATCCTCCTTGCCGGCGACGGGATCGCGTTTTTCTTCGGCAAGCCCTACGTGCAACCGAGTGCGCCCGGCCTGCCCGGCATCCCGTTCGGCGTGTGGTCGGACATCGCGCAGGTCCGCAGCGCGCTCACCGTCAGCCCGCTTTTCCTGCTCGGCGTCGCAGTGGCCTTCGCAATGGCGTGGATGTTCCGCGCCACTCGCCTCGGCCTGCGCCTGCGCATCGTGGGCGACAGCGCCGACGCCGCCCGCGCGCTCGGCTTGAACATCAACCGCACTCGCCTGTTCGCAACCATGGCGGGCAGCGCGCTCGCCGGGGTCGGCGGCGCCTTTCTCAGCCTGGTCTATCCCGGCAGCTGGAACGAGAGCCTGTCATCCGGCCAAGGGCTGATGGCCGTGGCACTGGTGGTGTTCGCGCGCTGGAGCCCGGTCGGCTGCCTGGGCGCGGCCATGCTGTTCGGCGCCGCCGGCGCGCTCGGCCCGTCGCTGCAGGCGGTCGGCGTCACCAGCTACTACTCTACTACCTGTTCTACGCCGCCCCATTCGTGCTGACCCTGGCCATCCTCGTCGCCACAGTGCGGCCCGGGCGGTCGGTGCGCGGGATGCCCGGCGAGCTGTCGATTGCACGCTGAAAGGAGAACGACCATGAACGGACTTGGCGGACTGAACCCATCGCCCAACGGCGTCGTGCTGGGCCTCGTCCAGCTCGCGCTGCCGATGATCGAAACCCGCGGCGACATCACCCGGCAAACCGAACGGATCGTCGCCATGGTCGCCAAGGCGCGCCGCAACATGGCCTCGCTCGATTTGGTCGTGTTCCCCGAATACGCGCTGCACGGCCTGTCGATGGACGTGCGCGACGAGGTGACCTGCGACCTCGACGGCCCCGAGGTCGCCGCCATGCGCCAGGCCTGCGTCGACAACGCCGTCTGGGGCTGCTTCAGCATCATGGAACGCAATCCTGGCGGCATGCCCTGGAACAGCGGCATCGTGGTGTCCGACACCGGCGACATCCGGCTGTACTACCGCAAGATGCACCCCTGGGTCCCGGTCGAGCCCTGGGAGCCCGGCAACCTCGGCATCCCCGTCATCGACGGTCCGCACGGGTGCAAGCTGGCGCTGATCATCTGCCACGACGGCATGTTCCCGGAGATGGCGCGCGAGGCCGCCTATCGCGGGGCCGAGGTGATGCTGCGCACCGCCGGCTACACCGCGCCGATCCGCGACGCCTGGCGCTTCACCAACCAGTCCAACGCCTTCTGCAACCTGATGGTCACCGCCAGCGTGTGCATGTGCGGCAGCGACGGCACCTTCGACTCCATGGGCGAGGCGATGGTGTGCAATTTCGACGGCGCCATCGTCGCGCACGGCGCCGGCGGCCGGGCGGACGAGATCGTCACCGCCGAAGTCCGCCCCGACCTGGTGCGGGAGGCGCGGTCATGCTGGGGGGTGGAGAACAATATCTACCAGTTCGGCCATCGCGGCTTCTCGGCCGTCGCGGGCGGGGCCACCGACTGCCCGTACACCTACATGCACGACCTCGCCGCCGGGCGGTACCGGCTGCCGTGGGAGGCTGACGTGCAGGTCACGGACGGCACCGGCTGCGGCCTGCCGCCACCGCGGGCCGAGCTGAAGGCGGCCGAGTGAGCATCCCTGCCGACCCGTATCCCTGGCCGTATGACGGAGACCTCGCCGGCACCGCGCTGATCGTCATCGACATGCAGGCCGATTTCTGCGCGCCCGGCGGCTACGTGGACAGCAGGGGCTACGACCTCTCGCTCACCCGCGCGCCAATCGCCCCGATCGGCCGCGTGCTGGCCGCCATGCGCGGGCGCGGCGACACCATCATCCACACCCGCGAGGGGCACCGGCCGGACCTGTCGGACCTGCCCGCCAACAAGCGCTGGCGGTCGCAGCGGATCGGCGCGGGCATCGGCGACGCCGGGCCGTGCGGGCGCATCCTGGTCCGCGGCGAACCCGGATGGGAGATCATCCCAGAACTAGCGCCGCTGCCCGGCGAGGTGGTGATCGACAAGCCCGGCAAGGGCAGCTTCTACGCCACCGACCTCGAATTGATCCTGCGCACGCGCGGCATCCGCAACCTCGTGCTGACCGGCATCACCACCGACGTCTGCGTCCACACCACGATGCGCGAAGCCAACGACCGTGGCTTCGAGTGCCTGCTGCTCAGCGATTGCTGCGGCGTCACCAACTACGCCAACCATCTGGCCGCCATCGCCATGGTCCCGATGCAAGGCGGCGTGTTCGGCGCGGTGGCGGACTCCGCGGCCTTCCTGGCCCATTTGCGATGACCGCGATCGGCGTCGAAGCGGCTGGCGTCGACAAGCGGTTCGGGAGCTTTGCCGCGCTGTCGGACATCAGCATGAACGTCCAGCCCGCGACCGTGCACGGATTGCTGGGCGAGAACGGCGCGGGCAAGTCGACACTGGTGAAGTGCCTGCTCGGCTACTACCGCGCCGACGAAGGCTCATTCCTGGTCGATGGGCGCGAGGCCGTCATCACCCGTCCGGCGGATGCGGACGCGCTCGGCCTCGGCATGGTGTACCAGCACTTCACCCTGGTGCCGTCGATGACGGTCGCCGAGAACCTTGTGATCGCCCGCGCCCGCGTCCCAGCCATCGTCAACTGGGCGCGCGAGCGTGCAGAATTGGACGCGTTCATGACGCGGATGCCGTTCCAAGTCCGCATGGATGCCGTGGTCGGCACGCTGGCGGCTGGTGAGCGGCAGAAAACCGAAATCCTTAAGCAGCTCTATCTCCAGCGTCGATTCCTTGTGCTGGACGAGCCGACCTCCGTGTTGACCCCGCAGGAGGCTGACGAAATGCTGGGCCTTATGCAGGGCCTGGCCCATGGCGGCGCCATCACCGTCGTCATCATCACCCACAAGCTGTCCGACGTGATGCGTTTCACCGACGAGGTCACGGTGCTCCGCCGTGGCAAGCTCGCCGGGCGCGGTGTCACGGGCCAGCTGAGCCGCAGCGACATGACCGCGATGATGATCGGCGAGCCCCACGCGCCGGGCTGCCCCGAGCGCCGGCGTGTGACGGAGGCGGCGGTGCGCCTGTCCATCCAGGGCGTGCGAACCGCCGACGATATCGGGCGTCCCGGGCTGGATATCGCCCTTCTGGAGGTTCGCTCGCACGAGATCGTCGGCGTGGCCGGCGTATCCGGCAACGGGCAGAAGGAACTGCTGGAGGTTGTCGGCGGCCAACGCCCCGCCACGGCCGGCACGGTCGCCGTCGACGGCGCGCCCTATGCTGGAACCCGGCATCAGTCTCAAGCCTTGCACGTGCGCGTGCTCCCGGAGAAGCCGCTGCGGAACGGCTGCGTGCCGGCGATGTCGGTGGTGGACAACCTGAACCTGCGGCAATTCGATCGGGCCGAAGGTGGGTGCGCCGAGGGTGGGCCACGGCACTGGCTGAACGCCGCCGACATGCGTCGCCGGGCGGAACGGATGATCGCGGGCTACGGCGTGCGCGCGCCCTCCGCCGACGCCCCGATCGGCGTTCTGTCGGGGGGCAACGTCCAAAGATGCGTGCTCGCCCGCGAGCTGGACGGCGAGGTCTCGCTGCTGATCGTCGCCAATCCCTGCTTCGGGCTGGACGTGAAGGCGGTCGCGGAGGCGCGCGCGCGCATCATGGCCGCCCGCAACGCCGGTACGGCGATCCTGCTGATCAGCGAGGACCTGGACGAGATCCTGGAGTTGGCCGACCGCATCGTCGTCATGCGCCACGGCAGCATCGTCCACGAGACGCTCGCGGCCGGCGCTGACCCGAAGACGATCGGCGCGCACATGCTGGATGCCCATTGATGGCGCGCATCGCGGCCGCCCTGCCGTTTCCCTTCGACTTCGACCCGGCGCGCACCGCCCTCGTCATGATCGACATGCAACGCGACTTCCTGGAGCCCGGCGGCTTCGGTGCCGCCCTTGGCAACGACGTGGGCCTGCTGGCGCCGGCCGTGGCCGGGGCGGAGCGGCTGCTCGCGGCCGCCCGGTCGGCCGGGTTGCTGGTGATCCACACCCGCGAGTGCCACGCGCCGGACCTCGCCGACTGCCCACCTGCGAAGCGTGCCCGAGGCACGCCGGGGCTGCGCATCGGCGACGCCGGGCTGATGGGGCGTATCTTGATCCGCGGCCAACCCGGCGCCGAGTTGACCCAGGCGCTGGCCGCCCTGCCCGGCGAGGTCGTGATCGACAAGCCGGGAAAGGGCGCGTTCTATGCCACCTCGCTCGACGAGACGCTGCAGGCGCATGGGGTGACGCACCTGATCTTCGGCGGCGTGACCACCGAGGTCTGCGTCCAGTCCACCATGCGGGAAGCGAACGACCGCGGCTACGCCTGCCTGCTGGTGGAGGACGCAACGGATAGCTACTTCCCTGCGTTCAAGGCGGCGGTGCTGGAGATGGTCCGGGCGCAGGGCGCCATCGTGGGATGGACCGCGACGGTGGCGGAGGTCGCAGGGTCGCTGTCTCCGGCCGCGCCGCGGGCAGTTGCCGATCCCGATCTCGACTCCTTTATCGACAATGGCGCAAAGCTGCTCGGCATTCCGCTCGACCCGGCGTGGCGTGAGGGCGTGAAGGCGAACGTCGCCGTCATCTTGCGTCAGGCGCACATCGCGATGGAAACCGACATCCCGGACGAGACCGACCCGGCCCCGGTGTTCGGCGCTTGACCGGGTTCGCCTCCGCCAGCGCCATCGCGGCCGGCATCGAGTCGGGCGCCCTTCGTGCGTCGGACGTTGTCTCGGACGCGCTGGCGCGGATCGCCGACCGGAACCCGGCGCTGAACGCCTTCACCGACCTCGTCCACGAGCGCGCGACGGCCCGTGCCGCCGCCGTCGACGCGGCCCGTGCGGCGGGCCGGCCAGTGGGGCCGCTGGCCGGAGTGCCGTTCGCGGTCAAGAATTTGTTCGACGTGGCCGGGCTGGCTACCCGCGCCGGGTCGCTGATCAACCGCTCGAACCCGCCGGCGTCGGCGGACGCGACGTTGGTGACCCAGATGGAAGCGGCCGGCGCCATCCTGGTCGGCGCGCTGAACATGGGCGAGTACGCCTACGACTTCACCGGCGAGAACGTTCACGACGGTCCGTCGCGCAACCCGCATGATCTTTCGCGGATGACTGGCGGCTCCTCCGGTGGGTCCGGCGCGGCGGTGGCGGGCGGATTGGTGCCGATCGCGCTGGGCTCGGACACCAACGGATCGATCCGCGTCCCCGCCTCGCTATGCGGCGTGTTCGGGTTGAAGCCCACTTTCGGCCGCCTGTCGCGCGCCCGCACCTTCCCGTTCGTGTCTAGCTTCGACCATCTCGGCCCGCTTGCGCGATGTGTGGCGGATCTGGCGCTGGCGTATGACGCCATGCAGGGTCCCGATCCCGACGACCCGGCCTGCTCCGGCCGCGCAATCGAGCCTGTGGCGCTGGACGACGGCGCGGCCGGCTTGCGGATCGTTTTGGCCGGTGGCTACTTCCGGGCAGCCGCTTCCGACGAGGCGTTGGCCGCCGTCGATGCCTGCGCCCGCGCGCTGCATACGACGCGCACCGTCGAAATCCCGCACGCTGCCGCCGCCCGTGCCGCGGCTTACGTGATCACCGCCACTGAGGGCGCAGCGCTCCATCTCGCACGGCTTCGCACGCGCGCCGCCGACTTCGACCCGGCGGTGCGCGACCGGCTGATCGCCGGCGCCCTGATCCCGGCCGCGCTGGTGATCCAGGCGCAGAAACTACGACGGCTGTACCGGGCGGCCGTGTTGCGCCTGTTCCAGGAGGTCGATGTGATCTTGGCCCCCGCCACGCCGTGCAGCGCGCCAACGATCGGGCAGCAAACCCTCGTGCTCGACGGCGAAACCGTGCCGTTGCGCGCAAATCTGGGCCTCTACACGCAGCCGATCTCGTTCATCGGCCTGCCGGTCGTCGCCGTCCCAGTGCCGGGCGCGTTGGGCGGCTTGCCGATCGGCGTGCAGGTGATCGCAGCGCCCTGGCGGGAGGATGTGGCCCTTCGCGTCGCTCGTGCGCTCGAGCAGGCCGGTGTCGCGCGGGCTCCCGCGCCGCCATGATGGACATCAATCTGCCCGAGATCGTTGCCGAGGTCGCGGCCGCTTTCGCCCGCTACGAAGCAGCCCTGGTGTCCAACGATGTCGCGACTCTGAACGCGCTGTTCTGGGACAGCCCGCAGACGGTTCGCTACGGCATCGGCGAGAATTTGTATGGCGCCGGCGAAATCCGGGCGTTCCGCGGCGGACGCTCGCAAGCAGGCCTGGCACGGACGCTCCAGCGCACCGTCATCACCACGTACGGCCGCGACCACGCGACCGCGTCGACGCTGTTCACCCGCGACACGACGCCAGACAAGGTCGGCCGGCAGATGCAGACCTGGGTGCGGATGGCCGAGGGCTGGCGCGTGGTGGCGGCCCATGTGAGCCTGATCGGCTGTATTAAGCCTCCCAGATCAGCACGCGGATCGGCGACGGGGTGAAGCCGTTGCAAGGGTTGTTGAGCTGTGGGCAGTTCGAGAGGACACAAAGCACGTCCATCTCCGCGCGCAGGTCGACGCTGCCGCCCGGCGCCGATATGCCGTCCACCACCGCGAGTTCGCCGTCCGCGCTGATCGGCACGTTCATGAAGAAGTTCACGTTCGGCACGATGTCCCGCTTCGTCATCCCGTGCCGGCCGAGTTCGAGGATGAAGTTCTCGCGGCAGGCGTGCAGGTAGCGGGTCAGATGGCCGAACCGGACGGCGTTGCTCTCGCAACTGCAGCAGCCAGCCATCGTGTCGTGCCGCCCACAGGTGTCGGCGATCACCGTCACCATCGCGCGGCCCTCGTTGGACAGCAACCGCGCCCCGACCCCGATATAGGGCTGGCCCAAGCCGAGCAGCGTGTCCTGCATGCTGTATCGCTCGGCCGGGTTGCCGGCGGCGTAGAACAGCGCGTCCACGGCCTGCTGGCCTTCGAGATCGACGATGCGCAGCGTCTGGCCTTCGCGGAGCAGGCGGGACCAAGGCGCCCCCGCAGGGACGACCTGATCGTAGATGGCGTCAGCCATGGAGCATCCTCGCGTTGTTCTCGAACGCCCGGCGCGCCTCGGGGCTGCCCGTCCAGCAGGGATCGTCCGCCGGGACAGGGCCGGGTTCCCACACGACAGCCTCGACCGGCTGCGGCGCGTAGGCCGGGGCGGGGTCGAGCGGGTGCGGGCAGTTGGACAGGGCGACCAGCAGGTCCATCTCCGCGCGCAGGTCGACGCCGCCGCCGGCCGGACCGGTCCCATGCCAGGCGAACTGGCCGTCCGGGCCGGGCCGGACATCCGCGAACAGGGTGAGGCAGGGCGGGATGTCGCGCCGGTCGAGTCCGTGCTTGGCCGCGGCAAGCAGGAAGTTGTCGCGCGTGTTGCGGAGGTCGTCGCGCCCGTAACGGCGGGCGTTGCTTGCTTGCGTGCTCCCGCCGACCAGCATGTCGTGCCGGCCGCAGCTATCCGCAGTGACCGACGCCAGGACCCGGCCCATGTCCGACAGCAGCAAATGCCCGGCGCCAACCCGAACGGTCCACTGCACCTTTGCCGTGTCGGCCGCATTGAACCGCTCGCTGGCCTCGTGGGCGTTCCAAAGCAGGACCGACACGCTCGACGACCCCCCGGTATTCACCACGCGCAGGGTCCGGCCGCGCGGGACCAGTGCGGCCCAGTACCAGCCGCCTGGGATGATTTCGCGATGCGTCACCTGGCCGGGATCGACCTCCGGGCAATCCAGCCGCGCAGGCTGGGCCGATCGCTGCTGCGCCTGGGCGCGCAACTCCTCATAGCGCAGCCGGTGCTGCTCCGGCGTCTGCTGGTCCAGTGCGGTCGTGCTCAGGGTCGTGCCTCCTTGTGGGCGAGCCAGCCGCGCCAGCCGCCGTGGTGGGTGATGTCCTCGGCGGCACCGATGCCGTCTGCCTCTGCCAAGAAGCCAAGGCACGGACCGCCGCTCAGCGCCACGGTGCCGAAGCAGAGCGGCGGCGGCACCTGTGCGAGCAGGGCGCCGATGGCGGCGGTCGGCACCGCCCAGATCTCGCCGTCGATCTCCCCCGTCCCGCCGCGGACCAGGCCGGGCCGAGCGCCGAGCGCGAACAGGCGATAGGCCGCGTCCGTGCGGGCCGCCCGCAGCAACCGGCCCCCGAGCGCGGTCACCTGGTGGTTCAACGGCAGTCCGGACATATGCGCGCCGGTGCAGAACAGTGCGGTCTCGTCGGACGCGAGCGGGTCCGGGGCTGCAGCAAGTCGTAACGGCTGTTCCGTGGCGCCCATGGTGGCGACGGCGGCGCGGTGGAGCCGGTCGGCGAGGGCGGCAAGGCGGCCTTCCGACCATGCCGGGCCAACCACCGTGACGCCCACCGGCAGCCCGTCCGCGCCGAAGCCGGCCGGCACGGCAATGGCGGCTAAATCGCACAGGTTGACGAAATTCGTGTAGGTCCCGAGCCGGCTGTTGGCGCCCACTGGATCGCGCGCCAGCTCGTCCAGCGTCGGGCAGAATGGCGTCGTCGGCAGCAGCAGGGCGTCGAACCGGCGGAACAGCAGCGCCGCCTCCCGCCGTGCCACGGCGACCGCATGGAAGGCGTCGAACGCGTCCACGCTGCGCCGGGTCAGGCCCGCCTCCAGGATCGACCGCGTGGTGGGGTGCAGCAGCTCGGGCCGCCGCTCGACCAGCTCCCGGACCGCGGCGGTGCGCTCGGCGACCCACGGGCCCTCGTAGAGCAGCCGCGCCACCGACAGGAACGTGCCGATGTCGACCGGTGTCGCCCCGGCACGCGCGGCGGAGTTGGCATATAGCCGCGCGGTCTCCGGCGCGCACCCGGCAGGGTCGATGCAGGCAACCCGGGCCGCATCGGCGCTGCGGCGCAAATGCGGAAAGGGCGCAACGCGGCTGTAGGGGTCCGCCTCGTCGAACCCGGACGCGACGCGCGCGACCGCCAGCGCCTCATCCACCGTGCCGGCGAAGATCGACACCGCATCGAGCGAGCGGCAGGCCGGCACCACCCCGCGCGTGGACAGGCTGCCGAGCGTCGGCTTCAGCCCGACGATGTTGCCGAATGCGGCGGGCACCCGGCCGGAGCCGGCGGTGTCGGTGCCGAGGGCGAACGTGACGACTCCCGCCGCGACCGCGCAGGCCGAGCCGGACGAGGAGCCGCCCGGCGCCCGCGCCGGGTCGAACACGTTGCGCGGCGTGCCGTAAGGGCTGCGGACCCCGGCCAGCCCGGCGGCGAACTGGTCCATGTTGGCTTTGCCCAGCAGGATCGCTCCCGCATCCAGCAATCGCTGCACCGCCGGCGCGTTCACCGTGGGCGTGTAGGCAAAACCGGGGCAGCCGGCGGTGGTTGGCAGCCCAGCGACGTCGATGTTGTCCTTCACTGCAAACGGCACGCCCCATAGCGGACGGCCGCGTGGCCCCTCGGCCTCCAACGCCCGGGCGCGCTCCGATACGGCGTCGTCGGACAGCCGGGCGATCCACAGCGCCGGGTCGGCGTGCGCGCGGTCGGCCGCCAGCGCAACCATCGCCGCCACGACCGGCGTCACGCGTACGCTCGTGCGGTCGGCGGACGCGGCAGGGCGGCAAGCAGGCTGCGCGTGTAGTCGGCGGCCGGCGCCGCCATGACCTGCTCGGTCGACCCCTCCTCCACGATGCAGCCGGCGCGCATCACCAGCACGCGCTCGCACATCAGCCGTACGACGTGCAGATCGTGGGAAACGAACAGGTATGCCATGCCGAGCACCGCCTTCAGTTCCGCCAGCAGGTTCAACACGACGGCCTGCACCGACACGTCCAGCGCCGCCGTCGGCTCATCGAGCACCAGCAGCTTCGGCCGGAGCGCGATGGCCCGCGCGATGCCGACTCGCGCCTTCTGCCCGCCGGATAGCTGGTGCGGAAAGCGGTCCAGCAGGGCGCGCGGCAAACCGACCTGGTCGGCCAGCTGCTCGACCGCCGCCCGCACCGCGTCCGCCCGGCGCACTCCGCCCAGCCGATGCAGCGGGTCGGCGATCGACCGGGCCGCGGTGTGGCGCGGGTTCAAGCTGTCCGTCGCGTCCTGGAACACGAGTTGCAACTTCGCGCGGTCGGGGTCGGTCGTGAACCGCCGGGCTGGGATCGCGGCGATATCGCGCCCTTGCAGCCGGATGCAGCCGCCGGTCGGGTCCTGCAGGCGCGTGACCAGGGTCGAGACGGTCGATTTACCCGAGCCGGACTCGCCGACCAGGCCCACGCTCTCGCCCTCCCGCACGGTGAAGCTGACGCCGTTCACCGCGCGGACGACTCCGCCCCGCCCCGGGAACGCCATCGTCAGCGCTTCCACCTCCAGCAATGCGCCGCCAGCCGCGCGCTCCGGCAGCGCCGGGCGGGCCACGCTGGCCGGCAACAAGTCGGGCAGCGATGCGCCGGGCCGCGGCGTCGCGCGCACCAGGCGTTGCGTGTAGGCGTGCGTGGGCGCGGCGAACACTTGCGTGGCCTCGCCGGCTTCGACCACCTGCCCTGCCTGCATGATCACCAACTCGTCGCAGTAGGCGGCGGCGAGGCCGAGATCGTGCGTGATCAGCAGCGTCGCCATGTCCCGCGCTCGCGCCAGCTCCACCAGCAGGTCCATCACCGCCTGCTGCGTGGTGACGTCGAGGCCGGTGGTCGGCTCGTCGGCGATCAGCAGCCGCGGCTGGCACGCGAGCGCGATGGCGATCACTACGCGCTGGCACATGCCGCCCGACAACTCGAACGGATAAGCGTCGGCCCGGCGCTCCGGCTCGGCGATGCGGACCAGGCGCAGCAGCTCGATCGCTTTCGCCCGCGACGTGGCCGAGGTCGCCTGCGCGTGCTGGAGCAGCACGTCCTCGATCTGGCGCCCTACCCGGCGGATCGGGTTGAGGCTGGCGCGCGGGTTCTGGAACACCATCGATATCTCGCGCCCGCGAATGTCCTGCATCGCCGAGTCCGGCATGGCGACCAGGTCCACGCCCGAAAAGCGGATGCTCCCCGACATCACCCGCCCTGCCCGGTCGAGAATGCGCAGCACGCTATAGGACGTGACCGACTTGCCGGAGCCGGACTCACCCACCACGCCGACGATGCGCCCCCGGCCGACCTGCATGTTCACGCCACGCACCGCCTGCACGACGCCGCGCCGGGTCGCGAACTCGACGGTCAGGCCCGCGATGTCCAGCAGGGACGTCATGTGCGCCGCTGCGGGTCGACCAGGTCGCGCAGGCCGTCGCCCAGGAGGTTGAAGGTGAACACCGCCAGCATCAGCGCAGCCCTGGGAACAGCGCCATCCACCACTGGCCGGCGACGATGAACTCCGCCCCGGCCGCGACCATGATGCCCCATTCCGGCGCTGGCGGGCGCACGCCGAGGCCGATGAACGACAGGCCTGCCGCGTTGAGGATCGCCCAGCCGAGGTTGAGCGAGATCTGGATCATCATCGGCGGCAGCGCGTTCGGGAAGATCTGGGTCGCGAGCACGCGCAGGCCGGTGTTGCCGGACAGCCGGGCAGCCAGCACGAAGCCGGCGTTGCGCCGGATCGACACCTCGCTGCGGGCCACCCGCGCATAGAACGGCAGGTTGATGATCGCGGTCGCATATACCACGTTCGCGACCGTGTTGCCGGCTGCCGCCACGATCCCCATCGCCAGCACGAACAGCGGGAACGCCATGATGGTGTCGATCACGCGCCCGGATAGCTGGTCGAACCAGCCGCCGTAGTAGCCCGCCGGCGATCCCACCACCGACCCGGCGGCGAACGACAACGCGACCGCGCAGATCGAGATCGTGAGGTCCAGTCGCGTTGCCACGATCACGCGCGAGAACACGTCTCGGCCCAACTCGTCGGTGCCGAACCAATGCGCCCCGGAAGGCGGCTGCAACGCCTGCGCCGCGTCGGTCTGCAACGGCCCATACGGCGCCAGCGACGGGCCGAGCAGCGCCACGAGCACGAGAGCCGCCAGCAGCGCGAAGGCGGCCAATGTGACCGGATTGCGCGTCAGGACGTAGGCGTACTGCCGCCACCGCGCCGGCGCCGGAAGCGCCAGGCCGCTCATGCATCCATGCCGATGCGAGGGTCGATCAAGGTATAGGCCACATCGATAGCCAGGTTGAGGGTCACGAACAGCACGGCCATCGCCAGCACGAAGCCCTGTACCGCCGCGTAGTCCGACGCGACCAGCGCATCGACCGCGAACAAGCCGATGCCAGGCCATGCGAACACCTTCTCGACCAGCACGTTCGCGCCGAGGGTGAACGAGAACACCATGCCCAGCGTGGTGAGGACGGGCAGCATCGCGTTGCCGAACGCGGTGGTGACCAGCACCTGGCGGCGGGACAGCCCGGCCGCGCGTGCCGTGCGCACGAAGTCGCTGCCCAGCACCTGCAGCATCGCCGCCCGCGCCATGCGGGCGATCGGCGCCATCGTGAACAGCCCCAGCGTGACGGCCGGCAGGATCAGTTGCGCCAGCGCTGCCCGGGCCGTCGCCAAGTCGCCCGCCAGCAGAGAGTCGAGCACGTAGAAGCCCGTCGGTCCGTCCGGCGGCGTGAACATCACGTCCAGCCGCCCAAGCGGCGCCGGCGACCAGCCGAGCAGGTAGTAGAACACGTACACCAGCGCGAGCCCGGTGAAGAAGGTCGGCAGCGACACGCCGGCGGTGACGAACACGCGGCAGAGATGATCCACCCAGCTATCGGGGCGGATCGCGGCGAGCACTCCGAGCGGGATCGCGACGACGAGGGCCAGCAGCAACCCGCTGAAGGTCAGCTCCAGCGACGCCGGCAGGCGGGAAAGCAGCGTTTCGGCCACGCTCTGCCCGGTGGACAGCGATTGGCCGAGGTCGCCGTGGCCGAGGGCTGCCACGTAGCTAGCGAACTGCACCGGAAGGCTACGGTCCAGGCCCATGGCGTGCCGAAGCTGCGCCACGGTCTGCGCGTCCGCGGCAGGGCCGGCGTAGAACGCCGCCGGGTCGCCGGGCAAGGCGCGGGTCAGCACGAAGGTGACGATGACGATCCCTGCCAAGGCCGGCACCGCTTGCAGCAGGCGGCGTCCGACAATGGCTAGTCGGGAGCGTTGCACGGCTGCTACCCGACCGCGAGCGGACGCGCGTCGAGCCCGCGGTGGAACCAAAACTAATAGCCGTCGAGCTTGGGCACCATCGCGGAATCGAGCCAGGGCTGCCACAGCGGGATGCGCGGCACGTCGTCCCACGCGATGGCGACCATGCGCAGGATGGCAGGCGCGTACGCCGGGTCGGCAGCGTCCATGTCGAGCGTCTGCGCGACCAAGGCGGCCATTTCGGGATTGTCGTAGTTGCCGGCGTTGAACAGCGGCCCTTTCGTGTAGGCCCAGTAGAAGTAGTAGTCCGGCGTATTCAGCCAGCCGCCGAAGCCGTCGATGATCAGCGGCAGCTTCTTCTGCACCAGCGCGATGGTGCGCCAGTTCGCGCTGGGCACGCGGTCGATGGCGCACTTGATGCCGATCTTCGCCAGGCCCTCCTGAACCAGCAGGGCGGCCGGCTCGCTCCAGGACGAGGTGCCGATGTCGAAGGCGAGCGGCACCTCGAAGCCGTCCTTATGGTCGGTTTGCGCCATCAGCGCACGCGCACGGTCCAGGTCGGTCGCGTAGGGCGGGGGCTGCGGCCAGACGGGGATGGTCGGCGCGGCCGGGCCGCCCCACATCTTGACGCCGCGGCCGTATGCCGCCTAGGCGAAGATCTGCTCGTACGGCAGCGCATAGGCCATGGCCTGGCGCACGCGTTTGTCTCGGAAGGGGGCGAACTCGAAATTGGGAATCAGCGCGTACAGCGTGTTGTCCATCGGCAGGCCGACCACCTTGTCCTTTCCCGTGGCCGCCATGTCCGCCGCATCCCGGCCTGGGATGTCGAACGACAACTGCACGTCGCCCCGCTCAATCAGGGCGCGCCTCGTGGACTGGTTCGGGATTTCGCGCACGATCACGCGGCGCAGCTTCGGCAGCGCCCCGCCCACCCATTTGTCGTGGCGCACGTAGATCAATTGCTGCCCCGGGTCCCATCGCTCGACGCGGAACGCGCCCGACCCGGCGGTGTTGCGGTTCAGCCAGTCGGCGGCCCACGGGTCGGCGGCGGTCGCGTGCGCCTTCGCGACGCGGGCGTTGATGCCGATGGCGACCGGCACGGCGAGGTCCGGCAGGGTCAGTTTCGACCGGCGCGTGAACGCGATGCGGAACGTCTGCGGATCGATGGCTTCGAATTGCTCGGGCTTCTCCAGGCGCCCCGCGGCCATCTGCGAAGTCGGGAAGCCCCCGATCGAGACGGCGCGGTCGAACGACCACTTCACGTCGTCCGCGGTGACCGGCGAGCCGTCCTGGAACACCGCGTTCGGCTTCAGCTTGAACGTGACAGACAGGCCGTCCTCGGCGACCGTCCAGCTCTCGGCCAGCTCTCCGTGCAACGAATTGTAGTCGTAGGCGACCGAGCCGTCCGCGTTGGCCTTGGTGCCAAACTCGAGCAGCCGGTCGTACGCGTTGACCGCGACCTGGTAGCTCGTGCGGTTGGTCCCGGAGCGGTGGATGTCCAGGCTGTTGATGGTGTCCCCGATCGCCACCACCACCGCATCCTGCTGCGCGTGGGCGAACTGGGCGGCCAGCGGGACGGCCCCGGCCGCCAGCAGGAGATACCGTGTTGGGGGTCAAGCAAGAAAACGGGCATCCGGAGAAGATTCGAATGCTTTCTGAGTACGAATAACGGCGTGGGCATAGACCAGCAGCTTGCGGGCGACAGCAACCAAGATGACTTT
>JAABUJ010001057.1_pt1 | contig 44000 bp, 42 predicted proteins | sample 5559131 | NCBI WGS metagenome assembly JAABUJ01 (sample SAMN10711875, study PRJNA513366) | rock metagenome | isolation source: Antarctica rocks | place: Antarctica: Victoria Land, Mt New Zealand nord | collected 2016-01-07
TGCGCCCTCACGGGTCGCCAACGCATGACTCGGGGCCGTCGTGATTCGCTGGATCTTCGACGTAGGACTCTTTCATTCCCTTCTCTCATGCCGGTTGTCCGGCGCTTTCCGGAAAATGGGGCTAGCTCCTCCAGCGTGTCAGTCCCGGTCGTGATCACCACGCCGTCACCCGCCTCACCCGCCGCGCAGGCGCGACGGGCCAGCTCGAGCGCGTCCGGGAGCCCGATCTGGGGGCCGGGGAGCGTGAGCACGGTTTCGGCGACCAGCGGTCCATAGGCGGCCAACTGGGGCACCGCCGCGATCAGGTCGTCGGCGTCGAGGGCCGGGACCGCCCGCTCGCCCTGCATCGCGATCGTTCCGCCGGCGGCGAGCAGTCGCACCGGCCGCGCCGGCGATCCTGCGGGGCGGTCCACAGCGTGGACCCTATCCCCACCGGTACCGCCGTCGCGCGGGACGACTGGTCCGGATCGGCGTCAGCGCGGGCGGGCATGGCTAGTCTCTCGCGCATGCCCAGCGCCACCGAATACCTCGCCGACCCCGAGCTGCTCGACACCGCTTGGGATCTGGAGCCCCTGGTCGATGGGCAGGCCGAGGACGGGGTCAAGCGCCAGCTCGGCGAGGCTTCCGAGCGCGCCACGACATTCGCCGCCACTCACGCCGGCCGGCTCGCCGAGCTCGACAGCCCCGCCCTGGCCCTGGCCATGCACGAGCTCGCGGGGATCTACGAGCTGGTCGGCAAGGCGGGATCGTTCGCGTCGCTGCGCTTCGCCACCGACACCGCCGATGAAACGCGCGGCGCCCTGCTGGCGCTCGTCCAGGAGCGGGGCACAGAGATCGAGACCAAGCTGCTGTTCTTCGAGCTCGAGTGGGCGACCCTGGACGACGAGCTCGCCGACGCGCTGCTCGAAGATCAAGCGTTGGCCTTCTGCGCCCACTATCTGCGCAGCGCCCGCCGCTACCGACCCCACCTGCTGACCGAGCCCGAGGAGAAGATCCTGGCCGAGAAGGCGATCTCGAGCCACAGCGCCTGGAGCCGGCTGTTCGGAGAGCACGTGGCCGCTCTGCGGGTGTCGCTGGACGGCGACGAGCTGTCGCTCGAGGTGGCGCTGAGCCGGCTGCAGTCGCCAGATCGCGAGCAGCGCCGGGCCGCCGCGGAGGCTGTCTCGCAGACGCTCGCGCCGGGCCTGCGCACGCGCGCGTTCATCTACAACACGCTGCTGCAGGACAAGGCCGTCGACGACCGGCTGCGCTCCTACCCGCACTGGCTGGCCAGCCGCAACCTCGCGAACGAGGCCTCCGACGAGTCGGTGATGGCCCTTATCGAGGCCGTCCGGGCTCGATTTGACATCCCCCAGCGGTGGTACCGGCTCAAGGCGCAGCTGCTGGGCGTTCCGCAGATCGCCGACTATGACCGGGCCGCGCCCGTGATCGATGAGGATCTCAGCTTCTCCTACGCGGAGGCCCGGGAGCTGGTGCTGGACAGCTACTCCGCGTTCTCAGATCAGGCGGGCCGGGTCGCGCGCCGCTTCTTCGACGAGAGCTGGATCGACGCCCCGGTGCGCCCGCACAAACGCGGCGGCGCGTTCTGCGCCTACACGGTCCCCAGCGTTCACCCCTACGTGATGCTGAACTTCACCGCCCGTCGGCGTGACGTGCTGACGATGGCCCACGAGCTCGGGCACGGCCTGCACGCCGCGCTGGCGCAGCCCCAGGGCGTCTTTCACCAGTCGACGCCGCTGACCCTGGCCGAGACCGCCTCGGTGTTCGGCGAGGCGCTGGTCTTCGGGCGGATGCTCGAGGCGGCGCCCGACGACGAAGCGCGGCTGAGCCTGCTCGCCGAGCGGATCGACGGTGCCGTGGCGACCGTGTTTCGCCAGATGGCGATGAACCGCTTCGAGCACCTCGTCCACACCCGCCGACGCTCCGAGGGCGAGCTGTCGGTCGACCGGATCAACGAGTCCTGGGTGCAGTCCCAGGCCGAGCTGTTCGGCGACTCGGTGCAGATCACCGACGGCTACCACAGCTGGTGGTCATACGTGCCCCATTTCATCAACACTCCCGGGTACGTGTACGCCTACGCGTACGGTCAGCTGCTGGCGCTGTCGGTCTACGGGCGTTACGTGGAGGAGGGCGAATCGTTCGCCCCGCGTTATCAGGCGCTGCTCGCCGCGGGGGGGTCGCGCAGCCCGGAGGAGCTCGGCGCGATGGTCGGCATCGATCTGGGCGACCCCGGGTTTTGGGCGGCCGGTCTGGATCTGGTGGAGGCGCAGCTGAGCGCCGCCGAGGAGCTGGCCGCGAGGCGTTAGTTAGAAGACGGAGCCGGTCGGTTGAGCGTGGCGCACCGGCGCCGGGCGGGCGGCTAGTGCTGCTTGGCCCGGCGCAGCTGCGAGCGCTCCTGCTGGAGCTCGACCACGTTGACGATCAGCTTCAGGACCTGCTCGATTCCGGTGGCCTTGGCGTCGCCCTTGATGAACGCCTCCCGCCAGTCTGAGACCTTCCCCTTGGTGGCCAGCTCATTGAAGTGCGAGCGGGGCACGGTGAGGCGGACCTTCGCGTCGGAGGCGATGTCCTTGGTCACTTTCGGCCCGGGGAACTCAACACGGTACATCTGCACGTCGCCGCGGCCGCGGAGCTCCAGCCCGGCGATCAGCTTCAGGGGCTTGAGCGCCGGCACCTCGTCGAGGAATCGCGTGACCGCAGTCTCGATCAGCGCTTTGGTGTCTGACGGCGAGGACAGGACGAGAAGTCTAGTCCGCGCCTGGCCGAGCTAACGCTTGGCGCCCGACGCTGCGGGCGCGAGCGCGACGCCGCCGTCATAGCCCGACACGACCACCGTGCCCGAGCGATCGATATACGCGTGGACCGTTCCCTGACGCGCCGACGCCGGGTGGGCGGTGCGCTGGTGAACCGACGACGTCTCGACGCTTCGGTGGCGCACCGAAGCCGAGGAGGCCAGCGCGGCGGGAGCCGCGACGGCCAGCAGCACGAGGCCGGCGGCAACCCGACGGGAGACCTTGCCCTTGCCTTGAGTGAGTGAGTTCATCATCACGCTCCTACCTCGGTCAGATCTTGTGGCGCTGCAACAGCTTGCGGCCGATCACCATCCGCTGGATTTCGGAGGTCCCCTCGCCGATCAGCAACAGCGGCGCATCGCGATACAGCCGTTCGATCTCGTATTCCTTTGAGTAGCCGTAGCCGCCGTGGATGCGGAAGGACTCCTCGACGCAGAACCGGCCGGCCTCGGAGGCGAACAGCTTGGCCATCCCGGCCTCGATGTCCGAGCGCTCGCCGGCGTCCTTGAGCCGGGCGGCCCGGTGGGTCAGCAGCCGCGCGGCGTCGACCTGCGTCGCCATGTCGGCCAGCTTGAACTGGATCGCCTGGTGCTGGGCGATCTCCTTGCCGAAGGTGCGGCGCTCCTGGGAGTACTTGAGCGCGAGCTCGAGCGCGCGCTGGGCGATCCCCACGCCGCGGGCGGCGACGTTCACGCGGCCGAGCTCGAGCGCGTCCATCATCTGCCCGAAGCCCTTGCCGAGGCCATTTCCTTCGCCGCCGAGGATGTTCTCGGCCGGGCAGCGATAGCCGTCGAACACGAGCTCGGTCGACTCGACGCCCTTGTAGCCCATCTTCTTGATCTTCGGCGGGACGTTGAAGCCCTCGTAGTCACCGGTGTTCTCGCCGACACCGGGCTCCTTCTCGCAGATGAAGCAGGTCATCCCCTTGTACTTTGGCTCGGCGCTGAGGTCGGTCTTGACCAGCGTGAACACGAGCGTCGAGAGCAGCCCGTTGGTCACCCACATCTTGGCGCCGTTGATCTCGTAAGCGTCCTCATCGGGGAGCTTCTTGGCGGAGGTCTTGATCGCCTGGACATCGGAGCCGCACTCCGGCTCGCTCAGGCTGAACGCCGCGCGGATCTCGCCGGTGGCCATCCGCGGTAGGTACTTGTGCTTCTGCTCGTCGGTCCCGAACTTGATCAGCAGATAGGAACCGATGAAGTGGGTGTTGACGATCCCGGAAATGCTGATCCACCCCCGGGAGAGCTCCTCCACGATCATCGCGTAGGTGCTGAGGTCCAACCCCATCCCGCCGTACTCCTCCGGGATCGTGACGCCGAACAATCCGAGCTCCTTCATCTGCTCAACGATCGGCTCGGGGAAGCTGTCCTCGTGGTCGTAGTGCTCGGCGTTCGGGATGATCTGCTCGTCGGCGAACTGGCGGACCATCTCGCAGATCGCGCGTTGCTCTTCAGTCGTGTCCTGGGAGCGAGCCGCTACAGCCATCCGCCGGAGGATACCGTCAAAAGTATGTGACGATTGCGGTGAACCCGGCGCTCGCTCTGAGAGGCTGATGGAGAACTTATGCCAATAAGGCAGAAGATCTCCATCGGTGCCGTCCGTGGCCGACCCCGTTGACGAAGCGATCGTCGCTCTGGCACGCCGCCAGCACCGCAACATCACCCGGGCACAGCTCCTGGCGCTGGGGCTGGGTCCGGCGGCGATCACCTATCGCTGCCGCACGGGGCGCCTGCACCGGGTCCATCCCGGGGTCTACTCGGTCGGCGCCCCGCCCACCACGCCGTTGGAGCGGGCGGCGGCGGCCGCGCTGGCGTGCGGGCCTGGGGCGGCGCTCAGTCACGAATCGGCGCTCACGCTGTGGGGCTTCGCAAAGCACTGGCGGATGCCCGTTCACGTCAGCGTCCCGAGCGACCGACGGCGTCCTGGGATCGCGATCCATCGGGCGCCCACGCTCTCGCGCTCAGACATCCGCCGACAGCTGGGCATACGGGTCACCAGCCCCGCGCGCACGGTGCTCGACTGCGCCCCGGACCTTCCCGACCGGCGGCTGGCCCGGATCGTCGCCGACGCCCGGCGGGGCGGCCAGTTGAACCTGAGCCAACTGGCCGATGTGGCGGAACGGTTCCCTCGCCACCCCGGCTGCGCGTGCCTGGCCCCGCTGCTCGAGCAAGTGGACGGCGCGCCGACCCGCTCGGAGCTCGAGGACGCCTTCCCGGTCTTCTGCCGGCAGTTCGGGCTCCCGGCGCCCCGGGTCAACACGACCGTCTGCGGCTACGAGGTCGACGCCCTGTTCGCGACCGAGCGGTTGATCGTCGAGCTCGACGGCTGGGACTTTCACCAGGGCCGGGACGCTTTTGAGCGCGATCGCCGTCGCGACGCCGACACCCTGGCCGGCGGCTTTGCCACCGTACGCATCACCTGGGAGCGGATGGCCACGAGCCCGCGCGAGGAGGCCGAGCGCCTGCGGACGATCCTCGAGCGGCGCCGGACGGGCTAACCGCGTCTGTGCCGGCGGGCTACCCGCGCGTCTGCGCCGGGAGCGCGTTCTGGGCCTCGGACTTCACGCCGTGGCTCCACGCCGACTCGGGGCGCTCCTCGAGCTCTCCGTCGAGCTCGATGTCGACCTGCTCATTGAAGAAGCAAAGCAGGCCGGCGACGCGCCCCACTTCGAGCAGCGGATCCTCGTAGTACCAGACCACGTCCCTGGCCAGCTCACCGCTGACCAGCTTGACCGAGTGGTAGCCGGCCGTGCCCTTGTACGGGCAGCGGGTGACGGTGTCGGAGGGCTCGAGCTCGGCGCAGACGTCCTCCCGGGGGATGTACCAGCGGCTCGGCAGGTTGGACTCAAACAGCGCCAGCGCCCGGGTCGTCTCGGCCAGCAGCTCCCCTTCTCGGGTGACGCGGATATGCCGACCGGTGCTGAGCACGTCAATCCGGTGATAGGGGTCACGCGGGTGCACGCCGATCTCCTCGCCCTCCTCGAGCCAGCGACCCATCCGGTTGAAGTAGAAGGCGATCAGGCCCTCGAGCAGCGGCGGTGCTCCCGCCAGCGGGTCCGGGTAGTACCACGCGCCCGCCTCGACCACTTCGCCGCCGGCCCGGATCGTGTAGTAGGAGGCATCGCCCTTCTTGGGGCAATGGGTGTGGCGATCTGAGGGCACGAGGAGCTCAGTGCGGACGTCCTCGGGTGAGAAGTAGTAGATCGGCTGCTGGCCGCCTTCGTGGAGCAGCATCGCGCGGCGGCTGTCGGCGATCACCTCGCCGCCCACCTCGACCCGGATCCGCTTCGGGGTCGGCTCGAGGTACAGCGCCCAGCCGGGGGCCGGCGGCTCGAAGTTGAACTTCCCCGCGGGCTCTCGGCCGAGTGGCCCGGTGCCGGTCATGAGGCCCATGGTCGCTGGACAGGCTACCAGCGGCCCGCGCGTGCCAGACTGCCCGCCGCCATGAACTTCTCGCGTGAGGTCGTCGACGCCGCACCCGCCGGCGCCCGGGCGATCGTGGAGCTCACGCGCGACGGCGATCGGCGTGAGTGGACCTTCGGCGAGGTGGCCGACCGCTCGGCGCGGCTGGCCTCAGCGCTGATCGCACGGGGTGTCGGACGCGGTGACGTGGTGCTGACGCTGATCGGCAATCGCCCGGATTGGGTGCTGACGATGGTCGCCTGCTTTCGGATCGGGGCGATCGTGCTGCCCGCCAACGAGCAGCTGCGGGCCAAGGACCTGCGGATGCGCTGTGAGAAAGCGCAACCCAAGCTGATCGTCGCCGACCGGCGCAACGCCGGCGAGCTGACCGCCGCCGGGCCCGAGTGCGAAGTCGTCCTGGTTCCAGACGCAAGCCTGTACGACCATCACCTCGCGGCCGCCGTCGAGCTCGAGCCCACCGATCCGTGTCTGATCACCTTCACCAGCGGGACGACCGGCGAGGCCAAGGGGGTCGTGCACGGCCAGCGTTACCTGCCGGGCCAGCGGCTGCAGGCTGCCCATTGGCTCGGTGCCCAGCCCGGTGATCTGGTCTGGTGCACGGCGGCCAGTGGCTGGTCGAAGTCGGCCCGCAACGTGTTCATCGCCCCCTGGCTGCAGGGCGCCGCGGCGCTGCTGCACGACGCTCGGTTCGACCCATTTGAGCGCCTGGAGATCCTCACCGCCGAGCGGGTCAACGTGCTCTGCATGGCGCCAACCGAGTACCGGGTGATCGCCAAGCGAGCGCCGCTCTCGCGGCTGGACGACCTGCGGGGGCTGGTGGCCGCGGGCGAGGCGCTCAACCCCGAGGTGCTGCGCGCCTTTCAGGAGGGGACCGGACTGCAGATCCGTGACGGCTACGGCCAGACCGAGACCGGCCAGCTCACGGGGATGCCCGCCGGCGGCGCCGTACGTCCGGGCTCGATGGGCCGGGCGCTTCCCGGCGTTTCACTGGAGATCGTCGACGACGAGCTGGTGCTCGCAAAGCCGACCAGCGATCCCACCTTCTTCGTCGGCTATCTGGACGGCGAGTTGTCGCCCGAGAACGAGCCGTGGCGTACTGGCGACCGGGTTCGCCAGGACGACGAGGGCCATCTGTTCTTCGAGGGCCGCACCGACGACCTGATCATCTCGGCGGGCTACCGGATCGGGCCATTTGAGGTCGAGTCCGCGCTGGTCTCTCACCAGGCGGTCGCGGAGGCCGCGGTCGTCGCCGCCCCCGACGAGGAACGGGGCGCGGTTGTCCGAGCGGTGGTGGTGCTCCGAGACGGGTTCGCGCCCGGAGACGCACTCGCCGCCGAGCTCCAGGATCACGTCAAGCGCGAGACGGCGCCGTACAAGTACCCGCGGATCGTCGATTTCGCCGGCGAGTTGCCCAAGACCACCAGCGGCAAGGTGCAGCGGGCGCGGCTGCGCCAGCCCAGGTCGTGAGCACCGGCAAACCCTGCTCCCGGGCCTTGGGCCCGGCGAACGCCGATCCGCCACCCGAGACACGACGCTAGCCTGAATCTGATGAGCGAGCCCCGCCCAGTGATCGGCATCTCCGCGCCGACGGCGGAGGCGAGCTGGGGCGTCTGGCAGCAGACCGCAGTGCTGCTTCCACACGGCTACATCACCGCCGTGCAGCGGGCGGGGGGATTGGCGGTGATGATCCCACCTGACCCGGCGATCGCCGAGCACCCCGACCAGATGCTGAGCCAGCTCGATGGCCTGATCCTGTCCGGCGGCGCCGACGTGGATCCGGCCTGCTACGGCGCCGAGCCCCACCCGGCCACCAACGGGACCACCCCGGATCGAGACCGCTCCGAGCTGGCCATGACCCGTCGCGCGGTGGAGCTCGACATGCCCGTGCTCGGGATCTGCCGAGGCATGCAGGTCCTCAACGTGGCCTTCGGCGGCACGCTGCTGCAGCACCTGCCCGAGACCTTCGGCCATGAGGATCACCGCCGGGTTCCGGGCAGCTTTGACGGCTCTGATCACGACGTCAGGTTGACGCCTGACTCGCTGGCCGCGGTGGCCGCGGGCGAGCACCGGCACGCCACCAAGTCCCACCACCACCAAGGAGTGAAGACCGTCGGCGCCGGCCTGACGGTCACCGGACTGTCGACGCTCGACGAGCTCCCGGAGGCGATCGAGGCGACCGAGCGCCGGTTCGTGCTCGGCGTCCAGTGGCACCCGGAGGCCGACGAGCGCAACCGCGTGATCGGCGCGCTGGTCAATCAAGCGCGCGATTACCGGGCGCAGCGCGGCGCCGGGTAGCAGTCGGCGGCTCGGATCAGTCCGGCAGCGCTACAACCGCGTCCATCTCCACCTGCGCGCCGCGCGGAAGCCCCGCGACGCCAATCGCCACCCGCGCGGGCGGGTTGGCCTCGAAGAACGACCCATAGACCTCGTTGACGGCCGAGAAGGCAGCCATGTCGGTCAGGTAGATCGTCACCTTGACGGCGTCGCCCAGGCTGGTTCCGGCCGCCGCGCAAACTGCGGCCAGGTTCTCCAGGCAGCGACCGGCCTGGTCAGCGGGCGTAGAGCCCACCAGGTCACCGGTCCGAGGATCGAGCGGGATCTGGCCCGAGCAGAACAGCAGTCCGACGGCGCTGACCGCGTGGACATAGGGCCCGATCGCCGCAGGGGCGTCGGGAGCGGTTATCGCTTCGCGATGGCCTGGCACTAGGACTCCTCCCTCTCATAGAAGCACTGCACCGACAGCCTATTGCGCTGGCGTGCACGGGGTAGCCTCACATCCATGGCCAACCGCCTCGCCGCCGAGACCTCGCCCTATCTGCGCCAGCACATGGACAACCCGGTCGACTGGTACCCGTGGGGCGAGGAGGCGCTGACGCGCGCTCGGACCGAGGATCGCCCGCTGCTGGTCTCGATCGGCTATTCGGCCTGTCATTGGTGCCACGTGATGGAGCGCGAGTCCTTCGAGGATCCCGCGGTGGCGGCGCTGATGAACGAGCGGTTCGTCTGCATCAAGGTCGACCGCGAGGAGCGGCCGGACGTCGACGCCGCCTGCATGGAGGCCTGTCAGGCGATGACCGGCCAGGGCGGCTGGCCGCTGAACGCGTTCTTGACCCCTGACCAGCAGCCGTTCTACGTCGGCACCTATTACCCGCCCGAGCCGCGCCATGGCATGCCAGACTGGCGCACCGTGCTCGAAGCGATCGCCGTGGCCTGGCGCGACCGCCGCGCGGAGATCACCGGCCAGGGCGCTCGCGTGGCGCGGTCACTCGGCGCGACGGCCCGAATGCGGGCTCCCGAGGAGCCATTCGACGAGCGACTGCTGCTCGACGCGGTCCAGGGCTTGAGCAGCTCCTACGATGCCGTCAACGGCGGCTTCGCCCGCGCGCCGAAGTTTCCGATGGCCTCGGTGCTTGAGTTCCTGCTCGCCCGCGGCGAGCGCACGATGTCGCTGCACACGCTGCGCTCGATGGCCCGCGGCGGCATCTATGACCAGGTCGGCGGGGGGTTCTCGCGCTACGCCGTGGACTCGACCTGGACCGTGCCCCACTTCGAGAAGATGCTCTACGACAACGCCCTGCTGGCGCGGGCCTACCTGCACGGCTGGCAGGTGGCCGGCGAGCCGCTGCTGCGGCGGGTCTGCACCGAGACGCTCGACTGGGCCCTGCGGGAGATGCGCGGGCCCGAGGGCGGGTTCTGCTCCGCCCTGGACGCAGACTCCGAGGGCGTCGAAGGCAAGTTCTACGTGTGGACCCTGGACGAGCTGCGCTCGGCGCTCGGCGCCGGCTCGCTCGCCGACGAAGCGGTGGCCTACTTCGGAGCCGGCGAGCCGGGCAACTTCGAAGGTGGCGCCAACATACTCGAGGGGCGCGGCCCGGAACCCGATCAGCTGCCTGAGATCCGTTGCCGGCTCTACGGCGTGCGCTCGGAGCGGGTGTGGCCAGGGCTTGACGACAAGCGCCTGTGCTCGTGGAACGCGCTGATGATCTCCGCGCTCGCTGAGGCCGGCGGCGCGCTGCAGCGACCGGACTACCTGCAGGCGGCCGAGGCGTGTGCCGAGTTCGTGCTGGGCTCGATGCGAGGCCCCGACGGCCGGCTGCTCAGAACCTGGAAGGACGGGCGGGCGCACATCGACGCCTACCTCGAGGATCACGCCTATCTGCTGGAGGCGCTGCTCACCCTGTATGAGGCGAGCTTCGATCCGCGCTGGTACCGGGAGGCCGTGGCGATCGCGGACACGATCCTGGAGCGCTTCGCCGACCCCGAGCACGGTGGCTTCTTCACCACCGCCGCCGACCACCAGCTGGGCTTCGCCCGCCGCAAGGACCTCGAGGACTCACCGATTCCCTCCGGCAGCTCCTCGGCCGCGTTCGGGCTGCTGCGCCTGGCCCTGCTCTCCGGCTCGGCTGCCTACGAGCGCCACGCGGTGGGCGTCCTGGCGCTGCTGGCGCCGGTCGCCGGGCGCCATCCACTGGCCTTCGGCCACGCGCTGCGCGCGTTTGACTTCTATCTCGCGCCGGTGCAGGAGGTGGCGATCGCCGGCCAGGGCGCATCGGCGCGCGCGCTGGCGCAGGTGGTGCGCGGCGATTTTCGCCCCCACGTGGTCTTGGCCGGAAGATGGGGGGACGGGGGCGATTCAGGGGTGCCGCTGCTGCGGGATCGCACGGAGGTAGACGGGGGCGCGGCGGCCTACGTGTGCGAGCGCTTCGTCTGCCAGGCGCCGGTGGTCTCGCCGCAGGAGCTAGCGGCGTCCCTGTCGGGAGCGGGACCTCAGAGCACCGGCAGGTAGCGCTCGAGCTCCCACGGTGTCACCTGGACGCGGTAATCGTCCCACTCCTGGCGCTTGATCTCGATGTAACGATTGAACATGTGCTCGCCCAGGGTGCGCAGCACGAGCTCTGACTGCGCGGTCAGCTCGATCGCCTCGCCCAGCGTCTCGGGCAACTGATCGATTCCCAGGCGCCGGCGCTCGTCCGGCGAGAGGTGATAGAGGTTCTTCTCCATCGGGTCCGGCAGCTCGTAGCCGTTTTCGATTCCCTCCAGTCCCGCCTGCAGCAGCACGGCGAAGGTCAGATAGGGGTTGCAGGCCGGGTCGGGGCAGCGCAGCTCCATCCGGGTGGTGCGCTCCTTGCCCGGGTGATAGAGAGGGACGCGGACCAGGGCCGACCGGTTGCGGCGCGACCACGCGACGTACACCGGCGCCTCATAACCCGGCACCAGCCGCTTGTAGGAGTTCACCCACTGGGCGAAGATCGCGCAGATCTCCCGGGCGTGACGCAGCTGCCCGGCGATGAACGCCTTGCCGACATCGGACAGGAAGTACTGGTCGTCGGGGTCATAGAAGGCGTTCTGCTCGCCCCGGAACAGCGACTGGTGGGTGTGCATGCCCGAGCCGTTCTCGCCGAACAGCGGCTTGGGCATGAAGGTCGCGTGCAGCCCGTACTTCATCGCGTATTCCTTGACCGTGATCCGGTAGGTCATGCAGTCGTCGGCCATCTTCAGGGCGTCGGCGTAGCGCATGTCGATCTCGTGCTGGCTGGGGCCGACCTCGTGATGGGTGTACTCGGTGTGGATCCCGAGCTGCTCGAGCGCCAGCACGGTCTCGCGGCGCAGGTCAGAGCCCGCGTCGAGCGTCGTCAGGTCGAAGTAGCCACCCTCGTCGAGCACCTCGGTGGACTTGGAGTCCCGGAAGTAGAAGTACTCGAGCTCGGGTCCCACGTAGAAGTGATCGAAGCCCATCCCCTCCGCCCGCTGGATCGCCCGCCGCAACACGTGGCGCGGATCGCCCTCGTAGGGAGTGCGCTCGGGGGTGAGGATGTCGCAGAACATCCGCGCCACGCCGGCTTCGGTGGGCCGCCAGGGGAGCCCCATGAACGTGCTCGGATCCGGCATCGCGATCATGTCTGACTCCTCGATCGCATTGAAGCCGGTGATCGAGGAGCCGTCGAACCCCATTCCGCCCTCAAACGCGTCGGCGAGCTCGGTGGCGTTGATCGAGAAGGCCTTCAGCTGGCCCAGCACGTCGGTGAACCACATCCTGATGAAGCGAATGTTGCGCTCGGCGACGAGCGAGATCACGTCCTCTGCGGTGAGCGGAGACTGGGGCATCGCGCGGAAACGTTACTTGCCGGCCAGGATCGCCAGCCTTGCTCTGATCTGAAGCAGGCGCTTGCCGATGGAGAGGCTGGCGCTAGCCGCGGGACGCCGAGTGCCGGCCCAGCCAGCGCTGAGCCCAGACCTGCAGCTCCGAAAGCGCCGGCTCGAGCTCATGGCCCATCCTGGAGAGCTCGTACCGCACTCGCAGGGGCGGCCCGGAGATCACGGTGCGCTCCACGATTCCGCGCCCCTCGAGCTCCTTCATGCGCTCAGACAACAGCCGGTCCGACAGCTCGGGAATCGCCTGCGCGACCTCTGAGAAGCGCAGCGGGCCGTTCATCAGAACCCTCAGGATCGCTCCGGTCCAGCGGCGACCGACGAGCTCGACCGCCTCGTGGTAGAGGGGGCAGCACGGACTGGGCGCGTCCGTATCTGCGACGGTCCGCTCGTCAGTTGCCATCGGGGACATTTTAAGCCCTAGCTAGGCGGCTTGCAGCGCTCGCGATGCCTCGTTCGAGCCGTCGACGGGGACCTCCCCGGCGACGTTGACCATTGCCGTGAAACCCTCCAGTGACACGGCCGCGATCGCCTCCAGGATCTGCTCGTCGTCCCAGCCCGCCTCGCGCGCCTCCTCGTGCAGGTGCATCGGCGGCCGGCCGCCGTCCTGAAGCAGCGCGCGCAGATAGCGCAAAAGCGCCGCCTCGTGCTCGTCGCGCGAATCGAATCGACGGGCCAGCGCGACCTCGTCGAGGGCCAGTCCGACGCTGCGGGCGGCCCGCGAGTGCAGAGCGATCCCGGATTCCGACTGGTAGTGCTCGGCGACAGCGAGGGCAATGCGCTCGAGAGTCGGCGCCGAGAGCTTGCCATGGCGCAACTCAGACCGGAACCGGGCATAGGCGCGCAGGGCGGCCGGGGAGCCGGCGAGCACACCCAGGAAGTTGGGCAACTGCCCGCCGGAAGCGAGCGCGCCGCGCAGCACGGCGACCGATCCTTCAGGCGCGGTCAGGTCATCGTGGATCTGGAATCTGCTCATCGAAATCTTCATCGTGGCCACCGGGGGTTCGGGGACGGACTGGAGCCGAACGGCTCAGCCCTTTCTTCCTTGGCGCTTGCTTACGTCGCGTAAGTGTATCGCTCTCGCCACGCTCGCACAAATTGTCATCTTTCCTATTACGCGGCGTAACAAACGGAAGATCACACGACGCGCTTAACGGCAGCTCACAGCGCCCCCAGAAGGGGCTAAGACGACATGCGGCTAGACCTCAGTGCGGCGGGAGAGCACGCTTCGGCAATGCCGGCGCGGTCAACCGCCGGGGCGCTGGCCGAGAACGACCAGCGGCGGCTAGCGCAGAACGGCGAGCGTCGCCGCGTGGTGGATGGCGAGCGTCGCGGCGTGGTGGACGGCGAGCGTCGCCGCGTGGTGGATGGCGAGCGTCGCGGCGTGGGAGCTGGTGGCCGCCGCGATCATCAGCATCACGCCCAGGAGCACCGCCCACATGGCCACGCGATCAGGACGAAACCCGGGCCGCTCGTGACGCTTGACGTGCCGATGGCGAGCGGCCATCGAAGGACGAGTGCCGTTCCGCGACGCATATCCCTCAGCGCCCTGACCAGTGATGGTGACCGTGCGGCGGCCGGGAACGCCGGCCCCCTGGTCAGGCGCGAAGTCGTGCGGGCGAGCCCGAGCAGCCGGGTCTGCCTCATAGCTGACCTGACCCCGGGGCACTGCGATGCCTGGTCGCGGCATTTCACCGTCCTCTTTCGTGGGCATGCGGGGTTAGCTGACGGGCTCGCGTCGAAAGAGCGGCGCTACGCGCAGGGCGCGATTAGCCCCAACAACCTGGGTCCCCCACTTCCTCTCGCCCGGCCGGCGGCGGGGCGGATTGGGAATTCAGCTGTACGGGTGGGCGATGCTATCAGCGGTCTCGGACGACGGCGGGGCCGGACGCCGAAGCGGTCGCAATAGCGCGCGCCGACGCCGGCTACTCGTTGCCGGCGACTCGGGCGACGAAGTTCGCCACGTTCTGGGCGTCCTTGCCCTGCACGACGGCGGCAGGCATGACGCCCTGGCCCAGGCACGCCTCGGCCGGGTCCGACGACGGCGCGTTGGGCAGACAGCCGTTGTTGATCGTGTGCAGCACCAGAGTTTGCGAAGGCTTGAGCATGTCCAGGTTCGGGCCGACCTTGCCCGCCGCATTCGCGGCGGCCAGGGTGTGGCACACCGCGCAGTGGACGCCGAACAGCTCGCGGCCGTTCTTCTCACCGGCGGTGAGCTTGAGTCCGCCCACCTGACTACTGGCGTTGGCGTGGTTGCCGATCAGGATCGCGGCGGGAATGGCCACCCCGAACCCGACCAGCAGGATCGTGAACGAAGTCCCGGCGAGCTTGCTGGCCGCCCGTGACTGTTTCTGCAGCGTTGCCCGGGCACCCCCCATCCCGCCGCGGGATGCGACGAAGAAGAGGCCGAGGCCAAGCACAACCCAGAAGGCGACGAAGAGGAAAACGGCAAGCAATGCGAGCGGCACCTTATCGTGCCGGCCGAGAGGATGGGCGGCTGCGAGGCGGGTCAGCGGCGCTGAGCGAAGGGCGGCTCGGAGTGGATCAGCGCCTCGAAGAGGATGGGCTGCTCGCGGGGATCAGCGGCGGCGGCCGGAACCGAAGCTCATCACAGCCGGTGCCACGGCCCGGAAGTCCTCCGCCTCGCCGCCTCCCGTGGCGGCCTGCGCCCGCTGCGCGGCCAGGCCCTGGCGCACCTGCTCATCGAGCGTCGAGAAGTCCTTGATCTCGGCCAGCAACCGATCCGGCGCATCGATCGAGCCGATCCGATCGACCAGCACGTTGATCGCGCCACCCGCGGCTGCGAAGCGCTCGAGCTTGCCCTCCGCCAGCATCAGCGGCTCGGTTCGGACGGTCAGGCGGTGGCGCTCGTAGACCTGAGGCGGGACGATCAGGTTGATCGTCCCGAACTCGTCCTCGAGCAGGATGAAGACGACGCCGCTGGCCGTCCCGGGGCGCTGACGGGCGACGACGAGGCCACCGACCCGCAGGCGGCTGCCGTGGCGCAGCCGCTCGAGATCTCGGCTTGTGGCCAGGTCCGGCCCCAGGCGCTCGCGCAACAGGGCAAGCGGGTGCGTGCGGGCCGTGAGGCCGGTGGTCGCGTAGTCGGCGAGCATCTCGTCCCAGGCCGAGAGTCCCGCCAGCGCGGGTGGCGCCGGGAGGTCGAGCGCCAGCGCCAGCTGGGTCCCGCCGGGTACTCGACGCCCGGGCGTCATCACCCCCAGCTGCCAGAGCGCCGTTCGCCTGGCCGAGCCTGGACGCGCCCGGGGGTCAGCCGCAGGCCGGTCGGCGGCCGTGCCGGTGGCGAGCGCATCGCACGCGCCTGACCAGGCGAGCAGCTCGAGCGAAGACGCGCTCGAGCCGGCGCGCGAGGCGAGAGCGGACAGGCTCCTGAACGCCCCGCTCCGCTCGCGGGCGGCGACCAGCGCGGCCACCTCGTCGACGCGCACGCCGCGCACGTATCCGAGCCCGATCCGAACCCGACCCGGCGCCCCCGGCGGCCCCGGTCCACCGATCTCGATCTCGCACTCCACGCCACTCTGGTTGACGTCCGGTCCGAGCACCTCGATCCCCTGGCGCTGGGCCTCGTGGACGAGCGCGTCCGGCGGATAGAAGCCCATCGGCTGCTCGTTGAGCAGCGAGCACAGCAGCTCGGGCGCATAGTGGACGCGCAACCAGGTCGACTGGTAGGCGAGCAGGCCGAAGGCGGCGCCGTGGGCCTTGGGAAAGCCGAAGCCGGAGAAGCCCCTGACCATCGCGAACACCCGCTCGGCCGTCTCGGCATCAACCCCGTGCTTGCGCTGGGCGCCGACCACGAAGCCCTCGTGGTAGGCCTGAACCGCCGCCTCCGAGCGCTTGCGACTCATCGCGCGGCGCAGCCCCTCCGCCTCGCCGGGGCTGAAGCCGGCAAACGCGATCGCGACCTCGAGGACCTGATCCTGAAAGATGATCGTGCCCAGCGTCTCCCCCAGCACCGGCTCGAGCGACGGGTGGTCGTAGGGAACCTGAAAGCCGGGATCCTCGCGCATCCGCTGGCGGCGCTCGATGTAGGGGTTGACCGCGCCGCCCTGGATCGGCCCTGGGCGGACGATCGCCACCTGGATCGTGATGTCCTTGAGCGTCTCGGGCCGGGTGCGCCGCAGCGACTGCATCTGCGCGCGGCTCTCGATCTGGAAGACCCCGGTCGTATCGGCGTTCTGGATGCACTCATAGGTGGCCGGATCGTCGTAGGGGATCCGGGATAGGTCGATCCGCTCACCGCGGGTTCGGGCGATCAGCTCGACCGCCCGCTCGACCGCCGAGAGCATCCCCAGCCCAAGCAGGTCAATCTTCAGAAAGCCCGCGTCGGCACAGGAGTCCTTGTCCCACTGGACGATCTGGCGGCCCTCCATCGCCGCCGGCACGATCGGGCAGCAGTCGATCAGCGGGCGAGTGGCGACGATCATCCCGCCCGAGTGCTGGGAGAGATGGCGCGGCAGTCCATGGGCCTCGGCGGCCAGCCGGGCCAGCCAGGCCCAGCGCCCGGTCAATCCCTGGCGTCTCGTGCCCTCGATGTCCTGGCCCACGTCACGCGCGCTCCACCCCTCGCTCCCGCGCGCGACCCGCTCGATCTCTCCCGGCGGCAGCCCAAGCGCCTTGCCGAGCTCGCGGATCGCCCCCCGCGCGCGATAGGTCGGAAAGGCCGCGACCAGCGCCGAGCGATCGTGACCGTAACGCTCGTGCACGCGCGGGATCAACTGCTCGCGTATATCACGCGGGAAGTCGAGGTCGATGTCCGGCAACGAGGTCAGCTCCTCGTTGAGGAAGCGCCCGATCAGCAGCTCGTTGGCAATCGGATCGACGTGCGAGAGCCCGGTCAGGTAGCAGACGATCGAGGAGACGCTCGAGCCGCGGCCGCGGCCCGGCGGCAGCAGCGCGCGGGCGCTATCCGGGCCGCGCACCTGCACCGCGACCTCCCGCGCGAGCTCGAGCATGTCGTGGTGCAGGAGGAAGAACCCTGATAGGCCCAGTGACTCGATGATCTGCATCTCCTCCCCCAACCTCCCCGCCGCCCGCTCGCGGACGGTGTTAGAGGCATCCGCGTAGCGCTCGGCCATGCGGGCGCCGCACAGCTCAAACAGCTTGCGCATTCCGTCTGTGTCCTCCGCCCCCGGATACCGGTAGCCCAGATCGCTGCCGAGATCGAACCGCAGCCCGTCGGCCAGCCGCGCGGTCTCCGCCACCGCCTCGGGATGCTCGCCAAAGCGCGCCGCCATCGCCGCCGGCGAGGCCAGCACATGGCTGAAGTTCCCCCGCCGTTGGGGCTCGGAGGCCTCCAGCGTAGCGTGCAGACGCACCGCCACGAATGCATCCTGGAGGGGCGCCCGCGAGCGCACATGGGCGTGGACGTTGCCGGTGGCCACGCACGGGACCCCGATTCGGCGGCCGAGATCAGACAGGTGTCGGTTACGCGCCCGGTCGTCGCGCAAATACGGACGCTGGAGCTCGATCCGCAGCCGCTCGGGACCGAACGCCTCGAGCAGCCGCCGCAGCGACGGCTCGTCGTGCACGCCGCGCAGCGCGCAGCCGCTCAGGCAGACCAGGCCCTCCGCGTGCTCGAGGATGAACTCGAGCGGCGTCGACGGATCCGCCGGTGGCGCGCCCGGACGTCCCTCGCGGGTGTGTGCGTGCGCGCGAGTGAGGATCCGGCACAGGTTGCACCAGCCACGGGCATCCTGCACCAGCAGCGTCAGGTGGCGCCCATCGTCCAGATCGATCTCGGCCCCGTGGATCGGGCGCAACCCCAGCGCCCGGGCACTGACCGCGAACTCCATCGAGCCCGAGACGGAGTTGTGGTCGGTCAGCGCCACCGCCTCGTAGCCGAGCGCCAGCGCCGCGGGCACCAGCTCGTCGGGCAGCGAGGCGCCATCGAGGAACGAGAACGCCGAGTGGCAGTGCAGCTCCACGTACATGGTCGAACGTATGTTCGCATAAAGGCACGTCATCTGACCCAATAACGTGCGTGCCGGCGGTAATGGTGCTCGGAGACGACCTCCTGCGCGGCAAGTACGCGGTCCTCGATGACCTCGTTCAACTCACCGAACGCGTCTGCACCCTTTCTTCAGTAGGGCGAGGTCAATCCGACCAGCATCGGGAAGTGGCGCACGTTGGTCGTCAGCAGCTGCGCGTCGAGGACGAGTGCCGTCGCGGCGATCAGGTAGTCCGCTGCGTCGATGGCTGCTGATCTTCGTCGACAAGGCGCTTCAGAAGCTCGACCGCCGGCCGAGCCCCGCGAAGGTGATCGATCGCCACGCTCGTATCGAGCAGCTTCACTGCCGGTCGGGCCGTCGCAGGCGTTCGCTGAAGTCGCCACGAACGGAATCGACGTAGTCCTTCCCGCTGATTGTTCGGCCACTCCAGGCACCGGCGCTGACGTCGAGCGCTGCGAGACGCTCGGATTTCGTCCGCTCGCCGTAAGCGCCACGAATCCAGCGGCGGATGAGCTCCGAGCGAGATGCCCCAGTCGCGTGCCATGCGGTCGAGCAACTCAAGCTCCTCGTCGCCGAGATAGCTCTGGGTTCCTGCCCACGACGTCATCGTACGCCTTGTTGTGTTGTGCCTCGTGCCTCGCGGTGCGAAAACAATCCTCAAAGCCTCTTGACTTGTGAGTAGTGACTGCTAAGTTCGTACGCACAGTAGCAGTCACTAATCTCCAGGAGGTCCTGATGGCCAGCAGCGATAAGTCGTTTAGCCGGGGGTGGACGCTGGCGATCGTTTCGGTCGGGCTGTTCATGGTGGTGCTCGACAACCTCGTGGTGAGCGTCGCCTTGCCCAGCATCCATCGCGATCTCGGGGCGTCGATCCAGGCGCTCGAGTGGACGGTCAACGCCTACGTGCTCTCCTACGCGGTGCTGCTGCTGACCGGGGCGGCGCTGGGCGACCGATTTGGCCGCCAGCGGATGTTCATCGCCGGGATCGCCCTGTTCACCCTCTCGTCGGCGGCGGCGGCGTTGGCTCCGTCAGTCGGTCTGCTGATCGTGGCCCGGGCGATCCAGGGTGTCGGGGCCGCGATCGCGACGCCCCTGACCCTGACGCTGCTGGCCGATGCGTTTCCACCGGCCCAGCGCGGGCTGGCGCTCGGGATCTGGTCCGGGATCAGCGGGATCGCCGTCGCCTTCGGGCCATTGGTCGGTGGCGCCGTCGTACAAGCCGCCTCGTGGCACTGGATCTTCTGGATCAACGTCCCGATCGGCCTCGTGCTCGTCCCGCTCGCGGCGCTCCGGCTCAAGGAGAGCCATGGCCCCGCGAACACACTGGACCTCGGCGGGCTCGGCCTCGGCTCCGCTGGGCTGTTCGGGCTCGTGTTCGGGCTCGTGCGGGCCCAGTCGCTGGGGTGGACCAGCGGCCAGGTGCTGGTCTCGCTGATCGCCGGAGCGGCGCTGCTGGTCGGATTCGTCGTCCACGAGCGGCGGGTGACTGCGCCGATGCTGCCGATCGACTTCTTCGCCCGGCGCGGCTTCGCGGTCACCAACGTGGTGTCGCTGGCAATGTACTTCGGGATGTTCGGGTCGATCTTCTTCTTGAGCCAGTTCATGCAGAACGTGCTTGGCAACTCACCGCTGCAGGCCGGAGTCAAGCTGCTCGTGTGGACCGGCGCGACAATGGTGGTGGCGCCGCTGGCCGGCTTCTTCTCCGAGCGCTGGGGCAGCCAGCCGTTCATGGTCGCGGGCCTGGCACTGCAGGCGATCGCCCTCGGATGGCTGGCCACCCTGGCCAGCACCAGCACGAGCTATGCGAGCATGATCGTCCCGTTCGTGCTGGCCGGCGCCGGAATGGCGCTGGTGTTCGCCCCCGCCGCCAACGCCGTGCTGTCCCAGGTCCGAAGCGATCAGGCCGGCCAGGCCTCGGGCGCGACCAACGCGATCCGCGAGCTCGGCGGCGTGCTCGGGGTATCGGTGCTCGCGACCGTGTTCACGAGCCGCGGCGGCTACGGCTCGCCCCAGCAGTTCGTGAACGGCCTGGTGCCGGCGCTGTGGGTCGGCACGGCGGTCCTCGGGGCCGGTGCGCTGATCGCGCTGGTCCTCCCCTTCAGCACTCGAGCCGCGGCGCACGAGCACGCGGCTCTGGAGTCGGCGGGGGACACGCTCGTCGTGTCCCGCGAGCTCGCGCCGGCGGCCTAAGGTTCCTAGGATCGATGATGGCGATGGCGACGAGCTCGACTCCGCATGATCAGCCGCCGACCCGTCAACGCGTCCCGGCCGCCGAGCGCCGGGACGCGCTGATCGAGGCGGCTGTGCACGAGTTCGCGCAGGGCGGGCTGCACGGCACGCCGGTGGACCGGATCGCCCGCCGCGTCGGCGTGGCCCAGCCGTACGTGTTCAGCCTGTTTGGAAGCAAGCGCGAGCTGTTCCTCGCCGCGGTGGAGCGTGACTTCGAACGGGTGAGTGAGCGGTTTGCCGCGGCAGCGGCGGAGTTTGACCCGGCGCAGGCGCCACCGGAGACCGACGTGCTGACAGCGATGGGCGACGCCTACGTGGAGCTGCTGGGCAGCCACCGTGACCTGCTGATGCTCCAGCTCCAGTGCTACGCAGCCTGTGACGACGAGGTGATCCGCGATCACGTCCGAGCGAGCTATGCCCGGTTGGTGCGCCACGTGCAGCAGCTGTCAGGCGCCGAGCAGGAGCGGATCGACAACTTCTTTCGCTACGGCATGTGGCTCAACGTGGCCGCGGCGATGGGAGTGCCGGATCTGTCGGTGGGGTGCGAGTGGGTGAGGGCCGAGCAAGCGGCCGCGGGACCCAACAGCGCCTCGGCGTGATCTAGGACGCGTCTGCGCCGCTGGCGGCGGCGGCGGCGGACTCGGGGTACCGGGGCAGCCCGTCATCCGGAATCGCCTCCCAGACTGCCGTGTAGGCCGTGTACTGACGAGCGCTGGGACGGATCTCCGGGTCTCCGTCGATCGCGCCCAGCCGCACGCCGATCTGCAGGGGGTCGTCCGGGCTGCGGCTGTAGAGCGCCGAGCCGCAGTCACCGCAGAACCACTTCTCGGCGCCCCCCCCGGGCTTCCAGGCCCGGAGGCGGTCCTCACCGGCCAGGACCCGGAAGGATCCCGGTTCGGTGCGGGCGTTGGCCGAGGAGCCGGTGCCCGTGCGGCGCTGGCAGCGGGTGCAGTGGCAGTAGCTGGCCGACACCAACGGCGAGTTGATCTCAAAGCGCACTGCGCCGCAGCCGCAGCCACCGGTCAGTCGGAAGCTCACGCCGTCACCTGCTGGGCCAGGTCTCGGGCGGGCTCGATGCGCCATCGACGCGCGACCTGCTCGAGGTTATCGGTCAACCCCCAGCGATCGGGCTGCTCCTCGCCGGAGTACTGGGGGTTGGCCCCCTTGAGCGCCATCGCGCCGGTGTTGTCGCCGACCTCGCGGATCGTGCGCAGGTCCTCGTCGGTGAGTCGGGATTGGGAGGGCAGCGCAGCCAGCTCGGCGCGTTTTTGCTCGATCGTGAGCGCGCCCGGGCTGACCTCCTGGATCAGCGTCGGGGCGACACAGCACACGGCCTCGTGAGCGAGGTTCCACTGGCAGGCCAGCTGGATCATGCTCAACCCGGCTCGCTGCGCGATCGACCGCAGCAGATCGACACACTCGCGTCCAGCCTCGATCCAGCCCGCGGGACGAAAGCCGCGGTGGTCGCCGCGGGCCAGCTCGTGTCCGGGGAGCAGGTCATCGAAAAGCAGGCCGCCGTAGTCGACCACGCGGGTGATCACCTTGACCTGGTTGGCTGCCGCGGCACCGAGCACCAGCTCCCCCGGCCACGGCTCGAGTGGGTTGAGGATGATCATCGCCCAGTCGATCAGGGAACCGAACCGCTCCAGGTTGTCGATCAGGTCGAGCGTGAAGCCGTTGGCCGGGCCGGGAGCGACGCCGATCATCCGGGTCAGCCCGGCTTCGCGCAACGCCGCCATCGCCGTCCACACCGTCTCGCTCGTATAGCCGACCCGGTCGGGATTGTGGAGCAGCAGCAGGTCGAAGCTGTCGATGCCGCAGCGCTCCAGGCTGCGCTCGGTGGCCATCTGCAGATAGTCGGCGTACTCGGCCTGTGAGCGCAGCGCAGGATCGGTGAACCGGGGAAAGCCCTTGGCGCCGTTGCGTTCGCCGGTGTAGAAGTCGTGTCCGACGGTGCCGATTACGCACATGGAGTCGCGCGCACGACCCGCGATCGCCCGGCCGAGCATCGAATCAGCCTCGCCGGCGCCGTACACGTCGGCGGTGATCACCGTTCGGATCTGCTCGTCCGGGGTGATCATGGCGAGGAAGCGCGCGTCGTCGAGCGGCTGGCCGAAGTGCATGAACCGCCCACCGCTCCAGGTGCCTACGGCGGTCGGTCCGGGCTCGATCGGGGCGCTGGGGTCTGACATCGGGCTCGGAGTCTAGTGGGTCGGGTTCGGGGATTCGGGGGCCTCGGAGGGTTCGTGCGTGCGTGCGTGCGACGCCAGGTCCGATGTGGTCGGCGGCGCACTCATCGCTGCCGCCACCAGCGTCCGCTCTGCAGGTCGTGGAACACGATCTCGTTGCGGCCGCACACGGTGACGACCTCCCAGTAGCGCCGGCGCAACGGCTTCTCGGTCCACCACCGGTCCTCGATCAGCCACGACTCGCGAATCGCCTCGATCTCCCGGCGGTCGACGACCAGCGGGCGCCCGTCCTCGCCGACGCCGACCGCGACCCGGCGGGGGACCGACAGGCGGCGCGGTCCGCTCACGGCGCGCTCATCCAGCGACATCGGCTGTCTACATCAGCTGTGTATTTATAGCTCACATCCTGTGTAAGATTGCGGAAATGACGCGAGTGGTCCGACAGGCGAGCGGAGACCTGTTCCCCACTGACTCCCCGATTCCGGCGAGCCAGATGATCGGGCGCAAAGACGACATCCGAGAAGTCGAGGAAGCGCTCGTGGGTGGCACCAATCTGATCCTCGCGGGCCCCCGCCGAACGGGTAAGACGAGCGTTTGCCAGGCGGCCCTGCTCCGCGCTCAACGGCGCGGCTGTTACGTGGCGCGCGTGGACCTGTTTCGGATCTCGGACACCGCCGAGCTGGCCGAGGCCCTGGCGCTGGCGGTGATCGCCAACCGGTCTCCGGCGCGGCGGCTCGTCCGCAAGGCGCGCGAGCTCGGACGGACCGCTCTGAGCGCCGCTCAGTCGGCCGCCGTGCTCAAGCTCCAGGGGCAGCTCGGCGAAGCGGTCGAGATCGCCGTCACACCGGGTTGGGCCGCGCAGAATCCGCAGCGCGCCCTCGATCTGGCCCTCGAGCTGCCCGAGCGAGTCGCGGTCGCCGATGGCCGGCGCCTGATCCTGTTCTTCGACGAGTTCCAGGAGCTGGCCAGCGAGCGCCGACCTTACGGAGATCCGGACCTGGTCACCAAGCGCATGCGCGCCGTGTTCCAGCAGAGCTCGAGCGTCAGCTATCTGTTCGCCGGCAGCCTCGAGCACGTGATGCGCGATCTGTTCGCTCCGCATCAGCGGGCGTTCAGCGGCTTCGGGGGCTTTCACCCGCTGCGTCCGATCGCGACTCAGGACTGGCGGGACGGGATCGCCGAGCGTTTCGCCGCCGACGATTGCGTGGTGGCGCCGGCCGCGCTCGAGCGGATCGTCGAACTCGGGGGCGGCCATCCACGCGTGACGATGCGAATCGCCCAGCAGACTCATCTGGTCTCGATCCAGCTCGATCAGCGCACGATCGACCTCGACCTGGCCGAGCTTGGTTACCGCGCCGCGCTCGAGGGCGACCGCCCCACGATGGAGCAGACGGTTGAGCACATCAAGCGCCTGCACAAGAACGCGCTTCAGGTCGCGCGCACAATCGCGCTGGACAACCCGCCCCCACGGCGGCTGGCGCCCGCAATCCGCGACCGCGTGCTCAAGCGGCTGCTCCGAGCCGGGATCGTGGAGCACGTGGCCCGGGGCGACTGGCGAATTGTCAATCCCCTGTTCGCGGACTATCTGCGGCGTCTGGATCCCCTCGGCTGACCATGCTTCGGCTCGATCTTTCCACAAGTGTTGTGAATGGAATACACAAGTGCTGTATATGATGATGGCTCTCCTCACTCAGCCCTCGAACGGGGCCAGGACCGCGCGCCGCTCCGGAACGCGCGAGTCATGATCGACCTCGAGCACGCGCAGCGCGGCATCGGGTCCGGCGGCCGCGCGCGCCTGCCGGATCGCCTCGCGCAGCCGCGCCGCCCGCGCCGCCGCGGGGTCCTCGAGCAGTGCCCGCTGATCGCTGGCCAATGGTCCGAAGCGCTCCACCGAGAGCCTCAGCGTCTCCGCCGGAGCCGGCATCATCGCCAGCCGAGGCGCCAGCGCCAGACGCATTCGCACCGGGTCAGCGAGCGCGTTGCGGAACACCACCTGCTCGCGCCAGGTTCCGCCCTGCTCCACCAGCACGGCCGAGATCACCACCGACCGCAAGGTCCGCCCGCGGCGCTCCCGGCGGGCGAGCAGGCGATCGATCAGCAGGCCGAGGCCACGCTCGAGCTGCATCCCCGATGCGGCTTCGGGGAGCTCCAGCGCCTCGCGCAGGAACTCGCTCGCGGGCCGTGGCCTGAGCTCGCTGTCGCCTCCCCTCGCCAGCTCGTGGGCGATCAGCCCCCGCTTTCCGAAACGATCCGCGACCGCGGCGGCGGGCAGTTGCGCGAGCTCTCCGAGCGTCGCCACCCCAAGGCGCTCGAGCGCCTCCGGCAGGTCGGCGAGCGCGGCCCTGGCGCGCAACAGCGCGACCGGCAGCGGCCCGAGATACGCCCGGGCCAGCGCGCGATCCGCATCCGGAGCGGAGGGGCGATCGAAGCGGAGACCGGAGGTCCCGTCCACAGCCGAAATCCGCAGCCCTCCTTCCCTCCCACCCACGATCTCGGGACGACGAACCCGCGCTCGCGTAGCCGCCGCGACCGCGGCGAAGCGTGACGGTGCCACCCCGAACCGGGCCGGGGCACCCAGCGCCCGGCGGGTGGCAGCCAGCACTCCCTCGATCCCGCCGTGCAGCCGCAGCAGCCCCCGCCCGTGGAAGCACACCAGCCCCGGCCGTTCGGGCTCGACCGCCGCCCCGATCGACTCCAGCCGCACCAGCAGCTGCTCCCAATGATCGGCGACACCCGCCGGATCCGGAGGTATGAGGGTCAGCTGCGGGCAGCGGGCAAGAGCCTCTCCGAGCCGCATGCCCGGATGGATGCCGAACGCCTCGGCGGCGAGCGACACCTCCCCCACCTGCTGTGCCCCACCCGGTTCAGGCGCGAGCGCAGCCGGCTCCTGAAGGAGCTCTGCGCGATCGCCGACGGCCGTCGTGAGCGCCAGGCGAGGGATCAGGACACAGACAATCAACGAACGTATGTTCGCATGATCCTCGGACGTTGGCATGCTCCTCGACATATCTGCTGTCACACCGCCAGAGGGCAACGCGCGCCCTCACGTCCGGTCCGTCCTTCACGATGGCCGACCCGTGACGGCCCTCCTGCGCTCCCCGACCAACCGCTCCGTGCTGCGCGCCTGGCAACGCCGGACCCTGAGCGCGATGGCGGGCTGGACCGACGGCCCGTTCCTGCTGTCGGCGGCACCGGGGGCGGGCAAGACGCGGCCCGCGCTCGAGCTCGCCCGCGAGCAGCTGGAGGCCGGAGCGATCACCTCGGTGGTGATCGCCTGTCCCACCGCCCCGCTGACCCGCCAGTGGGCGCGCGCCGCCACCGGGCTCGGCCTGGATCTCGTCCCCGACGCAGATTCGCCCCGGCCACCGGCGGGGTTTCACGGCGTCTCGGTGACCTACGCGCGGATCGCCAAGGCGCCGACCCGCTGGGGTCGCACGCTGCCCCGGCGCACTTTGGTGATCGCCGACGAGGCCCACCACCTCGGCGAGGACCTGACCTGGGGGATGGGCTTCGGCAAGGCGTTTGCCCCAGCCCCTCGGTGGCTGCTGCTGTCCGGCACCCCGTTTCGATCCGACGCCACTCCGATCCCGGGCGTCAGCTATGACGCCGACGGGATGGCTGAGCCCGACATCTCCTACACCTACGCCGAGGCGGTAAGTGATGCGATCTGCCGTCCGGTGTGCTTCGTCGCCTACGACGGCACGCTCTCCTGGCGCAGTGGCGACGACGTGATCGAGTCCAGCTTCGAGACCATCCTCTCGACCCGAGAGGCCAGTCGGCGCTACCGGACGGCGATCTCCACCGAGCTTCCCGATGGGCTGCAGCGGATCCTCAAGGAGGCCGACATCAAGCTTCGCGAGCTGCGCCGGGCGGGTCATCGTGATGCCGGTGGGCTGGTGGTGGCCGCCGATTCCGAGCACGCGCGTCGGATCGCCGCCCTGCTGCGCGAGGTGACCGGCCGGGTGCCGCTGGTCGTTCTGCACGCCGAGCCCCGCGCGGCGGCGAAGCTGGCGGCCTTCACCAACTCGGCCGATCCGTGGATCGTCGCAGTCAACATGGTGTCCGAGGGGGTCGACATTCCGCGGCTGCGGGTTGGCGTGTACGCCACCGCCGCCAAGACGCCGCTGATCTTTCGCCAGATCGTCGGCCGGTTCGTCCGTACGCTGCCCGACCAGCCGGTGGAGCCCAGCTGGCTCTACATCCCGGCCGATCACGTCCTGCGCGACCATGCCGCCACGATCGAGCAGGAGCTGCGGCGTGTGCTGCGGCGGCCTGAGGAGCCCGGCATCGACGAGCTCGAGCGGGCACAGCGACGCGAGACCGAGCGGGGTCCGGCGCCCGAGTTCGTGCCGCTCAGCGCCGACGTCGCGCCGCAGCTGACCCTGTTCGGGTCTCCCGACCCGGCGCCCGCCGCGGCGCGCTGGCCCTGGAGGGCGGCCGCCTTCCCCACCGGCGCGAGCGCCGACCGAGAAGAGCCCGCCCAGCCGACCGAGGAGCCGGCGGAGCTACCGGCCTTCGAGCGCCGGACCAGGCTGCGCGACGAGCGCCACCGGCTCGTTTCCGAGGTCCGGCGCCGGGACGGGACGAGTCACCGCGAGATCAACGCCTGGCTGAACCGCAAGCTCGGAATCGCCAGTGTCGAGCGGGCCACGCTCGCCGACTTGGAGCGCTCGGTGGAGCTGCTGGTCGGCAAGCTGAGCGCCAAGCGCTGAGGCCGGCAAACCGAGCATCGAGCGCTGAGCCTTGCGGGCCGCCCGGCGACACACTTCTTGCCCGCGATTCGTCGGATCAAAGGAGGCGTGCTGGCGCCCACATGCACGCGCCACCGACCGCGCTATATGCTCGGCCGAGTCCGACAGAGGAGGGGATCGTGTCACAGTCAGTCCGGCTTGCCGCCCGCGTGGGCGGGCTCACCACCCGCGTGGGCGGGCTCACCACCCGCGTGGAGGGGCTGGGCGCCCGCGTGGGCGGCCTCGCCACCAGCGCGTCCAGGCTGCTCACCGCAGCGGCCATGCTGACCGCCACCGCCATCGCCGCCGCGTTCGCCGCCGCCCCAGCCGCCGCGGCCGCTGCCGCTGGTCCGTACGTCTCGCTGGGAGATTCCTACACCGCCGCCCCGCTGGTCCCCAACCCGACCGGCAACCCGATCCTGTGCGGCCGCTCGACCAACAACTATCCGTCAGACGTCACCCGCACGATCCATCCCTCGAGCTTCACCGACACGAGCTGCAGCGGCGCGACAACCGCCGACATGACCCAGGCTCAGAGCCTCGAGAAGGGCTTGCAGACCAATCCGCCCCAGTTCGACTCGCTGAAGTCCAACGACGCGCTGGTCAGCTTGGGCATCGGCGGCAACGACGCCGGCCTGATCTCGGTCGCGGAGGAGTGCGCCAAGCTCGACGCCTACTGGCCGTTCGGCAGCCGCTGCAAGGACCACTACAACTCGGGTGGCAGCGACGCCAACGTCGCGGCCATCAACGCGACCGGCCCCAAAGTCGCCGCCACCATCCAGGGCATCCATTCGCGCGCCCCGCACGCCGAGGTGCTGGTCATCGGCTACCCGGACGGCCTGCCCCAGAACGGCTCCAACTGCTACCCGGTGGTCCCATACTCCTCCGGCGACGTCAGGTACTTCAATTCGCTCGAGCTCCAGCTCAACGCGGTGATCAGGCAGGCCGCGCAGGCCAACGGCGCCACGTTCGTGGACACATTCAGCTCGAGCATCGGGCACGACGCCTGCGCCGGATCCAACGCCTGGGTGAACGGGATCCTCCCCACCTCACCGGCGCTCCCGCTGCATCCCAATCAGGCCGGCGAGCAGAACATGGCCACTCAGCTGCTCGCCGACCGGTAGCCGGAGATGGCGCCTGATCTCAATGACCTGACCGGCCTGGCGACGGGCGGCGTACGCACCCTACGGGCCTTCGGGCAGCGCATCCCGGGCGCCGGCGGGATCCTGGCTCAGTCGCTGTCAGGCTCGCTGAGGGGCAAGCACGTGCTGATCACCGGCGCCTCCTCCGGTATCGGCGAGTCGGCCGCGCACCAGATCGGTGCGGCCGGCGGCACCGTGCTGCTGGTGGCCCGGACGCGCGCCAAGCTCGAGGAGGTGGCGGAGGAGGTTGGCGAGTTGGGCGGCAACGCCTACGTGCATCCCTGTGACCTCAGCGACCCTGATGACGTGGACCGGATGGCCAACGAGGTGCTCGAGAGCCACGGGCACGTCGACGTGCTGGTCAACAACGCCGGCAAGTCAATTCGCCGCTCGGTCAACCGCTCCTACGATCGCTTCCACGACTACCAGCGCACGATGGCGCTCAACTACTTCGCGCCCGTCAAGCTGATCCTCGATCTGCTGCCGATCATGCGCGACCGCAAGTCTGGCCACATCATCAACATCTCGACCATCGGGCTGCAGGTGAACACCCCTCGGTTTGCGGCCTATCTGGCCTCCAAGGCGGCGCTGGATGCCTTCTCACGTTCGATCGGGCCCGAGATCATCGGCGACGGCGTCCACGTGACGACCGTCTACATGCCGCTGGTCCGCACGCCGATGATCGCCCCGACCAAGGTCTATGACCGCCTACCCACGCTCAACCCCGAGCAGGCCGCCGACATGATCTGCGAGGCGATCCGTAAGCGTCCCAAGCGGGTCACGACGACGTTGGGCACCCTCGGGCAACTCAGCTATGCGATCGCCCCCGGTGCCCAGGACCTGGTGGTCAACCGCGCCTACCAGCTGTTCCCCGAGGGTGGCGGCGAGTCAGACCGCCGGCGCGAGGCCGAGCAGCGGGCATTCGCGCAGGCCACGCGCGGCGTGCACTGGTAGCCCCGCCCCGGCGCCCCCCTCAGCCCAGGAGCGCCCCGAACGCCGACGCTCCGATGTTTCCCCCGGACAGGATCACCCCGACGCGCTGCCCCGGGCAGCGCACGACGCCTGCCAGCAGCGCCGCCAGCGCGCAGGCACCGCTCGGCTCGACCACCAGCTTGAGCCGCTCGAACAGGACCCGCATCGCCGCGACGATCTGAGCGTCGGTGACCGTCACCGCCTCGTCGACGAGCCGCTTGATCACCGGCCAGGTCAGCTCACCCGGAGCCGGCGTCTGCTGACCGTCGGCGATCGTCACGCCCACCGTCACCCGCTCGCGCCGGCCGGTGGCCAGCGAGCGCACGACGTCGTCGGACGCCGCCGGCTCGACGCCCACCACGCGCATGTCCGGCGCCAGCGCCTTGAACACGGTCGCGCAGCCGGAGATCAGCCCACCGCCGCCCACCGGCACGAGCACCGTGTCGAGCCCACCCCCGCCGGCCTGCGACAGCAGCTCGAGCCCGCACGTGCCCTGGCCCGCCATCACCACCGGATCATCGAACGGGTGCACGAGCGCCAGGCCGCGGTCGTCGGCCAGGGACCGCACGAGCGCCTCCCGATCATCGGCGTACCGATCGAAGACGACCACCTCGGCGCCGTATCCCTCGGTCGCGGCCCGTTTCAAAGCCGGGGCGTCTGAGGGCATCAGGATCACGGCATGGGTCTCGCACAGGCTCGCGGCGATCGCCACCGCCTGAGCGTGATTGCCCGACGACACCGCGCACACTCCGCGCGACAGCACCTCGGCGTCCAGGCGAGAGATCGCGTTGTAGGCACCACGGAACTTGAACGCTCCGCCACGCTGCAGGGTCTCGACCTTCAGCGACACCCACGCGCCGACCAGCCCGTCGAGCGTGCGCGACGTCATCACCGGGGTGCGGTGGGCCACACCGTCCAGCCTCGCCGCAGCGCGTCTTACATCATCGAGGTCGATCGTCTCAGGGGCGGGCGACGAGGACGCGGGCACGATGGCGCGGGCGACGAAGGTCCGCAGCGGTCCAGGTCTAGACCGACGTGCGAGCGTCGCGCATCAACCGTCCGATCGACACGGCCGAGAGATGGTCGGCCCGCAACTCAGGCAGCAGCTTCCCGAGCAGCGGCGCCAGCTCGCGCGGGTTGGCGATCGTAACTTCCACCACCTCGCCCGGCCGCAGATCGCCGAGCGAATCATCGCCATCCTGCAGGCGCACCGCGCCCGCCACCAGGCGACCGCCGGCACCGTGGGCGAACAGCCACTGGCCGAGGCTGGGACCGCTGGACATGTACAGGAAGTGGCGGCGGTTGACCGTGCCGACCAGATGGTGCAGCTCACCGCGAGTCCCGAGCCAGCGCACCAGGCCCCCGGTCGGAAGCCGAGGCAGCGCCTGATCGCCATAGCCGATCAGCGACGTGTCGACCGGGGAGGAGGTCTGCCCGACACCGAAGGAGACATGGATCCCGTAGCTCGAGAGCCGGCTGGCCAGCTGCGGGATCTGCCCGCCCGGGGCGTCGATCAGGATCCCGACCTCGGGCCGGTCAATCGCGACGGCGGTGACCGGACGGATGTGGGCGAAGTGCGAGACCAGCGAATAGGAGGCGCCGGTGGTCAGCGTCCAGCCGGCGACGGCCAGCCCGGCGGCCAGGGTCGTGGCGGTCTGGACCCCGCGCACGCGCCAGGCCGGGAGCTGCTGCACGCGCGGCTCGGCGGAGAGGATCAGCGAGGCGGTCGACGGGCGGCGGGCGAACGCCGGATCGGGCTCGGGCCGGTGCTCGAGCGCGCGCTCGATCGCCGGCCCGAGCTGGTGCTGGTTGCGCGCGACCTGGGCCAGCTTGAACCGCTCGAGCGCATTGTTGGCGGCGCGCACATGGCCCACGCCAAAGCCGTAGGAGACCACCGGGCAGCCGCGGATGATCGCCTCCAGCACGGTCAGGCCGGCGCTGGAGTGCACGAGCACGTCCGCGGCGGCGAGCACGTCGCCCATCCGGTCGGTGAAGCCCATGATCCGCAGCCGCGGCTCGCCGGCGAAGCGCTTGGCCACCTTGGCCCGCAGCTTGTCATTGCGACCGCACAGGCACAGCACGATCGCGTCCTCGAACTCGAGCGCGGCCCGCGTCGCCCCGGCCAGGTCACCGACGCCCCAGCCGCCGCCGGAGACGGCGATCACCCGCCCCTGCCCGGGTAGGCCCAGCGCGCGCCGGGCGTCGGCGCGCGAGCGGGCGGCCAGGAACGCGGGCGCGGTCGGCGGCTTCGCCCACCGTACGCTCCCCGGCCCGGCGATCTGCTCGACCTCCTCGGCCGACTCGGGATGGGTGACGAAGTGCAGGTCGATGCCGGGGGAGGCCCAGAACTGAAGCCCGGCCAGGTCGGTGATCGACGAGAAGCAGGGCACGTTGAGCCGGCGTTTTCGCCGCAACTCGCCGAGGACGCCGGTGACGCCGGGATAGGTCGAGATGATCAGGTCCGGGTTGTGCGCGCGGATCAGCCGCATCAGGCCGCGGCTGCCCAGCAGCATCAGCAACCGGCGGGCGATCCAGCGCGTCGGCGCGAAGTACATGAACAGCCAGTACTGGAGGTCGAACAGCCACGGCAGGTACTGGAACATGAAGGCCGAGTTCTCGCGCAGCGTCTTGGTGAGGATCGGTCCCATCGCCGGCAGCCCGTTGACGATCGACACGAGCGCGTCCGGATCCTCATCCTTGATCTCACGGGCGACCGCTCGCGCGGGCAGATCGTGGCCCTCGCCGATGTCGGCGGAGATGATCAGGACCTGGCGGGGCTTTGACTCGGCGTCGGGCTCGCCGGCCGGGATCACGGCGGCCTCGTCCTCCGCGCGCCTGGCCTGAGCCTGCTCGTGGCGCCACTCGATGTACTGGCTCACGCCTTGGGAGAACGGCGTCGCCGCCGTCCAGCCGAGCTCGGCCGCGGCGCGATCGCTGGAGACGATCTTGCCGCCGAAGTCGCCGGGCCGGGCGGGCGTGTAGACGATCTCGACATCCCCCATCAGCTCCTGGACGGTCTCGGCGATCTGCTTGATCGTCACGGTCTCGTCGCTGGCCAGGTTGTAGACCCGGTTGACCGCGACCGCGTCGAGGCCGCGGGCGACGCCGTCGGCGAGGTCCTCCACGTAGACGAACTTGCGCGACTGCAGGCCGTCTCCGGCCAGGGTCAGCGGCTCCCCCGCCAGCGCGTTGTTGACAAAAGCCGGAATTACAGCTGCTTCCCTGGCTCGGGGGCCGTAGGGGATGCCGAAGCGCAGGATCGTGTAGTCGATCCCGTACAGCTCCTGGTAGGCCTTGCAGTACAGCTCGCCGGCCAGCTTGGTGCTGGTGTAGAGGTGGCTCGGAGGGGGCAGCAGCGTCTCCTCGTTGACCTCCTCGGGCTCGCAGTCTGAGTAGACCCAGATCGTCGAGGCGTAGACGATCCGCTTGACCCCGGCGCGCCGGGCCGCCTCGAGCACCGCGACCGTCCCGCGAGCGTTGACACGCTCGGCGTCCTCGGGCTCGGCGTGGACGTCGTTGACATCGGCCACCGCGGCCAGGTGGGCGACCGCATCGCAGCTGTGCAGCGCCCGTTCGAGCGCCTCGCGGTCCGTGATCGATCCGAGCACGGTGTCGACCGGATGGGCGGGATCGGTGTGCCACGGCGACGGGCGCAGGTCATAGATCACGGGCTCGTGCCCGCGCGCGCGCAGTTTGTCGACCACGTGTGAGCCGATGAAGCCCGAACCGCCGGTGACCAGAACCCTCATGACTCGGTCACCGGCCGGTAGTACAGAGGCACGCAGGAGTGGTTGGCCGCCACCCAGTCGGAGTTGGGCAAGTCGACGTCATGGCCCATGATCCGGTGACACGGCTCGTCGTACACGCGGCCGGTCGAGCGCTCCAGCCAGTCGAGCACGATGTACTTGTACAGGCCCGAGACCATCCCCTCGGGCAGCTCGAGACGGCTTGTGTAGCGATCGTCCAGCTCTGCGCGGGCGACCTCGTTCTTCCACCGCACGATCTCGGGCAACCGCTCGATCTGCACGAGCCCGAGCGCGGCTGTGAACTCGCTCATCCGGAAGTTCAGGCCCGCGACCTCGTAGCTCGGCTTGCCGTAGTTGCGGAAGGCTCGCGCGTGCTGGACGAGCTCGGGATGGCGGGACACCAGCACGCCACCCTCACCGGTGGAGATCGTCTTGGTCGCATACAGCGAATAGACGCCGACGTCGCCCCAGGTTCCGGCCCGGCGCCCGTCCCACCCGGCGCCGTGAGCGTGGGCGCAGTCCTCGATCAGGAAGATGCCGCGCTCGCGGCAGTAGTCGGCGATCTGCTCGGTCTCAAAGGCGATGTGCCCCCCGATGTGGACCAGAAACGCCGCCCGCGGCTTATACGTCTCGGCCTTGGCCTCGAAGTCGGCAAACGACATGCACAGGTCCTCGCGGTTGCAGTCGACGAACCGGATCTCGGCGCCGGAGCGGATCGCCGCCAGCGGCGTGGCCATGAACGTGTTGGAGGGGCACAGGACCGTTTCCCCACCGACGCCGGCGAAGTGCAGTGCGGCCAGCGCGCCACCCGTCCAGCTCGAGACGGCCACCGCAGGCACGTCGTGGTAGGCCTCCCAGGCGGCTTCGAAGCGGGCCACCATGTCGGCCTCTGACCACCGATTGGAGTCCAGAACCTCGTCGATCAGGGTGTGCAGGCGGGCACGATCGTGTGGATCGAAGCCGATCGCAAAGCGCGTGAAGTCTGAAACGCCCTGTTCGGAGGCGGAGGTTCGAGCTGTGGTCATGGGGTTGGTGTGCGCCCTCAAGCAAGCGCGGCCGAGACGCTGCTTCGCCGGCCGGCGATGTCAGTTCGCGCGCTCTGAGCTGCCTTGGTGTCTGTGAGTGGGGCCTCCGGCAGCCTGTCAGACAGGCAGGACGGTATCGAGTTTACGCGCACTGAGCTCTGTGACGATCAGCTCGAGCGCCGCGACGGTCCGCATATGAGAATCACGGGAGCTGTAGAAGTCGGCGTCGTGCAGCAGGATCACGTCACCGGGCAGCACGGCGCGCAGCGATCGGCGGGCGATCCGGACCGGCGTGGTGCGCCGTCGCCAGTCCTTGCCCCACCGTGACCAGAGCAGCGGCGCCATGCCCATCGCGTGGGCCATCCGCAGCCCGAAGGGGCTGTAGATCCCGTACGGCGGACGGTGCAGGGCCGGGCTCGTTCCGGTCGCCGCCTCGACCGCGGCCATCCCTCGCGAGATGTCGTCATCAACCTGTGCGGCGCTCAAGCGCGTCTGCAGACGGTGCCGGTCGCCGTGCAGCGCCACTCGATGACCGGCGGCCGCGATCTCGGCGACCAGCGCCGGCCGAGCCCGCACCTGCTCGCCGATCACGAAGAACGTGGCCCGCGCGCCCGCGCGCGCCAGCACCTCGAGTACGGCCGGGGTGCCGACGGGGTGCGGCCCGTCGTCGAACGTGAGCGCGACGCCGCCGCTGCCCGGCAGCGTCCGCGCGACGCCCAGGTCATTCGCGGCCGCGAGGTTGACCGGGGCGAGCAGGTGACGGACCACGGGCAGATGATCGCGTCCTGCGCGACAGCGGTGCGCGGCGGCCGACCAGCGCTCTCAGCTACTCAGTCGAGCTCGCCGCGCTGGGCGATGAGGACGCTCTCGATCCCGAGCACACGGCACAGAGGATCGAAGTGTCGATCGTAGTGCAGGACCCCGAAGCCGCGCTCGGCCGCCGCGGCCGCGATCAGGTAGTCGGCGGCGGGCAAGCGGCGCTCGCCGGCGAGCTCGCGTGACGCGCCCAGAGCGCGCTCGCACGCGGCGCGGGTCACCGGCGCCTGCACGAGCGCGCCGAGCGTCCGATCGAGATCGCCGAACGCCTCCTCGTTGCGCGCGGCCGCCAGCAGCTCGAGGACCACCACAGGGCACACCGCCAACCGACCGGCGTCGCGCGTGACACCCCACCGAGGCAGAACCTTCGGATCGGTGCGGCGATTCCAAGCCGAGGTGTCGAACACCAGCGCAGCACCTGAGCCGTACGGCTCAGCGGCGCGCCGCATGCAGCTCGGCGGAGACGGAGAAGTCGAACCGGTCGTCTTCGCCGGAGTCGAGTCTCCGCAAGAACTGGATCGCCTCCTCGCGACGACGCTGCTCCTCGCGCAGCGCCTGCGCCCCGCGGACTGCGAGGTCACGCACCGCACGAGAGCGCGAGGGACCACCGAACTCGGCCAGGGCCCCGGCCAGCTCGGGGTCGACAGTGACTTGGATACGCCGCACAACCCGTAGTGTACCACTGCACTGGTACACGAGCGGGTGTGCCATCTCCCGAACAATCGTGCTCCGCCGCGGGGTACGCCTCTAACGTCTCAGGGCATGGATGCGCGCTTCGAGGCCGAGGTGACGATCCGCTTCGTCCGGTACGCCAACGAGACGACCGGTTGGGCCGTGCTCGACGCGGCCGCCGCCGACGGTGTCCCGGTGTCGCTCGTGGGGCCGCTCGTGCACCTGGAGGAGCGCGAGCGGGCGCGGATCTGCGGGACCTGGGTGAACGACAGCCGCTATGGCCGTCAAGTCAAGGTCACCGAGGCCAGACCGCTTCCGCCAACCGATCCCCAGACGCTGATCGCGTATCTGCGCCGGGTCAAGCACGTCGGGGTCAAGCGGGCGGCCGACCTGGTCACGCGCTTTGGGCCGGCCGAGGTGCTGGATGCGATCGACTCCGACCCGGGCGGCGCGTTTGCGCAGACCGGCCTGCGCGGCCGCCGAGCGCAGGAGGCAGCCGAGTCGTGGCAGACCATCCGAGTTACGCGGCGGCTGCACCTGATGCTCGCGCCGCACGGCCTGGCATATCTCGCCGGGCGGATCCACGACCACTACGGGGACGGCGCCCACGACGTCCTGGCCGGCAATCCGTATGAGCTGACGAGCCTGTTCGGCGTCGGCTTCCTGATCGCCGACCGGATCGCTCGAGCCCAGGGCGAAGCGACAGTCGCGGGCCAGCGCGAGCGCGCGGCGGTCATGCACGTGCTCGCCCAGTCAGAACGCAACGGCAGCACCTGCATGCCGCTCGAAGCGCTGCTGGCCCAGGCCGGCCAGCTGCTCGGCGCCGGGGCCGGCGAGCTGCCGCCCGGCGCCGGGGCGTGCGAGCCGCCGCCCGGCGCCGGGATCACCGAGGCGCTGCTCGCCGGGCTCGCCGACGCGGGCCGGATCGTCCGCGAGGGCGACTGGGTGTATCGAGCGGCGACCGCCGAGCTCGAGGCCGAGCTGGCTCGCCGCGTGTCCGAGCTGGTCGTGACCGGCCCGAGTGATCGCCTGCGCGAGGCCGCCGAGGGCGAGCTCGGCGGCGGTGAGCTGACCGCCGAGCAGCACGGCGCGCTGCTGGGCTCCTTCGCGCGTCGCCTGTCGGTGATCACCGGCGGCCCGGGCACCGGCAAGACCGCCTCGATCAAGACGATCGCCGCGACCGCGGGCGGGCGGGGGGTGCGGGTGATGCTGGTCGCGCCGACCGGGAGAGCGGCGGTGCGGATGAGCGAGACCAGCGGGCTGCGGGCCCGGACCGTCCACTCGGCGCTGGGCTGGATCCCCGGCGAGGGCCCGACCCACGACGAGCAGGACCCGCTGAGCGCCGATCTGCTGATCGTCGACGAGACCTCGATGGCCAACCTCGAGCTGCTGGTGACGCTGCTGCGGGCAGTCGGCGACCACACCCACGTGGTCCTGGTCGGCGACGCGGATCAGCTGGCACCGGTCGGCGCGGGCAAGCCGTTCGCCGAGCTGGTCGCCTCCGAGCTGGTGCCGACCACCCGGCTGACCCACATCTTCCGCCAGGCCGCCGACAGCATGATCGTCCAGGGTGCACACGCGATCCGGCGCGGGCTCGCGCCCGAGTTCGCCGCCGCCGCCGAGATGCGACGGGATCTGTTCCTGATCGATCGCGCCGCGCCGCGAGTGGCACTGGCCGAGATCGTCTCGCTGGTCAGCGAGCGCCTGCCCGCCCACTATGGCGTCGACCCGGTGCGCGACATCCAGGTGTTCGCCCCGGTTTATCGCGGCGAGCTCGGGATCGACGCGCTCAACGGGGCATTGCGCGAGGCGCTGAACCCCGACGGCCAACCGGTGCGGGGCGGTCGGCTGCGAGTCGGCGACAAGCTGATGATGACCGGTCGCAACCTCCACGAGCTCGGGCTGATGAACGGCACCCTGCTGCGCCTGCTGGACGAGGTCGAGGGCCGCTCGGCCAGCGACGCCCACAGCCGCTCGGACGGGGTCGCCGACGGCGACCAGGCGGCGCTGCTGCTCGCCGCCGAGGACTCGGTCTTCCGGCTGGCGCCCGAGGAGTCTGACCAGTTGCGCCTGGCCTACGCGTGCTCGGTGCATCGCGGCCAGGGGATCGAGCTCCCGATCGCGGTGATCGTCGCTCACCCCGCCGCGGGCGCCTTCTTCCTGCGCCGGGAGATGCTCTACACAGCCGTTACCCGTGCCCAGGTCGCCACCGTGATCGTCGGGACCCGCGAGATCGTCGCCCGGGCGGCCCACACGGCCGACACCGGCCGGCGCCACGGCCGACTGTCCGAGCGCCTGCACGAGCTCGGCGTCACGCCGGGGAGCCCGGCGTGAGACGCTTTGACCAGGATGGCCGATCCCCGGTTCGTGATCCAACAGCACGACGCGACCACGCTGCACTATGACTTCCGGCTCGAGGTCGACGGCAAGCTGCGGTCATGGGCAGTGCCGAAGGGCCCCTCGACCAATCCACGGGTCAAGCGGTTGGCCGTTGAGGTGGGCGATCATCGCCTCGAGCACGCCGACTTCGAGGGCGTGACCGAAGGCGGCCGCGGGACCGGCGCGGTGATCATCTGGGACGAGGGCCATTACGCCAACCTCGATCAGGAGCAGACGATCGCCCAGAGCATCGAGGCCGGGCACGTCAAGTTCTGGCTCGAGGGCCGAAAGCTGCATGGCGGGTGGACGCTGCAGCGCACCGGCAGGGAGCCCAAGCCCCAATGGCTGCTGATCAAGCGCCGAGACGAGCACGCCGACGCGCGGCGTGATCCCGAGTCCGACGAGCCGGTCTCGGTGCGCAGCGGTCAGGCGATCGCGCAGATCGCCGGCAAGGGCCCCCGCGGGCGAACGGTCGCGCAGGCCTCCGCCGGCGCCGGCCCGGCGATCCGCGTCGGCCGCCGGACGGTCGAGATATCCCATCCCGACAAGGCGCTGTTCGCGCGGCCCCCGATCACCAAGCTCGACCTCGTCCACCACTACGAGCAGGTGGCCGAGGCGATGCTCCCGCACCTGCAGGGCCGACCCCTCGCCCTGCAGGCGTTTCCGCAGGGGATCGAGGGCAAGGGGTTCTTCATGAAGTCGGTCCCGGCGCACTTCCCGAGCTGGATCGCCACCGCCGAGGTGCCCAAGCGCGGCGGTTCGCTGCGGCAGGTGATCGCCAACGATGCCGCCACACTGGTCTACCTGGCCGGGCAGAACGTGATCACGCCCCACGTCTGGCTCTCGCGCGTCGACGGGCCGCGCCAGCCCGACCGTCTGATCCTCGACTTCGATCCGTCGCCGGGGATCGGCTTCGCCGAGGTCCGGGCGGCGGCGCGGGCGGCCGGCGAGCAGCTGCGCGCCGCGGGCCTGGTTCCATACGCGATGGTCACCGGCTCGCGCGGCGTTCACGTCGTCTGCCCGCTGCGACGTGGGCCGTCGTTTCACTCCGTCCACGGCTTCGCACGCTCGCTCGCCGAGCAGATGGTGGCGACCGACCCCCGTCACCTGACGCTCGAGTGGCACCGCTCAGAGCGCGGCGGGCGCATCTACGTCGACGTCAACCGGGTCAACTACGCCCAGCACGTGGTCGCGCCCTACGGCGTGCGCCCGCGCCCCCGGGGGCCGGTGGCGATGCCGGTCCGGTGGGAGGAGCTGTCTGACCGTAACCTGCGGCCCGATCGCTGGACGGTGCGCACGGCGGCGCCACGGCTGCATGAGGAGGGCGACGCCTGGAAGGGCATCGCGCGGCACGCCCGCAAGCTACCGGAGCAGCTGGCGGTGGCGGGGGCCTGATGACGTCCCCGGCACCGGTGGACCACGTCCAGATCCTCCTGGTCGCGGGCAGCAGCCGCGCCGGTTCCACCAATCTCGCGGTCCTCCGGACCGGGGCAGCGCTCGCCCCGCGGGGAGTCGCGACCGAGATCTACGAGCGCGTCGGGGAGCTGCCACTGTTCAACCCCGATGACGACGTGGAGGGGGCTGCGGTCGATCCTCGGGTGGCCGAGATGCGCACCGCGGTGCACCGAGCCGACGCGCTGCTGATCTGCACGCCGGAGTATGCCGGCGCTCTGCCGGCCGCGCTGAAGAACCTGCTCGAGTGGACGATCGGCGATGCCGGCACCTATCAGAAGCCGGTCGCCTGGATCAATGCCTCCGGCCCGGGGGCACCGAGCGGCGCGGCCGACGCGCACGATTCGCTGCGCAAGGTCCTGGGCTACGCGGGGGCGCAGATCGTCGAGGCAGCCTGCGCGCGCGTACCGGTCACGCGCCAGCAGATCGGCGCCGATGGCCTGATCTGCGACGAAGGGGCCCGGCACGAGATCGCCGAGGCGGTGGCGCGGCTGGCCGACCACGTGCGCGCCGACGCCCCTGACGCCCTCGCCGCCCCGCGGCGGCGGCCCGCCTGATCCGATTAGATGATGGCCCGATGACCGGCGATGGAGATCTCAGCCCCCAGTCGTGGGTCTGCGTGGTCGAGATCCCCAAGGGCAGTCGCAACAAGTACGAATACGACCCTGGGCTCGGCGGAATCAAGTTCGACCGTCTGCTGATGAGCGCAGCGACGTACCCCACCGACTACGGCTATCTACGTGACACCTTGGGCGCAGACGGCGATCCGCTGGACGCGCTGGTCTGCCTGACCGAGCCGACGTTTCCCGGCTGCCTGATCCCGGTCAAGCCGATCGGGATGTTCAAGATGACCGACGAGAAGGGCAACGACGACAAGATCCTCTGCGTGCCGCTCCACGATCCGTACTGGAACGGTTACGAGGACATCGAGGACCTGCCGCTGCTGCTGCGCCAGGAGATCGAGCAGTTCTTCTCCATCTATAAGGTGCTCGAGGCCGACAAATCGGTCGATGTCGTCGGCTGGGGCTCACACGACGAGGCTCTGCGGGAGATCGACGCCTCGCGGCAGCGGCTCAGCGATCGGCGTTGACGCTAGACTCGTGGGACGGGTCGAGCCTTTCAGCTCGACCAAAAGCAGTGCCCCGCGTTTTCGCAGTCGTGTGTTCAGCACCCTCCGCGTTTCGCAGCGCACATACCCCCGGAGGGCAGCCACATGGCAACCGGAACCGTAAAGTGGTTCAGCGACGACAAGGGCTTTGGATTCATCACCCCCGATGACTCCGGCAAGGACCTGTTCGTGCATCATTCGGCGATCCAGGGCAGCGGCTTCAGGTCGCTGAACGAGGGCGCCAAGGTCAGCTACGACGCCGAGCAGGGTCCCAAGGGTCCCGCGGCCGAGAACGTCCAGACGATCTAGAGCCGGCGGCAAGCCGGCGGCCCTCGATCAAACGGGTTACGCCGGCTGGCGCCGTCCTCAGACGAACCGCTCGGAACCTGCGCCAACCGCCGGGCGCGCGATCGTGCGCCCGGGACATCACGACCAGGGGATGAACCTTCATGGCCTCAAGCGGCAAGAAGAAGACCACGATGGCAAAGCTCTCGCGCGAGAGCAGGCTTCGTGAACGTCGGGTTGAGAAGAAGGCGCGCAAGGAGGCCAGGAAGCTGGCCGCCAGCCAGCCTGACCAGCCCGACAACGAGCTCAGCGAGTACGACGGAGATCAGCTGACCGGCGACGTGGAGACCGACCGGGTGACCCGTGCTGACGGCAGCGAGCGCAGCAGCCAAGTCACCCCCCCGGCCAGCGACACCGGGGCCGATCCCGAGCGGGAACTGGCGTCGCCGCCGGCTCAGACGACCGCCGGCGAGTAAACGCCCGCTCAGCCGCCGTCGGCCGCCGGGCTGATGCCGCCGGCCAGCGCCGGTACGCCCTCGTGACTTCCCCAGCCCTGGCAGAGCAGCTCGAGCAGGGCGTCGGGTGGCTGAGCGCCAGAGGCGCCGATCGATCGATCGATCACGAAGGTCGGAACCGCCCTGATTCCCAATTGCACGGCCAGCTGCTCGTCCTCGCGGACCTGCGCGGCGTAGCGCTCGCCGGTCAGCGTCTCGCGGGTCGCGTCGCCCGGCACGCCGAGCTCCCGCGCCAGGCGCACGAGCGTCGCGTGATCGCTGACCAGCTGGCCCTCGGTGAAGTAGGCGTGCAGCAGTCGCTCCTTCATCGCGTCCTGCAGTCCGTGGTCGGCGGCCAGGTGCACGACCCGGTGGGCGTCGAAGGTGGAGCCGCTGCGGGCGATGTCAAAGCGGAAATCGAGCCCTTCGGCCGCCGCGGTCTCGGTCATCTGCTGCTCCATCTCCCGCGCTCGCTCCACGCTCAGGCCGTACTTGTCGGCCAGCCGGGTCGCGCGGTCACCCCCGCGCTCGGGCGGCGCGTCCGGGTCGAGCTCAAAGCTTCGCCAGCTCAGCCGCACCTCGTCTCGGTGCTCGAACAGGGCCAGCGCGGTTTCCAACCGGCGCTTGCCCACGTAGCACCACGGGCAGGCGATGTCTGACCAGATCTCAACGTCCATGTACAGTCCTTGGTTGAGGGAACAACCACTTCAGTGTAGCGGCGGCGATCTGGCTGGTACTCGTTGCAGGCCATGAAGCAGCCTGGCGGCGCTAATACTCGCCGCAGCCGGTAGGAACGTTGATGCGAGTCGTGTGACCCGCGCGAATCCGAGCCGTCTCCAGCGGACAGCCGTGATTGTTGTCGACGCTGAGCTGGTATTGACCGGGTAGAAGCTCGAAGCGGAAGCGATGACCAGTGCGCACTCGCGCACTGGTCACGGCTTTGTGATCAAGGCCAAAGATCCTTACAACGCCGGCGGTAAACATGGGCCGATCAGATAGCGGATCTCCACCAACCCACCGGATCTTCCCGGTCAGAATCCCTTTGCTCGAAGCCGACGTAGGCTGGGTCAGGGCCTCGAGCTGGCGGAGGAGGTTTCGGCCCGGCGCCGTGATCCCGGCCAGGCGGTTCAGATGGCCGTTGGTGACGCTCAGGCAGCCGCTCAAGCCGATCGTGACCGGGTCATCGGACTTGGTTCTGTAGCGGAAGAAGGCGATGATCGCCGTGCCGTTGTCGGCGGGGCACGAGTAGCTGCCCGGCAGTGTCTTGAGGGCGTCCAGCCCGCTCGCCAAGCTCTTCACGGTCGCCAGCTTGGCCACGAGGCGATGGACGATCAGCCGTCCCGGAAGAACAGATTCTGGGGCCAGACCAGCTGCGCTGTAACGGCAGAGCAGCACCTGTCGGACACCGGCCGGGACCAGCTCGGTGCTCGAGCCGGCCGTTGGGCTGCGAATCACCCGTCGATCACGGGCCGGGCAGGCCAGATAGGTCCGCGTCAGCGCGCGGTTGTGTGGCAAAGAGCCGCGGGGGCTGCCGTCGGAGGCGGTGGCGACCCCAGTTCCAGCGAGCGCCAACAAGGCTGTGCTGATAGCGATCAGGTGTCTGCGAAAGATCTCCACGCGTTCTCCGAGCCGGTAGTTGCCACGCCGTTGTGTAAAACCATCACGTCTGGCAGGAGTTTCGCCGAAGGCTCCGCTCGAACCAACTCTTCGATGCGTATCCAGCCCGCCGCCACGGTCATATCTCGTGAGGGCGAACGCGCGACTCAAGCTGCAAAAGGGAAGCGCCGAGCGTCCGCTGCCGAGCGGCGTTGATGCCGTGAGGGACCCAGACCGACCGAGGTGAGCGGGTTCATCGATGAGCGCCGCGAGGACTTCGCGGTCGAGTGCATCTGTGAGACCCTGGGCGTGTCGGCGCGCTTACTACCGCCGGGCGACCGGCGACCCCTCGGCTCGGGTGCTGGAGGACGAGCGGCTGTTGCCCCGTGATCTCAGAGACGCACAAGCGCAACGACGAGGCCTACGGGTGTCGGCGGATGTGGAAGGCGCTTCTCCGCGCGGGCGAGACCGGGCCGCGCTGTCAGGTGCAGCGGTTGATGGCCGATAACGGGATCCAGGGCGCCAAGCGTCGCGGCAAACCGTGGCGGACCACCAGGCCCGGCAAGGACGCCCAGCGCCATCCGGATCTCGTCTCCCGGGACTTCACGGGCGCCGACGTCCAGCTGGTGCACCAGACGCCGGCTCGCAGCTCAGACTCAATCGGTCCTCGCAACAATGCGCTGTTTCAGTAGGTCAGGGACAGTCGGCTCCTCCACGGTTTGGGTGGGTCAAGCGATCACTGGCCCAGCGTTCAGTTTGGCGACGATGAGGTAGATCATCGTGATGAAGTTGCGGTTGGTGCGGTATCCGCGAGCGCGTCGTTTCGCGGCCT
>JAABUJ010001059.1_pt1 | contig 43946 bp, 42 predicted proteins | sample 5559131 | NCBI WGS metagenome assembly JAABUJ01 (sample SAMN10711875, study PRJNA513366) | rock metagenome | isolation source: Antarctica rocks | place: Antarctica: Victoria Land, Mt New Zealand nord | collected 2016-01-07
GGCCGATGTCGAACACGCGGGCGACCTCGGCCTTGGATCTGCCAGCTTCAACCGCGGTCACGATCTTGGACCGCAAGTCGGGGGAATATGCTTTCATTCTCCAGTATGTCAAATAGGCCAATCACTCCGCAAGTCGCTCTAGAATCGCTGCCGCCTCCGCTCCGTGTACTTGATGTCGCGACCGGGACCGGACGGTGGGCTCTCAATCTCGCGAAGCTCGGTAGCGATGTTACCGCGATCGACGAGTCTCCCGACATGCTGGCGCTGGCTCGAAAGAAGGCTCGCCAAGCGGGCGAGCGGATTCGATTCGACCAGCGAGACCTCCAGGAGGTGCTTCCGTTTCCCTCCGGTCACTTTGATCTCGTCATGTGCGCGCTGGCTCTGTGTCATGTGGTCAATCTCGAGACGGCGATAGCAGAGTGCAGCCGTGTGCTAAAACGCGGCGGCCACCTTCTAATCACGGATTTCCATCCTCAAGCAATCGTGAACGGGTGGGAAACGACCATCTTCCGTGGGGAGGATGCCTATATCCTTCCCACGGTCCGGCATTCGCGCTCGGCGTATCTTCGCGCCATCGAGGTGAGCGGTTGCGGAGTGATCCACGTGGAAGACGTACTGGTACGAGACCAGCCGGAAGAGGCCATTTTGCGAGGCGAGGATGTGGACGAATTCATGCGCCAGTACGGCGACTGGCCATTTTGTCTCATCGTACTGGCGCGTCGTCATACAGCGATAGACTGATCGAGGCTACGGGACCGACCGTGATGCTGAGGCCTTTGGCGGGATGAGCGAAGGGGAAATTGTCTCAGCCCACGCCTTCCTCCTCGACCACTCGAAAGTGACGTGACATAATCCTGCCTTATTGCGCTGGCCCACGGACAGTCGGTCTGCATCGGTCGGTATCGTGCTAGGGCCGATTCTGCGGAGTGACAAGGCGCGCCTGGAGCCCCCTCGCCTCGAAGACATGCCCACCTACCTCTCATGGCGCCGCATGCCCGAGGTCTCCCACTTCCTCTGGGGTCCTCCGTCCGTGTCCTCCCTTCGACAACAGGAGGAATGGTTCGACCGCGTGGCGCGGGCTGAGGACGAGATCGCTTGGCGGATCGTAGTCGACGATAGAACGGTGGGCCGGGCGTCAATCTTCGGCATCGACTGGCTCAATTGTGGGGGCGAAACCAGTACCGTCATCGGTGATCCGTCACTCTGGCGCCGAGGTATCGGTACCACGGTTGTCAGGCTACGGTGCGGTTATGCCTTTGAGGAACTGGGACTTGAGCGGCTTGAGACCATCTCACTGGTCGAGAACATTGGGATGCATCGTGCCCTGGAACGCTCTGGATACCGGAATCTCACTCGCCTCCACCGCTTTGTCTTCCGTCAAGGCCGATGGCACGACGTCTATCTATTCGAGATGCTCCGCTCTGACTGGCGGGCGCAGTATGACTCCCGTCTCACTCCTCACCAACCATGAGACCTTTTGCCAGCGGCTCCATCGTTGCACTTTGCCCATTTCAACTCATGGTGGGGATGGGCGCTCGCCCCTGAGTCCCAGGCAATGTAGGGCCGAATTGAAAGATGGGTGGGAGTTACGAGTTTCTAAGTCCGCGCTGGATGGCGGCGACTACGTCTTCCAGTGGCATGTCTTTAACCTTGACCCCGAAGCCCCAGAGCGGATTGACCAATCCCTGGTTGTCCAGAGTGAAGACACCTTGATAGCAGCCAACCGGAGCGTAGAGGTCGGGGCTAAAGTTGGGACGATCCAGGTGAGTAAGGAACAAAAGATAGCGGTCACCAGGCGTGAACAGGGGGAAGTGGTCAACGTCCCATACGGTGCCGTCCGGTCCAACCCCACCCGGCTGTATAACCCGAGGAGTCGCGGGGGCGGTGCCGATCAGCGATCGCTCGACAGAGAAGTCGCTAATCGTGGAGTCAACCGCCGGAGGTGGCACAGACACTCGTCCCGGCCACGTATGTTCCTCCATCACCGTCTCCTGAGCGCCTGCTATCCCAACGATGACCAGGGTGGACGATGCGGCTAACGCCTCGAACGTGTCAAACGACTCAGCCAAACCGATAAAGATGCGTGCCACGATCGCCTCCCCGCGCTGGTGACTTCCACTAAAGTGTGCCGTGCTTCTCCTGCTTCCGGCATTTCTCGCCTGTGCCGTTCCCTTCGCACCCGGCTTCTCGCGCCGTGTCTGGCAGCACGGACTTGTGCTGGTCGCAGATGCAATCCTTGTTCCCGGCAGGCGAATCGTGACCTCTGCCATACGCGTCATGGGGCTCGGCCGCATTCGGCAGTTTTCCGGTACCACCGCTCCTCAGCCGCAATGCTTCATCAACGCGGGAAACGCCGTCACCTCGCTCGTTTTACCACCATCTCAGTGGAAGCACTCTTTCTCGAACGTCGCAATCACTTCTCCCGTCACCACGGTCCCGCTGTCTATCTCTCCTCGAGTCACCCGCTACACAATCGTGAAGCCATCGGGATGCCGGCGCAGCCACTCTTCCTGCAAGATCCCATACGCGAGGCCGTCGTAGTACTCATCCTCGACGATGCGCGCCTTACGAAACCTCGCCTCTTCCACATACCCCACCTTCTCGGCCAGTCGCATCATCCCCCGATTACCGGACCAGGTGCGCAGATCAAGCCGCGTGATCTCGGGCAGGGAACGGAACAGGAAGTCCGTCCAGAGGCCGAGCGCCTGGTACCCGATGCCGCGTCCCCAGTTGGTTTCGTCGAAGATGACGATCCCCAGTCCGGGCCAGTACGTCTCTTTGCTCTCCCAGTACCAGGTGACGATTCCAAGAAAGGCGTCGGTATGATGGTCGGCGATGACCAGGCTGTGGGGAGGCGAGGCGGACGGTCCATGCTCGATCTCGGCTCGTTTCTGGTCGACCATCGTCGCCCGGTCCGCTGCCGACGGCAGGGCGTAGTACGGTCCATCGAGTTCCTTCCAGCGATGCCCCGGCTCCAGCCAGGAGGACCACATTTCCAGATCGTCGTGCTGCCAGCCACGTAGCACGATCTGCTGTCCCTTTGACGGTAGTTCCAGACGCTCCATCCCTCCCGGCGCGTTCCTGGCCGCGCCAGCTGTGTTTCCACCCATGGTACGATCCACCAGTGGTCGCGGTAGTATTCGAGCGCTTTCCGGCGCGTGTTGACGTTCTCTCCACCGCCGTGCTACAGTCAGACAATCGAACGATAGCTGATGGGAAAGAGTAGGCCTCTGTTTCAGACGGCAGAGAACCGGCGGGTGGTGTGAGCCGGGGTGCTGAGACGGGGTTGAATGGGTCCCTGAGCTGCTCGCTAAATCCGAGCCGGGTGCGCCGCCCGTTAACCTGGCGAGAGCGTGATAGCGCTCTATCAAGTGAGGCCTTCGCCTAAGTAGGGTGGCACCGCGGGTTGTCCCTCGTCCCTACCAGGACGAGGGTTTTTTGTTTTCTGGAGTTGGCAGTCCTATGAGAGAGCTTTTGAATCGGGTAATCGCGGGTGGAAACCTCAGCACGGAGGAGACCGCCGAACTAATGCGGCAGATGATGGATGAGGAGTTGACGCCCGTTCAGCTTGCCGCCTTTCTGATTGCCCTTCGCGCCAAGGGGGAGACGGCAGACGAGCTGGTGGGCTTCGCACGGACGATGCGTGCTCGCGCTCGTCAATTCGAGACACATGAGGCGCTGGCCGATACTTGTGGGACGGGTGGCGATGGTCAGGGTACCTTCAACATCTCCACCGCCGCGGCGCTGATCGTGGCCGCCTGCGGCCAGCCGGTGGCCAAGCACGGGAACCGTGGGGCCAGTTCGCGCTGCGGCAGCGCGGATGTCCTGGAGGTGGTGGGCGTCGACGTGTCGCTCCCTCCCGCTGGGGTGGCGCGGTGCATTCAGGAAACCGGGATCGGCTTTCTGTTCGCCCCCGCTTTCCATCCAGCGATGAAGTTTGCGGCCCTGCCCCGTCGCGAACTGGGCGTGCGCACGGTGTTCAACCTGCTTGGCCCGCTGACCAATCCGGCCCGGCCCAGCTTCCAGTTGATGGGGGTCAGCAGCCATGATCTGCTCGATCTGATGGCTGATTCGCTCAGCAAGCTCGGGGTAGAGCACGCCCTGGTGGTCCACAGTGAGGACGGGACCGACGAGATCAGCATCGGGTCGCGTACCGCGGTTCGGGAGGTGCGTGCCGGTGAGGTCACGGCCTACGAGATAGCGCCGGAGGACTTTGGGGTGTCTCGGTCGCGGCCGGACAGCATGAAAGGGGGCGATCCGGAGACCAACGCTCGTATCTTGAACGCTATCCTGGAGGGGCAGGAAGGGCCGGCACGAGATGCAGTCGTGATCAACGCGGCCGCAGCCCTGTACGCCGCCAACCGGGCGGCCACGTTCCAGGCCGGCGCCGAACTCGCGGCTCAGGCCTTGAATTCGGGCGCGGCGCGGAGTACGCTAGAACGGCTGCGAACGGTCTCACAGGGCGTCCGTGCCAGTATGGGAGGAGTTGCCTGACCCAGGAAGGCCCGAGGCTCGCCAAAGGATTACAATGCTGGAAGAAATTCTCAACCATAAGCGGCAAGAGATTGCCGAGCGGGAGCAGCATACGTCGCTGGACGACGTGCGCCGGGGAGCGGCGTCCGCCTCGCCTCCGCGTGCCCCGCTCTTCGACCGGCCGGTATCGCTCATCGCGGAGGTGAAGCGGCGCTCGCCCAGCCAGGGGGACTTCGTCGAGACGCTCGATCCGGTGGAGCAGGCGCAGGCCTACCAGCGCGGCGGCGCGTCCGTGATATCCGTGCTAACCGACCAGCGGTACTTTCGCGGCAGCCTGGATGACCTGCGGGCGGTGCGAGCGGCGGTAAACCTGCCGGTACTCTGCAAGGACTTCTTTCTCTCACCGTATCAGGTGTACGAAGCCCGCGCCGCCGGCGCCGATCTGGTGTTGCTCATCATGGCGGCACTGAAGGACGATCAGCTTCGCCCCTTGCTCGCTCTGGTCCAGGAGCTCGGCATGACCCCCCTGCTGGAGGTGCATAACCAGCACGACCTGGCTCGGGCCATTGCCGCCGACGCCACGCTGATCGGCATTAACAATCGCGACCTGAACGACTTCTCGGTCGACCTTTTGACCACTGAGTATCTGGCGCCGCTGGTCCCGGACGAGATGGTGGTGGTGAGCGAGAGCGGCATCACATCGCGCGAGGACGTGGCGCGAGTCGCGGCGGCCGGCGCCAGCGTGGTCCTGGTGGGAGAAGCGCTGATGCGAGCCGACAACCCGGAAGCAGCGATCCAGGCATTGCTTGCGTGACCACCGTTAAAATCTGCGGCATTCGACGGGTCGAAGACGCGTTGATCGCCGCCGAAGCTGGGGCCGATCTGATCGGCTTGGTCTTCGCTCCCAGCAGGAGGCGAATCGACCCTGACGCAGCCCGCGACATCGTGATTGAGGTCAAGCGGCAGGCCGAGGTGAAAGCCGTGGGGGTCTTTGTCAACGAGTCGGTGAGCGAGATGAACCGCATTGCTCGTCTCTGCGATCTCGATCTGGTGCAGCTCAGCGGCGACGAGCCGGACGACACGCCTCTGGCACTCGACGTGCCGGCCATACAGGTGCTGCACGTTGGACTTGAGGAAACGGCCGCTGACCTGGAACGTCGCGCCGCCCGCAGCGATGCGCAACTTCTCTTGCTGGACACGTCGCGACGCGGATCGTACGGCGGAACGGGTCAGACCTTCGCCTGGGAGGTGAGCCTTGAATTGTGCCGGCAGCGTCCAGTGGTGCTGGCGGGCGGTCTCAATGCCGGCAACGTGAGTGACGCCATCCGCGCCGTCCAGCCGTGGGGGGTGGATGTCAGCAGCGGGGTGGAGCGGGCCGGACAGAAGAGCGACGCGGATATTCGCGCCTTTGTGTCGGTTGTTCGGGACGGAGCGACTCGGTAATGGTGACCGCCGAACGAATCGAACATATCTGGGTGCCGTATGGCGCATAACGAGGAGCAATGGTGTCCAGCGGAATAGAGGCGGCGCGGCCGGCCACCGAAGGCGGACAGCAATACCATCTGCATCTGAGCCAGGGGGACTTACCACCCACCGTCTTGCTGCCGGGCGACCCCGGACGCGTGCCCACGCTTGCCCGTGCGTGGGACCGGGCAGAAGATGTCGCCTATCATCGCGAGTATCGGTCGATGCGGGGCAGTTACCACGATGTGCCGGTCAGTGCCTGCTCCACGGGAATTGGCGGCCCGTCCACCGAAATTGCGCTGAATGAGCTGGCCGAGGTCGGCTGTCGCAACTTTATTCGACTGGGAACTACCGGCGGCCTACAGGAATGGATGCGTGCCGGCGATATTGTCATTAGCACGGCAGCCATCCGCTGGGAGGGGGCTAGCGCCAGCTATGCGCCGGATGTGTACCCGGCCTGTGCGTCGTACGAGCTGGTGCTGGCGCTGATCGAGGCGTGCGAGCGCCTGAAGCTCACCTATCATCTCGGGGTCTCGGCGTCCACCGCGTCGTTCTATGCCGGCCAGAGCCGTCCCGCCTTTGGCGGCTACCGGGGGATCGAGCCAAAGCGCATGGAGCAACTAACGGCGATGGGTGTTACCAGCTTCGAGATGGAGGCGGCCACTATTTTCACCCTCTGCTCGCTGTTCGGACTTCGGGCGGGAGCAGCGTGTGTGGTGATTGCCGATCGGTTCCGCAATGAGTTCAAGCCGGGCCCCTGGGCGGATGACGTTCTGGCCCGGGTGGGAGCCGAGACCGCGGTCGTGCTGGCCGGCCAGGATGAACAGAAACGACGCGCCGGCAAGGAGTATTTTTTCCCCAGTCTCCAGAGCGGAGCCGTCGATTGCGGCTGAATCGCGGCGGCCTGGACAGTCACTTCTTCGCGTATCTCTACCGCCTGCGCTTTATCCAGCGCTGGAGTTTGATGCGCAACACCGTGCCGGAGAACGTCGCCGAGCATTCCTTCTATGTCGCGGTGCTGACCCATGCGTTGTGCGTGATCGGCCGAGACGTATTCGAAAAGGATATCGATGCCGAGCGGGCCGTCGTGCTGGCGCTCTTCCACGATGCCGTCGAGGTGATAACCGGTGACATCCCGACTCCAGTGAAGCATCACAATGCGGATATTCTACGCAGCTTGCGGGACATCGAAGTTCTGGCCAGCGAGCAATTGCTGGCCATGGTTCCTGAACTGCTGATCGCCAACTATCGGCCGCTGATTCAACCGCGGGAACACGACGCGGAGTTGATCGGCTGGGTCACCGCTGCCGATAAGCTCGCGGCATATCTCAAGTGCGCGGCGGAGGTGGCAGGGGGCAACCGGGAATTCGCGGTCGCCATGCGGCAGATCGATGCGGGCATCCGCGCGCTGGAGATGCCCGAGCTTCACTACTTTCTCGAGCACTTCGCCCCGAGCTTCGAGCGGACGCTGGATGAGATTACGGAGTGACCTCACTCTCTTCGGACTGTATCACAGCCGGTCGGAGGGCAAGAGCGACCATATTGCTCTGTTCGTTGGCCAGCTGATGGGCGAGCCTCACATAGGTAGCGGAGAGATCCGTGACCTGCGCTTTGCTCCGATTACACAGCTTCCTGAGGATGTGTCGCCTGCTACGCGCCGCCGGATCGCGGAGTATCTGACGGGAGTGCCCGGCCGCAGGTGGTGACAGTATGCCTTCGCTACGTGTGAGGTAGCCGGAATCCCAACGGAAGCAGGCCAATCACGGTGAACTGTCCCACGCCGTCGATCCACACCGGCGCGTCCGGTTCCATCTGGTCCAACATGATTTGCCGGCAGGCGCCACAGGGCGTTAACGATGTTGCGTCGCTGCGATCTCCACGGAGGCAGGAAACCGCCAGCTTGGCGGGAACGGCGCCATCCGCGACGGCGGCGAATATCGCGACGCGCTCCGCGCAGATGGTGAGCCCATACGAGGCCGACTCGATGTTGCAGCCCAGGTACACCCGGCCGTTGGTGGCCTCGACTGCCGCGCCAACTGGAAAGTTGGAATAGGGGGCGCTGGCGCGCTCGGCGGCACGGCGGGCCGCCCGGAGTAGTTCGTTGTCCTCCACGTGTCAGTGTATCGCCGTTTCGATCGGGCTCAGGCGCGGGCAGATAGAACCAGGGCGAAGCAACCAAGCCACCATGGTGGTATCACGTTCAATCGCAGCGTGGTAACCTCCTTCGACGCGCTGGGCACGAGGTGGCGTCTGTACCTGGTACATGTTTGGACCTGGTGCGTGGTATGCTGAGGCTACCGCGAATCATGCGCGTGTAGTGTGACGCTTGTCACTCATGGCGGTACGCACCGTGTGAGGGTTGCCATGCTGCTCATGCCCGAGCCACCGGTGTCCCGCATGCCAAGTGTCACAACCGACTCCTTCCTCCATTGTCGGTTTGCACGCCCTCTCACTACGCCATCCCCGCGCGCTCAGGTCCAAAGACAGAGAAGAGGTGGTCGCTATGGCCGATCTTGTGCCGGGAGTGGACCTGCGAAATCAGACTCCGGACCAGATTAAGGATATCGCGGCGCCCACGGACAACGGGCGGCTGCTGGCCACCCTGGAGCGTCTGATGGCCGTGCAGGCGCTGGAACTCCGGGCCGCGCTCAACGACACCAGCGACCTGATCCGGGAGGCGGTGAAGGCCGACAAGGTCGACATCTTCCTGCACGACCCGGCTACCGATTCGCTGGTGGCCGTGGGCGTGAGTGACACCCCAATGGGCCGCCGCCAGAAGTCGATCGGATTGGACCGCTTACCGCTGGCCAACGGGGGCCCAGCGGTCGAGGTCTACCGTACTGGCATCAGCCACTACAGCGGCCGCAACGACGAAGACCCAACGCAGCTGCGAGGTGTATGGGACGGTATGGGCGCCCAGACTAGCCTCGACGTGGCGCTGGAGGTGGGTGGGGAGCGCCGCGGCGTGCTTGAGATTGACGCCGCGATGCCGGACGCCTTTACTACCGAGGACCAACGCTTCATCGAGGTGGTGGCGCGCTGGGTGGGTATGGTGGTTCAGCGCGCAGAGTTGGCCGAACAACTTGCTCGCGAGGCAGCCGCGCAAGCCCGTCGAGTGGCCGCCGACGAGTTGATCGCGGTCCTGGCCCACGATTTGCGCACGCCCTTGACGCCGGCGCGGGGCTACCTTGACCTGTTGCGCCGCCGGGCGTTGACCGACGGACGTGAGCTGGACGTAAGCCACGCCGATCAGGCACTCCTGGCCCTCGCACGCGTGCGGCGCATGATCGACTCGCTGCTGGACGCGGGGCGACTGGAGCAGGGCATCTTCGCCCTGGAACTGCGCCCGGTGGATGTGGCGGCGCTGGTGCGCGAGACGGTTGATATGCTGCAGTCCCCGGGTATCGTCCTGACGGTGCGCGGCCCGAGCGAGCTGGTTGTCGAACGAGTCGACCCCGAGCGGCTGCGGCAGGCGCTGGAAAACTTGATCGGCAACGCCGTGGCCCACTCGCCGGAGGCGACGCCCGTGGCAGTGGAGGTCGCGGAGGAGCGATGGGAGGACGGCTTGTGGGTGGTGCTCAGCGTGCACGATGAAGGGCCGGGAACTGTGAGCGAGGTGCTACCGACGTTGTTTGACCGCTTTGCTCGGGGAGACGGTTCCAGGGGGCTGGGACTGGGGTTGTACCTGGCGCGGGGCATCGTCACCGCGCACGGGGGGACGCTCACCGTGGAGTCCCGACGCGCGGAGGGAACAACCTTCCACCTCGCCCTCCCGCGAGCCAGCCACGATAGAGGTGCATGCCCTCGGCCCTGATTTGGAACGAAGCACCCGCCTGGCGCCGATCGGTCGACCTGGCAGGCAGGGCCAATCTGGCCGGTTCGGGCCTCTAATCGGCGCCCCCTATGGTCCGTGCTCCCGGTGAAGCGCGCGACGGTTTGTGGTGGTGGGATGACTGCGCTACGCCGTGTCAGCACAGGAGTGGGTCACATCGACGTGCTCCGCCGCTCAGTGAAGCGGCACGATCTGGCGTGTGCCGTTCTTGTGCAGAACCTGCAAAGTAAAGGGGCGTGCCGTGGTATAGGGCACGCGGTAGGTGTAATTCGGCGAGGAGTGCGTGGCGATCAGGTGGCTGTTTAACCGCTGCTGACCGGCGAACAGGTCGAAGCCGGCAACGCCCTGATTCTCAGCAAGACGCCAGGCGAATCGCGTTGCTTTGCCTGCCTGATGGACGGTAAAGCGCGACACGTGCGCGAGCGTGGGGTTTGGGTTGGTGGTCGTGATGCTCAGCGACCAGCCTCCGGAGACCGTGCCGCTTTCCGGGGGACTCTGGGGGTAGTAATCGTCGGTGATGTAGAGCTGCCATTGGCCGTTGGGATCCGTACCCGTGAATACACCGAGGCCGACATTATATGGCGGTTGCGGAGCCGGCGAGGCAAAAATATCTGTGCCGTTATTGACGTCGATCGTGTCGGCGCAGTTCACCGGCGAATAGGTGGCCATGTCTGTCGGTTGGACGGGGCAGTCCAGCGTAAAGCCGCCGTCCGTGAAGCTCAAAGTGTAGTTCGACACGCTGGGGTCCGGGGTCTGGTCGATATCGCCGAACAGAAAGGACTCCTGCCCCTGGGGACCGACCAAGAGCGCATCGAGGTTCGTCAGGTCAGGGTGAGTAATTCCCGCCAGTGTTGCGGTCAGACCACCGCTGGCGATCGTGCCATTCAGTCCCGAAACGTTGATCGTCGATGGGTATGGCTGGGACTTCCCTTCGTTGTAGGCGCCTCGACCACCATTCCCATTTGGATCGAAGGTGGCGCCAGGGATCGGGATCGAGGTGGTGTTCGAGAAGGTTGGCGGCGCCGCGTTTGCCTGTCCTGTCGGTAGCGCCGTGAGAGCCAGCATGCCGCCCACAGTGGCCAGACGAAGGGCAGAGGTGCGAATGGTCATTGGTTGTCGTCTCCTCGCGCCAAGCCACTCAACGGCGCCCGCGCACATACAGTTTCTTCCAACACATTCACGCTAGCATGGAACGCGCCGTTGACTGCTACCGACTTGATGTTGAGCCGGTTTAGGTCCGGCCCCGGCGTGCGATACGGCGGCCAGGTGGTGCTGAAGGGAGGGGACAAGTATGCTTGCCGGGCGACAAGATGCGGCCTATCAGTGGATGCTCCGCGCAATTGGCGCCTATCTCGACGAGCGAGCGGCGGGAGACGTGTGCGTGATTGAGACGCCGGAGGGATTCGCCTTGCGTTTCGCTGGGGAGGAGGCAGAGGTTCCGCTGGACTTGGTGAGATTCGACTACGATGCAATGGCCACGTATAACAAGCTGCTGGAGCGGCGCCGTCAGGAGCAAGCACGCTCGCGGGGCCTGGCGGAAGATCAGAACCACCAATACCAAGATTTGTTTCGCGCGCTTGGTTGGGAACTGGACGATAGCGATGCCCGCAACGTCCTGATCACGGAAGTGGAGGATGGATTGTTGCTGACCTTTCTCGCCTTGAGACCAGATTCAGGCTCGCAATGGGAGAAACGGAGTGCCAATCTCGACGAAACCGCCATGCAGGCAATCCTGCGCGACGCACGCAGCCGGCGGCGCGCGGTGCGCAAGCGATCGCTGGAGGAGACCGTGAAGTTTTTGGGCTAGCGGAACGTCCTGACAGGAAGCATGCCAAGGCAAAGGGTGGAATCCGAGGAGTCATATCCTTGATAGTTGGCCGCTCAAGGGCGTATAATAAGGAGACAAAAGGAGCACATATGCAGAAGAAGCGACCGTATCGCGCAGGACCAAAAAAGAGCGATGCCGGGAAGAACCGGCGAACGATTGAGCCTCGAGAGTCCGAGGGGCTGACCGTCGAGGGCGTGATCACCGAGACGCTGCCCAACTGCCAATTCCGCGTGGAGTTGGAAAACGGCCACAACTTGCTGGGGCACATTTCGGGCAAGATGCGGAAGAATTACATTCGAATCACGTCGGGTGATCGGGTCAATGTCGAACTCTCCCCGTACGATCTGGACCGCGGTCGTATCACCTTCCGGCACCGCTAGGGATGATCTGATGGAGGATATCGAGCAGACCCTTGAGCAACCGCCCAAAGAGAAGACAGCCAATAAAGGTGTTCCCTCAAACGAGGTGTACCAGCGTGTTGGCGAAAAGATCAAGCTGGCCGCTCACGACGGCGTGCAACGAGGTTTAACGCCCCAGGACATCGTACGGGAGATTTCTAGCAGGTACGATGTTTACCTCAATGTGGGGGAGTTGCGCTTGCTGCTTGCCGGGCGGCGCGAAGCACAATAAAAAGGCCTCTCCCAGAGGAGAGGCCTTTTTCGTCCTTGTTTCAGGAACTGGTTACCAGCTGCGAGCAGCCGGCTGATAGCAGTCCGAGCAGTACACGGGCTTATCGCCTCGTGGTACGAACGGAACGCGTGCTTCCTTGCCACAGCGGGCGCAGGTCGCCGAGTGCATTTCGCGCGGCCCGCGATCGTATCCGCCTCCACCGCCGCCAAATCCGCCACTCCCGCCGCCAAAGCCACCGGACGAACTGAATCCGCCGCCGCCACCCTGGCTGTTGCGTCGTTCAGCGCGACAGGTCGGGCAGCGCTTCGGGTCTTGATAGCCCCGGCCCGCGTGAAACTCCTGGTCGTCCGAGGTAAACGTGAAGTCGTTTCCGCACTGGACGCAGTTCAAGGATCGGTCTTCGTATGCCATGTCTTCCATCTCTACTTCTTAGTCAACGTCTGGTCAGAGCTGGAAGAACTTGTGGCGATCCACGAGCCAGCGCTTACCGAGGGCATTGCTGCGCTCAGTCTACCTTGCGGCGACCCATTCTGTCAACGATTTCTTTCCTCCAAAATTTCATGCTATGTTCCCTGCACCGGAGCGGCAATATCCACGGTCACTGGTCTCCCCCGGACACCCGAGCGCTGTAATGCTTGCTGCACACGCCGAGCCTCCGACTTGGGGACTTCGACAAAGCTAAATTTGTCGTAAATGTCGATGGCGCCGATCTGCCGCCCCGGTATGTTGGCTTCGTTGGCGATGGCGCCGACGAAGTCTTTGGCCGACACGCCGTCGCGGCGCCCGGCGCGGATAAAGAGACGTTCCATGCCGGTCTCGGTGGCCTGCGGGTTCTCCTGAACGGCGGCGCTGGCCGGTTCGTCCAGCGCCAGTTTGATGGCCGCCGCGGCCACATCAGCCAGTTCGAACTCGCCGGACATCTCTTCAACCAATAAGAGATATGATTCAAGCCGCCCGGCGGTGATGGTGTCGCGCAGCTCATCGCGAAAGATTTGGGTGCGCCGCTCGGCGATATCGGCCAGGGTTGGAATGCGTTTGCGTTGCAGGCGGACGCGAATCAGATTCTCGATGGTCCGCGCCAGCGCCCGCTCGCGCGGTGTGATAAAGGTGATGGCGATCCCAGCGCGTCCAGCCCGCGCCGTTCGACCGATGCGGTGGACGTAGGCCTCGGGGTCCAGTGGGATATCGTAGTTCACCACGTGGCTCACATTGGGAATATCCAGCCCGCGAGCCGCCACATCAGTGGCCACCAGAATATCTGCCCGGCCCTCTCGAAATGCCAAAATTGCTCGTTCGCGCTGCGCCTGGCTGAGGTCGCCGTGAATCACCTCAGCGCCATAGCCCCGCGCCACCAGACTCTCACCCAGGTCGTCGGCTTCGCGTTTGGTGCGAACGAACACCAGGGTTGAGTCTGGCCGTTCCATATCCAGGATGCGAGTGAGCGCGTCCAGCTTGCTCTGCCGGGTACAGTCCACGTAGAACTGCTCCACTTCCGGCACAGTGATCTGTTCTTTTGAAATGGCAATGGACACGGGATCATGCATGTACTTTCGCGAGAGGGCGCGGATGCGGGCCGGAAGGGTGGCCGAGAAGAGGGCGATCTGGCGCTCGGGCGGAACATCGTCGAGGATGAACTCGATATCGTCGATGAAGCCCAGGTCCAGCATCTGGTCCGCTTCGTCCAGTATCACCACGCGAGTATGCGACAAATCGAGCGATCCGCGACGCATATGGTCCATTACCCGGCCGGGGGTGCCGATGACGATGTGGACGCCGCGCTGTAGGGCACGTAACTGGCGGTCGATCGGCTGGCCGCCATAGATCGGCAGATCCGCGATGCCCCGATACTTGCCCAACTTGTGTATGGTCTCCGCCACCTGTACGGCAAGCTCGCGGGTGGGCGCCAGAACCAACGCTTGCACCACACGGCGCGTGGGGTCGATCCGCTCGATTAAAGGCAGAGCAAACGCCGCCGTCTTTCCGGTTCCGGTCTGTGATTGCGCCAACATGTCCCGGCCCGCGAGCAAGGGCGGTATGGCCTGCTGCTGAATGGGAGTAGGCTGCTCGTAGCCGACCTCATGTACCGACCGCAACAGGTCGTCTCCCAGGCCAAGGCCTCGAAAATCGTTCTCCACGCACATCTCCCCTCATCACCCGCAGTGTCAATCCATTCTATCCGCGTCGCTCTTCGGGGGGCGGAAGTCCCCGCTAAGGAGAGGCTTCCGCCCCCTGACAGCCGGTCGGACGGTTTCTATGCTGGAGGTAGGAAGTCATACGCCGGCAATCGGAGAGGGAGATATCATGACGAGGTCACGAATCGGACGCGCTCGCACCACTGTGGGCTGGGCGATCATTCTTGTTCTGTCCCTGGCACTGGGGCCTCACAGCGCTGCGGCAGCTGGGATCGCACCGACCCAAGCAGCCGCGACAATCCCGTTGGGCAATGGCACAGCGTCGGCGACGGGGCCGATTCAAATCGACTCCACTGCCTACGGATTCTCCACCGGTACCGCGACGACCTTTAATTGGAATCAAAACGTGGTGGCCGGCGGGCCAAACACCCTTATCGTGGTGGGCCTCGTGGTACGAACAGCGTCCGCGAACGCGGCAACCTTCTCAGTGTCGGATAACGCGACGGCTCTTACTTCGGTGGGCACCGGTACGTTTAGCACGGCAATCGCCAGCGCGGACAACACGCTGCGTGCGGAGATGTTCGCGGGAATCAATGCTCCCCGTGGCCCCAACGACCTCACCGTGTCCAACCCAGCAGGGGGAACCGCGATAGCCTGTTCGGTTGCCTTCTCCGGGGTCGACGGCAGCACGCCCATTGCTGTTTCCGGAGCGGACAACGCATACACCAGTGGTGGACCGCCGGCCGATCTGATCGGACTCAGTAGCCCATCGGCGGTGTCGGGGCAAGTATTTACCAGCGTCTTCGCTGAGCCCTACACGACAACGGCGGTGGGCGCGGGCGCCGGCCAGACTTCCTATTGCCAGCGAGCATTTGGGAGCACGACCCCCAGCCTCATTACCTATGCCGACACGCACTACATCAGCCCCAGCGACTCGGGGGAGATCTGGCGTGGCGATGGCAACCAGCCGCTGGTCGTCCTGGCCGGCATGGTAATCAACCCGCAGCAGGCGAATCCGACCGCGGCGCGGATTTCCCGGTTCAGTGTGCGACGGAGCGTGGGCCACACGGTCTTCATCTGGCATGCGGCAAGCCACGCCGGCATCGCTGGGTTTTCGGTCTACGCCACTGGACGGCGCGTGAACCGGCAGCTGGTCAGAGTGCGGCCGAATGGGCTCTATCGGCTAGTAATCGACCGCAGCGTGCCCGGACCCTATACTCTCCGGGTGGTGATGGCGAATGGACGATATCACGAATTAGGCGTCGGCTGAGTCGGGCTCCCAGCCTAACCAGGTCGTATACTGGTCGGCTTCGCGCGCGTGCGAGCGCGACTCTGGTAAATCGGGGTAGCCGAGATACACGAACGCCAGCAGGTAGGCGCGATCGGGGAGGCCGAGAAAGCGCTTGACCGCCGGATCGTAGGCCGGCTGGCCGGTTCGCCACATCGCGCCGAGCCCGAGCGCTTCAGCCGCCAGCAGCATGTTCTGAACGGCGGCCGCCACCGCGGCCACCTCCTCGATCTCCACTACTTTCGGCCGGTCCGACGGTACGGCAGCGACCGCGATGACCACCGGCGCTCGTAAAGGCTTGGACCGTTCCCTGTCCAGCAAGGCCGTTACGCTCTCTGCTCCAGCCTGATCGCCCTCCGTCGCAGTCAAACGGGCCCGCAGCGAGGCTGCCATGACAGCCCCCAATTGCTCGAGCGCCCGACCTGCCAGCACCGTGAAGCGCCATGGCTCGGTCTTTCGATGATTGGGCGCCCAGGCAGCCGCTTCAAGAATCTGCTGCACCAGGGCACGTGGCGGTCTATCCCCTGTGACGCGCGCCGTGCTGCGCCGGGCACGCAACGCGGCCAGCACTGCCTCTGCGCTGTCTCTGCTGTCCATCTGTTCCTCCACCTGCGTTCCATGGTACGCGTTACTTTCAACGCGCCGGCGTGCGGTAGAGTAGCGTATGTATCGTTCGCGACCAAGTGATGATGTGCAGCAACGACCGCGGCCACAGTCGGTGCCGTCCGGCGGAGCAGCTGAGTCGCCGTCGCGTGACTCGGCGACCGAAGTGCTGACCTCGCTGCAGCACTTCAAGGCTCGCATGGGTGAATTGGTTGAAGAGCGCGGGGCGATTAACAAGGAACTGGGACAGATCGACCTGTTGGTGCTGGCGCGCCGCACGCGCGAGTTGACCGTGTCCACCCGGATGTTGCTGGAGAACAACGTCAATGTGCTGTATGCAGAGCAACCCGCGCGTGTGACCGATACGCTATTTGCCCACCTCGACTACGCCGATGCGCATGTCGCCAAAGCGCTGTCTGACGAGTATCTGTTTGAGGTGATCAAGCAGCGCCTCTACATGGCCACCGCCCTCGCCGATTTTGTGATTAGAAGCATGGACGACGCGATGACCGCGGTGGAGGCGAAGGTCACACTTGAGCGACGCTAGCCCCCTCGCGGCTACGCGGTCTCCTTGGCGGGCGCGATCTTCGGGTCGTCCAGCGGGGCGTGCTGCGGCACGTTGCCGTCCTCTGGCGGTCCCAGGCGAACTCCGCGCTCTTTCGCTTCCTGCAGTGCTCGAAAGGCGACGAACTCCGCGCCGATCATCAGAATCATGGCGAAAAAGTAGATCCAGGCGGTGAGAACCACGATGGAACCCAGCACGGCACCGTATCGGCTGAAGTGCGCGTAACTGCTGTAGAGCGGCCAGATGAAGCTTAATACGGTAAAGAGCACGGCCGCGATGCTCGCGCCCGGCCATACACTGCTGAACTTAAAGCGCGGGTAGGTGTGGGGAAACACCACATAGATCACGGCGAAGAGCAGGAAGGCCGCCAGCAGGCTGACCAGGATGCCAACCGCGAAGGTCGCCACGCCGGGGACGTGGTATCCGGTAAGGAGCCGATCGAGCATCGCGCCCGCGGTCGTTCCCAAAAAGATGACCACCATGAGCACCGTGAAGACAAAAATCATGGCGACATCGATCAGCTTTTCCGGAATGAAATCCCGGCCGCGGACGCGGAAGATGGGCTGAAAGACGGTGGAGATGGAGCTGCCGACGTTGGACCCGCCGTACAGAATGCCGACGACTCCAATAATTCCCAGCAGGCCGGTGTGTTGCACGGCAACCTTTATGAGCCTGTCAATATCTTGCGACGAGATGGCTCCCTGCAGGGCATTGACCAGGGAATTCTTGACCGAGGTTTGCGTCGCGGCATCACGCAGAACCAGACCACTAATGGCGACCAGACCTACCACGATGGGGATCAGTGAGGTGAATAGGGTCCAGGCCACTACCGAGGCCAGCATGCCGATGTTGTCCTTCATCACCTTGTCGATAAAGGCGTGAAGCGTCGGGTGGCGATTGAAAAACGCGCCGATCTTGTTGCCCATGGATCTGTCCTTTTGTTCGCTGGTCGCCCGGAACTAATCCGGGGCGGGACGTAGTGAAAGTATGCCACAGTGGCACGCTCCATGCATTACAGTGAGTCTGCAAAGGACGTGCCACACCCAACGTGGCCACTTCAGGAGAGCCAACCATGCGAATATCTGCTCAGGTTTCATTGTTCAAGATACGAGGAGGAAGACACCAAACATGCGTAAACATTTCATCGTTCTGACCTTGCTCGTGGCGCTGCTCGCCAGCGTCGCGCTGCCAGGCTTCTCCGGCACGGCCGGCGCTGCCGCGCCAGCCGCCGCGCCTGCGGCAGCACACGTGCAGTCCCACGCCGCACTCTTCGATAAGACGCGGTTCCTGTTCGACATGGGATTTGCGGTCTTCGCGTTCCATCACTTTGTGTACAACCGCTACAAGGCAGGCGCCTTCAAGAAGGGCGCCTCCGGTCGTGTGCGCCACATCGTTGAGGCCGGTCTGGCCCTTGGCTTCGCGTACTATGAGGTCCACAAGGCGTACGGCATCGCCCAGAAGAGCAACAGCAAGACACTCCATGCCCTGGTAGCCCCGATTAACAAACTTGGTAGCGAGTTCAACAAGCTCGGCGCCAAGTTCCACGGCGGCAAGTACAGTGACTCGGACGTGAAGTCGCTGAACTCCGCGACCAGCGGCGTCCAGTCACAGTCGTCCAAGGCCGGATACAAAATCATCGAGAAATACATTCCGATCCCGGGCTTGTCCGGCTAACTCGCATCTGGCTCTCCAGCTCCTTGCCGAGGGGGCACGGGTGATACCCGTGCCCCCTTTTGCGTTTTCGGGGGCCTCGGTCCCCCCCTCCCCCAACCCCTCCCCATCCGGGGGGGAGGGGAGTTACTACCGGGGACCGTTTCTCTAAAGAACTCCCCTTCCCCCCCGCGAGGGCCTGTCCAGCCCTGCGGCGCTGGGGGAGGGGGTCGGGGGGAGGGGGGCTAGTGAACCACGTAAAAGAAGCGGTAATCGCGTGCGGTGGTGTGGTTCTTGAAGAGCTGGAAGCTTACGACTGCCTCTCGGGAGTACACGCTGATGGTGTAGGGGGGGATGCGGAAGTCTTTGGTCCAGAGGCCCTGGCGGTTGGTCCGCTCGGTGAAGTCATAGCGACGGCCGGTGGCGAAGAAGACGTGGACTTCGATGAACTGCACGCTGCGCGCCCCGGCCTGGACCACCAGGTGCTCGACGGTCCCGATGCGGATCACGTTGTACCACACGCTGATGTACTTGAACTGTGCGATTGGCCGGCGCTTTGGCGTAGGTGTGGTGGTGGGCGCCGTGGTTGCGATCGCAGTTGCGGTGGGTGTGTTGGTCGGGACCGATGTTGGGGTGGCGGTTGGAACGGCGGTGCTGGTTGCCGTAGGCGTGTTAGTGGCTTGCACTGGCGGGGGCGGCGGTTGAATGCTGGGCGTGATCGTGGGTGTCACCACGGCGGTCGCGGCGGTCGCGGTGGACGTGGTGGTCGGGGTCGTCGCGGTGGCGGTCGCGCTCGCCACCTGGCCCAACCCATTGAGTGTGATGGCCAGACAGAGGCCGGCGCCGGTGGTCAGAGTCGCACCGCTAAAGGTGGCGTTGGGCGACACGGGAAGAACGGTTGAGCCTAGCGTCAGGCTGCCCGGTGTGGCGCCGGTGGGCGCGACAAAGGTTCCTACAGCGCCGCACTCGGTCAGCATCGTCGTGGCGTTGGCCGTGAGCGTGACGGAGGAGAGAGTACTGGTTCCGGTCACGATCCCGGAGAGGCAAATATTCTGGCCGGTGGCGATGTCGGAGGAGAGCGAACCGTTAATGGTGGTGTTCGCTGGAATGGTGTAGGTCACATTGACGGTGGCCAGCGTGAACTGCAGCGTGCCGGCTGTGGTCGAGGTGGCTGCGGTATACGAGGCTACCGTGCCGCAGATTGCGGCTGGGGCGCCGGTGCTGGCGGTTCCGGCGGTGTTGGCCGTGACGACACCGGCCACCACCTGTCCCAGACCGTTGAGGGTGGCCTGGATACAGAGATTGCCGCCGGACGTGATGGCGGTGCCCCCTGTAAAAGTAGTGTTCTGGGCAACCGGGAGGATGGATGTGCCCACCGTCAGCGATCCCACGCCATTGGCGGAGGCCGCGGTGTAGGCCGCGACGTTGCCGCAGAGGGTGACGTTGGCGATGACATTCGGCGTCAGCGTGAATGACGTGACGTTCCCGCTGGCATCCAGGGCGCCGACCAGACAGACACTACTGCCGGTTGTACCCTGCAGGGAGTTGATGATCGTGGCGCCGGCCGCAATGGTGTAGTTAGGCGTACCGCTGACTGTATTGATTGAGATCAAGCCGGTGGCTGTGGCGCTGTTCGGGGTAAAGGTCCCGATGGTGCCGCAGATAGCCAGCGGGGTTGGTGTTGGCGCCGCTCCCGCTGGGTAGGCGGTACGCGCAAGCTGCGGCACCAGGAGAGCGGCAAGTACCAACGCCACGGCGAGCAGCGCGGCAGGTGCGCCCGAAAAAGACCGTTTCTTCACATTCTTCCTCCTCAGTTCGTGTCTAATAGGTAAAGGATCTTCCGTGGTATGAAACGCGACTCAAGGACCTTTCGTAACGCTCTCATCGGTACTGCTGAAAGACCGTCGAGCGCCGCTTCCGGCTCAGACAATCGCGTGCTTACAGGATAGGGGTCTGTCCAGGCTACCCTATTGTCCGAGAAGCATATGCCAGAATGGCCGAGAATTAGATGAAGGTTCTCGCGCCTTGGTCCGTAGAGTGATGAGTTCGACGGCCAATTCGCGATTGTGTTTCCACTCACAATAAACAGGAGAAGACCAACGTGCCAGAGAGTAACGCCCTCGGGAATACGCAGGACAGCACTGATCTTTCGGGCGCGCTACAGTGGCGCTGCATCGGCCCGCATCGTGGCGGTCGGGTGGTTGCCGTGGCTGGACACCCGGAGCAACCCATGGTGTTCTTCTTCGGCGCCTGTGCGGGCGGGGTCTGGAAAACCAGCGACGGCGGAACATACTGGGAGAACGTCTCGGATGGTTTCTTCGGCACTGCCGCGGTGGGAGCGATCCAGATTTCGGAGTCCGATCCCAATGTTATCTATGTGGGGACCGGCGAGAGTACGATTCGAGGCAATGTCTCGCATGGGGACGGCGTGTATCGGTCGACCGACGGCGGCCGCAGTTGGCGCCATCTGGGTCTAGCCGACACCCGGCACATCGCCAAAGTTCGCGTTCATCCACGGGACCCCGATCTGGTGTATGTGGCGGCGTTGGGACACGCCTGGGGGCCAAACGACGAGCGCGGCGTGTATCGCTCGCGCGACGGCGGCCAGACCTGGGAGAAGATCCTCTTTCGCAGCGACAGGGTGGGGGCGATTGATCTCTGCATGGATCCGAACAACCCGCGAATTCTGTACGCCAGTATGTGGGAAGCGCAGCGCACGCCGTACAGCCTGTCCAGCGGGGGAGCCGGCAGCGGTCTGTTTCGCTCCACGGATGGTGGCGATAGCTGGACCGAACTCACCGACCGACCGGGGCTGCCGGCCGGTATCAAAGGAAAGATCGGCGTGGCGATTTCGCCGGCCCGGGAGGGCCGTGTCTGGGCGCTGGTCGAGGCCGAAGATGGGGCGCTGTTCCGCTCGGACGATGGCGGCGAGACCTGGACTCGGCTCTGTGAAGAGCTGGATCTTCGCCGCCGCGCCTGGTATTACATGCACCTCTACGCGGATCCACAGGATCCGGAGACCTGTTGGGTGCTCAATCTACAGTGCTGGAAGTCGACCGACGGAGGCGCCAACTTCTCTGCGCTTCCGACTCCGCATGGGGATAACCACGACCTGTGGATCGATCCGCGGAATCCACAGCGCATGATCGAGGGCAACGATGGCGGCGCTTGCGTTAGCTTTAACGGCGGCGCGTCCTGGTCCACCATCTACAACCAGCCGACCGCGCAGTTTTATCACGTCACCGCCGATACGCAGATCCCTTACCGGGTGTATGGCTCCCAGCAGGACAACAGTGCGCTCAGTCTGCCGAGTCGCTCGATTGATGGCGCGATTACCGCCGCGGACTGGTATGTGCCGGGGGGAGGCGAGAGCGGCTACATCGCGGTCCGCCCCGATGACCCCAACATCGTCTTCGCAGGCGCTATCGGTAGCGGTTTCTGCAACGGATTGCTGACGCGCTACGACCACCGTACGCGCCAGGCACGCAATATTACCGTCTGGCCGGATGTGCTCGGGATGTCGGACGGCGCCAATCAGCTCAAATACCGCTTCCAATGGACGTTCCCGATTCTGCTCTCGCCGCACGACTCGAACGTGCTGTATGTGGCAGCCAACCAGCTGTTCCGCTCCACCGACGAGGGAGGGAGCTGGCAGGTTATTAGCCCGGATCTCTCTCGCAACGATCCTACCACCCTGGAACCGTCGGGCGGACCACTGACCAAGGACAACTCGGGCGCCGAAGTGTACGGCGCGATCTTCGCTCTGGTCGAATCGCCACATCAGCCGGGACTGTTCTGGGCCGGCACCGACGATGGGCTGGTCCACCTGTCGCGGGACGGCGGTGAGAACTGGGAGAATATTACCCCGCCAGACCTGCCGGAATGGTCGCTGATCAGTGTCATCGAACTTTCGCCACACGATGCGGCGAGCGCCTATCTCGCCGCGACGCGCTACAAACACGATGACCTGCGCCCGTTCCTCTACCAGACCAACGACTACGGCAAGACCTGGCGGCTGATCGTGGACGGTATTCCGCCACACGAGTTCACCCGAGTGATTCGCGCCGACCCCGCGCGTCGCGGCCTGCTCTACGCGGGTACGGAGACCGGCGTCTATGTCTCATTTGATGACGGCAGGCGCTGGGAGCGGATGCAGGGCAATCTGCCGATCGTACCGATCTATGACCTGATTATCAAAGACAACACTCTAGTGGTCGCTACCCATGGGCGGTCATTCTGGATTCTCGACGACCCGACACCGCTCCATCAACTGGCCGACCGGCGCGATCCGGCCGCAACCCGCCTATTCAAGCCCGCGCCCACCATGCGGTTCCTGACCTACCAGGGCTTCGGCGCGGGAGGCGGCCCCGATGTCTCCTACCGCCACGCCGGCGCGGTAGGGGTTTCGTATCGGCTGCAAACCGAGCCCGACGACACGAAGAAAGAGGTGTTCCTCGATGCCGGAGAGAACCCGCCATTTGGCGTGGCGGTGCATTACTACCTGCCGGAGAAACCGGCGGGCATCGTGATGCTCACCTTTCACGACGCCGAGGGCCAGGAGATTCGTCAGTTCTCGAGCAAGAACGAACCGAAGCAGCCGTCTGCTGACGAGCCTCCTGAGGCATTGCTGGAGGCGGCTGCCGAGGGCGAGGAAGCGCTTGAGACTGAACCGGCCGTTGCCGAGCAAGAGCCGCGTGTGGCCAAGGAGCCGGGCATCAATCGCTTCGTCTGGAACTTGCGCTGGCCCGACGCCCGCAAGATACCAGGGATAAAAGGTCTGGACGTGCTGGTCAGCGGCCCGGTGGCGCCACCCGGCAGTTATCAGGTTCGGTTGACGGTGGCTGATGAGAGCTACACAGAGACCTTTGAGCTGCTCAAGGACCCGCGCGTGACCGCCAGCGAGGATGACCTGCGCGCTCAGTTCGATTTCAATCTGCGGGTCCATACCAAGCTCACCGAATTGCATGACGCCATCATTCAGATCCGCGACTTGAAGCAGCAGCTAGACGGCTGGCAGGAGCGCCTGAAGCGCCGTGACAACGACGCGCTGCGGGATGCGGCAAAGCGGGCGGCAGCGCGTCTGTCGGCGATCGAGGAGCAACTGATGCAGGTGAAGGCGGAGGGACCGCGCGACGATTCGGCGAAGCTCAACTTCAAGCTAGCCGTCCTGCCTTACATCGCTGCTTCCGCCGATTCCCGACCCACGAAGCAGCTGTATGCCGTCTACGACGATCTGACCAACCGCGTCGACGCACAGCTTGCGGCGCTCCGCGAGGTGATTGACACGGAGATCGCGGGGTTCAACGTCGCGGCTCGCGAAGCAGAACTCCCGGCGGTAATTCTCGTGGCGCCCGCCGATGCTGCCAGCGGATAACGCAGCGACGCCATCCCCACGGGTCAGCGTCGTGGTTCCCACCCGGAATCGGGCATCCTCGCTGCGCGCTCTATTGACGGCACTCGACGCCCAGACGCTCCGCCCACTCGAAGTGATCGTGGTGGATGATACTTCCTCGGACGGCACCGCCGAGTTGCTGGCCGGCTGGGAGGGCGAAGGACGGCGAGTGGAGCGGTTAGAGCAGCCGGCGGGCAGCTATGCGGCACGGAACCGCGGCTGGCGCGCGGCGCGCGGTGAGTTCATTGCCTTCACCGATGACGACTGTTTGCCGCAGCCCGGCTGGCTGGCGGCGCTGATCGACGCTGTGAGCCCGCCCGAGTTCGTGGCGGCTCAGGGTGTAACGCTGGCACGACCGGGACGAAGCACGCCGTTCACCCACCAGATCGCGCAGCGCCGCCCAGGTCCACCGTACCGTACCTGCAACATGGTGTACCGCCGTTCGGTGCTGGAGCGCCTGAATGGCTTCGAGCCCATGCGCTGGTATGCCGACAACATTTTTGGGTTGCGGGCCGCCGCGCTGGGGCCAATCGCTTTCGCCCCCGACGCCGTCGTGAATCATCCTCCCCGCCCACGCGAGTGGCGTACCCGAGCGGATTGGCGGGCGCGCTTCCAGGCGGACGCATTGCACCGGCGCGAACTGCGCCGGCTCGGTGCGGAATCGGTGGGGGTACCGGGACGAGCGCTGCCGATCGTCCTCTGGATTCTTCGTCCCCTGGTCAAGCAGTCGTGGGCTCATGCGCGATTCGCCGGGCGCCATCCACTGCAATACCTCCGCCAGGTGCGGCCGATGATCCGCGAGAAGCATGAGATGCTGGGGGCGCTGCGCGAGTTCTGGTCGGAGACGCGCCGTGGCGCATCCAGAGGCAGCGAGACCTTTCCCACTCTTCCCGCGTGTCCGTTGGTCTCGGTGATCATCGTGACGAGAGATCGCAATACCCTCCTGCATCAGGCACTGGAGAGCATCGAGCGCCAAACCTGGGCTAATCGTGAAGTGGTAGTGGTCGACCACGCCGGCCAGGATTCGACCCAAGCATTGGCCGCGCGGCACGGCGCCCGGTACCAGGCGGCCGCGGATGGTACGCTGGCCGCGGCGCGCCAGGTAGGCGTTAATGCGACCCACGGCGACCTTGTCGCCTTTCTAGACGATGATTGCATTGCAGAATCGGGCTGGCTGCGGGCACTGGTGGTGGCCTTGACTTCGGAGTCGCGCTTCGCCGGCATGCAGGGCCGAACTCGAGCAGGGCCGGGACCGATTGGGTCTCACGCGGTGCGGATCGGCCGGCCCGACCCGCTCTACCAGACCTGCAACATTGCGTACCGGCAGTCTGCCCTTCGCCGCGCCGGCGGATTCGATCTCCGCTTCACGGGCTGGTTCGAGGACACGGCGCTGGCTGCTCGGGTGTTGGCACATGGTCCTATCGGCTTCCAGCCAGACGCGGTGGTGCTCCACCAGGCTGTGCCACGGGTGCGCCGGACCCGTGCGGTATGGCGAGCTATCCTGCGAGACGAGCGGCGGCTTGCGCGTGAGTATCGGGCGTTTTACCGGAAGACGCGCGGTCCCGGCTTCTTGCCGACCGTGGTTGCCCGTTGGCTGTTCGGCTCAGCGATGAAGATGCTGGTGCGGGAGTTGCAGGCCGCGCCGGCCGATCTGCCGGGGTACGCTCGCCTGACCTGGCTGCTGGCACGGGAGCGAGTGTCGTTGATCGCGGCACTCTTTGACGTGCTCCTTCGGCCACGTGACCCGCGGCGGTAAATCGGCAACCCCTTGTACAGCCTGCACGCGTTCGCGGTGCGTACCTCGGTAATTGTCAGTCAGGACGGAAGGTGTAGATCGTCCGGCGAGAGCGGCCCGACGCAGGTAATAACGCGACGAGGCGAAACCGGGAACTCGGCCATCATGTCACGTAGATCCTGCATCGTCACGGACTCGATCTTCCTCCTGATCTCGTCCAGGGACTCCAGTTCACCTCTGGTCAGCCAGGACGAGATCAAGCCCATCACGCGCTCGTTGGTGCTTTCGCCGCCGATAATCACCGAACTATTCAGCTTCGCCTTGGCCCGTTCCAGCTCGCTTTCCTCGATATCGAATCGCTGCAACCGCTCCAGTTCGTGCAGCGCCACCTCCAGGGCACGTTGCGCCATGCTCGGTTCGGTGGCGATATGTAGCAGCATACTCCCGGTCTCTTCAAATTCCATCAGTTGCGCCGACGCCGTCTCGGCCAGGCCAGGGTGATAGAGCGCCCAGAACAATCGAGATCCGGTGTCGTCACCCAGGATGGTCGCGAGCACCGCCGACACGTAATATCGAGGATCCTTCCGGCCGATGCTGGGTACGCCGATCGCGATCTGCTCTTGCGCGAACTGCTCTCGCTGCTGTACCGTGAAGCCCGGCTGAAACTGCGGAGCGCGAAGCTCCCGTCCGGTCTCGCCTGGCTTCCACTCTGTCGATAGGTTCTCCACCTGCCGCCGTACCGCGTCCCAGTCGAAGTTACCGGCAATCGCAAACAGCATGTTGTGGGTGCCGTACCGTTCGCTCCAGTATTCGCGCATCTGCTCCGGGGTGAGGGCCATCAGGGTATCCGGGGTTCCCAATGTCTCGCGCGCCAGCGGGTGGTCGCCAAAAAAGTCGGCGACAAACCGGTTGTACAGGATGTGCGTCGGCTGATCCTCGTAGCGAGCGATTTCCTCCAGGATCACCTGTCGCTCCTGGTTGAAATCCTCTTCCCGCAGCTCAGGATGAATGAGCTCTGCCAGAACATCGATGGCAGGACCTACATTTTCGGAGAGCACTCGTGCCCAATAGAACGTCATCTCCCACGAGGTTGCGGCGTTGTGGTCCGCTCCCATCTCCTCGAAGGCACGATCGATCTGGTCGCCGGGTAACCGCGGGTTGCCCTTGAAGGCCATGTGCTCCAGAAAATGCGACACCCCCATCTGCGCCACCGGCTCATCGCGGGTGCCGGTGCAGACCCAGAACACGGCCGCTGCCGATTGCACGCCCGGCACTTGCTGTCCCAGCAGCTGCAGTCCATTGGGCAGGGTTTCAGTAAAAAAGCGGCTGCTATGCCGCGTTGTCGTGCTCACCATCATTACCTCCTTTACGACCTGGCCTCTACGCCGCGGAAGAGTTGCTCTTCACTACGCGGTCCAAGCGCCACTGCAGCTAGGTTCTCGGCAATGCCAAGATTGCCCACCAACGACTGAATCTGTTCCACCGTCACCCGGTCGATCTCCTCTTTGAGCGCCTCCAGGCTGTACAGCTGGTGCTCGAACCACCAGGAGCGCAGGTTCGCCGCCATACGAGAGAGCGTGCTCTCGCTGCGCATCAAGACCTGGCTCTTCAGCCGCGTCTTGGCAAGCTTCAGCTCATCGTCCGTGATGCCCGATCGCTCGAAGCTGCGCAACTCGTCCATCACCACCTCCACGCTCTCATGGGCGCGGTCGGCGCTGGTCCCCACATAGATTCGAAACAGCCCCGTTTTTTCCAGGCCATCGAAGCGTGCCTGCACCGCATAGGCCAACCCGCGCTTCTCTCGCACTTCACGGAATAACCTGGAGTTCGTCCCGCCCCCCAGCACTTGCGCGGCCAAACCGGCCGCGTAGTAATCCGGGTCTCCCACCGGCACTCCGGGGAACGCAAAGCCAATGTTCTCCTGGGCCGCATCTTTGTGCATCACCGTCACGCCAGGATTGGTCCCCGGCGGCTCCATGCTCATGCGGCCCCTTCCGGTTGGCCAGGAGGCGGTCAGCACCTCGAGCTGTTCAAGCGTTCGCTCCCAATCAACGTTGCCGGCAACCGACAGGGTCATGTTGTTCGCCGTGTACCGATCTTCCCAGTAGCGCCGCAAGTCGGCGGCTGTCAGCGTGTTTATAGACTCTTCGGAGCCCAGGACGTCGTGGCCGCATGGGCTGTTGCGAAAGAACCGCTGCCGTAACGTATCCATCACCCGTTGCGCCGGGCGGTCGTCCCGCTGCCGCAACTCCTGCATCATCAATGTTCGGACGCTCTCCACTTCATCTTCCGGAAAGGCTGGGAACCGCAGGCAGTCGGCAAGCAGGTCAAGGGCGGCCGGCAAGGTGTCTCCCAGCAGAACGCCGTTGACTAGGGTCATTTCTAGCCCCGTCGACGAGTCATAGCTGATGCCAAGGCTATCAAACCGTTCGGAGAGTTGCCGAGCATCCATGTGCTCGGTGCCGCGGAACAGCAGTTGCTCGGTAAAGTGCGATATCCCGGAGCTATCCGGCGTCTCATCGCGCGCTCCGGTGCCGATCAAAAAACCCACGGCAACGGATTCCACCCCGTCCATGGGCTGACCAACGACATGCACGCCAGTACCTAAAGCTTGTTCTCGGAAAACTGTCGTCGGTTCCATCTGTGCTCTCTTCCCTCAGTATCCCTGATCTCGGTGTACCTGGTTAATCAATTCCTGACCTTCCAGGTATCGCGTCAAGTTTACCGCGAACAGCCATGCTCCCCGGTCGCGGGTCCGATCGCTCATGCCACCCACATGTGGGCTGACAATGACATTGGGCATGGTCCAGAGCGGACTGGGACGCGGCAGCGGCTCTTGCACGAACACGTCCAGGCCGGCGCCGGCCAGATGGCCCGACTGCAGCGCGCGGACCAGAGCATCCTCGTCAACCACCGCGCCCCGGCCCACATTAAAGAACAGCGCGCCGCGCTTCATGGCACGGAACTCCGCTTCACCGATCGAGTGGCGCGTTTCCGCGGTTAAGGGCAGCAGCACCACCACGACGTCGCTCTGGGTCAAAACCTCATGTAACTGCGCGGACGGATACAGAATGTCGGGGGGAGCATCTTCCGCTTCCAACCAGGGTGGATCGGTATGGGCCGCACCGTCTGCACGCGGCGCCTGGCGCGGCACGATGACGGACCATCGCGTGCCCACCACTCGCATGCCAAAGGCCCGCGCCAGGTGTGCAACTCCGTTCCCGATTTTCCCCCAGCCGACGATACCCATGGTCTTGCCTCGGAGTTCACTCATGCGCAGCGGCGCTCCGCGCCGGTTATGGATCCACTCATGCTGTTCCTGGGCTCGCAGGATAGCCGGAAGCTGCCGATTGAGAGCCAGCAGCATAGCAAAGACGTGCTCGGACATGGGCACCGTGTGGATGCCCTGCGACGCGGTGATGATGATATCGCTGGTCCACACCGGGAGTTCTCGGATGTGATCGGCTCCGGCGCTGGGAAGCTGGATCCATCGAAGCCGCGGAGTTTCCGCGGGCACGATGTCCGGAATCTGCCAGCTATAAAGGACCACCGCGTCGCGCACGGCGCTCCGCAGGTCTTCGTCCGTGTGGGCAATAACCAGGTCGATCTGCCCCTCAAAGGCCTTGCGTGGGAAGCTAGCCGCGAGGGCGCCTGCCAGCACGACTCGCACTGCTGGATCGGTCATGAGACGGGCTGCAGTCCCAGGCCGGGCGCTGAGGGCAACACGAGCTTGCCGTCCTCCACGGTCACTCCAACATACGGGTCGTCGTCTATCAGCAAGTTGCCGTCCAGGTCGGCATAGTCGATCAGCGGCGATAGGTGTGCCGCGGCGGTGATCGCCACGGAGCTTTCAATCATGCAGCCCATCATGACCTTCAAATGGTGGGCACGCGCGAGATGAATCATGTGCAGCGCCGGATACAAGCCGCCGCACTTCATGAGCTTGATGTTGATACCGTCCACGTAGGGCGCGACTCGTGGCACGTCCGCCGGGACCACACAACTCTCGTCGGCAAAAACTGGCAGCGCCGAGGCGCTCTGCACGTACCCCAGCCCCTCCAGATCGCCTCCATCCACTGGCTGCTCCACAAATTCCAGGTCAAACTCCGCCAGTTCCTCTATGCGTGCCACCGCTTCCTTCGGCGACCAGGCCTCATTGGCGTCCACCCGAATGATGGCGTCCGGCCGTTCGGCGCGTATCGCTGCCAGGTTTTCCACATCACGGGACGTACCGACCTTGACCTTCAAGATCGGATACTGACCGGCTGCGGCTGCCTTTCGACCCATGCTCCGCGGAGTGTCGATGCCGATGGTAAACGACGTCAAGGGCGTCCGCGCGGGGCTCAGGCCGAGCAGCGTGTACACCGGCGTCCCCAGTCGCTTGCCCAAGAGGTCGTATGCCGCCATATCGATCGCGGCCTTGGCAGCCGGGTTCAAGCGGATCGTCTCATGCATTCGCTCGTGTAGCATCTGCAGAGAAGCCTCGTGCTCGTCTTCCACCAATGGACGCAGCAGTTCCAGAACTTTCAGCACACTGGCTTGAAAATCGCCGTAGTGCTCACTCGGCGCGGCCTCTCCAATCCCGCTCAGCCCATCCTGTTCCAGGCGAACGCGCACCGTACCGGCTACCCGTTGGGTACCGCGCGCGATAGTGAACGGCTCGTGCAGCGTCAGCTCGACGGGCTCAAAGAATAGATCCATGCACGCTCCTGATTGGTAGCCAATTGTAGCAACGGTGCGCCCGCACCCCCTGGCATGCGCCATCTGTCCAGTGCAAAAGGGGGGGCTCGGCGTGTGCCACACGCCGAGCCCCGTCCAGAAACAGACCGAATGCCTTATCCGAGCGGAATAGACATTTGCCGCCCGCCGGATAGCAGCACGCGCAGCGAGTACGGACCTTTCCCGGTCCAGTGGACGGAGTAGCGGTAGGTCCGACTCCGATGGACCGGAATGAGGGAGTGGTTCAAACGATGCGACCCGGCATACACCGAGAAGCCAAGAGTCGCGCCAGACGCTTTCATGGTCCAGCTGAAATGGAGGCGTGCGCCGGAACGGCGGGCCGAGAAGCGTTCCACCTGAGCCGCTGTCGGGCTGAAACTCGGATTGAAGTCGTAGGTCGGCGCCACATCAACCAGGTTCGGCGGGACGCCGCCGATGCCGTTGAGGTTCGGCGAGGAATTTGCCGGAGCCGAAAGCGTCTGTGTTGAAGCGTTCACGCTGTACAGCATGTTGCTGATGGGATCGACTTCGGCCACATCCGATAACGGGACGGTGATGGTGATGGTGCCGGGGGCAGTAGCGGTGTACTGGCAGGCGCTGGCCGGGAGGGCGGCGGCATTGCCGGGATAGGTTATACCGGCTCCGCCCCCGTTGACGTACAACCCGTTCTGGCCGTCGAAACACTGCGGCGCCTGGCCGCCAGTCGATTCCATGTAGGCGAAGAATATCTTGCCCCCGTGTGGATCGGTGCTGGAGGGTACATGCCACTGCGTCAGCCAGACGAGATCGGTACCACCCGCCTGGGGCGACGGGGTCAGGCTGGTCAAATCCGCCACCTTCATGGTGATCTTGTAATGCGTGGCATCGGGCATGGAGATCGACGAGCCCAGAATATCGAGATTGGGCAGATTCGAACTGCTTACTCCCGCACTATCGAATGTGGCATCGCCCGCCGGATCCGTCACGGAGTTGACCAGGGCCGGCGTGCCATTCACTAGGGGGGCAGCATCGAAGACGCTGGAGCCACCATTCTGGCGGACGAACATGGCCTGAGGAATAATCGCTTCGTCAATGTTGTTGGAGTCGCCATAGGAAATGTTGGCTTCGCCGTCCAGGCCGACGCGAAGCTGAATGAAGTCGCCCAGCGTGCGATCGCCCTCCTGGCCGCCCAGCACCGTCTGGATGTTGCCCCGGTGCATGAAGTGCTCGCTAGCTTGAATTGGCTGGGTCCAGGTCTGCCCCCCATCCAGTGACTGCTCGAACCAGACACTCCAGTCACCTTTGACCTGGTCAGGACCACCGTAGATGCAGGTATTCCCGGTGCCGCACCCAGCGTCGGACGCCTGACAGGCGGCATCGCAGGGAGCCGGGGTGCCGTACCAGGCCACGTCCAACTTGCCGTTGTCGCCTGCTCCTGGCCAGGCAAAGACGTTATTCAGGAGTCCCGGTGTGGGCAGCACAGCGGCTTGGGATCAGGTGGTTCCTTCATCGGTCGATTTGGAAAACATGAGGGCCGTGTTGCCGGTGACGGTCGACGTAGTGGGATTGAATGGAGCCTGTTCCCAGATGGCGTAGAGGTTTCCAGTGTGGTCGATGGTCATGGTGGCGAAGCTGGCGCCGGTACGGCCGTTGGGGAAGCTGGAGACCAGGACATCGACGCAGTTGCTGAGACCCGTGGCGGAAACAGTAACATCGACCACGTCGCAGCGGCCCATCGAGATCGAGTTAAAGGCGTTATTGTCGTGAATCACGAAGATCCGTTTGCCGTGATCTGGGTAGTTGTAGAACTCGTCGTTGCCCATGATGCCCTCGTCGCAGCTCACGATCTGGGAGGGCCCATACTGTGTCCCAGCCGTCGCGCCCGCGGCCGAGGTGAGGGGTGATCGGTCGATTACCAGTTCGTTATTGCCCGCGGGCGTACCGCTAGGACACTGTGCGGGATTGGTCTGAGCAACGCGGTCGTAGGCCAGGAAAATCGACCCGCCGCTGGTCGGATCACCATCCACCGCATACCACTGACGATCAACGGCTCCGTTAGCCACCGAGGTGCAACTCTGCGGCGCCAGCGTGCGCCCCCGGTCGCTCGATCTGAAGGTGCTGAAGTTGGCGAGGGTGAGGTCATTGAAGTAGAGATTATTCGCGCTGTCGGTCGCCAGCTCGGTATCACCGCCACCAGGGCAGCTCAAAAGTTTGCCGTTTGGCTGAGTTGCCGCCGGCACCAGCTTGAAGGTCTGGCCACGGTCGAGCGAGCGCCAGAGAAAGCTGGTCGTCGATGACAACGAGTCGGGCGCGCTGGTGTACACGGTCCCCTTGCTATCCAGTCGCGCATCCTGTTCAAAGCCGTATCCCTGCACACCACTTACCACAGGCACGCCAAACGTAGGTGGCGGCGCGGACGCCGCGAGGCCCATCTGGGTTGAGGCGCTTGGCGCCAGTCCGAGGAACGCGATCGCCACAAGAACGCCAAGTCGACGCATAAGTCTGGTCATTATCTCCCCCTTCTCGAAACCATTGGTGGTTAACACTGGCCCTATTATGTCCTTCTCCTCCAGCTTCGTCGGAACGCTTCTATGCCTCGACGCGCGGTCCGAGACGGAATCGTTCCGTTAAGCGGTCTCGGCCTCAACTACTATTAGAAACATGACCATCGTCTCCAATCGAAAATGGCAAGAGCGCGTGCCTTGGCGCATCGAGTGGACGCCTGAGGTAGCCGGCCTCGAGGAGCGCAACCGATGACCTGGAAACTGTATGTGCACCAGGCGCGGCGCTGGGTGCTTCTGACTATTCTGCCCGGACTTGTCCTGGGCGCACTGTTCTATTGGAATACGAACCGGCAGCCGCGCACCTACGCGGCTACGGCCACACTGGTTGTCCAACAAGCGGCTCCAGGTACCGGGGGTCCTTCCGCCGCCATCGATGTGGGCGGAAGCACCATGCTTGCCCCGACCTACGCGTCGTTGATTAATCAACCCGAGGTGTACAACCGTGCGAATCGGCGGTTGGCCCGGAAGTGGCCCGGCTACAAAATCAGTCCCGAGGGCATCACCACCAACCAGCCGGCCCAAACCCAGTTGATTAAACTGACAGCTGCCGATACCAATCCGCAGCGCGCTGCCGACACCGCGAACATACTGGCGCGGGCGTTCGTGCATCGCATTGCTCAATTGGAGAAAAGGCGATTCGCGCCGGACGAGAAGAGTATGGTAGCGCAGCTCACTCAGGCGCAGGCAAACGTTCAGCAGCAGGCAAACGTTATCAAGAACTATCAAGGTGACCCCGGCGGACTGGTCACGCTGAGGGCCACGCTGGTGACCTATCAGAACGCCGAGAACCAGGCGTTTATTGGCCTGCAACAGTTTCGCGTGCAGCGTGACGCCGCACTGAATGGCGTGAGCATTGCAGCACGGGCGCAGCTGCCGGTGGCCTCCACCGGGCCCCATCCTTCCCGCACGGGCCTGTTGGCGGCGTTCGTCTTTACTCTGATCTTTGCCGGCGGTATTTTTCTGTACGACTATTTTGACGACACGATGCGTCACCCGGACGAGGTCGAGGAGTTGGTCGGTGCGCCGATTCTCGGCACGGTCGAGTTATTCGATACCAGGGGGCAGGGCAAACAGTTGATCACCGCCAACGACCCGCGCTCGCACCTGTCGGAAGCGTACCGTCTGATCCGCACAAATATCCTCTTTACCAATGTCGACCATCCGCCGCGCACGTTGGTGATCACCAGCGCCTCCCCGAAAGAGGGAAAGAGCACCACCTCGAGCAACCTGGCTCGGGTCTTCGCCGACGGTGGGTATGAAGTTTCGCTGATCGACGCCGACTTGCGGCGTCCCAGCCTGCACCGGATCTTTCAGGTGGAGTCGCATGAAGGACTTACCACGATGCTGCTCATGGGCGGCAACTTGAACGGACACGGGGTGCAGCAGACGGCCCATCCGAATCTCGATCTGATCGTTGCTGGGCCTATTCCGCCAAATCCAGCCGATCTCCTGTCCTCGCAGCGCATGCATCAGGTGGTGGCACACGCCAGCAGTCGCTCACGCATGACGCTCATCGACGCTCCGCCGATTCTCCCGGTGACCGATGCCGCTATTCTCTCCACCATGGCGGACGGCGTGGTTCTCGTCGTCGATCCTGGCCATGCCAAGCGGCGCGATTTGCGGCGGGCACGCGAATCTATTGAGGGTGTAGGCGGCAAAATCATTGGTGTGGTGATCAACAAGGTCAGCCCCAAGGGCGCGGGGTATCAGTATTACTACTACTATCACCAGTACGGGTACAAGGACACCTATGGACACGGTCCACAGAACGATGGGCGTGGCGGCAAGGGCGAGGCGGCGGCCACGGCGGAGTATCTGAAAGTTTTGAGTCGGAAGGGCTAGCCCCTGGTCGCAGGTATGGGGCCCCATGCTGCTTAATCACTGGCTCGACGCACACCGCGTCACCGCTGCGGGATAGCCTGGATGCGCACCTATCTGCTGTTCACCGCGCTGCGCTCTCACGGCGGCATTCAACGCTATAACCGGCAACTGCTGGTATGCCTTCGGCGCATACTGCCCGGCAATCCACCGACAGTGTTGAGCTTGAATGACTCGACTGTACATGACGGAGTACTCGGCTTTGGCGGTAATCGACCACGCTTTGTAGCTGCTTCGCTGCTCCTGCCGCTGTTCCGTGGCGCCGATCTGATGCTGGTGGGCCACGTGAATTTTGCGCCCCTGATTCCCCTTTTGCGGCTCCTCCGCCCCAGCTCACGGGTGGCCGCGCTGGCGTACGGAGTGGAAGTCGAGCAGCCACTCCGTCTACCGGCTCGCCTCGGTTTACGGTGCGCTCATACCGTCCTGTGCATCAGCGAGTCGACCCGGCGCTATGTGGTTGAGCAGCAGGGGGTCGAACCGGAGCGGACCGCGATGCTGACCTATGGGTTCGATCCTCCCGCGGCCTGTGTGCCGCAATCCAATCGAGTGCCAGGTCGGCTGACGCTCTTGAGCGTTTCTCGGCTCTCGTTTGGCGATCGGTACAAAGGGATTGATATCACGATTGAGGCGTTGCCGCGCCTGATCGAACGCTACCCTGGGCTCTGCTATGTTGTGGTAGGCGATGGAGACGATCGGCCACGGCTGACACACCTGGCACGGGATCGCGGCGTGGAACGCCATGTGTGCTTCACCGGTGAGGTCTCGGATGCAGAGCTGGCTAAGTACTACGAGCAGTGCGACATCTATGTGTTGCCGAGCAGCCACGAGGGGCTGGGGATCGTGTATCTGGAGGCAATGGCTCACGGCAAACCGGTGGTCGGCGTGCATGTTGGCGGCGCGCCCGATGTCATTATTCACGAGGTAAACGGTTTGCTCGTTCCGCGTGGGGAGAGCGCGCTCGTCGAGCAGGCCCTGGATCGCCTGGCCGGCAACGAGGAGTTGCGAGCCCGTCTCGGAGACTGGGGACGCAGTCGCACTGTACCGTCGTTCTCCACCGAGCGTATGGAACGCGCCGCACGTGAGGTTCTGCTACGACAGCCGCGGTGATGCGAACGCTCGACGGATAACGCACGCCGGTGGTTCTCGTCGAGGTTGAGTTCGGCGCAGCCTTGGCCCCACGCAACCCACTGCCGAAGGTGCTGGCCTGCGGGCGAGTCCGGCCAGGATACCCCGCCATGGGGGGCACAGGCAGGCCGGGCTACCGGACGTAGACGGCATGAGGGCTGAGAGCCGCTTACGTCAGCCGTCTCGCTCTGGAGCCACGAACTGCATTATCGCCCGGTGAGTGTTCGCAGTCGTCCGATGTCTGCATCGACCATCATGGTTATCAGTTTCTTGAACGATACGTGTGGACGCCATCCCAATTCGCGTTCTGCCTTCGTCGCGTCGCCCACCAGGAGGTCGATTTCGGCTGGACGGAGCAGGGAGGAGTCCAGGCGAACGTATTTCCAGGGATCCAGACCGACGTGGCCAAACGCTACCTCAACCAGTTCCCGGCAGGTATGACTCTCCCCGGTCGCAATCACGTAGTCTTGCGCCTCTGGTTGTTGCAGCATCATCCACATGGCCCGGACATAATCGCCGGCATAGCCCCAATCGCGGTGCGCCTCAAGGTTGCCGAGGGTCAAGGACTGGGATAGACCCAGGCAGATACGGGCGACGCCATCCGATACCTTGCGTGGAAAAAACTCCAATCCTCGGCGTGGAGACTCGTGGTTGAAGAGAATTCCGCTCACCGCAAACAGGCCGTAGCTTTCTCGATAGTTGACGGTCATGTAGTGGCCGTACGCTTTCGCTACGCCATAGGGCGAGCGCGGATAGAACGGGGTTGTCTCGTTTTGGGGTGTCTCCCGTACTTTGCCAAACATCTCCGAACTGGACGCCTGATAAAAGCGAATTGGGTGATTGACCAGGCGCAGAGCTTCCAGCATACGGGTGACGCCCAGCGCTGTGAATTCTCCGGTAAGCACCGGCTGGTTCCAGGAGGTTGGAACGAAGCTCATGGCCGCCAGGTTGTAGACTTCGTCCGGTTCGTATTGGCGAAGGATGGTGCCCAGAGACGCTTGATCGAGCAGGTCGCCCTGGGCCAGCTCAATACGATCCCCCAGATGCTCGATGCGGCCGTAGTTCTCCAGCGAGAGACGCCGGAGCATGCCGACCACACGATACCCCTTCTCCAGCAATAGCTCTGCCAGATACGAGCCGTCCTGGCCCGTTATACCGGTAATGACGGCGGTCTTCATACAGGTTCTCCAGGTGTCATTCGGACGCTCTCAGATGGTCCAACCAGAAAGCGAGCGTATCGGTCACAGATTGTCGAAAGGTGATTGATGGCGTCCAACCAGTAGCGGCGTGGAGCTTGGCTGGGTCTCCCACCAAGAGTGGTGCTTCCCCCGGCCGGCACCGGCTGGCATCGGTGCGGATCTCGGCCTGCACGCCCGCCACCTCAAGCATAGCCGTCAGCATCTCGCGGAGTGGGCGAGCGGTTCCCGAGGCGATATTGTACACGTCACCAGCCTTTCCCTGATCCGCCAGCAGGGCGTAGGCCTTCGCCACATCGCGCACGTCTGTGAAGTCTCGCTGTAAATCGATATTCCCGACCCGTATCACTGCGTCGCGGCGCCCCAGCGCAATCTCCGCGACCTGACGTGCGAAGGCGCCGGCCACGAAGCGATCGCTCCGGCGTGGACCCAGCTGGAGGAACGGACGCGTGCGTACAATCTGCAGGTGATGGCCCGCGAAGTATTGATATGCCATCAAGTCCTGAATGACCTTACTCACCGCGTAGGGAGTCGCGGGCAACAGGGGAGCGTGCTCGTCAATCGGATTGCGCTCGGGAGGCGTCTGTCCGTACTCGTCGCTGCTTCCGGCCACGACGACCCGCGTATCCATCGCGACGGCCAGAATTGCTTCCAGGGTGTTGTACTGCGTCCTCGCATTCGTCTCCAACGTCCGCCATGAATCGTGAGAAGCGAGAACATTCGAACTCTGGGCCGCGAGGTGATGGATGACATTCGGCCGGACTCGTATCATAAGTTCCGTAATCGCTGCGAGATCCAGCAGATCAACCCGATGCAGAACAGCGTGAGTTGGAATCCAGGAGTGGTCGACGCTCGGGCTGCGATGTGTGCCATGCACCTCCCAGCCTCGCGCGGCATAGTAGGCAAGGAGATGGACACCGGTAAACCCAGTTGCTCCCGTTATAAGGACACGTGACACAAGCCATTCTCCGTGTTGTTGCTGCCAAAGAGAGGGGCGGCCTTGGGGAACTCGACGGTTCTAGCGGCATCTCACTTCTCGAAATGGTACACCGCGCTCCGCGATCCGGTGGTATCAACTATCGACTACCCGCGCCGCTGGAGCGGCTTAAGGTTCCTGGCCATCGTACCGAGTACGCTATGAGTGTTGTTCCAACCGGATCAACTCCTAACCAAACACCCCACGTGTGAGAGAGCCAATGCCGAGCGCAACGCAGAAGACGGCACCTGACATCTTCGAACCCATGGTTGAGGAGGGCGGAGTCGAGCTGGAGCGCTCGATCGGCGACCTGATCCTTTCAGGGTTGATAGCCGGTCTCGATATCGGCTTCGGGCCGTTGGCCATGGCGGTGGTCGCCGGCCGGCTCCACACCCTCCTTCACCTCACTGTCATGCAAGCCCTGTTCTTTGGCGGATTCCTCTACCCTCTCGGCTTTGTTTTCGTCATCGCGGGGCGCTCCGAGCTGTATACCGAGAACACGCTCGTACCGCTGATCGGCGTTCTGTCGGGAGACGGCTCCATCCGCAAAGTAGCGAGACGCTGGAGCATTGTTCTGGCATGTAATATTGCCGGCACCATAATCTTCAGCGTGCTGGTCTCACACACCGCGGTGGTCTTCGATCCGTATAAGTCCGTCTACCAGACGATGGGGATCGAGTTAACCAACCAGCCCTTTCTACAAGCGGCGCTGGCCGCTGTCTTTGGTGGCTGGCTGGTAGCACTTTTGAGCTGGCTGCTGAGCGCTTCGGAGGGAAGCGCGTCCCACTTTCTCTTGACCTATGTGACCACGTATCTGTTGGTGGCGCTGGCGCTGTATCACTGCGTGATCGGATCCACCGAGGTGCTGCTGGGCATGTTTGCCGGCGCCCCGATTACCTGGGCGGACTGGCTCACCAGGTTCCTGGCCCCGGCGGTGCTGGGGAACACCGTAGGCGCCGTGGTGTTCGTGACCGGACTCAAGGCGTTCCAGGCTCGGAGCGCAAACTGACCGGTGAGGTGGACAGGTCGGGCGTAGTCACGAAGGTAGGCCGACTTCATCTCGTCCGACGTCGTACTCGACCATGCCCTCCTCGTGGAGCGCCAGGACCAGCCCTCGCACCCGTTCCTCATCCCGGTTGGGATAGGGCAGCGCTTCCAGGAGTTCTGGTAGCGGGAGGGAATGATTCTTGACCAGCACCTCAACGATGCGTCCGCGCCAAAAGCGGTTGGTGGAGGCGAACGGCTCCGCTGGCCTGGCGGAGCGACGGGGCGTGGCTCGCTTCACCAGCGCGCCGTAGTCCATCAGCGCCTGGTTCCAGTCGGCAGCTCGACCCTCCGGCAGGACGCGCTCGGCCAGTCGCCAGGTCTCCCGGTCGGTCAGGTCCCGTCCCACAAAGTCGCTCAGCACCCGTTGCACATTGGTGTCTACCACCGGCACCTGCAGGCCGAAGGCGAAGGAAGCCACGGCACGGGCGGTGTACCTGCCAATACCCGGCAGTGCTTCCAGTTGGTCAACCGTGCCTGGCAGCTGTCCGCCGTGCTCCCGCATTGCGGCTTCAGCGGCGCGCTTCAGATTGAGCGCCCGTCGGTTATAGCCCAGTCCCTGCCACTGGCGCAGCACATCGGCGGTTGATGCCTCGGCCAGGTCCTTTAAGGTAGGGAATCGCTCCAGAAAGGCCAGGTATTTGGGGATGACCCGATCCACCTGGGTCTGCTGCAGCATGACCTCGCTGACCAGGATGTGATACGGATCGGGATCACCGCGCCATGGCAGGTCGCGTTTGAAGGTGTCGTACCAGGAGAGGATGTGGTTCTGGAAGTCATGAACCGCCTCGGCATCGAGGTAAGTCGCCGCGTCGCCTGCCATGTCTTATCGTAGACACAGTTCCACCCTCCCTGTCTCCCCCATGGCATCGCGTGTGCTCGCATTGAGCACACGCATTAACACCCTCGCCGAGAAGGCGAGGCCGCGCGGACCGTAGAAGACGGCCAGGAGGACGGGAAATGCTATTCTCGGTCTTACTCCGAAGTGTCGACGCGCTGCTTGAATACGAGCATTGTTTGGAACTCGCGGCGGGTCGGCCCTCCCTGGACGATGAAGTCTGGACCCCGCTTCTCTCCTCCAGATTCCATGGACTTGAGCGGAAACACGCTGACCAGTTCCAATCCTTCATCGCCCGGTTTTGTCGCGGCTTCCATTCCACGCTGGGGGGGGTAAAACCCTCAACCGGCATGAACCTGTAAGCCCACCTCGGCATAACGGCACCTCCGTTTTCTCCCATAGCGTCAATCTCCCGCATGACCTGCAGGCCCCCATGTCAGCGCGCTAGTAGTTTGAGTTCAAATTCGCGGCGGTAAGCTTCGCGGATGCTGAGGCCTCTGCCGGCGAACGCTGAGTCGCCTTCCCCGCAAGGGAGAGGAGCAGGTCGACCATAACAACGAATTGGAGAGCGTTTCGCTGCGTCACCTCGGTGGATAGTCGGTGACCTCCCTGGTTGCGGAAGAGGCCCATGACGCCGGTGTAAAGGTTCATGGCACCGGTTTGCTCTTGCATGTCGTCGCTAATGCGAAGTACCGGGCGGTTGGCGCTGAAAACGGACTGCATAAGGGGAACCGCACTCCGGGCATCAGACCCAGTGAGCCGACGGATACGATCCTCCAGCACGACGGACGCCTCACGGATGACGCGGTCGAAGTCGAGATCAGCGTTCAAGAGATCGGCACAGCGCCTGAGCAGTTCTGGGTCGGCAATTAGGTCGGCTGGCGACTGCTTGATCATCTCCAGCTCCTTGCGGAGCCGCGCCACTTCGTTCCATGCTCGCTCTGTGTCGGCGGCCGGCCGCGCCGGACCTACCAGACCATCAAGAACAACCGCGCCCCTCTCCGTGATGTAGGCGTGTCCGTCTTCGAGCGATGCCCCTTCTCGCCCGCTGATACCAATGTGCCCACGGGCGAGTAGCTGCTCGGCGTTATCAACATACGCGGCCCGGTCGATGCGAAGTTCCTTCGCCAAGCGCTCTACGTCCACGCCGTCGTCCGTCTCATGGGTATCCGGGCACGCACGTCGGTGGGTATCAAGCGCCAACAGAATGGCGTGCTGCACCATGGCGTCACGATTTCGTCGCCAGCTCTTCTGCCACTCGATGACCCGATCGCGGCCACGCCGGGTCGGCCTCACTCCCCAGGGCCCCATCACCTTCATCAAATTGGCGAGTCCGGCGACGTCAAGAGTCCGAAACGCTTCTAAAAGGATGTGTCGGGGATCTCCCTTCTCTTCGTCAAGGTCAGGATCGTCGCGAAGTCGCCGAAGAAGCGCCTCCTCCTGGAGAAATTCACCGAGACCCAGCGGTCGAGTGGCTCCCGCCAGATCTACGATGTGAAACAGTACTCGATCTTCGAAATGGTCAAGATCCTCGGGCCCGGCCTCAGGTTCGCAGCTCATCGAGACGCCCCTAGCCTTCTACCCGAATCACATCGACGGGATACCGGATGCCGCATTCGAAGCAGGCCACATCGCGTCCCCAGGTGACCGGGATCTTGAGCGGGGTCTCCTGGTGGCACGGCGGATCAACGCGAATCATGTCGTGGGGTTCGTCGAGCGATTTTGGCTCTTCGACCTCGTTGCGCTCAATTTCGACGCGGAATGGGCCCCGAGGCTGATTAAGCCCGGCGAACGTGCGGGTCAGCATGCCGTGGAGTTCGTCGGAAACCGCAGCCGTCGTCACCTGATTCTGGTACTCTATTTGCTCCTTCGTCCACCAGGTATTGGCCGGTGCTGGCTCGTGGCAGAGCGGGCAGAAGTTCGTTAACTCCAGCTCCGTTAGCTCATGCTCCTCCAGCACGTCGTCCGGCTGCTGGACCCTGACCTTGAACTGACGCTCACAATGGGGACACTCCCGACGGAGAAAGCCTTCGTTCAGTGGGAGTACCATCGGTATCCGCATGTCGTACATCCTGGCAGTGCCTTTCTGCGGCTAGTCGCCGCGTGCGTCGTGCTTTCCGCGGCCGGGGCAGAGCCCGCCTTGCGCAACATTTTGTGGATTTTGATGATTATATAACACCAGTTGCGTGCATGGACAACATCGCGTATTGTGAAGTCGGGACAACTGGAGAACAAGGAGCGGCGTGCCTGATCCGTACTACCGTTCAATTGGAAAGCGCATTCGGCAGGTGCGAGAGCAACTGGGGTATTCTCAGGAAGAGATGGCACATCGGATCGGCTACAACTCGGCCACGACGATCTCGTACTTTGAGACGGGTGCCCGCAAGGTGAGCATCGCCGACCTACGCGAGATAGCGCAGCTTTTCAGACTCCCCGTCCAGTACTTTCTGGAGGATCCTGCTCCTCCCCGCGGCCTATTCGATCTACGGGCCGTAGAGGTTCCGCCGACGGCCAGACAGGACCTCAAGGATTTTCTGACCTTTGTGGAAGCGAATGGTAGCTCGGCTCCTGTTCAGGTGCCCGAAATTGCAGACCTTGCACCCGTCAAGCAAGCGGGACGGCTGCTTGAATGGGCCGGCCTGACTGCGCCTCCCGTGCGGCCGCGGACAGTGGCGGACGCCCTGGGAATCCCGGTATATGACTGGCCGTTCCCAGATGAGATTTCAGGGCTGTACGTCGTCATCGGTGAGGTTGTCTGCATCGGGGTGAACGAGCGCCATTCCAGTGTCCGGCAGCGGTTCACGGTGTGCCATGAAATAGGGCACCACTTCGCACCGGAGGGCAATAAGCTCTACGTCGATTTCACTCACGGTGATCCGGCGGGCTGGATGGCAGAGCGACCGCGACAGGCACTGGAGACCCGAGCGAATCGATTTGCCGCCAGCATGTTGATGCCAGCAGCATGGGTACGCTCCGACTTCTCGCGTGACCTTTCTCGCTTCCGGGCATTGGCGCGTCGCTACGACGTCAGTGAGCAGGCTCTGTGGTTCCGCCTGCTCAATCTTGGGCTCGTCGACGAAGAGGACGAATCGCTCCTCCTCTAGTGCAATCGCAGTAGAGATAGTATGTAATGGACGATGAAATCGTCCCTGTATGTGCGTCCACTCGCGGACGTCGGGCGCGATGCCACGAAGGCAGACTTGCGCTCGACCGATGCATTAGCCTTCCGCCGAAGCCACATCCTGCTGGCCAGTGCTCAGGGCAGACGCCCCCAACAGACCTCTGACGAACTGGCTGTGCCTCCCAGACAGTCCGCAACGCCATTCGGGACTTCAACGGGCGCAGTGTGACCGCCTTGCAGGAGCCAACCCATTGCCACCACACCATCCATGTCAGCTGCGACGAGGCGGGGCTGGAGCAGTTAGAGGCGCTGGCCCATCGCAGCCCAGGAGCCTGTGCACATCCCACCGGCGTCTGCGCTCTCGAGCCCCTAGCCGAGGAGAGTGCGCGACAAGGTCTGACGGCGCACCGGGTGAGCAACGAGACCATCCGCGTGGCGATCAAGCGAAAATGTTGCTGCTAGAACTTTGGTAAATAAAGCATAATCCTTTAAGGCCCGATGAGCCCGATGACAGCCGGTCGCTAACTTGGGCATCGAGCGGGAGGTGGTGCGCTGCAGGGCCCAGAGACTAAACGGGATGCATTTGTACGGTTCGTGGAAAAGCGCACCGGTGGCGCGCTCCAGAACTGTGGGGTTCTCTCGTATTGCGCGAATCCGTACGCATGCATGGACACATGGACGATATGCGCACGATCTTCACGAAGATTGACCAGGAACTGAAAATCGCCCGAGCCAGATGTCGGGAACGGTGACAGCAGGACTTCAAGCTGTGACTGAGAAACGGCGGCACTAGAAACTGTCTGAAAAGGGGGTGACGAGGTGAGACACTGGAAGTACCACACTCCAGGAGTCTCATATGACCTCGCCTCCCCGTCTCTATCCTACCGACCTCACCGATGCCGAGTGGCAGATTC
>JAABUJ010001062.1_pt1 | contig 43681 bp, 42 predicted proteins | sample 5559131 | NCBI WGS metagenome assembly JAABUJ01 (sample SAMN10711875, study PRJNA513366) | rock metagenome | isolation source: Antarctica rocks | place: Antarctica: Victoria Land, Mt New Zealand nord | collected 2016-01-07
GAAAAAGGAAACATAGGGAAAAAGAAGGACCTCATTTCGGATAGTTTCTTGTCGAGCATTTTTCTCTTCTACTGATTCTACGAATCAGGGTTGGAAAAATCAGCAGCACGAAAAGTGTGGATGAACCCGCAAAGTAGACCTATGGCGGCGGCTGGTTGCGGAAGCACAACCAACGTTGCATGTCGTGCTGACACGGGTTGGCTGGACGGTACAAGATGCGTCACGAGTGTTGACAACGGTCTCTCAATACCTGCGGCGTGGCTCAAAGGGCTTAGGACGCAATCACATCGGGGCGCGTCAAGCCTACCCGTTTGAATACTTTGCGGTGCTTGAGGAACACAAGAACTTCCACAAGGTCGGCTTTCACTGGCATTTACTGGTGAATGGAGTAGACAACTTGCCCTATCAGGTGGTGCGTGAAGCTCTCTGGTCGTCAATGAAAGTGCGCTATGAGGAACAAGACCGTTCGCATGTAGCACACGTCAAGGCGGTCAAGAGTGCGAAGTCGATTGGCTATGTCACCAAGTACCTAACCAAAGAGATCGCTGTCGAGCGGCGTGGCGTGCGTCAGGTTGAAGAGCAACGCATGGTCTATCGACGTGATGAGCGAGGGAAAATCACGCAAGCAACGACAACACGTATGGTTGAGGTGATGAGTCACGCAAGGCGTATCCGTTACACACAACACTTTTTCCCTGAGTCAACTGCTGCGCTGAGGGCAAGGGTGTTTGCTGACTTGGGCGATGGGGAAATTGCTTTGAGTGCTGGTGGTTCGGTGCCTGACTTGGAAGTGACGCAAGAAGAGGGGCAAGAGACGGTCAAGTCGTCGTGGGTGTTGTTTGAGGAAGCTCCCTATAGTGATGACACGGATGACTTTTATGATCGGCGACATAGAGCGTTACGAGAGTCGTTACAGCGTCAAGAGGATGGTGAGAAGTTGTATTCATCCCGGACGATTGGCATGTGGGCGGCTCAGAGACGACTGCAACGGGAAGGATGGGCGTCAATGGCAAGCCATTCGGGAAGCGAGGCCGGATAGATGTTTACATTATCAGTGTGGCAAGCGCGAGAAGATGCGTTTGTATTGCGTCTTGAAGTGATGCAAGCTCGGTTGTACTGGCTTGGTCGGTGTGTGCAGTTTGCGGACCCGGTTGATAGGCAAGAACGCATAGGACTTATTGCAGAGGTCACAAATGAGGGCTTTCTGGCACTAGAGTTTCAGCGTGTGCCTGGGATGGATGGTGAATGTGAGGTGCTTGTCATTCCAGTAGGCTTTGAGTCTGAGTTGTTTACTTTGATTGAAGAGGGGTAGGTGTTTATGGAACTACAGACAGCGATAGATGATTTTATTACTGACCGTGAGTTAAACAATTTCACGCCAAAGACAATTAGGACGTATCGTCAACGGCTGCGCTACTTCTTAACGTGGCTGCAATCAGCGCATAGTGTAAAAGATACTGATGATTTAGAACTAGTGCATTTGCGAGGTTGGATAGCATACCTTCAAAAGACACCAACGCATCTTGGGAACAAGATGAGTGATGAGTCTATACAGAGTTATGGGCGGTCCCTCCTGACCTTTTGTCACTGGTTAGAAAATGAGGAAATTATAGAGAAGCCGATTAGCAAGCGTTTCAAGCTGCCTCGCGTCGAGAAGAAGTTTATACCTACGTTCACCTCTGACGATGTGAAGAAGCTGCTAGAAGCCTGTGAAGAGGGCGACGAGATGAAACCACAATTACGTAAGGCTCTTACACATAGAAACCGTGCTATAGTAACGCTGTTCATTGATACAGGTATACGTCTTAATGAGTTAGTGAGTCTACGGCTTGGTGACATAGATCGTAACATGCGTGTGCTGCTAGTGCATCGTAAAGGGAACAAGTGGCAACAAGTACCAGTATCGCGTGATGGCTTCCGTCCATTGCATGAGTACCTCACGAAACATCGTTCCTACCTTGCTGAATTGGCTGGTGTAGATACTGCGAATAAAGAGGATGCGGTGTTTTTATCGGACGATGGCAAGCCATTAACGCATCATGGTGTTTCAATGCTGTTCCGACGATTGAAGAAACGTACTGAGATAGCAGGTAAACGGGTGTCGCCTCACAACTGTAGGCGGTACATGGCAACAACGCAGTTAGCGAATGGTCGTAGTCCTTTAGATGTTCGGCGTCAATTAGGGCATAGTTCCTTAAAGATGACTGACCACTATGCCTCACTTACTATAGGACAGTTGAAGAAATCTCACGAGCAGCACTCACCATTGCGTATTGATAACAAAGATGGTGGTGAGGTGTTTGGAACTGGTTATTGGGAGGACTAAGTCTGATATTCTAGCAAAAAGGGTACAGCTAAAAGGTTGTACCCTTTACACATATTTTCTGAGTGAGCATTGTAGCTTCTTATGGTTTCCCTCAAAGTTACTGCATATAAATTTTACGTAACGCAATAGTGTCTCTTTGGTATACGTATCATACGCATCTGTACTACCATCTGCGATGCCTTGCATGGTTGCTACATGTACAATCGCTTGACGGTAAGCTGTTATGGACTCCTCTAGTGAAGGTATGTACAAATTTATAAGCATCTCAATTTTATCAATTGGACATTCTGGTTCTTTTATGAGATCATCTGATAGCCAAAAAGCATCGTCTTTTAGAGAACTAAAAGTATCATGCCAATCTTCATCGTCGTTATACTCTTTTAGCTTTCGCTCGAAGACACGCCAAACGTATGTCTTAGACCAGTATTTTACCTGATAAGTTAATAATGCTATTTCTTCTGCTTTTTCTCTAGTTATCTTCTTTTTCTCTACTTCATTATTTTTTTGTATGTATATTTGATTTCCTAATATGGTTAAGGCTCCTCCCAGCATAGTTGATAACACACCAACTATTGCGATGAGTATTGCTGTTCCATTTTGATCTAACACCATTCTATCAACCTCGCTTACGCAATATTTAAACTATCTTATTGTAAACAACGTGTAAGCAAGTACATTCTCTAATTCTTAGCTCGTTGAAAATAGTTGAAGACTAGTCTTCGTTTAACCTATACAGTTTGTTTAGGAAGATTTTAAGCGGCTTTCATTGCTAAGTGTTGAAAAAGGAGTTAATATAGAGCCGTTTGATACCGATTACTAAGAAAATAGCCATGTATTCGTTTAGTAATTATGATATAGTGTTAATAGGAGAATTGATTTTGATAAACCTCGCTATCTAAGGATGGGCTTGTAAGAGGTGAAAGGCTACGTTTTAACTAAGAGTTACCATATTTCTGCATATTTTAGAGGCTATAAAGGGGTTCCCTTTCTCCTCTTTTAAATGTTGTTATTCTCCTAGAGAAGGGGTTAATTTGTGAGTAAGAAGTACAGGAAACCTCCAATTGTTGAGGTGTTGTGTGAACTTCAGTTTGAACAAGACTCTCCTTGGGACCTTGCTACTACAGGTATTATCTACGATAAAATTCAAAAGGATTTTCCAATACGACGCCAAGCTTTGCGAGTTACTTTAGGTCCTCCTGTTCCAGGAGATGTAAATCCACAGATAGGGTCTGTACCGATCATGCAGTTCTGGAACCAAGATGAAAAAGCTCTTATTCAAGTAGGAGCATATCTTCTATCCATAAATCAGCTAAAACCTTATATTTCCTGGGAGGAGTTCTTGCCAAAAGTTGAGGAAGGCATTAATGCTTATCGCTCAGTTGCTGCTCCTAGTAACATTCGTGGTATCTCCTTGAGATATATTAATAGTATCAATATTATAAGTACTGATGATGTTATTAACTTAGATGACTACTTGGAGTTTCGTCCTCATGTTGGTCCTAATTTACCTCAATTAAACGGCCCATTTACGGTCGCAACCCAAATTTCATATGAGAACTCAAGGGATACTTTAACTTTACAGTTGATAAGTATAACAGGTACATCTACACCAAATACTCTCACAGTCAATCTTGACCTCAACTACTCTTTAGCTAAAGCAGGTGAGGTTGCATTAGATAATGTTACTAAGTGGCTTGAAGAAGCTCATCAGCATATAATAGAAGTTTTTGAGGCTAGTATTACAGATAATGTTAAACAAGAGTTTGAGGAGGTGCAAGAATGATTTTACAAAGCTTAGTACAACCCACTTCTCCTTTATCAGCACTAGTGTCAGAACAAGTTCAAAATTTTCATGGATGGTCAACTTTCTCAATAGCTTTGCCTTCTGAAAGATACAAACTTTATCAGGAACGAGGAACTTCTATATCCTTTGTCTCTCCTACTGATATTCAGTTAATAGAGTCTCTGTACACATTTAGAGAAGGTAGGCTAACTGTCCTTCGTTTTCTTGAGGTTCATTCATTTCTGATTCCTCTTATTGTAGAGGCTTATTTTAATATTCAAAAAGATTTCCCTTACTCAAGAGTTTTTCTAAGAATTGTGAGTGATCCAGAAGAGTTAGACCCAAATCAAGCTGATAAGTTGGTTGCCTCTATAGCTACTAACTTAGAAGTAGATAAAGCTGTAGCTACTCTTTCACGTTTTGATAAGAGGTGGTGGTTAAATACTTGGAAACAAGTGCGTGGAAAGTTCGGTATTACTTTGGAGTTCTGATGAGTTTTGATTGGTCAGAGTATTTGAAGGTAGCGCAAGAGCTTGTAGAACAAGCAAAAGAAAGTACCTCTTCCGCAGATAATGAGGCTAAGGTACGTGCAGCGGTGAGTAGAGCTTACTATGCTGCATTTGGAATGGCACGTAATCATTTACGTAATAAAGATAGAATTCCTGAACCTCGTCCACTTGTCAACAGAGCAAACGAACGTGTAAACATTCACAGATATGTTAGAGAGAAATTTCAGAATAGTAGTGATGCTGTACGTCAAGAGATAGGACAAAACTTGGAACGAATGTCTGACAACCGCAATGCTGCTGATTATGATAAGTATCACATTATATTCAATAACTCAGACCTTATTACTAAGGCAACTTTGGCGTGGGCAAGACAAGTTCTCTCTGCCTTGAAGCGTCTATAGATGTATAGAAGACATTTAGCTATAGCGACTTTAGACCTGCTGCCTACTCATTGAACACAGCAGGTCAAGGGGGTATAAAGTGGCTCTACAGGCTGATTGAGGGGTGGTATGAGAAGTGATGCTTTACACGCAGTAGGTCTGGGGTTCGAATCCTGTATCGCCCACTTCCCACACCTCCTAAATGCGCTCTACAGGCTGTTACAAATAACATTTATTGATGAGGAAATTAGTAGTTAAGTCTCCAAAGAAATGGATACGAGAACTACTGATTTCCTTTTTTGGTTGTTCAAGCCTACTGCCTTTATTTTGTTTTTTACTACTTGTAATTTATGTATTGTAAACGATATAAAATTCTGGTATACTAACATATAGATGATAGTCTTTGTATTGCGAATGGAGGAGAAATTTGTCTAACTTTGATGAGCGACTGGCGGCATTGGAACAGACATCGGTTACACGTGCTGAGTTTACGAAGGCTATAGATAATCTGACGTGGCAACAAGGACGAACGTTGAGTGATAGAAACCAAGGGACAGCAATCTCGCTAGGTATTTTAACGGATGATGTACGTGTTCTTAAAGAGAACACGGCATCTCTCAGAATAAGAGTTAATGAAGGTTTTACTGATCTCAGTCAAGAGCTTTATTCTCTGGATGAGAAGTTCGAGAAGCGTTTCGTTTCTCTGGATGAGAAGTTCGAGAAGCGTTTCGTTTCTCTGGATGAGAAGTTCGAGAAGCGTTTCGTTTCTCTGGATGAGAAGGTGACACAAATTCTTGCACTCCTCTCTGCAAAATCCTAGTATCAGATAAATTGCATATAAATATAGAAAATACCCTAGTTGAGATGCCGTCTCATAGACTAGGGTATTTTCTATGCTGCAAAGAACCCTAAATGCTACGAACAATCGCAGGAGGATTTTGTGTGCGATGACCAATGGGAAGGACGACTCCTTGTTGTGTATGTTGCTCTTTGTCTTCTCCCAGTTGTTTTAAGGCATTCTGCACATCAAATTCATGCGGCGGACGTTGGTGCAGAGATATCTACGTATTCAGCTTCATTATGAGATACAGGAATTGGCTCATTGTCCTCAATCATTCCCTGAATATGCATCTCAATCGCCTCACGCATATTCTTTTCTACCTCCTCCCGTGTCACGCCAACAGCAACACAGCCAGGAAGATCAGGAGAATATGCTCCGTAACTAGTCTCTCCCTGCTCAATAATGACAAGAAAACGGTACATTTATTTTTTCCTCCGAATTTGTGCTTGCTTAAAAATACTTTGTAGGGTATCTAGCGGAACCCCTATCTGCTCTCCTGAATTTGTGCTGAATTCCGTTTCGCCCTGTTTCCCAAAAGCATAGCAAGCCAGATCAGGATCAAGAAGACCACCATAATAGCTATACAGTAGAGTGCGACTCCCCCGTATCCGCCTACTTTGGCGGGGTTGAAGAATGGATATGGGTAGAAACCTACGATTGCGCCGCGAATCAGTGAATAGACTAGGTAGAGGAAGGGGAAGATGAGCCATGTCCAGGTTTGCGCGAAGACGAGCCTTGTCTTGGGTGGTGCATAGAGCCAATCGACCACCATCATCACCGGCATCAGGTAGTGGAGAACGAAGTTCACCCAGGGCAAGAGAGAGCCGAGGTCCTCGTCTCTTAGTAAGAGACCGAAAACGATGCCGACGAGTGCCATACCGACCACCGCAGCACCTCGAATCAGGTCATAGGTAATGCTTGGTTCACGATGTTGTATCAGATAGAAAGCACCAAGCAGCAAAACAACGGCAGCAAAAATATTTGATAAGTTGGTAAAGTAGCTGAAAAAGTTCACCACGCTTAAATGTAGTTGCACTTGAATAGTGAGTTGAGTAATGATGGCTACCAGAGTGAGGAGACCGAAAAAGAGCCGAGCAAGCAGTAGGATTGTTCGTTGTATTGCGCCCATACGTATTCCCTCCATGTCCTATATCACGCACTTTGCAAACGGCGTTAGCGTGGAACCCTGCTTCCTCTACCGCCCCAATTCAGCGCGGCAGGACGCAGAAAACCTTATTATAGCATACATCCAACTATGGTACGTGTTGAGGAGATTACTAGTTTCGTTATGTTCCACGATAGCAGGGAAACTACAAGTTGTGCGAGTGCGTGTTACAGAAAATGGATTTTCGCTTACCCTTTTCCTTCACCATGTTCTTTTTGGTCAATTAGCGGGGCGAGAGGCTGCGGCGATTGCAGTTCTATTTTTATTGTCGTGAGCAGGTCGTCGATATCGAAGGGTTTGGGAACAAGTCCAATGCCTTTCGCCTGAAGGTATCCCTCAGTAGTATATTTGTGCGTATGCTTGCATACACTGCTTTTGCCTGATATACTAACTATGCAACTTACAACGGTTGTGTATGTGAGATAGCGCAATCGAACATTGGAAAGACAATTTGTCTTGCATAGGGAGTAAGAGAGCCATGCATGGCTAAAACATCTACGAGGACGAGGACAGGGCCGAAACCGCCTGAAATACAGGAGAGTCCAATCATTCATGGCGATGAAGTAATTATCAGGCAGTGGCTTACACACTATTGGCACAAATTACAACTTCCCCCCCACGAACTTCCCCATCTGGCAATCACTCAGGACCGTAGCGAGTATAGGCTGTGGACTGGCAAACGACTCAATGTGATGGCTATTGGCTGTTATTGTTATTACTCTGGCATGGTTCCGATGCTAAAAAGTCGCATTCCACGTCTACCAGGGGATGATGGAAGCAGGCTCCATCGTCACCTGATCTTTATTGAGCCAGTGATGCAGCCACGGTCGATAGAGGTTACTGTGGCACATGAACTTATTCATCTTGCCGACCGCGTGAATGGTACACCACGTCGCCATCGTCATCACGGCTACGACTCAATTGCTGACGATGAAGCCGCTATCACTGGCTACGCGCCAGAGGAGTTGCGTACATTGTTACGTGAGGAGAGCATGCGCCGTAATCAAGCACGTCGTGAACGTAATCCTATTCGCTACCTCTACGAATGCCCGCATTGTGGAAGCCAATACCCACGGGTGCGTCGCTATACCCATGCGGTCTCTTGCAGTAATTGCGACAAAAGTTATAACCCTCAATTCAAATTGTTGTTACGCACCTCCGATGCATCATAATGGATTTTGTGCATAGGTGAAGTAACGACGGGCGACCACAAGGGTCGCCCTTTGGGATGTTTCTCCAATTCGCCCGTTTATTCTACACATCCGTATTATCGTGATTGTATGAGGTGTGGCTGTTGTACATGTACCTGCACCAGTGTATGATAGACGCGAACAAGCTCTGCACTGCCTAGTACAGAGGCAGGTACATACCCGCCTGCGTGGGGAGCATTCCCATCGAAGATTCCGCCAATCATATCGAGCATTCCCTCGTTCAAGTGCTTTTGGAATGGGAGAAGCTGCCGTAGACTCCTTTTCCACAGTGTCTCATTATGTGCTGCCGAGGTATGGGCTGTCTTATAGAGCGCGTCGATATATGGACCTAATAGCCATGTCCAGACGCTTCCCTGGTGTATTGCCTCCCGTTGCTCGTCTATGGCTAGACCAAGATAACCGCGATAGCCCTCAGTATCTGGTGCAAGAGTACGTAGTCCATAAGGCGTGAGCAAGCTTTTTGTTACCTTGTCTAGCATCGCGCCGCTATGCTGCTCATCATCCAGCACGGCGTAGCGTAAAGAACAAGCTAGCAATTGATTAGGGCGTAGTGCGGTATCATCACCATGTGTTCCAGCGACAACATCGAAGAGATAACCGCCTTCGCTATACCAGAATTGCTGATGAAAGCTTGCTTTACAAAGTGCAAGTAACTCCTGATACAGTGCCTGCTCGTGACTAAAACAGTTCGTGCGTGCCAGACGTTGTGACCACTCATATAGCAGCGACAATGCGTTATACCACAGCGCATTCACCTCCACAGGTTTGCCCTGACGCGGTGTTATCGCAGCACCATGCCTTCGAGCGTTCATCCATGTACATACATCGCCGGAAAGGGATAGCAGGCCATCGTTCGGGTCCATCTTCACACCATACTCGTTGCCCCGAATATACCAGTTGACGCTCTCGGCGATGCGCGGATATAGCTCGTTGAGCAATTCATAATCTTGGCTATTCTGCAGGTAGGCATCGAGGGCATAACAGAACCACAGCGGAGTATCTGCACCATGATAGGTTTGCTCCTCAGCCTGGCTACCCGGAAGGGGCACGATGTCGGGCAACATGCCTTGCTTGAAGGATTGTGCCAGATTCCGCAAGATGCGAGAAATCTCATTATAGCGACCCGTTGCTATCATCACGCCGGGTAGTGCTATCAACGTGTCTCGTGTCTGCCGCTCCATACTCAAAAAGTTGGAGTATAGGTCGGGTACGCTCTCTGCTCTGCCGAAGAGCCGTTCATGGTCGCCCTGTGCGCTTATATGTGGCAAGCGATGCTGTATCAGGAAGCGTTCGTTGGCTCGTAGCAGTGAGCGGAGGAACGCTTCGTCCTCTGTTTGGAGTGTTGAAGAGGTCGCGCCGAGATGCAAGACAGAGAGACGCTGTGTACGTGCTGCCTCGCCCCCATCACCGAAATAGCGATGTTGTATCAACGCACCTGAAAAGAGTTGTCTCTGCCCTTCGATACTCCTTGTGTAGGAATGACTCAGTTGTTGTGGGCGTAGTGTTAATGTTGCAAGCTCTTCCGCGCTGACAATTATTGTAAGCGTTGCGTCACTCTCGGGCCACAGGGTTGCACGAATAACACCTGGTAAATAAAGATCATCGAGTGCAGGCCGACCAGCGGCGGCATCCTGACGGCGCAAGAAATTCCAGTACCATACGTTCGTAGGAATGAAGCTGACCTCGCTTTCTGGCCGACCAACCGCGAACAGGTGATAGGGGTGTGCGTTCTCCCACGCGCGAATAGTACAACCCGCAACTCCTTCGGGCAGAAGCAAGGGGTCTCGTGGTTCGTCACCAGTGAGCACTTCCTCTGCATGATCTTGATAGTGACGCACCCGAAAATGCCAATCGTTATTGCCATGCTGCGCTTGATTGTATGGACGATAGGCCGTAAAAGGTAAAAGTGTCAGGGTAACGGCCTGTTGTGTGAGTTCGCTATACTCGGTACTACGGCTGGGACTATTGCTCAGCGCACCTGTAATGCCGCTTCGTCGATAGCCAGTTTCGTCGGCCTGTGTGGTACGAATAGCGCGGTATTGAATATAGGTGGTGTCACGACCCTGTTGCATCCAAATGCGTTTTTCAAGCACGATGCCATCAATACCGCCAAAGCGATAGGTAAAAACGGGAAAGCCCTCTTCGAGCTGGAATGTTTCCAGGTGAACAAACCCAGATGGGTTGAGCGTACCGTCGCGGTACTCATTCGTACCAAGATAATAGGTGCGCTGATCAAAAATGACTTCTTCGTCGATTTTCGCTAGCAGGAGTTGTGGTGTATCGTTCTCTGGTGGACGCGCAACTAGCAGGCCGTGTTCCATACGGGTAAGAACACCAGCGACAGTTCCGGCTGCATATGCGCCCAGGCCATTGGTGATGAGCCATTCGCGTGAAATGGTCTCATTCAAGTCACAACAAACGCTGCGATTCAGTGTGACGGGCATCATAGACCCTCCAAGCCCCTCGCTATATTGTGGTTGGAAACTACACAGGAACAAGAGATATGAGGGGAGATCAGAAACGTCTCCCAACTCACTTTGCATAATATTGTGTGTAGAAAGAGCAATGTTGTACATTTGACTCTCTCTCTAGTGTAACATATACCTTGTCTAAAATCAGTATTTTCTACCCCATTTGTCACTATGTTTCCACAAATTTGTTACAAAGAAATGGCATTGTCATAATACAAAAATACCAAATGTATGTATATATGTAGTATACATACAACCGTGTAGCCACTCCCTACAAAAAAGAAATGCTGTTGAATACCGTGTGAATGCCAGCAATACGCTGACAAATGAGTATCCTTCATTCTGTGATATATCTCATCAAGGATACGTAGTTACTCACAAGAGATAACTCTCTATGGCGTGGACGCCGCGTCAGGTTCCAGGGTGTTACCAATACGCACCAATCAATTACAGGAGGTTTTTCCTCATGCTCTCCTCTTTTCTCAACGGCAGACAACGCTCTTTCTTCGTGATAAGTTTTTTTGTGCTGCTCTCCATACTTCTCGCAGCTTGCGGCAGCACCAGTAGTACCACAACAACGGGTGGTGGTTCAAGCAAACCTGCTATTGCAGCACCCAGCGACTTAATTACTCCCGGTGTATTAACTGTTGGTAGCGACACTACTTATCCACCACAGGAATTTCCAGATGTCAAAAATCCTGGCTCATATACAGGCTTTGATATTGATCTCATCACTGCAGTTGCCCAAAAGATGGGTTTAAAGGCGCAGATTGAAAAAGCCGATTTTGGTACAATCATCACCAGCCTGGGTAACAAACGCTTTGATGTAGTTATTTCTGCTGTTACCATTAACGATGATCGTAAAAAGGTTGTAGACTTCGTGCCATATTTCAATGCAGGTGAGTCTCTGCTGGTACAAAAGGGCAATCCTAAAAACCTCAAAACAACTGCCGATCTCTGTGGTCAGGACGTAGGTGTACAGAAGGGCACTGTCGAGCAAGATGATCTCACAACGGCTAATGCTGCCTGTAAAAAGGCAGGGAAGGCACCTATCAACGTGACTGTCTTGCAAGATCAAACGGCAGTTGTACAATTGCTAGCAACGAATCGTGTTGTCGCAACCTATCAAGATTCTCCCGTAACCGATTATTACAACAAGCTAAACCCTGGTCAGTTCGAAGTTGGAGGTTCGGTTGTCAATGCGGCAGAAGAAGGCATCGCGGTACGTAAAGGCGATACGTCTATGTTCAATGCAGTACAATCTGCATTCAAGGCAGTGCAATCAGATGGAACATACAAAAATCTCATTGCTAAGTGGGGTGTGACAACAGGAGCGATCAGCTTTATAGATCGCCGTTCGCGCTACGTATAAAGAAGTTATCCAAAAAATATGGAGATCAAGTGCGACATGGCAAGGCATGTCGCACTTGATCTCCACATTTTCTAAATAACGTTTACATAGATAGACCCCTTGTATATGAAGGACTCATCGAGTATCATATGCACAAGCATTTTTCTTCCGAATCGTACAAACAGGAGGAGACCCTCTATGTTCCAGTGGAATGTTGTCTGGCAAAACCTCTTCTCGTCCTTATTCTTACAAGCTGCATGGACAACGTTATGGTTATCAGTTGTCGCTCAGCTTATAGGAGTTATTTTAGGACTTCTTCTTGCGCTCATGCGTATGTCGCGTAACCCCGTTCTTAACCTGCCTGCCCGATTCTACATCTGGCTCTTTCGTGGTAGTCCGCTTCTCGTCCAAGTTTACATTCTTTTTACAGGCATACCAGAAATTTTCCATGACAAGATGGTCACAAACTTTTTGTCTGCTTACGTGGTTATCTTAATTGCCTTCTCGCTCAATGAAGGTGCATATATGGCGGAGATTGTCCGCGCAGGTATCGAGTCTGTCGATACGGGACAAATGGAGGCAGCGAAGGCATTGGGTATGCGTTATAATTTGGCGATGCGACGTATCGTTATTCCACAGGCAGCACGAGTCGTGATTCCGCCGTTGGGTAACGAGTTTAACAACATGCTCAAGACTACTTCAATTGCCTCCGTTATAGGAGTACAAGAATTGACGGGAACAGCGCAAACATTAGGTTCCATCAGTTTTACAAGCTTTGAACTACTCATTGTTGCAACCTTTTACTATCTCATTCTCACGACGTTATGGGGCTATGCACAACGCTGGATAGAGAATAGGCTTGACCCCAACCGTACCAACTCGAAGGTTGAGGTGGATGATAAGAAGAATTGGACGCAACGCATGGTTGGTTTTGGCACGCGTACAGGTGGTGGTACCTTAGTAGGAGGTCGATAGTCCAATGAGTACAGACATACAGACAGACGAGATGGTGCATGCCGAGCAAATTGTAAAACGCTTCGGGAGCTTGACAGTGCTGAACGGCGTCGATCTCTCGGTGAAGCGTGGACAGGTGGTGGTGATTATCGGGCCAAGCGGATCAGGCAAGACGACATTGTTGCGTTGCATCAACCACCTTGAAAAGATTGATGGCGGGCGCATCTATGTTGATGGTGAGCTGATGGGTTATCGCATTGTAAACGATAAGCTTGTCGAGGACCGCGAGACGAATATTGCTCGCATGCGTTCGCAGATGGGCTTTGTGTTTCAACGCTTCAACCTTTTTCCACATATGACGGCACTGGAAAACATTATTGAGGCTCCTATTCATGTGCTAGGCCAGAAGAAAGAAGAGGTTGTCGAACAGGCGCATACGCTCTTAGGGAAAGTTGGCCTGTCAGAGAAAGCGAATGCCTACCCACATAAGCTTTCAGGTGGACAGCAGCAGCGCGTCGCCATCGCACGTGCGCTGGCAATGAATCCTAAATTGATGCTCTTCGACGAGGCCACTTCTGCCCTCGATCCTGAACTGGTTGGTGAGGTTCTCAAAGTCATGCGCCAGCTTGCCGACGAGGGCATGACAATGGCGGTAGTGACGCACGAAATGGGCTTTGCACGCGATGTTGCCGACCATGTTATCTTCATGGACAAGTCGGTAATTGTGGAGCAGGGTACACCAGAGCAGGTGTTCGGGCATACTCAGAACGAGCGTACCCGCAATTTCCTGGGCATGATCTCATAATCATGCGTCTCCACACCGCTACGATTATCGCAACAACACAGGTACGGCAGGGCGTGCAGCTTATCGAGTTGCACGCCCCCAACCTTGCACAAACAATTCTGCCAGGGCAATTTTGTATGGTACGTTGCAGTCCATCAGACGTTAGCGATCCCCTGTTACGTCGTCCTTTCTACATTCACAGCCTCAATAGAAGTCGTGGCACATGCACTCTTTACATCCATATCCAGGGATGTGGCACGACATGGTTAGTGCAACAGCAAGAAGGTGTTGTCTTCGATATCCTCGGTCCATTGGGGCATGGCTGGACATTGCGTCCCACCACACGCAACGTTTTGCTCCTCGGTGAAGAACGCCAGATTAGTGCTTTAACACTACTTGCTCAGGTTGCCTTAGAACAAGATATCGCTGTTACTCTTATCAACCAGAGCCGTACACCGGAAGAGAGCTATCCTCCTGCACTTCTCTCACCTGAGATCGAGTATCACATTGTTACGGAAGAACAAAATAATAACTTAGCTCAACTACTCACCGAAACACTGCCCTGGGCTGATGCAGCTTATTGTAGTGTTTCGCGTGAAACGTCTCTTGCTCTCTACACTCGCTTTGAACGTCTACGCGGCAAGGACTTCGCACAGGGAACGCTTGTACGACCTCTGGCATGTGGTACAGGCATCTGTTTTGCTTGTAGTGTAGAAACGCGCGTTGGTCAGAAACTAGTGTGTCGCGACGGTCCAGTATTCGATTTGCGCGATATTGTCCGATAGAAATCTATAGGCTTGTATCTAAGAAAAAGATGGTTACTTTAACCCAACAGATTATGTGGCTAGAGATTTTGCTAGAGCGAACAGATACGATAGCTTCTCTTGAGAAACAGGAAATCGGGGAGGAACTGAAAATGTACGATAGACTATGGGAAGAAAGCTCACTGGTACAAAGAATACGCGCGGAGAGTAGAGCAGAAGGTGAAGCCAAAGGTGAGCTACAAGCGACAAAAAGAACACTTGTTAATTCTATCAAGGCACGCTTTCCATCACTTACAGAGTTAGCGCAGCAGCAAATAGAGAAAATCATGGATATTAACGATCTTGACATTTTGAACATGCAAATTTCTACAGCTTCTAGTGAGCATGAAGTGAGGCGTCTTCTCAATTCAGAAGTTGCCTAAATCAAGGGAAGAGAATGTACAATGGAAAATGTACGATGATTTGTTGCCTTACTTCGTAACCACAAATACAAGCTCGTTTGCAAAGACAATCTTGCGTACATGCCACGTTTCTTCGGCGATGAGTTGCAGAAAGTGGTCTTCATAGTAGGTTGCCATGCCTTTACTTTTGCCACCAAGACTTTGTAGGGGGAACGAGACGAGCATGTGTTTGGCGTGAATTGAGCGTAGTAGCTTGTAGCCAGCCTGTTTATCGACCTGTTCGAGACAGGGGAGCGTTTTGAGGACGAGCGCAACATCGACCTGCTGCTCTGGGCACGATTGCACAAGGTCACATACATTGGCATGACCATCAATATTCAGTAGATGTAACCATTGAGCAAGAAAATTCATAACGTGCTGATAGATGTCATAGGCATAGTAGCTACCATTCTTTGCCAGTGGAAGCCAGGGGAGCGCGAGTGGGTTCAGGCCACAGGCGAGGTCGAGTACGCTATGAATGGGACCGAGGTCAGCAAGCAACGTGCTGTAAAACTGGTCAAGAATGGGGAGCCGTTCCCGTGTTGAGGCGTGATGGCCCATAATGCGCTTACATGCCTGCTGTATATCGACATCATTGCCCGTCGCTACGACCTCTGTAAGTGTTTTCAGCCACTCCTCGTAGTTGTCCCGACCATCAAGATATGCACCTCCAACCTGATGTAGTTTGTTCTTCGTCGCCTTGATTGCCTCTTTCTGCTTGCGCCTTTTAGCGATTTCCTGCGTTGCTACGACACGCACAAGGTCGGGACTAATATATTTGTAGTTCGCACTACTTAGCACCGTCTCAACTACGTTGTCGATTTGTGACGCATCAGGGGTTTTGAGCATGGTAGCTCTCCCGCAATCGTTGTGTGAGCAACGTCATAAAGCGCAGGTTATGCATGGTCGCTAAGCGAAAGAAAAGAGTGTCGCTGATTTTGAAAAGATGACGGAGATAGCCGAGCGAGTAGTGAGTACAGCAGAGGCAATCGCAGTAGGCCGAAATGGGCGCATTATTCTTGATATGTTTATCGTCGTTGGCATAAACATAAGCGAACCACTTCTCCGATAGACCCGATGCACCCGTGAAGGTATAGAGACGTGCATGACGAGCGTCACGCGTTGGCATCGCGCTATCGAAGATGCCGTAGCCAACGTGTGTACAATCGACAATGTTTTGTGGATGGCCTACGCCGAGTGCGTGCATAGGAAATTGTGGCGGCACACATTCGCGTGTGTAGGTGATGATATCGCTTAGCAACTTTCCCTGCGCGTCCAGGGGCCAGCCACCGTAGCCATAGCCGTCAAAGCCTATCTCTAATAGAGCTTCGGCACAGCGTTTACGTAGTTCGTGGAAGCCGCCGCCCTGTACAACGGCAAATAATAACGGTTGTCGCTCTTTGGGAAGACGTTTCTGCTGCATCAGATGCTCAAACTCACGTTTACAGCGTTTGGCCCACGCGATAGTGCGTTGTACCGAGACCTCTTGTATCTCAGGCGAGGCATCAACATGAGTGCAGTCGTCGAGGCAGATCACGATGTCCGCGCCATAACTGACTTGCAACTGAACCGTTTTTTCCGGTGTGAGATGAAACTTGCGGTCGGCATTTTCCGGTTTGAAGGTAATGCCGTCGTCGTCTATCGTTCCGAACCTCGCGTTCTGCTGAATCAGAGAGTATGCCTGAAAGCCACCTGAATCTGTAATAATGGGTCGCTCCCACGCGCTCATTTTGTGCAAGCCGCCGAGTGCTTGAATGGTTGAGGAGCCGGGACGCTGCATAAGGTGGAAAGTGTTCATTACCAGTGCTTGAATCTCGCACTCCATGAGGTCTGTCGCGGCCAGCGAACGTACAACTCCTTGTGTTGCATCGGGCATGAAGAAAGGCATGTGCAACTGACCATGTGGCAGGCTTAGATCGCCATACTGGTTATACGTTCCGTGCATTGAGCGTGTATTCTCGGTGAGTATCGAATCCATAGTCTATCCCCTGTACAGCATCTCTCGTCATAATAGGTGATGGCATTGTACCAAGTCGCGCATGAGATAGCAATACAAAAAAGTGCGGGAACCTTGATTGTCAGGTCCCCGCACTTTTTTGTATGAATTCGTTCTACGAGATGGTGCGGCGCAGAATGAGGTCCACAACACCGAGGATGGCAGGAACCTGTGCATTAGAAACCAGCATGATGCTGAGAATGTCTTTGAAGTGTGGCTTCTCCAGTACGCTATAAATTCTTCTGCCAACCTTCGCGCCGAACAGCATAATTGGAGCGGCAGGAATGACCAGCAAAATCATCCAGAGCGAGGTATGCCAGATACAGAAGACTAGGAGAGAGAAGATTGTTCCATTTATCATCCACTTCCAACGCTCATCTAGGCGCGTTTTCTCAAGTGCAAGAAAGATTACCGATGCCACAAGCAATGGTATAGGAACCCACAAAGATGGATTTTTTATGAGGATAGGTAGCAAGCCACGTATCTTTGTTACGCCATCATAATGCACAAACCACACCGTGTAGATATCGCGTCCCATGAAGACCAATGACCACACAAGCGGCGCGAGTAGCTCGATGCTTACTTTCTGGTCGGCCCAACGTAGTAAGGCCATGAGCCTATTTTTCGGAGCATCGGCACGTGTGGCTTCCATTTTGTTCGTTGTATTGAACTGATGCAGCAGCACGATAGCGACGCCAGCGAAAAAGGTCACAAGCGGGATGAATAGTGGGCTTGATTGTCGGCTTATTTGCGCTGTAATGTAGATACGATACGTATGCTCGATAGTAGGCTGTATCTCGTTAATTCTCAGAATAGAAAATGCATGAAGCAGGCTGAGCGAGTAATTCAAATAGAACGGACCCAGAAGAGGGGGACACAGGAAACAGAGAATGAGTACAGCAAAGACCAGCTTCGTGAGCCAATCAAGCGGTTTGTAGATTCGCATAGCAAGTCGTGAGGAGACGAAGCCAAGAATGACGACGCACCAGGATAATGGCAGCATATCATGTGGCAGGGACCACATTGTTTCGTCGAGACCAAAAGCTGTATGCCAGATGCTATCCATGGCAATCGCAAAACTCAAACAGATAAGACCGGCACCCATAATTGCCAGTGATCCGGCAACCTCTCGCTTGAGGAAAGGTATATAGGTACGTAGACCAAAGCAACTCTGAAAACGTGGCGAAAAAGCCAGCGTCAGAGCTAGGATGCCTGTCAAAGTTGTAATGCCTGAGATAAACATGTGTGGCGGCGAAAAAAATGACTCGAACTTGTGTGTGAGATGCCAGATACGATCCCACAATTTGCCAAAGCCGGTTCCTGCGAAGAAAAGGATAAAGGTGAACCAGAGCAGACGATAGGCCAGTGTCATGTTCTTAGATGAAGCTTGTGCAATTTCCACAGGAATAGGAGTTACTGGTAATGCGACTTCCCCTGGCAGCGGAGTCGCTGGTAACGAACGATATGGTATTGGAGTTACTAAAGTTTGCAGTTGGTCTATAGTGGTCACAACAGGGACCAGTATCACACGCCGTAATTGCATAGGTATGGCAACCTTTCTTCGCTCTTGCAATGATTTTCAAATATAATGCTTATCACTCTGGTTAGTCTAAATGCCTTTATCGAAGTCTTCCTAATCGAAATATTGATATAATAGACGAAGAAATAGATAGTAGTATCTTTGTGTACATAGTAAGTGTAAGACTTATGCATATAAATATTGTATTCTTTTGGTTGAGAAATGGTTAAGACATAGGAAATTTAGGTTAAGGAAGTAGTTCACCATTACATTTCATAGCTGCATGCTTAAAAAAGCTTTTTCTGTTACGGCTTTGATAAATGTCTCGTCTTTACGTATAAGACTACAATGGTTGTGCCTTTTCGTACTTCTTTGTGCCAATACTACCATGAAGGTGAATCTCCATGTCATTAAGTGTGATAGATATACTATTCTTAATAACGGTTGTGCTATTGGTTTTGAGTGGATTTCGTAACGGTTTTGTTGTCAGTTTGTTGAACCTGCTTAGTATTCCACTCGCGCTCGGTATAGCATACTTCTTCGGACCACAATTTACCGCGTTTCTTGCCACAACTGATTTTTCTGCCACACCCCTTATATCGTTTTTTGTACTCTTCTTTATAACGGTGGTAGTGTTACATATTCTTGGTAATGCGCTACGAGGTATCGTCAAGAGTATTCCTGTTATTGGTTCAGGTGATACCCTGCTCGGCGGCGTTGTTGGTTTTGTAGAGGCATGGTTGCTCTGGCTTTTCTTACTAGTGCTGCTTGGTAATTTTCTCTATGGTATTGACAACACCGTGAGCACTATACAACATGGTGCGAGTCTCATCCCCAGTACGAATATCAGTATGGGCCAACTTCAACAATGGAACGATTTTTATAATCAAGCAATAATGCATAGCCTGTTTGCCCAGGTAAATGGTTTCTTTGTCAAAACACTGCCCAACATTCCACAACCACCCCAATAGTGTATCTAAGCGTCTTCTTGTAGCGTGTTGTATGATAGAGGTGATGAATTGTTGTCTATTCCTTGAAGCATAAGTGGAGGAAACTACGGCAAAGCAAGATCGTCTTATTGACACAGGAGTCAATCGTAGGCTTGAACGTGCCTACCTCGTCGCCGTCGAGTCAAACGATCAGGACACGATGTGGAGCGTCGAGGACTCGATAGCTGAATTGGGCATACTCGCTCACACCGCGGGCGCCGAGGTTGTCGGCACCATGATACAACGGCTTTCCCATCCAGATGTACAAACTTATGTAGGGAAGGGCCGCGCTCAAGAACTGGCCGCTTTAGAAAAGCAATTGAACTTCGATCTCGTCATTTTCGATGATGAGTTAACCCCCGCCCAACAACGCAACCTCGAAAAGATGCTCGACGCACGTATCGTAGACCGCACTGCCCTCATTCTTGACATTTTCGCTCAGCATGCTCGTACTCGTGAAGGTCGTTTGCAGGTTGAACTTGCCCAACTAGAGTATCGCTTACCACGCTTGGTTGGACATGGTACAGAGCTTTCGCGTCAGGCAGGTGGTTCACGCGGCGCAAGTGCAGGTGGTTCTGGCGGAACAGGGAGTGCAGGCGGTTCGATTGGTGTACGTGGTCCAGGCGAAACAAAACTAGAGATTGATCGTCGTCGCATTCGGAGCCGTATCTCCGACCTCAAGGAAGCCATTGAAGAGGTTCGCTCACAGCGACAGATTCATCGTCAGCAGCGTATGGCTCAAGCCATTCCTGTTATCGCGCTCGTTGGTTACACCAATAGTGGTAAATCAACGCTCTTCAATGCGCTTACCTCGTCCAATGTGTTAGCTGAAAATAAGTTGTTTGCCACGCTTGACCCAATTACGCGCCACATTGTATTACCGGGCAATCAGGAGGCACTGTTGACCGATACCGTTGGCTTCATTCAAAAACTGCCGACAAAACTGGTAGCCGCCTTTCGCGCCACACTTGAAGAGGTCATGGATGCCGACCTGCTACTAGAGGTGGTAGATGTCAAGCACGAAAACGCCATCGAGCAGAGCGAAACCGTCAACGATGTGTTGCGCGATCTTTCTTCAGAAGAGAAGCCGCGCGTCACAGCCCTCAACAAAATTGACCTGCTTGACAATCCAGCAGAGGTTGACACAACACTTTATCCCCATGCTGTTCCCGTGTCCGCTCTTAAAGAGCTAGGATTGGACTTGTTATGTGAAATGATTGCTCAGGTGCTAGCAGAAAACATGGACACGCTACAAATTGTGATCCCGTTTGCACGAAGTGAACTGGTCGAATTGTTTCATCGTCGCGGGTATATCGACCGCGAGGAGCATCGAGCCGAAGGAACGTTTATCGCTGGCCGTATCACGCGCTCGCTGCGGAATTACTTCGCCCCCTTTAGTGTTGTTGCCCAACGTTAATCATGCTTACAGATGGACGGGCGACCACAAGGAAGCGTCCCTATTATACAAAGCGTGTTATACATGTAGGGGTATATAGTAGGGGCGATCCCTTGTGGTCGCCCATTGGTATAATTGTATATTCGTTTTCAGAGACCAAAAATACTATTTTTTGTACACAAGGGGTATCATGTGTTATCTTATACAGGTATATTGATGTATCTTTGGCATGTGAAACCTTTGTAACGACCGCCTGTGAGAGTACACGGCGATATTTGGTCCTGGAGCAAGTGAGAGCAGTATATGCAACAGCAAAAAACGCAAAGCAACTATTTCCCTGTACGTGTTCGTATTCGCCCATCCACAAAACCTCATACTTCTTCCCTCATGAAACAACTGGATACGAATGAACATGAGCAAACAACTCCTTTGCACTCAATTGTTGAGAAGTCCTGCGAGTCACAACGACGGGCACAGCAAATCAAGGAACTGCTCCGCCTGGGTAATCTGTTACGTGCCGATCTTAGTTTGAATGAAGTTTTGCATAGAATCGCCGCTTCTATAAGTAATTGTACTGGTTTTCGTATGCTTGCTGTTAACCTGATAGAAGAGGGTAAAGGTTATGCACGCCCTGTTGCGTTTGCGGGCGTCACCGAAGAAGGTGAGCAGGCAATACGTGCAAATCCAGCGTCGATTGAGCAAATGCACAGAGTGATGCAACCAGAGTTTCGTATCAGCCAGAGTTATTTTATTTCACACGAGCATCAAGATGTATTCGCAGGGATAACAGTTGTGCGTCCAGATATCGCAGTACAAGAGAATGTGACAGATGCGTGGCATCCAGAAGACATGTTACTTATACCATTAGTCAGTCCCCGCGCACAGAAACTCCTGGGTTTTCTTTCACTAGATAGCCCCGAAGATGAGAAGATACCAACGCTTGAAGGAATCGAGGTGGTAGAACTGTTTGCACAACAGGCCGCCCTTGCCATTGATAATGCCAACATTTTTCAAGAGCGAGAACAAGAGCGTATTGCGCTTGAAGAGAGTATCACGGAACTACGTGAAGACATGGAACGTGTACGGCGTGGCGATCTCAGTGTACAGGTACGAACAACTCATCAGAAATTGCAACCAATCGGCGAAGCCATTAATACTACTATTCGTGAAATAAGTGGCATTTTAGGAAGTACACAACAGGTAATGCATGCTGTGAATGAGCATACGCGCAATATGCAATATACTTCAGAGCTTCTTACACATGACACTGAGCAACAGGATCAACAAGTGAAGCGTATTTCTCAGGTCATTGATACATTTGCAACTGTAATTCATCAAGTTTCTGATAGTGCTGCTACTCTCGCGACAATGGCACTAGAAACAACAGAGACAACACATGCCGGACAAGATGTGGTAGACCTTGCAATTGATGGTATGGGCAAAGTACGCGAGTCTACTCAGCAATCTGAGCGCACGATGAAGCATTTAGGTGAAAGTGGGCAAGAGGTCAATGAGACGGTAAATACTATTACTGACTTAACCGCGCGTATGCATCTCCTCTCTTTGAATGCCGCGATAGAGGCGGCACACTCTGGCGAACACGGACATGGTTTCGTGGTTATCGCGCAAGAAATTCGTAATCTCTCTCTGTATTGTGCCGAGGCATCAAGAAAAGTTAGTGCGTATGTTCGCACTTTTCAGCAAGAGACCGCCGCTGTCATGCAAAGCGTGGGACAAAGCACACAACAAGTCGTGGATCAGACTGAATTGGTGACACAGACAGGAATGATGTTTTATGCTATCGACGCCTCAACTATGCAGATGGCAAACCTTGTACAAAGTATCTGCTCTACAACTGAGAACCAAGCTCAGGGTTCACGACACGTTGTGCAGGCTGTTGGTGAAATTCAACGTATGACCAGCGAGATCAACGCTCACATGCAAGAGGTGCGCCAATCTGTCTCGCACCTCACAGAGTTGACGAATTCGTTGCGCTTACGGCTTTCATTTTTCCGTGTTGTCTAAGGCTGTCAAGCTAACCCATGCTCGATAGCATAACGTGTGGCGGCACTTCTTGATGTAACCTCAAGTTTATGAAAAATAGAGCGCAGATGGGCGTTGACGGTGAGTGTGCTGATAGAAAGTTCTTTCGCGATCTGACTGTTTGTAAGTCCTGTTGTTACAAGGTATAGTACCTCGCGTTCACGTTCCGTCAAGCCTGTATGTGCTGGCAAATTTGTCAATGGTGGCGTTGGTGCCCTGAACTCTGCCTCGACGAGTGGCAGTGGGTCGGTTATTCTTCTCGCCTGAAGCTGGGCAGCAATTGCCTGTGTCGGCGTCATTGCTTGTCCTGCTTTATATGCCACTAGAAATGATGCATCGCCCAGATGAATATGCGCTGTTTCAATGGCGTGTTTATAGTCAGCACTATCTACAGGAAAGATAGGGGTGCCAATCTCTTGACGTATACGCGCGGTAGCTCCCCATAGTTGCACTGCCCATTCTGGTTGACCTTGCGCTGTCAAGACTTCCGCCAACCCTTCCATGCACACCGCCAGTTGCTCTTTGTCATCGCTCTTTTCCAGGAAAAATAAACTTTCTTCGTAAAGTGTGTGGGCAGTAACGTAATCGCCTTCCAAGTATGTCAACTTGGCTAAACGCGCCAGTGCCATCGCGATATTGATGTTACCGCCTGCCTCACGACTCAATACCACGCACTCCTCGATAAAGACACGTGCCATACTCCTATTATTTTGTTTAAGTGCAATATTTCCCAGTAAACCCAGTGTAATCGCTATTCCGCCGCGATATCCAATGCTTTTGGAGGTTGCTAAGCATTCTTCCAGAAATATTTGTGCCTGCCCATAATTTCCTATGGAAAAATGAACACGTCCCAGGTAGTGTAAGGTATAGGACACTCCCCAGAGATCATTGACTTTATGAAACTGGGCCAGTCCAGTTTGCAGATGTGCAATGGCCGCGCTGTATAGACCCTGATTCATAGCGATATAGGCGAGTAGAAGGATAGCATCGGCAACACCACTGGTATCGTGTGTTTGTTTGAAAAGACGCAGTGCCTCCTCAGCCTGAGTTGTTGCCAGTATATAATCATGTTTTGTCCAACACGCCGCCTGTCCTAGCCAGTAAAGCGAGATCGCGCAGCCGTGTTCATCGCCAAGTTCGCGGTACAGAGCGAGACTTTCCCCACAAAGAAGTTCGCCCTGTTCATGTTCGTCTTCATTATATGCTAATGCACCTGCCGCATTGAGTGCTTTTGCACGTGCTACTTTGGTCGTATGCTCGCTATTCGCGAGTGCGTGTTGTAGCCACTGGCGTCCCTCACCCAGATGACCTCGTACCGACCAGAACCAGTAGAGAGCTGCACTCAAGCGCAATAAGCATTCGTAGTTTTCTTGCTCTAATAGCCAGCGCAGGGCCTCGCGCAGGTTATCATGTTCACGATCCAAACGCTCCAGCCATACTGTCTGCTCGAAACCTCCCATATGCTGCTCTGCTTCTTCCGCGAGGGCAAGCATATAGTCGGCGTGAATATGCTGGAAGGTATCGCGCTCTCCGTTTTCGATGAGACATTCCAGGCCGTATTCACGGATGGTTTCGAGCATATATAGACGTGCTTCACCGCTTGCCTGCTCAATTTGTAAGAGCAAACTTTTATCAATGAGCGCGGCTACGCTATTCAAGAGCTGTATCGTGATATGCGCGTTTTTTAGCAATATTTCGATAGCTTCAAAGGTACAGCCACCTGTAAAAACGGAGATACTACGGAACAGGAGTTGTTCGTCTGAAGAGAGAAGTTCGTAACTCCAGCGAATCGTGTTTCTCAACGTCTGTTGGCGCTCAGGCAAGTCTTGTGCGCCGCCTGTTAATAGCTCTAATCTGTGTTCTAGGCGTGCAAGCAGAGCGAGCGGTGGTAAGACCTTGATATGTGCTGCTGCTAACTCGATGGCTAGTGGTAATCCGTCCAGGCGTACACAGAGTTGTGCGATAGTGTGTACGTTGGTATTTGTGAGTTGAAAGGCAGGTTTGATAGCTTCCGCACGCTGTACAAAAAGCATAACAGAGGGATAGAGTGCTACGATCTCTACCGCTTCGTGTCGCTGTGGATCCGGTAAAACGAGTGGTGGAACAGGAAATTCGTACTCGCCGCGCACTCGTAGCGGAGAGCGGCTCGTCACTAACACTTTTACCTGTAAGCAGTGGGTCATAAGTTCGACAATATGTTTAGCCGCTACTACCACATGCTCAAAATTATCAAGCAAGAGCAAAAGCCGCTTCTCGGCCAGAAACTCTTGCAGGCGCGTAAAGAGGGGACGCTCGCTCGTCACTGCGAGACCGAGTGTTTGTGCAATGATAATGAGTACGAGGTCCGCATTGATTGAGGCAAGCGGAATAAAAAAGATACCGTCGGGAAAAATATGGAGAAGTTCATGTGCTACTTGCAAACTCAGCCGCGTTTTGCCAATGCCACCTGTACCCGTAAAGGTCAAAAGGCGTACTTCAGTTTGTTGTAATAGAGCATACGCTGCCTCTACCTCTTGCTCACGTCCAATCAGAGGCGTTAGTGGTGTTGGTAACGTGAAGTTTTGTATGTGTTCGGTCGATGCTTGTCCAACCGATGCCGGATCTTCTAACATACATGCTGTCTTCCCTTTGCCATAGATGGTACTCTATAGATGGCAAAGACTGTGCAAAATAAAAATAACAACGAGATAGTTGTAGTAATTATTGTGCTTAATTATATGCCATGAATACAGCATGTGCAAAATAAAAATCAAGCTGATGTGCGAGGCAAACGACCTCGCACATCAGCTTGATTTATGTTAGTTTATACTTCGACGACAATGGGTAGCACCATTGGACGACGACGGGTCTTCTCGTATAAGAAGTCGCTCAACGTATGCCTAATTTTATCCTTAATAAAGGACCAATCGGACGAATGTCCATTGAGTCCGATAAATGACTCTAGCACACGATTCTTCGCGCTATCAAGTAGTTCCTCAGAGTCGCGCATGTAGACAAAGCCACGCGAGACGATATCGGGTCCACCAATCGGTTGCCCTGTTTCTTTATCGACCGTGAGAATTGCCATCAGGATACCATCCTGTGATAGGGCTTTGCGATCACGTAGCACAATTTGTCCAACGTCACCAACGCTCAGGCCATCCACGAAGACGTTGCCGCTTGCTACATGATCGGTCAACTTGATTGCCTCGTTAGATATCTCGATGATATCGCCGTCCTCGGCGACCACGATGTGGTCCTCTGGAATACCAAGAGAGTAAGCTAGTTTCGCATGCAGGACCAGTTGGCGATATTCCCCGTGAACGGGCACGAAAAACTTGGGGCGGATCAGGCTCAGCATTAGCTTCAACTCTTCTTTTGCCCCATGACCAGAGACATGCACATTCGCGATAGCTTGATAGTAGACCTCGGCCCCCTGTCGGAAGAGGCTGTTGATCGTGCGATTTACCGCCTTCTCATTGCCCGGTACAGGTGTTGCTGAGAGAATAACGCTATCACCAGGTTGAATGCGTATAAGGCGATGATCCTGATTGGCGATACGTGTCAGTGCTGATGTTGGTTCACCCTGACTACCTGTACAGATGATAACAACCTGATCTGGTCGATACTTGTTGATGTCTTCTGGGCGAATAAGCATTCCTTGTGGAACGTTCAGATAGCCAAGCTCACCAGCCATCTGTACGTTGTTCACCATGCTACGGCCGACAAGTGCGACAAAGCGTTCGTAGCGCGTAGCGGTGTCAATCACCTGCTGTACACGGGAGATCAGCGAGGAAAAGGTGGCGAGGATGATACGCCCGGGCGCGTTCGCAAAAAGTTTGTCGAACGAGTCATTGAGTGTACGCTCGGATGGCGTATAGCCAGCAGATTCGACGCGCGTGCTATCACCCATCATCACCAGCACGCCTTCGTTGCCGATGCGTGCCAACATGCCCAGGTCGGCGGCTTTACCATCCACTGGTGTATAGTCGAACTTGTAGTCGCCTGTATGCACAACTGCGCCCACAGGTGTATGAATAACAACTCCGGTCGCATCAGGAATACTGTGGTTGACACGGAAGAACTCAACATCAGATTGACCAAGTTGTACATGGTCGCCAGCTTCAACGATGGTGATGTTTGTCTTTTCGAGGAGCTTGTGTTCTTTGAGTTTCACTGAAATCAAGCCGTGTGTCAACTTTGTTGCAAAAACGGGAGGAAAACCAAGCATTGGTAAAACGTAAGGGAGGGCACCAATATGGTCTTCGTGACCATGTGTTATGAGAATGCCGCGTATACGATTTTTCTTGTCGGAGAGGTAATTCGTATCAGGAATGACAAGATCGACGCCAAGCATCTCATCATCTGGAAACATTACGCCAGCATCTACAACGATGATATCGTCTCTGTATTCGACGACCATCATATTCTTTCCGACTTCCCCTAGTCCACCCAGTGGGATAAGTCGAACATTTTCTATTGTCAAGGTAAAGGGAACCTCCTGACTACATATATATATGTAGTATAGCTATACACTGTATTAAAAAGCATTTATCTCTACTCCTGTTTCCGCCGCCAGGAGTAAAAGTCAAATAAAAATAGGTTTGCGCGTGTCAACCAAAATAAAAGAAGCTGTATGGTCCCTACCTCGATTCTATCACATCCAGTGTGAAAATACAAGGACCGATGCTCTTGTGCATGTGATAGAATGATGCAACGAGATTCGTGTATTCCCTTTGTTCTAGTCGCATGGCAGACCAGCGTTGGTCGTGTTGAATGTGTTCTGTTTCGTCTTACGTAGGTGCAATGGTGCAGCGTAAACAGATTCGCACCTGTTTGTGCATACGAGGGAAGCGTTGAACACTGATTTATAGAATTCAGCACGTGTTGAAATGGCCTGAACACAACCAAAAGGAACAAGGAAGATTCATGCAAAAGCTAACACTCACAGTTCTGCCACAGACCTACGCTGTTTGTCGTCTCGACCCCAACGGACCCATTCCGCACTGGGCATTGATGGGTGATGATTTTATCTCACTCACACGTACCCGTACTGAGCTTTCCGTTGTATGCTCGCAAGAGAATGTGCCAGTGGAAGGCACGCAGGCCGAACGTGGGTGGCACTGCATCACAGTCGAGGGGACCTTTGACTTTTCGGTATCCGGCTTACACATCTTACTTGCAAGTCCGCTCGCGGAGTCGAACATCAGCGTCCTCGCCATCGCTACTTACCAAACCGATCACATTCTTGTCAAAGAGAACGATCTTGAGCGCACGATACAGGTCTTAGAGCGTGCAGGTCATGAGGTCAAAAGATAAAGTGTGCCTGGCAGTGAAGACCGCACGGTCTTCACTGCCAGGCACACTTTATAGATTTGTGGGATAGGGACTACATCATGCCACCCATGCCACCCATGCCACCCATGCCAGCAGGCATTGCGGGAGCCGCACCAGCCTCTTCGGGAGCATCGGTGATAAGTGTATCGGTAGTGAGAACCATGCCAGCGATGCTGGATGCGTTCTGTAAAGCGGAACGTGTCACCTTCGCAGGGTCAACGATGCCAGCCTCGAACATATCCACATACTCGCCAGTCAGTGCGTTGAAGCCAACGCCATCTTTACTATTGCGAACCTGTGCAACAGTGACGCCACCGTCGCGTCCTGCATTGAGGGCGATCTGGCGCAGTGGCTCCTCTAGCGCACGACGCAGAATGTTGACACCCGTGGTCTCTTCGCCGGGAGCAACGTGAACGTTGTCGAGAGCCGAGATTGCTGCGACCAGCACGGCACCGCCACCGGGGACGATACCTTCTTCGATAGCTGCGCGTGTGGCGGATAGTGCATCCTCTACACGATGCTTTTTCTCTTTCATCTCGACTTCTGTCGCGGCACCAACTTTGATGACGCCTACGCCGCCTGCAAGCTTCGCCAGACGCTCCTGGAGCTTCTCACGGTCATAGTCGCTGGTGGTCTCGTTGATCTGTGCGCGAATCTGACGTACACGACCCTGAATGTCCTGCTCGGTACCATCACCCTCGACAATAGTTGTATTGTCCTTGTTGGAGGTGACGGTGCGAGCGCGACCGAGGTCTTCCAGGGTCGCGTTCTCAAGCTTGAGACCCTTCTTCTCGGTGATAACGGTGGCTCCGGTCAGAATCGCGATATCTTCGAGCATGGCCTCGCGACGATCACCAAAGCCAGGGGCCTTGATTCCGAGTACGTTGAAGGCACCACGCAACTTGTTGACAACGAGTGTCGCCAATGCCTCACCATCGACATCTTCCGCGATGATGACGAAGTTCTTGTTGCCAGCCTGTAGTACGCGCTCCAGGATTGGCAGAATGTCGGCTACCGCGCTGATCTTCTTGTCGGTAATGAGAATGTAAGGGCTGGCAAGATCGGCCTCGGTGTTCTCCTGGTTTGTCGCCATGTAGGGCGAGATGAAACCACGATCAAACTGCATACCCTCGGTATACTCTTTCTCCATGACGATGCTGCGGCCTTCTTCGACCGTAATCACGCCATCCTTGCCGACCTTCTCCATGACCTCGGCAATCAGTTCGCCAATCTCGTCATCTGCCGCAGAGATCGAAGCGACCTGGGCGATCTGCTCACGCGTCTCGACCGGCTTGCTCATCGTCTGAATGCGAGCGATAACCGCCTCGACGCCAGCCTCAAGGCCACGACGCAGAATCATTGGATTAGCACCCGCTGCCAGATTCCGCAAGCCCTCGGTAACTATGGCCTGTGCTAGCACAGTTGCCGTTGTAGTGCCGTCACCTGCGACATCATTCGTCTTGGTGGCGACCTCTTTCAAGAGCTGTGCACCCATGTTCTCAAATGGATCGGGCAGATCAACGTCACGCGCGATGGTGACACCATCGTTGGTAATGGTTGGCGCACCAAACTTCTTGTCTAGTACGACGTTGCGCCCCTTTGGTCCAAGTGTGACCTTGACGGTATCTGCGAGTATGTCGATACCCTTCTTCAGAGACTGTCGCGCCTCATCATTGAATTGCAATCGTTTTGCCACGATATATTCTCCTGTAATAAATGATTTTTCTCGTTATATAGGGAGACCGCAAGGGTCTCCCCTACATGTAGGGAAATATAATATGTAGGGGAGACTCTTGCGGTCTCCCTGTACATCTCTCCCTACAGATTGAGGATTTTCGTTATTCGACAATACCCATGATATCGCTCTCACGGAGAATGAGATACTCTTCCCCGTCGATTTTGACCTCGCTACCTGCGTACTTGGCGAACAACACGCGTTGTCCAGCCTGTACCTCAAGTGTGCTACGCTTGCCGTTGTCCAGAATCTTGCCTGGGCCAACTGCTAGCACCTCGCCCTCCTGGGGCTTCTCTTTAGCGGTATCTGGTAGTACGATGCCGCTCTTGGTCGTGGTCTCACGCTCCGATGCCTTGACGACCAATCGGTCGCCCATAGGACGAAGCTTTACGCTTACTGTTGACATACAATGTTCCTCTCTGTCTATGTGTTGTATCTTTATGAAGGTAGACAGTTTACCTTTATGGTAAATATTTAGCACTCTCATAGTGCGAGTGCGAACATTGTTATAATACAACATCATGTAAGCAGATGCAAGAGGAAATTTTATAGGGTTTCCTTCAATGAGGGGAAACTGGTCTCCCTGCTCTGATGAGGGACTTCTCTATTGAAAATACTTTGAAAAGTTGATAGCAATACACAACACTATTCAAGAACAAGGCTACATTGATGTACATAACCATCGTTTCTTCATTGTGGTACAACGGCAGGGATGAGACGATACATTGTACTTTTACAAATGGGAGATTTGCACATAACTCCGTTTCTGTAGGCCAACAGGGTGTAATAACGCTGTTTAGGAAAATAGTGTAGCAATGGAAAGACGTGTTGTATAGTAGGGTGCGACCCTTGTGGTCGCCCGTTCCCAGGTGAAAAAGTTAAAGAGCATAATTAGACCCCTACATTATATCTTCTATAGATGCTATACTGCTTAGGAAATAAAAGCAACATTGGCATGTTATCCTCGTAAATTATATGGTGACAGAGTTTTTTAATATATTGGTATAATATGCGTCTTATTAGGTGTGGAAGCGAAAATGCATGAGAGAGCCATGCTATCCTGCACCGAACTTATCGCTGTAAGAGACTTCCAAATTGGCAAATATGAGAGAACAACACGGTCCCTTGAAAGAACAACGTGCCTTCACTAGCAATGGGCACCAGGTCAGCCAGGAGCAACGCTTCTTTGGCAACTATGAACTGGTGCGTCGCATCGACGAAGGAGGCATGGGCGAGGTTTTTCTTGCACGTCAGCGTAGCGCGTTTGGGCGCGAGGTGGCGGTGAAGATTATTCGTGCCGACCTGATACATGATGTCACCGTTCGTAAGCGTTTCTTGCGCGAGGCCGAGGTGAGCGCACACCTGAAACATGAGCATATTCTGTCACTGGTCGAGTTCGGCGAGGATCAGGGACGCCTCTTTCTGGTGACACCCTACATCGACGGTGGCACACTGGCACAGCGCTTGCAAAGCGGTCCAATGTCGCTGGCCGAGGTACATCTCCTCTTTTCTGCCCTTGTACGCGCTGTTTCCTATATTCATAAGCGTGGCGTCGTGCATCGCGATTTGAAGCCCAATAACGTGCTGCTCGATAAGGAGGAGGGTGGCGAACAGGTCTATGTTCGCCTCATCGACTTTGGTATCGCCTCAATTCAAGGCACGGCGACGGCAGAGCCAGAGCTGACCCAATCAGGCAAAGAAGTCGGTACTATCGAGTACATGGCACCGGAGCGACTAGATGGCGTTGCCGCTCCCAGTAATGATATCTACTCGTTAGGTATCATTCTCTATCAGATGCTCACGGGTCGCTTACCTAATGAAGGCGAGCCTGCACAATTGCCATCACCAATGGCCTATGTTGTCAATCATTGTACTGCCCCCAATCCCAAGAATCGTTTCGCCAACGCCGACGAACTGCTACGCGTCTTCGAGCAGGCGTATCGAGCAGTTGCCGCACCTAAACCCGCACCATTGACCGCGACTTTGAACAAAGCAAGCGAGGAAACACCGCATTCAGTCACAGGTGTCGCACAAGGAGAGGAAACTGTCGCAGAAGCGGTGGGAGTCGCAACGGCACGTCCGGTAAGTACCTTCAAAGGTGACGACTATAACGCTCCAACTACGTTTGTTGAACCTGCGAAGTTCCCAGATCGTCAGAAGCCGAGCGTGACCAAATCCGGCGTTACTGGCACGGTAGCCAGTAGACCAGCGCAGGAGCAACTACGACGTAAAAAGGGGTCCATCTTCGCATTTCTCTCATTCGCTATTGTCGCCATTCTTGCTATTATGGGTCTTGTCGGCTACTATGCCTTTGTCGGTGCCATCACTGCAACGGTAACAATCAGTCCACAGGTCCATTCGTTTGCAAAAGTGCTGTTAATGACCGCAAAGCCGACGCTACACAATACTGATCCAAACTCGGCCTCTATCCCCGCCTATGTCCTTACTAGTACGCAGATGGGAAGTCTACAAGGCAATACAACGGGCCAGCAGTGTATCTTCGGCATCTTCGACTGCAAGAAAGTGGTCTCATTCGCGGACGTTGACCCGCTTGCGTACCAACTGCGCCAAACATTGCGAACTGAGGCCCTCACCGACTTAAAGAAACAGGCACAGGTCGCAAATGCAACGACAGTTGGTGCCGTGACCTACACCGATGGCGCACCAACACCCAACCCCGATATTGGCTCTGTTGGCGATACCGTCACGGTGACAATGAAAGAGCAGGGTGCTGTTGAGTATATCAAAGGTACCGAGGTGCAAAGCCTCGCACGTATCCTCCTGACGCAACAGGCGCAGCAGCAGTTCGGTCCCGGCTATGTACTGCTCAATCCCTCGACGCAGATTGGGCAACCCGCTATCCAAAGTGTGGGCACTAATGGCGTGGTGACAATTCAGATCGCCGTTGGTGGTGTCGTGCAATACAATATCGCTGCAACGCAAACAGATAGTATCCTTAACCATATTAAAGGGACAAAAACGAGAGCCGCGCAAACCTTCCTGATGCACCAGACGGGCATTGATACCAACAATATCACCATTCACGTCAGTTATAGCGATACCTTGCCATCCGATATACACCAGATCAAACTCATACAGGTCTCACCATCAACTCTTCCAGGTGTGCAATTGCCACCCGTGAAAGCAGTGTTGACACCCACCCTGTAACAAAAAATGTCATATGAACATCACACAATATGTCTTGGATCGGACGGAGAAACTTGATCTGGATCGTTGAGTTCAGCACCAGGAGGAGCCGCAACGGGACCATTTAACAAGGGATCGTTCGTCTCGCTCATCCAACGATGTAGTCTGCCGCGCATCTCTTCGACGTGCAGGGTCTTTTGAAAGATGGTGCTCGCCAATCAAAACAGAATGATAGTCCTTGTCATATCCCTACAGCGCAGGTAACACACTTTCGGCAAATGCACGTAGTCCATCAATATCGTCGGTATCGAACCATTGTAGCATCAACTCTTCCACGCCAGCCTCGCCATATGCCTTGATTTGTTGCACAATCATGGCAGGTGTGCCAACGATGAGATTGTGTGATCGTAACGTCGCGAGAAGCTCTTGTGACGACTTATTCGCATGTTCGGGTTGGGTACGCAATTGCCCAAGCTTGTGTTCAAGTTCCTGTGTATCGCGTGCGAACGTCAAACCATCCATCATTGTACGTTTTACATCGCCCGGCTTGCGTCCGACCTGTTGTAACAAGCTATCAAGGATAGTGCAGCGTTCACGAAAGTCATCGGGGCTGAGAAAGACAGCGTTCCAGATATTCGCATATTTTGCCACAAGCGGCAATGTACGTTTCACACCGTTGCCACCAAGCAAAATGTCTGGCCCGCCCGAACGCTGTGGACGCGGGAGTAGCGTCGCCTCGTGTAACCGAAAGAATTTGCCCTCGAAGGTCACTGGCTCATTGCTATGCAACAGCCGTGTAATCACCTCAAGCCCCTCTTCCAGGCGAGCTATACGGGTAGGGATATCGCCAAGCTCGTAGCCGAATAGCGTATGTTCGCGCTCCTGCCAGCCTGCACCGACGCCCAGTATCATGCGTCTATCTATCCTAACGCAATGGTACTTTTATCGCTGGACGCGCTGAGGATAGTACATACCGAAACCAGCGTAACCGCCAACATTTTTTCGCTTTTTAGCTGGACAATATAACCTGATAGCAGACAGAGTTACAACGGCAATCGTAACTCTGCTATACTTGCAAAGGAGTCACCCTATGCACGAACAAGAGTACTCTGCCCCAGAGCAACAGGAAGCCTCTTCTGACTCGATTTTAGACATGCTCCGGCCTTTTCCGCAGTTTGTTGTATGGAAGTACACAATGGTTGATGGAAAGCAGAAAAAGCCGCCATTTGACCCCACAACAGGACAGCTTGCCAGTCCTACAAATCCTGAGACATGGAGTAGTTTAGAACAGGCACAACTAGCACTCACAACAGGCAAGTACAATGGGTTAGGCTTTGTGTTTAGTGACAATGACCCGTTTACTGGTATTGATATCGACCACTGTGTTCTCAACAACCGCATTACACCAGAAGCACAAGCACTTATCACTGATCTATGGAGTTACACCGAACTTTCCCCAGCCATACAGGAGTGCATATTCTGGTTGCCGGAACAGTACCAGAAGGCAGACGCAAGGGGAATATAGAGATGTATTCAAAAGAGCGATACTTCACCCTCACAACACACCATCTCAAAGGAAGTCCTGACACCATTGAGGAGCGACAACACCAACTTGACAGTCTCTATACACAAGTAACTCAGCAACAACCGCCGAGAGAACACAGTGTGTTTGTTCGTTCCCAACCTGATAGCGATATACTGGCAAAAGCAGAGAAGGCGAAAAACGGAGCATCTTTTACTGCGCTCTATAATGGTAGTATTACAGGCTTTCGCTCAAAAAGTGAAGCTGATTTTACACTTATCTTGCGATTGCTGTACTGGACAAATGATGATATTGAACAGACAAAACGGTTATTCCGCCAATATGGATTATATGATCCAGAAAAAACAGAGAGTTCGCGAGGAGATAGCACCTATCTTGATGTTACGATACAGAACGCTTTTAAGAAGCGGCAAAGACATACATAATTACAAGACAATACGTAGAATGGAGGTGCGGGTAGTTTGCTTGTATTCCTGTCTCCCCATGCTATAATCGTCTCAAGTATGACTGAATACAATTTGTCTGCTCCTCATACTCCTTCATCGTTTGCCTTAAAAAGTAAAGCAAAACGGACAGCGCAGTTAACAGCAGTGAGAAAACGACGAAGGGAAATATATAAGTTATTTGCTGAGAAAAGACGTTTGCAGCAGGAAGAAATAGAGTTATCTATAGGGTAATACAAACTGCTTTAGGATTTTGGAAACTATGCTATTTAGGGTCTTTTCTTAAAGAAAGTAGGAAAGGTAGAACCGTATGGTCGGTGAAATAGAAGTGATTTTTGGCAGTGTATCATCTTTAGCATGTCGTGATTTCTCAAGTACTAGCAAGATAAATTCTTCAACTACCGCTACGACCCGCTTTGATAAAAGCGATTTTCTTCAACTTGGAGCTATAAATTATCTTGACGAGGTAGTGATTAACTTGGTCAGCCAGAAACGTCTTCTTTACAGAGGAAATATTGTCTCGATAAAGAGAGAACCAAACGATCAAGTAGTAATAATGCTTGACAACGGTCAGGAGCTTGCTGAGACGGGCATTAAGTCTTTATCTGTGATGCGTTACGATCATCGAGAAGTGGCCTATTCAATGGCACGGTTGGCAGGCTTCTCTCAAGATCACATCAACATACCTGGACTGGACAATTCCAACAAGGAAATGATGGCATTTGTGCCATTTAAGGGCTTACTTATTGAACAAGATGAAATGGTCAATGGAGTTCAGCTTCTCGCTTTGAATAACGTTAAGAGTATGCAGGAAAAATTACCGAAGAATGAGAAAACCGAAATATGGCACGGATTTCTAGACGCTGATGCGTGGATTTCTTTTCGTTTCACCGCTTCTCATTTTGCCGATGCTGAGGACATAGCAATTGAAAAGGCAGATGTGTTTTTATCTGCCTATAGTAGCTTGTTGCAGTATAGCTACTCTCAATTCGGAGGAGATTTTATTGAATGGGAAAGGGTAGACGGAACAATTAATCTGAAGCGTCAAAACTATATTCTGCTTGTAATGCTCAACAGTGGTAGCGCATGGTTAAGAGATATTTCTCCCTACAAGCCAACTCAGATCAAACTAAAGCCTACCATCAAGTTAGATATCGCATCTGTTATGGATGCCAGTGAGAATTTCCGGCTTCCTTTATTGGTGTGGAACAGATTTAGAGACAGTGAAGATTATTATGTAGTTGCTATCGGACTTTCGCAGGTAGTTGAATTATTATCAACTGGTATTAAGCTGCCGCAAAGTTACACAAAAGAGCAGCTAACTGAATTAACCTCTCGCGCTATAGCTAACATTAACGAAAAAGAGAGTAATCTTATTCGGAGTGCAATCAAAAGGCTAAATGATGGAGCCTTGATGAAGAGATTTAACCAGCATCTTACGAATATTGGGATTACTCTTAGCAAGCATGAGCAAGAACTGATAGGCAAATTTAGAGAAATAAGAAATGCAATAGATCATGGAAGGAGAGCAAAAGAACCGTCAATGCAAGAAATTAAACAAGTTAAGGCACTGATCAATAGGATTATTTTAGCTTCTCTTACAGCAAGCAAGAGTAAGCAGTAATTTATTTGGCCTATTTTGCTCTTGCTGCTCGTTTGCAAATACGCATGTACATCATGATGTACCTACTCACGATCCCTCACGAGTTTATGCACTCATGGCTTGATACTCTCGTGTATTCTTTACAAGCTCAGCAATATATGGTATACAGTAGTCATATGGTGAGAACGCAAGTCTATTTGCCAAAAGAGGTATATCAACATATCAATCTTGTTGCTCAGAAAGAACAAAAACCCGCAGCACAAGTTATCAGAGAGCTATTATATGATGGCTTAGTACGTAGGCAAAAAACAATGACCATCGGACAAGCATTACAACAACTTACCCAGGTCAAGGCACAAGCCCCAGAAGATTTATCTACAAATATAGATGCTTATCTGTACGGAGTATGAAAACCTCACTCATTGCCGACTCAAGCGGGATTATTTCGTTAACCTCACAACATGACAGAAACCATGCGATAGCCCTTGTTGAGAGTGAAAAATATAGCACAATCAACGAATCTATTCTTGTTCCTTCTGATGTGTTTTCCGAAACAATCAATATTTTAGGCAAAAAAGCAGGGCATAGTGCAGCACTTACCACCGCAAGTATTTTACGTGAAGAAGCGGTATTCATCATTGTTGAAATGACTCTCACTCTTCGAGAAGAAGCATTAAAAAAGTTTGCCGAGCAACAAGAAGGCGTAAGCTTTACTGATTGTATGGTCATGGCATTTGCAGATCACTATGACACCAAGCATATTTTCGGATTCGATGAGGTATTCAAGAAAAATGGCTACCATGCATTATCCCCTCGCTAACTTTCCCTCTCTTAGCCTCAAGACTAGCCTCCACGTCGCACAATGGCTAAATCACGACATAGAAATCACACCATCAACACAGCTTGAGGCTAGGGATTTTCATAAAGTACATACTACGGGATGTTAAGTGGGGAGGATTATAGGACAGTCCATTGGCAATTAAAATACACTTCCTGAAATCCTGACATTTTGTTCAAACATTCAGGGTTAGAGGCGACTGCGCCAGAAGATGGGAAGGAGGTAGGCCGAAGGCAAAAAAACAGGATACGTCAAAGAAAGTAACACTCGCACAATCACTTTATGATAACAAAAACAATACTATTGAAGAGATTTGTAGACCATTCACCATTTCACGGGCGACGTTATGCCATTACTTTACGACAAAATAACTAATGTTTCGTGGGCTTTTTCCCTATTTGTGCTGTTTTACCCATAAGACTATGTTCTATCTATCCGCTGTAGAGAAGTTGACATTCCTCTCTCGTGACTTACAACTTACATTCAGGAAGGGGGGACATTTTGGAAGTGAGTTTGCTACACTGATGCTTAAGAGATATTCAAAGACTATTTCTCTTCAGTTTATAATGTTGCTAGTCAAATTTGAAGGAGTATATCAACTATGTGGTCGGATGTCATTCTGCCTGTGGTATCCATTTTGCTCTCTATACCCGGCGTATGTTTAAGCATTACTACATTGATTGATCGACACGCTAAGCGAAGACAAAAGAAGCAGGAGAAGGATAATGGAATTTACTCAGCAAGAAGTACTTGCGATGCTGGAAGAATCAGGTCGCACGAATTGGAATATACGCCAAATGACCAAGTTAAGGAGTGAGGGTTTCCTCCCCAAACTCACGTCTAAAAGAAAACCAGGAACAAATAAGCCTCTGAATGTCTGGAATGAACCAGATTTGAACCAGATTGTTGATGTCTATGACTGGTGGGACTATTGTGATGGTGATAGAGCAACATTAACATTAACCCTCTGGCTACAAGGGTATAATATCCCACTTGATCCTCTACGTAAGCTTTATATAGACACTCTTGAAATGTACCTTCAACGGCTCACTCTCGGGAATACTGACCCCGATGACATTCTTGATAAAGTGAGCGAGGTTGTGGTGAAGTGGATGCGGAAAATGAAGTTCACACCAGGGCTGTCCGATCAACGCAAGAAAATGGAGATGGAACAAAATTTTAGTATGGAACAGATGGAAATGTATACTGAAGCGATGCTGAGTGCATTGGTCGTTCCCAACGAGGAATTAGATACTAAAAATATCTATTCGTTTCCTTTCGATACAAGCGCATCGCAAAATGCTTTAGCAGATGACACGCAGGATGATGATTTTTTTATCCCAGGCGAATATGTTGCTGTAATCCTTCGAGATATTCTCACGCTTCCACACTTACTTGAGGCAATCCGAACCGTAACGCCAGAACAGTGGCAGCAAGCCAGAAAGGATTATTTATCCTTCTGTGATGTACTCAAGGCAACTGAAGAAATAAGAACAAAAGAAGGAGGGCTGTCTTTACCAGAAGAATTTCTTCTAAAACTGAAAATCATGGGTGCAGTTTGGTTAATTGTTCCACTTCTTTCCACACGATATCATGGCTATGGGCAATGGATTGATATGGCTTTTGAAAAGATTCATGAACGGCTTGCTGATCCAGCAACCCAAGAACAGATACTTAATAGGCACAGGATAAGAAAAACAGTTGATGAGGCTACTCAAGACAAAGAAACCTAGAACTTCTGTTTTATTCTCTATAAGAGAGATTTTCAGGGGTGGTACAGCCACACTAAGTAATGAACAAGCTTAAGTAAACAACAAACAAGCTCAACTTATGAGAACTTCACCACCTAGTGTAGTTGTACCGGAGGTACTTCATGAAGCATCCCTACTCAATGTGTATTCGGCAACCTTATAAAAGCGGAGGAGGCTCTTTTAATGGAAAACTTACAAAGCTCGGCTCGTCAACCTCAGATATTTTTCTTTCGCATCTTCCCAGGTTGTCTCGCTAAAGCCAAGTTTCAGTAACACCGTTTCTATTGACTCACCCTGTTTAAGCAGACGAACCGCACACGTATCACGGAGGAGTTGTGCTGAGACGTGTTTGTTGATAGCAGCACGTTCTGCAGTTGTCTTGATAAGATATTGCAGTAAGCGTTGGGTAGAGGGGAAGAGACGATCTGTAATCGTATATGTTGTCGTATACTCAGTCAGTACAGGCACGACTTCGGCAGGCAATTTTAGCCTTCTGGCTTTCTTCACTTTCTTGCCAATATGCTTGATCCACACTTCCGGGGCGTATTTATTGGACATATCAATATGAGCAAACTGTAGGTTCATGACTTCTTCTGTTTTGATCCCAGTTTCCAGCAGGAGTAGCACCAGCAGATACGTTCGCACATCGTGACGTGCAACTTCCAGTAGTCGCGTACATTCAGTGTCAAACAAAATATCAGGAAGTGGCGAGGTGACTTTACTATTTGGTATTGTCGCAGCAGGGTTATGTTCGAGTACCTTTTCAGCGACTAACCAGAGAAAAAAGTTATTCAAAGCTGAGAGCTTCTGGCTGATTGTCTTATCTGTCATGTGTTCAACGGCTCGAAGCACCCGCAGCCAATCTCGCACATTAATGGTATCTATCTCGTTCACCGCCTTGTTCTGCAAGAACACCCCAAACTTTTTCACATCCCCACAAAAGTCAGCAGGAGTGTAGGGAGAATAGCCTTGTGATTGCAAATAGGCATAATAGGCTGGCAGTAAGGAGAGTACAGAACTAGTAGCAGAGGGAGCCACAACAGACATACCCTGTGTTCTCGTTGCAGGAAAGTTTTTCCGATGGAAGAGGGGCAATTGCTCAGTCATACCACAACGAGTATAGCACTCCTATTTCGCAGAGTCCACACGTTCTCTCGCGCAGCCCTAGTACTATTTTTCCTTTTCAAGAATGGAGGGGGAGAAAATCTTGGACTCTGCGAAGTGATACTCTAAAAAGATTTTGAGGAGTACTTTTCTAAACCCCATAGTTTGACAAACTCAGCAGTATACGCTATACTTCGATACCCTCACTAAAAAGGTAGGGATAAGAGAACATAGCTTTCTTCTCAGTTGAACTTACTCCCGTTGGAAATAAGGGCACTTGCGCTTTTATGACCAGCGATTAGTGAGTTCAACAAGCAAAGGAGAAAGTATATGTTGGTTCTGATTCTTAGGTATATAGGGGTAGCTTTTCTCGCCGGAAATGGAGGCTATTGGCTCGCAGCTTGGTACACCAAGCGATTACATCTGCTTTCTGGCATTTGGAAAGGATATCTCTACGCAAGCATCTTTTTTGTTCTAGCAACATGTCTTGCTATCGTTTTTTTTGTGGCAACCTAAGAACTCTTTGCTGAGATTAACATATGAGCTGTTCGCTCTTTTTTGCCTTCGGGCAAATCAACCATTATGTTAATCTCAGCACTTTTTATTCTACTCGTGAGTGTTCGGGTAAAAGTAGTCCTTTCTCTTATCTTTATACTCAATCTTATGTTGTAAAATATAATTCAATCAGGTGAGAACTGAGTAATTCACTAGGAGGGCAAAGATGAACGTATGGGGTTGGCTCATTCTTTTCGTAGCAATCCTTCTCGCAGTAGTTGGTTTATTTTCTAGCGTAATAACTATTCATACTTACTTCGAGTCCCGGAAACACCCAATGATTAAAAAGAGTCCGACGAGAGCATCAATTCTTTTTATTGTCGGTACGTTTATATTAGCTCTTATTTTAACACCTCTATCCGTTTTAATAATAAAAGCATCAACACAGGTAATAGTTACTCCTACACCACGAAATGATAAACGTACAGTATTGGTACCTACACCAATCCCTACGCTTACTCCCACTGCCACCTCTCTATCCCCTTCTGCTTTGTATCACATAGATTTTTCACAAGGGGGTCAAGGATGGATAACTAATTCCACCTCCTCACAGTGGACATACAATACCGCAACTAAGCTCCTAGAAAGTAATGGAAGCTTGTCGTGTTGCTCCCCTACTACCTTAAAGCAGGTAGTAGTAGCAGCTCCTTATACCCTTCAAAAAGAGAATTTTGCAGTAGAAGCACGAATACGAGTAACTGCGATCCCGTACCCTTATAGCCATGATTACGCTAATGGTACGCAGCCTTTCTTTGGGTTATATGTACGAGGAACTGGATTGAATCAGCAAGGATATATGATTGGATTAGGCTATGATACCGCAGGTGATAAAAAAACACGGTCTTACCTTGTTGCTCTCGCAAACAATCCGGCCTACCACGATGGAGGAGAATATTCTGGACTCGATCATCAATGGCATACGTATCGAGTTGAGGTACAAGGAGCTAGCTTTAGCCTATTCGTTGATAATAAGCAGATTAATTCAAATCCTTTGGTTGACGATCAGTTCTCAGTTGGTACACAAGTCGGCATAGAAGATTATGACAATGCCCTTCAAGTGCAAACTTTTAGCGTCTACCCTCCTTAAATACACTCTGAGAAACTTCATATTATGTAGTAAGGAGCTTTGTTCGACTGTATACGTTCTCTCACGTAGCCCTAGAAATATTTTTCCTTTTACGGAGGAAGGGGAAGAAAATCTTGGACTCTGCGAAATGTAATAAATGTGCTTATATTTTGAGAGGGTACTTTACCTTCATTTGTGGGCATGAAAAGGCAATTGCAGAATAGTAGAAATACCGAGCCTTAACCTGTTCAGCATTTTCTTTACGTGACATTTGAGTAACATGTAAAAAAGGCTGCTTTATGCTTTGCATAGGAACTCTTGTACAGCTTACCATCATAAAAAGCGATTATAGCGTTACTTACATTGACTACGGACGTTTTATAATATGTATTGTTGAGTGTCTTGATGGAAGGGCGCATTGTGAGTCAACGTCCCTCATGGACAGCCCAAATGGGCTATGTACCGTCACCAAGTATGACTTTACGCCGAATATTCAAAGTATTCATCTACTTTGTTGGTGTCTTTCTCGCAGGTTTTGGCTTATTAGGAGCCGCACTGTCTCTCCCTGGTTCCAGTAATCGGACTGCTTATATTGCGCTCGTTATTGGAATTATTGGATTCATTGGAAGCCTCATTTATTTTTTTCTAAAACGGTTTAAGACTCGTTGCTTGCCCTGGTTACACTATCTTTGGTGGATACTTGGAGCAACTATAGGAAGCATGATGTTGATTGTGCTTGAATTTGCCATCGTCCCCACCCTAAACGGAAAACCACAGTCAATTTGGTCTGCTATTTTTGCCGGTACAATTCTTCTCTATGGTATTGCGTTAATCTTGATTGCTTATCTGCAACCCTCTCTTCATTATCAGGTGAATGACAGTATACGGAGAATTTTGGAAATTGTTCCTGGCAAGCAAATGGTTACAGCAGATTTAGTTACACGCCTACAAGCTGAATACAAATGTTCTGATACATTGCTTTACCAATATATCCGAGATTTAGACGATGTTGAACAAATGGCTATTCCTGGGACACCTACAAGCATTTGCAGAGTAAAGGGAGCACAGGAAGCAATCGCATTCCCCCAAGTTTATAGCATCATGACGTATGATCTGCGACAGACGGTTGCCAGAACATTACAATTTCTTAACGAAGAAAATGTTGATATAGGATTGTTTCTTTTAAGCAAGGCTTTTGAAGACACGCTCAAAACCTATCTCATTGCAGCACATGCCAAAGGGATACCGTTAACTATACCAGGAAACAAAAAACCTGAGAAACTGTCCCTTGCTGAGATGGTAAGTTGTGTGAAAAACAGTAGAATTATTACCAATGATGCAGTATTAAGCCTTTTGAGACAAGTACGGAATAATCGCGCACATGGGACAATGCCCTCTCTTGCCGAGAGGCAGTTGCTCATAAAAAGTGTGCCGTACATCGCAGGGTTATATATTGACTATATTAAGCTACTCGATGATCTTACACGTAGTTTGCAGATAGTGTGATGCTACTCCTTTTAGTAGTTGAAAGAGCATAGCATGAGCCAAGAAACACCACTAGTATTAGTAACGGTGTACAATTAGACCAGAAATAACGCCAGGAATTGACCCACTCCTCTAGAAGGCATACTCTTGTGTTATCACGACACAGGAGGTCA
>JAABUJ010001064.1_pt1 | contig 43567 bp, 30 predicted proteins | sample 5559131 | NCBI WGS metagenome assembly JAABUJ01 (sample SAMN10711875, study PRJNA513366) | rock metagenome | isolation source: Antarctica rocks | place: Antarctica: Victoria Land, Mt New Zealand nord | collected 2016-01-07
CAGCCCGTAACGTCGCATCGGTCAGCTCCACAGTGGCTGACCCCTACGCATCGAAAAACGCCTCGCGCCGGAAGCCCCTAAATGACGACACGCCCTAGTCAAAATCCTCGCCCGACACCAGCGCGCGGGCCTCGTCTCGGAGGACGGCCCGCTGGTCGTCGCGCGTGTAGAACATGTGGCCGCCTGGATGCAGCGCCAGCCGCAACCGGTAGCCGGAGCCGTAATCCGGAACCTGCGCCACTTGCAGCTTGGTGCCGAGATAGGGCGTGACGAGGTCGTACAGCCCATGGCCGATCAGCACGCGGAACTGCGGATCGATCGCCAGCGCGGTGCGAAGCGCGTCCATGGCTTGCGGCCGGCCGGTGCCCGGTCCCCAGTCCCACTCACGGGCAATTCGGTTGTTGGCAAGTTCGTATGTACCGTCCGGACGCCAGTGCAGGCGGTCGTTGATGAGATCGACCATGGCGGCGGTGACGGGAGCGGAGAGCAGGGCGAAGGTCGGATCGGGATAATCGGGAAAATTTTTCTCGGGAAACGGGTCCGCTTCGGTCAGGGTCGCGTCGTAGTTGCTGCCGACCTGGCCGGTCGCGGCGCCCCGCTCGCGCAGGAACAGCCCGGCGCCGATGCGGCCGTGACGCCGTCGCACCAACGCCGGGTCGAGCCCGGTCAGCTCGGCGACTCGCGCGCTGATCCGGTCCAGCACCGCCGGGTCGCGTTGCCCTTGCAGCAGGTCATGCAGGTACTCGCCGGTGGCGTAGTCCTCGGCGGGGACCAGTTGCGCCGCGTCCAGCCCGTGCGCGGCGGCGGCCATGCTGGGGAGGTGCGCGACCAGGCTGAACGGGTCGAATGCGTTGGACGAGAGGCCAAAATCCAACACCGGGGAGATCAGCACGAGGCCGGACAGCCCGACGCCTCGATCGCTGGCGAGCGTGCGCGCCAGGCGAGGGCCGCGGAAGCCGCCATAGCTTTCGCCGGCGAAGAACTTGGGCGATTGTAGCCGGTCGTTCGCCTGCAGCCAGCGGCGGATCGCGTTGGCCAGCGTGTCGATGTCGCCGTTCACCGACCAGAAGTGCCGCCGCAGCGCTTCAGTGTCGTCGGCGAGCCGGCTGTAGCCGGTGCCTGCCGGGTCGATGAACACCAGGTCGGTGAAATCCAGCCAGGTCTCGGCGTTGTCCACCAGCATCGGTGGGGCGGAGGGGCGGTGGGCGTCGCCGGACATCGGCAGCCGCCACGGCCCCATCGCCCCGAGTTGCAGCCAGCCGGACGCGGCGCCAGGGCCGCCATTCATCGCGATCGTCACCGGGCGAACCCGCTTGTCCGCGCCGTCCAGCTGATAGGCGATGAAGGCGAGCTCGGCCTGCGGCTTACCCTCGTCGTCGGTCAGCCGTATCGCGCCGGCGGTCGCGGTGAAGGCCAGCGTGCGTCCGCCGGGAAGCTGCAGCGTGTGGTGGGTGATGGAGTCGGCCGGCAGGCGACGTTCGGCCGAAGGCGCGTCGGCAGCGCGGACGGATTTCGGGTGAGCGTCACCGGCCGGCGGCGCGACCGGCTGCGCCCTGGCGGGAACTTGGAACGAAACAAACAGCACGATGGCCAGCATGGATCGAAACACGTTGCCGTTCTCCTCAATTCACCGGCGGGACCGGTGTTCCCTCGCAGCCTTGCTGGCGGATGGTCCCCTGCGCTGAGCCTTGGCGCGCATGCACGTCGAAGGCGAGTTGCAACAGGCGGCCATCTGGCGACACCCAGGCTGCCGTCGTCGATACAGGGACGGCGCTCAGTGCGGCATGGTGGACAGGAGCTTGCCACCGCCGCCAGCCGTCGCCCGGCGCGAGCGCGCCGAATGGGACGTCGAGGCGCGCGTCCTGCTTGAACCCGGGCAGGAACGCCGGCACGGTCTCGCCGCCGGGCGGCAACCAGCGGCTCCAGTAGAAGGCGAGCGCGAGCGGCGGGCGCAGGCCGGGCGGCATGGCCGTGCCGGGCAGATCGAGGTCAGGCCTACGCTCGGCCGCTGCCGCGGCATAGTCCTGCAGCCAGGGCTGGCCGAACGTTGCGGAGTCCCAGTGGCGGGCGAAGGCAGGATGGCGGCGCTGCATCTCGGCCAGCGTCTTGGCCTGCACCCGGTACGCCTCCAGCCCGGCGGAGCCACGGGTGAGCACGTCCCACTGCTGGCGCCGGATGTGCCCGTCGACGCCATAGCGGTTGTTGACCGCGAGGCTTTGCAATCCGCCGCCGCGCCAGGTGCTGATCTCCTGCACCCGGTATTGCACGTCGAACAGCCACGTCGAGGCGTCCAGCGCCAGGGTCACGTCCACGATCAGCACACCGCCAACGGCCGCTACCTCGGTTCGAGCGACGACGTGCCCGGCGTGGGTAGTGACGCCGTCATAGCGGCAAATCTCGGCGGACGCGGGCGACAGCGCAGCGAGGCCCGCGAGCAGCGCCGCGACGATCACGCCGTCAGCTGCACTTCGACCAGCCGCAATGCATGCAGGTAAGGCAGCCGGCCTCCTTGACGAGGCCGGGCTGGCTACACCGGGGGCAGAGCGGACCCAACGGCGCGGCGACAGTCGTCTCAACTTCGTTGCCTTCGCCGGCTTCATCGGGGCGTGACTCCAGCAGGCTCAGGAAACCGGTTTCAACCATATGCCGCTCGATGATGTCGCCGATCGCCGCGACCAACGACGGCACGTAGCGGCCGTTGCTCCAATGCCCGCCCCGGGGGTCGAACACCTGCTTCAGTTCCTCGGCCACGAAGGCCACCTCGCCGCCGCGGCGGAACACGGCGCTGATCATGCGGGTGAGTGCCACGACCCAGGAGTAGTGCTCCAGGTTTTTGGAGTTGACGAAAATCTCGAACGGCCGGCGCGTGCCGCCCTCGTCGGTGTCGTTGATCGTGACATACATCGCGTGCTCGCTATCCGGCCAGCGCAGCTTGTAGGTGACGCCCGTCAGCTTGTCCGAGCGGACCATCAGGTCGCCCAACTGGGCACCCGATGAAAGCGGGGGCGGCGGGGCAGGCGGCGTCACTTCCAGCACCGAGCCGGTGATCGCATTCGGCCGATAGGTGGTGCAGCCCTTGCAGCCGCTGCGGTAGGCGTCGAGGTAAACCTCCTGGAACGCTTCGAAGGCGATGTCCTCGGGCACGTTGACTGTCTTGGAGATCGCGCTGTCCACGTGGCGCTGCACGGCCGCTTGCATCCGCACGTGCTCCGCCGGCGTCAGGTTCTGGGCAGTGACGAAAGTGTCGGGCAGCGTCGCGCCAACGCCGAACATCTGCCGGTACAGCCGCACCGCGTGGTCCGACACTTCCTCCTGCCGGGTCGAACCATCGGGCTCGCGGACCTTGCGAGTGTAGCTGTGCGCGAATACCGGCTCGATCCCGCTCGACACGTTGTCGGCGACCAGCGAAATGGTGCCGGTCGGCGCGACCGAGGTGAGCAGGGCGTTGCGGATGCCGTGCTCCGCGATCAGCGCGCGGACGTCCTCGTCAAGTTCCCGCACGGTCTCGCCGGCGAGGTAGCCGTCGCGCTCGAACAGCGGGAACGCGCCCTTCTCCTGCGCAAGATGGGCCGATGCGAGATAGGCGGCGCGGTTGATCTGGCGGGCCCAGTCACCGGCGAGCGCGGCCGCCTCGACCGAGCCGTAGCGCACGCCGCACATCATCAGCGCGTCGGCCAGGCCGGTCATGCCCAACCCGATCCGGCGTTTCGCGAGCGCCTCCTGGCGCTGCTCCTCCAGGGGAAAGCCGGAGACGTCGATCGTGTTGTCCATCATGCGGACGGCCGTGCCCACCAGATCGGCCAATTCCGCTTCGTCGAGACGCGCCTCCGGCGTGAACGGGCTGCGGATCAGGCGTGCCAGGTTGATGGAGCCGAGCAGGCAGGCGCCGTAGGGCGGCAACGGCTGTTCGGCGCAGGGATTGGTCGAGCGGATGGTCTCGCAATAGGCCAGGTTGTTGCGGGCGTTGATGCGGTCGATGAACAGCACGCCGGGCTCGGCGTAGTCGTAGGTCGCCCGGGTGATGCTGTCCCACAGCGCTCGTGCCTGAACCGTGCGATACACCGTGTCGCCGAACGTCAGCCGCCACTCGGCGCCCGCTTCGACCGCGGCCATGAACGCGTCCGTCACCAGTACGGACAAGTTGAAGTTGCGCAACCGCCCCGGTTCGCGCTTGGCGGCGATGAACGCCTCGATGTCGGGGTGATCGCAGCGCATGGTCGCCATCATCGCGCCGCGGCGGGCGCCGGCGGACATGATGGTGCGGCACATGGAATCCCAAACGTCCATGAACGACAGCGGCCCGGACGCGTCGGCGCCGACACCCCGCACCGGCGCCCCTTTCGGCCGAAGCGAGGAGAAATCATAGCCGATCCCCCCGCCCTGCTGCATCGTCAGCGCCGCCTCACGCAGATGGCCGAAGATGCCGCCGAGGTCGTCGGGGATGTCGCCCATGACGAAGCAGTTGAACAGCGTGACCCGCCGCTCGCTGCCGGCGCCGGACAGGATGCGGCCGGCGGGCAGGAAGCGGAAATCGTGCAGCGCGTTGTAAAATGGCTGCTCCCACCGTGCCGGATCGGCCTCCGCCTGCGCCAGGGCGCGTGCGACTCGACGCCAGCTATCCTCGATCCCGCGGTCGACCGGCGTGCCGTCGAGGGCCTTGAGGCGGTATTTCGCGTCCCAAATCTGGCGGGAAACCGGGGCAATGCGATCGATTGCGGAGACGGGCATGGTGGAGATGTTCATGTCCGCGATCCTACCCGATTCGCGAAAAATACGCAGTCACCTAGGAGGTGGCGGACCGGCCGTATGGGTGGACAGCACGGCGTCGGTGTCGGCGTCGATCTCTTGCAGCCGCACCTCGTAGCCCCACAGCCCGGCGATGTGGCGCAACGTCGCCTCCGCGTCGCGGGCCGCCAGCAATCGCCCTGGCCGGGTGCGATGCTGCAGCATCAGGCGACGGTCGCCGGCCAGGTCGCCGTCCACCACCTGCACGTCGGGGTCGCCCTCTGCCGGGTCGTAACTGCGCGCGAGGCTGTGGCGGATGCTGCGGTAGCCGGCATCGTCGTGGATGGCGTCGACCAGCAAGGTCGTGTCCGCGGTGTCGTCGAGCAATCGGAACATGCGGAACTGCCGGATGACCGCCGGGGAGAGGAACTGCAGCACGAAACTCTCGTCGCGGAAGTTGGCCCAGGCGTAGCGCAACGTCCCGAGCGGGTCGCCATTGCCGGCGATGTCGGGGAACCAGGCGCGGTCCTCCTTGGTCGGCTCGGTGCACATGCGCTCGATGTCCTTCATCATCGCATAGCCGAGCGCGTACGGGTTGAAGCCCGGGCCGCCCGCCGGGTGGTCGAAGCCGGGCTGCATGATGACGTTGCTGGTGGAGTGCAGCACCTCGAGGAACGCCGCGTCGTCGATCTGCCCGGTCTCGTGCAGCCGCGTCATGATACGCTGGTGCACCCAGGTGGCGCAGCCCTCGTTCATCACCTTGGCTTGCGGCTGCGGATAGAAATACTGCGCGATCAGCCGCACGATGCGGATGAGCTCCCGCTCCCACGATTGCAGCTTCGGTGATATCTTTTCGAGGAAATAGAGCAGGTTCTCCTCGGGCAGCCCGAGCTTGCGGCGGCGCTCGCCGATCGGGTCGGCGTTCACGACCGGGCGGGCGCCGGGGACCGTGCGCCAGAGATCGTTGAACACCTGTTCGTCATAGGCACGCCGCTCGCGCTCCCGCTTCACGTCCGTGGTCAGGTTCAGCGACCGCGCGCCGCCATGCCGGTACACGCCGTGCCGCGACAGCGCGTGCGCCGCGTCCAGCACGCGTTCGACCGCGGCCACCCCATGCTTGTCCTCGCAGGTGGCGACGTAGGCGCGGGCGAATTCGAGGTAGTCGAGGATCGCCGACGCCTCGGTCCATTGCCGGAACAGGTGGTTGTTGCGGAAGAAGTGATTGTGGCCGAACGCCGCGTGCGCGATCACCAGCGCCTGCATCGTCGCGGTGTTCTCCTCCATAAGGTAGCTTATGCACGGGTTGGAGTTGATCACCACCTCGTAGGCGAGGCTGGAGTAGCCGCGGCGGTAGCTGCTTTCGTGCTGCAGGAAGTGCTTGCCGTACGACCAATGCCGGTAGGTCAACGGCATGCCGTGCGCGGTGTACACGTCCAGCATCTGCTCAGCGGTGATAACCTCGATGCGGTTGGGATACACCTCCAGCCCGAGTTCCTCGCAGGCAATCCGCTCGATGGCGTCGTAGCTGCGCTGCAGCGTGTGGAAATTCCAATCGGCGCCGGTGTACAGCAGCGAGCTGTCCGTCATGCCGTCGGCGCCTTGCGCCCGAACAGGTCGCGGAACACCGGGAAAATATCGCGCGGGTCGGACACCCGGCGCATCGCCAACCGCGGCTCCCGCCGCGACAGCGGATCGTAGCCACGCCACAGATCGGTCTCGCCGCGGATTTGCGCCGCCGAGTGGGCGACTTCGATGTAGGCGAAATGCTGCACCATCGGCAGGATATCGTTCTCCAGCATCGTCACCGCCTTGAGGGTGTCGCTGCCCGAATTGTCGCCGTCCGAGGCCTGCGCCGCATAGATATTCCAGGAATCGTGCGGGTAGCGGGCGCGCTGGATACGGGCGAACTCGGCCAGCGCGGTCGAGACCACCGTGCCCCCGGTGCGCGGGTCGGTGAAGAAGGTTTGCTCGTCCACCTCCTCGGCCGTCTCGGTATGGCGGATGAACACCAGCTCCACGCGCTTGTAGCGGCGCTCCAGGAACACGTGCAGCAATAGGAAGAAGCGCTTGGACAGGTCCTTCATCTGCTCGGTCATCGAGCCGGACACGTCCATCAGGCAGAACATCACCGCGCGTGCCGACGGCTTCGGCGTCATCGTGTAGCGGCGGTAACGCAAATCCACCGAGTCGACCCACGGCACCCGCGCCATGCGGCGGAGCGCCAGCGCCAACTCGGCCTGCAGCGCGACCAGCCGCTCGGCGTCGGCGCCGCTCTCCTCCAGCAGCGCGATCTCCTCCTCCAATGCCAACACCTCCGGCGGTTTCGGCCGGCGCAGGCCGATCCGCCGGGCCATCGACTGCCGCAAGGTTCGCGCCATGTCGATCTGCGAGGGCGAGCCGTCGATGCTGTGGCCGGACCGCATCGGCGACATGGTCTCGGTGGTGACGATCTGCTTCTTGACCAGATCCGGCAATTCAAGATCCTCGAAGAACAGGTCGAGGAACTCGTCGCGGGTGAGCACGAAGCGGAAGCCCTCCTCACTTTCGCCCCCACCCTGCCCGGCGCCGCTGCCGCCGCCTTCCCCGCCGCCGCGCGGGCGCGCCAATCGGTCGCCGGTCGAGAACTCACGGTTGCCGGACAGCACGACCTGGCGCTGGCCGCTGGAGAACACGGTATGAAAGCTCGGCTCCTGCAGGGCATCGGCGGGGATCGTCACCGCCTGGTCGCGCCCGACCTCCCGCAAGGTGCCTTGGTCGATGGCCGCCTGCGTGGCGCGCGCAACGGCGCCGCGGGCCCGCGCCAGCACGCGCTGGCGGTTTTCCAGGTTCTTGCCGTGCGGATTGGGCCTGCGGTCGATGATGTCCAACGGCGCGCGCTCAGGCCGACTGCTTCACCCGCATGTACCACTCGACCAGCCGGCGGACCTGCCGCTCGGTATAGCCGCGTGACACCATGCGATTGACGAACTCATTGTGCTTCTTGTCGGTTTCATTGTCCTTCTTGGAGCCGAAGCTGATCACCGGCAGCAAATCCTCGACCTGGCTGAACATTCGCTTCTCGATGACTTCCCGGATTTTCTCGTAGCTGGTCCAGGACGGGTTGCGGCCGCCATTCGCCGCCCGCGTCCGCAGCGCGAACTTGACCACCTCATTGCGGAAATCCTTCGGATTGGCGATCCCCGCCGGCTTCTCGATCTTGGTGAGCTCGGCGTTGAGCAACTCGCGGTTGAGCATCTGCCCGGTGTCGGGATCCTTGAAGTCCTGGTCCTCGATCCAGGCGTCGGCGTAGTCGAGATAGCGATCGAACAGGTTCTGGCCGTAATCGCCGTAGCTTTCGAGGTAGGCTTTCTGGATTTCGTTGCCGATGAACTCGGCGTACCTGGAGGCGAGCTCGCTCTTGATGGTGGCGAGGTAGGCCGCTTCGGTCTCGGGCGGGAACTGCTCGCGCCGGATCGCCTGCTCCAGCACGTACATCAGGTGCACCGGGTCGGCCGCGATCTCGTTGGAGGAGTGGTTGAACGTCGCCGACAGCACCTTGTAGGCGAACCGGGTGGACACGCCGTCCATGCCCTCGTCGACCCCGGCGGAGTCGCGGTACTCCTGCATCGTCTTCACCTTGGGATCGGTCTCGCGGATATTCTCTCCGTCATAGACCCGCATCTTGGCGAACGGACGCGAATTGGCGTGCGGCTTGAGCCGGGACAGCACCGCGAACCGGGCCAGCATCTCCAGCGTGTGCGGCGCGCAGGGCGCTTCCACCAGGGCCGATCCGCTGATCAGCTTCTTGTAAATCTCGCTCTCCTCGGTCACCCGCAAGCAGTACGGCACCTTCACCACGCTCACCCGGTCGAGGAACGCCTCATTGGTGCGGTTGTTGCGGAAGCTCTGCCACTCGGCTTCGTTGGAATGGGCGAGCAGGATGCCCTGGAAAGGGATCGCGCCGATGTTCTCGGTGCCGAGATAGTTGCCTTCCTGCGTCGCGGTCAGCAGCGGGTGCAGCATCTTGATCGGCGCTTTGAACATCTCGACAAATTCGAGGATGCCCTGGTTGGCGCGGTTCAGCCCGCCGGAGAAGCCGTAGGCGTCCGGGTCGTTCTGGCTGAACGTTTCGAGCTTGCGGATGTCGACCTTGCCGACCAGGGCGGAGATGTCCTGGTTGTTGTCGTCGCCGGGCTCGGTCTTGGCGATCGCGAGCTGCTTGCGCCGCGACGGATACAGCTTGACTACCCGGAACCGCTGGAGGTCGCCGCCCCACTCCTCAAGCCGCTTCAGCGCCCACGGGCTGGCGATGCCGGTCAGCACCCGGCGGGGAATGCCATACTGCTCGCGCAGTGCGTCGCCCATCGTCTCCGGATCGAACAGCCCGAGCGGGATTTCGAACACCGGGCTCAGCTCGTCGCCCGCCTTGAGCACGTAGATCGGCTCGCGCTCCATCAGCGCCTTCAGCCGCTCGCCCAGCGAAGACTTGCCGCCGCCGACCGGACCGAGCAGATAAAGAACCTGCTTGCGCTCCTCCAGCCCCTGCGCCGCGTGGCGGAAGAAGCCCACGATGCGCTCGATCGTGTCCTCCATGCCATGGAATTCGGAGAAGGCGGGGTAGACGCGGATGGTGCGGTTGAGGAACAGCCGGCCGAGTCGCGGGTCCCGTGAGGTGTCGACGATTTCCGGCTCGCCGATGGCGCGCAGCATGCGCTCAGCCGGGCTCGCGTAGCTTTGCGGATCGTCGCGGCAAACCTCCAGATATTCGGCGAGGCTCATTTCAGCCTCACGCGTCCGATCGACAAGGTTCGCGTGCAGGGAAAAGATGTCGTTCGATCGATCCATGAAGAAACTCCCCAGATAGTCCGGACATGCGGGTAAAATCTCAGTCGGACGCAAGCAAGTTCAACGTTTATCGGTGCATTTGGGCGCTAGCACTTCCGCGACTCGCTCTGTCCGCGGCACGCCCAACGACGAACCCAGAGCATACCGTGGGTCCACAGGCGTTTGCATCAACAACCGCGCAGCAGTTGTGGTCGTCAGCTTTTTGACATCTCCAGCGCGGCACCCTCGCAACAGCGATGCGCCCGGCGACATACCATAGAAGGCAAGGCGCCCAGTCGCCTCGGACTCTCATTTTATGAAGCTGATCCCGGTCCGCTGAAGGTCAACCTCTTGCTCCCGCGTGCCGTCATCCCCGCCGTTGGGGAATGCATTTCAGGCCTGTGCAAGTGGAATGCCGGCCATTTGGGGCAAATTGTGACTTGCAGAGCGCCTCAAGCCGCGGCACATCTATAGTGTGTGCAAAAGGCTAGCAGATAGGTGCCTGATTGTCACTGGAGACATTAACTATGAGTAAAAACCGGTCTATTGCATTTAATATGTGCAAGTTTGCCCGCGTAGTTCTCGACCAATGACTCACTTGTAGCCAGCGCTCCTCCCGTGGACCTCACCAATCCCGTCGTGACGACGACCGAGACGCATTGCCCCTACTGCGCCCTGCAGTGCGGCATGTCCGTCGCCCATGACGGCGAGTCCTGGACGGTCGCCTCCCGGGATTTCCCGACCAACAAGGGCGGACTCTGCCGGAAGGGCTGGACCGCCGGGTCGTTGCTTAATGCGCCCGACCGGCTCACCACGCCGCTGATCCGTGACTACAAGGGCGGCCGCCTCCGTCCGGCCAGCTACGAGGAGGCGCTGGATCATATCGCGACCCGGTTCCGCAAGATCCAGGCGGAACGCGGCATGGACGCGGTCGGCGTGTTTGGCGGCGGCGGGCTGACCAACGAGAAGGCCTACCTGCTCGGCAAGTTCGCCCGCGTCGCCCTGCGCACCGCCAACATCGACTATAACGGCCGTTTCTGCATGGGCTCCGGCGCGAACGGCAACCTGCGCGCGTTCGGCGTCGATCGCGGCCTGCCGTTCCCGCTGGCGGACATCCCGGGCGCCGAGGCGATCCTGCTCTCCGGCGGCAACCCGGCCGAGACGATGCCGCCGGTCATGCAGTATTTCGAGGCGCAGCGCCGCCGCGGCGGCACCCTGATTGTCAGCGATCCGCGGCGCACCGAAACCGCCAAGCTGGCCCACTTGCACCTGCAACTGACTCCCGGCACCGACGCGGCCCTCGCCAACGGCCTGCTGCACGTCGCCATCCGCGACAAGCTGCTGAACGAGACTTTCATCCGCAGCCGCACCAACGGGTTCCAGGCCGTTCGCCGCATCTGCGCGTCGTATTGGCCAGACCGGGTCGAGCGGATCACCGGCGTGCCTGCGGCCCAGGTGGAGCGCGCCGCCCACGTCATGGGCGAGGCGGCGACCGCCATGGTGTTGTCGGCGCGCGGCACCGAGCAGCAAAGCCATGGCACCGACAACGTGCATGCCTTCATCAACCTTCTGCTCGCGCTGGGCAAAGCCGGCAAGGTTTCCTGTGGCTATGGCTGCCTGACCGGCCAGGGCAATGGCCAGGGTGGGCGGGAGCACGGCCAGAAAGCCGACCAGCTCCCGGGTTATCGCAAGCTCACCGACCCGGCGCACCGGGCCGCGGTCGCGCGGGTGTGGGACATCGATCCGGACACGCTTCCCCAACCCGGCCTACCCGCGTGCGAGCTGATCGACGCCCTGGGAACCAGCGTGCACGGGCTGCTGGTGATGGCGTGCAACCTCGTGGTATCGGCGCCGGACACGACGCAGCTGGCGACCGGGCTCGGCCGCTTGGACATGCTGGTGGTCGCCGACATGTTCCTGTCCGAGACCGCCGCGCGGGCCGACGTGGTGCTGCCGATCACGCAGTGGGCGGAAGAAGACGGCACCATGACCAATTTGGAGGGGCGCGTGCTGCTGCGCCGCCGGGTAAAGCCGCCCCTGCCGGGGGTGTGGACCGATACCGAGATCATGCGCGACCTGGCGCGGCGGCTCGGCTGTACGGCGCGGTTCGACGCGGCGCCGAAGCAAGCGTTCGACGAGCTGCGCCGGGCCAGCGCGGGCGGGGCGGCCGACTATGCCGGCATCAGCTACGAGCGGATCGTGGCCGAGCAGGGCGTGTTCTGGCCCTGCCCCACCGATGACCATCCGGGCACGCCACGCCTGTTTCTCGATCGTTTTGCCACACCCGACGGCAAGGCGATGTTCTTTCCCGTGCAGTACCAGGGCACCGCCGAGCAGCCGGACAACGACTACCCGTACATCCTGACGACTGGGCGCGTGCTGGCGCACTACCAGACCGGCGCGCAAACCCGGCGCGTGCCCGAGCTGTGCGCCGCCGAGCCGGACCCGTTCGTCGAGATCCATCCCGACACCGCCCGTGGCCTGGGAATTGCGGATGGCGGTGACGTCCGCCTGTCGACCCGGCGTGGCGATGCCGTGCTGCGCGCCCGGCTCAGCCGCGATATCCGCCGGGACGTTCTGTTCGCGCCTTTCCACTGGGGCGGGAAGTCCACGACCAACCTGCTGACCAACGCCGCCCTCGACCCGGTTTCGCGCATCCCGGAATACAAAGGCTGTGCCGTCCGGGTCGAGCGGGCACGACCGCGTTCTCCGACTTCTTAACGAACAATCGAGGTTCCATGATCGACTCCACGCCGCGTTTCCTGAACGGCGCCTACCGCTTCGAAGGCAGCGGCCTCGACCACCCAATGCCGCTCGACCCATCGCTGGTGTATGTCGTGCCGGCGGACAAGCGTGCCCAGCTGATCTATCTGCGCGGTGGCAATTCGAGCGCCGAGCTCGCCTACATCACCCTCATGCAGGACGGCAAGCCGGCGCGCACCTTCCCGATGGGCGCCAAGGCGGCGACCCACGTCCCGCTCGCCGTGGTGGAGGATTTGCAGCCGGACACGCGGATCGAGGTGTTCTTCGGCGCGGCGCCGGGAGTCAGCGGCACGATCGTGCTCGACCTCGGCATCATTGAAATCTGAGAACGGGGATCCCGTAATGGCAAAGCAGCAACTGGTGGTCATCGGCAACGGCATGGCCGGCGCGCGGGCGGTGGAGGAGGTGCTGGCACTCGGCGGCGCCGAGCGGTTCGACATCACCATGTTCGGCGACGAGCCGTACGGCAACTACAACCGCATCCTGCTGTCCAACATCCTGAGCGGGATCCAGGACGCCACCGAAATCTTCATCAACCCGCTCGCCTGGTACGAGGAGAACGACATCACGCTGCACGCCGGCGCGCGGGTGGTCGAGATCGACCGGGCCTCGCGCATGGTGCTGGCGGCGAACGGCGTGAAGGCGAAATACGACAAGCTGCTGATCGCCACCGGCAGCCGCGCCTTCATCCCGCCGATGAGGGGCGCGCTCGACGCCGGCGGCCAGATGCGGCCCGGCGTGTTCGCCTTCCGCACCATCGACGACTGCAACGGCATCATGGAGACTGCGAAGCGCAGCAAGCGCGCGGCGGTGATCGGCGGCGGGCTGCTCGGGCTGGAAGCGGCGCGGGGTCTGATGAACCATGGCTGCGAGGTGCACGTCATCCATCTCGGCAAGCACCTGATGGATGCCCAGCTCGACGCGACCGGCGGCGCCATCCTGCGCGCCACGATGGAGAAGATGGGCGTCACCATCCACCTGGGGAAATCCACCACGGAAATCCTGGGCGGCGACGGCCCCGTGACCGGGCTCGCCTTCAAGGACGGCTCCACCTTGGACTGCGACATGGTGGTAGTCTCGGCGGGCATCAGACCGAACGCGGAGATCGGCCATAGCGCCGGGCTGACGGTGGAGCGGGCAATCGTGGTGGACAACCACATGCGCTCGGCCGACGACATGAACGTGTACGTGGTGGGCGAGTGCGCCCAGCACCGGGGCAAGGTGTACGGCCTAGTGGCGCCGTTGTGGGAGCAGGCGAAGGTGTTCGCCGACCACGTGACCGGCCACAACATCGACTCGATGTACCACGGCTCCAAGCTCGCGACGAAGCTCAAGGTGATGGGCGTCGAGCTGGCCTCCATGGGCATCACCGAGCCGGTGGAGGACCGCGACGAGACGATCCAGTTCACCGAAGCCAGGCGCGGCACCTACAAGAAGCTGATCGTGCGCGACGGACGGCTAGTCGGCGGCATCCTGATGGGCGACATCAGCAAGGCCGCCTATCTGATGCAGGCGTTCGACCGCGACAGCCCGTTGCCGGAGGAACGGCTCGGTTTGCTGTTCGACCTCGGCACGCCGTCGCAGAAGGTCACGTTGGACGAGATGCCGCCCGACACCCAGATTTGCAACTGCAACGGCGTGACCAAGGGCGCCATCGGCGCGTGCGTGTCGGGCGGCAAGCGCAGCGCCAAGGCGGTGATGGCGGCGACCCGCGCGGGCATGGGCTGCGGCTCGTGCAAGACGCTGGTGAACGAGGTGGTCGAGTGGTTCTGCGGCAGCCAGGCTGAAGAGGACCCGTCGATCCACTATTACGTCCCATGCATCCCGATGGCGAAGCCGGAGCTGGCGCAGGCCATTCGCGCGCAGGGCCTGAAGTCCGTCTCCGCGGCGTTCGCGGCGCTGGCGTTCGAGGGCAAGCCCGACGCCGCCAGCAAGCCGGCGCTCGCCTCGCTGCTGATCACGATTTGGAACGACCAATACGAGGACGAGCGCGACGCACGGTTCATCAACGACCGGGTCCATGCCAACATCCAGAAGGACGCCACTTTCTCCGTCATCCCGGAGATGCCCGGCGGCATCACCACGCCCGCCGACCTGATGCGCATCGCCGAGGTCGCGGTGAAGTACAACGTCCCCCTGGTGAAGCTGACGGGCGGGCAGCGCATCGACCTGGTGGGCATCACCAAGGAGGACTTGCCCAAGGTGTGGGCCGACCTCGACATGCCGGCGGGCTGGGCCTGGGGCAAAAGCTACCGGACCTGCAAAAGCTGCATCGGCACTGATTACTGCCGCTTCGGTCTGGGCGACAGCATGGGCCTGGCGCAGAAGATCGAGGGCAAGTTCCGCGGCATCGACGCGCCCGGCAAGCTGAAGCTCGCGACCGCCGGGTGCCCGCGCAACTGCTCGGAAGCGATGGTGAAGGACGTCGGCGCCGTCGCGATCGGCAACGACAAGTGGGAGATCTACGTCGGCGGCGCCGCCGGGTCGTCGGTGCGCAAGGGCGACGTGTTGTGCACGGTCGACGGCGAGGACGGCGTGATGCGCATGTCGGGCCGCTTCATGCAGTGGTACCGGGAGAACGCGAAGTTCAAGGAACGGACGCACACCTTCATCGAGCGCGTTGGCATCGAACGGGCGCGGGCGGTGCTGGTGGACGATTGCGACGGCATCGTCGAGGCGCTGGAGGCCGCGATGGATGCGTCCTGCGCCGCGGTGAAGGACCCGTGGAAGGAGCGCGCAGCGCCCAAGACGGAGAACCAGTTCACCTCGCTGATCCCGGTGGAGGGCTGAGCCATGGAGCGCGCGATCGGGCAATTGTCGCAAATCCCGATGGGCGAGGGCCGCAACTTCGCGGTCAACAGCCCGGCGGGCGAGCTTCGCGTGGCGGTGTTCCACACCCGCGACGGCGGGGTGTTCGCGATCCAGGCGGACTGCCCCCACCGCGGCGGGCCGCTCGCGGACGGCCTGACCGACCGGAATACGGTAGTATGCCCGCTCCACGACCGGGTGTACGATCTGGGCACCGGCATCGGCACCGATTGCCGGGTCGCGGTCTATCCGGTTCGCGCGGACGCCGGGGGCACGATCCTGCTCGTCACCGAACCGGTCGGGGGCGAACTGGCCCCGGCTTAGTGGGAGCCACGGCTTAGTGGGAAATCGCCTCCAGCGGCCGGTTCTGCACCAGCGGGCCGAAGCCGCCGATCGACACTATCACCATCGCCATGCTGCCCGCGATGAAGGTGAACACGCCGACGGTGCCGAAGTCGCGCAGGAAGAACGCGATGGCGAAGGCGCTGAACACCGCTGAAAGCCGGCTGAAGGAATAGACGAAGCCGACCGCCACCGCCCGGATGCGGGTCGGGTACAATTCGGCCTGGTAGGCGTGGAAGCTGAACGACATGATGTTGGACGACAAGGTCAGCATCACGCCACAGAAGATCAACAGCGCCGGCTCGCCGGCCTGGCTGAACAGCAGGCCGAACACCGCGACCGACGCGGCGGCGGCAACGATCATCCATTTCCGCTCCACCCGGTCCGCCACTAGGCTGGCGAGCGCCGGGCCGAACGGAGCAGCGATAGCGATGACGAAGGTGTACAGCAGGCTGGAAGTGACGGTGATGCCCTGCTTAATCAGCAAGGTCGGCACCCAGTTGGCGAAACCGTAGAACCCGACGGTCTGGAAGATCTGGAAGATCACCAGCATCAGCGTCCGGCCTCGATAGGCCGGGCCGAACATCTCGAAGAACCGTCCTCGCGCCACCACCCGCTCCGGCGTGCCAATCGGCGGCAGGGGCGCGCCGTATTCCTCGCGGACCCGAGCCTCCAGCGCCGTCATGATGAAGTCCGCTTCCTGGGTCCGGCCGTGCATCGCCAGCCAGCGTGGGCTTTCCGGCACGCCGCGGCGGATGACCCACACCATCAGCGCGCCAGCCGAGCCGATCACCACCACCCAGCGCCATCCGGCAAAGCCCAACGGGTCGAGCGGCACGAGCTGGTAGGCGAGGAACGCCACCACCGGGACGACGGCGAACTGGATGGTTTGGTTGAATGCGAAAGCCCGGCCACGCAGGCCCTTGGGCACGAACTCGCTGATATAGGTGTCAATCGTCACCAGCTCCACGCCGATGCCGATGCCGGCGATGAAGCGCCAGATGTACAGCCCGGTCGCGTCGGTTTGCAGCGCCATGACGACCGAGGCGACGCTGTACCACAGCAGCGAGATGGTGAAGACGGTGCGGCGGCCGAACACGTCGGCGACGAAGCCGAACACCATGGTGCCGACGAACAGCCCGCTGAACAGCGCGGCGATGAAGCCCGCGATCCCCGAGGTGCCGAACAGGCCGGGCGTGGTGGGCGTCAGGATATGCTCGCGCAGCAGCCCGGGCGCCACGTAGCCGGTGAAGAACAGGTCGTAGAACTCGAAGAACCCGCCGAGGCTGATCAGGCCCACCAAGATCCAGATACTGCGCGTGGCCGGCAACCGATCAAGCCGAGCGCCAATATTACCCGCAAGCGTTGGCTCCATCCGGACACTCCCTCGATCCGGATGGTTCATCCCCGGCTCTCACTTTGCAGCTTGGCAAGCGGTCTTGCCGAACGCAACAGTCAAGGCATTGTTGGGCTTCTCTGACCTGGGAGCTTGCCAAGCGATGTCGATCACCTCCGAACTGTCCGCCTTCGTCGCGTCCACCCGGCTCGACGCGCTGCCGTTGGAGGTGGTCGCGCGCGCCCGGCTGCTGGTGCTGGATCTCGCCGGCAATGCGGTCCGGGCACGGCACGACGCCGAAAGCACCCCTGCCCTGCTGGCTGCCGTGACCGCGCTCGGCCTGGCGGGGGGCGACAGCCGCGTATTTGCGGACAGCGCAACCTACTCGCCCGCCGGGGCCGCCCTGGTGAACGCGACGCTGGCCCACTCGCTGGACTTCGACGACACGCACGCGGCGGCGGTGGTGCATCCCGGGTCGCCCGTCATCCCAGCTGCGTTGGCCGCCGCCGGAATGGTGGGCGCGTCCGGCGCCGAGGCGATGGCGGGGATAGTCGCGGGTTACGAGGTTGCGCTGCGCCTCGCCCTCGCGCTGCCGGCGGGCGCGCATTACGACCGCGGCTTCCATCCTTCCGCCACGTGCGGCGCGTTCGGCGCGGCGGCGGCGGCGGGGCGGGTGTTCGGTTTGGATGCGGCCGGGATCGCCTCGGCGCTGGGCATCGCGCTCAGCCAAAGCGCGGGCAGCCTGCAGTTCCTGGCGAACGGCGCCTGGACCAAGCGCTTCCAGGTCGGCTGGTCCAGCATGGCCGGGCTGGTGGCGGCGACCTTGGCGCGCGAAGGTTTCATGGGCGCCGTCGACCCGATCGAAGGCCGCCACGGCTTCCTGCGCGCCTACGCCCCGTCCCCTGTGCCGGAGCGCGTCGTGCAGGACCTCGGCCGGGTGTTCGAGCTGATGGCGACGGGAGTGAAGCCTTATCCGTCATGCCGCTGGGGCCATGCCGGCATCGATGCCGCGCTCGCGCTGCACCGGGAGCTCGGGTTGCGGCCGGAGGAAATCGAGGGCGCGACGCTGGGCGTGTCGCGCGCCGGGCTGCTGCTGGTCGGTGAGCCGGCGTCGCGCAAGGCCGATCCGCAGAACATCGTCGATGGCCAGTTCAGCGGCCCCTTCGTCATCGCCGCCGCGCTCGCCACGGGACGGATGGATTGGGACAGCTACAAGGGGCTGCACGACCCGGCGATCCGGCGCCTGCTGCCGACGATCACCTGCGAGAACGACCCGGCGATCGAGGCGGAGTTCCCCGCCAACATGTCCGGCAAGCTTACGCTGCGCGCCCGCGGCGAGGTGTTCACGCGCACGGTGATCGTGCCGCAGGGCGAGCCGTCGAATTTCCCGTCGGCAGCCGAGTTGCGGACCAAGTTCGACCGGTTGGCGGAAGCCGTGCTGGGCGTGCAGGAAGCCGCTGCGCTGGCCGACGAGGTGCTGCGGCTGGATGAGTTAACGGACGGCGCCTCGATCCTCCAGTCCCGCCAGCGGGCGGAAGTGAGGGTGCTTTCGCCTACATAACCCGTATTAGCAGCAGCACCGCGGAGATAAGGAGGATGAGCAAGGTGACAGCCGCACTGCCACCGCGACACGCATATTGCTGGATCGAGGCCTCCGGCGCCACCATGCCGATCGGGTGCAACACCCGGGCGACGACCAGCGTCAGCAGCAAGGCGTGGATCGTGAGGCGGCTCGTCCCGCTGGTCTCGAGCAGGGCGGCCAGCAGAAGGATGAGCGGCACGTACTCCGCGAAGTTTCCATGCGCCCGGATGCGCTGGTTCATCTCCGCCCGTCCGCCATCGCCGAGGTTGACCCGGAGCTGTCCCCGCCCGGCGATGACCCAGGCCGAGAGCAGGACGAAGATCAAGGCCAGCACGGCTGCGTAGCCGGCGGTGAAGGCAGGGAATTGCATTCAACGATTCCTATGCCGGCGCAGACTCGCCGAAATCGGCTGGCGGCACATCCTGCGCCACCAACGCCGCCGCTTGCGCCGCCTGGGCCCGCCGGTAGCCCCCGCGCGCAGACAGTCGCTCCCAATACTCCGCCACCTCCGGGGGGAACTGCGCGCCCAGCCCCAGCTTGCCCGCGACCAGCAGCGCGTAGCCGATCGAGACGTCGGCGGCGGTGAAGCGCCCGGCGGCGTAGTAGCCGCCCTCCAACCCCGTCACGCTCTTGCGCAGGCGGGACAGGAACCAGCGCGCGTAGTCACTCGGCGACCTGCGGCACGCGGCGCTCCGGTGGCTCCAGCCGGCTGTAGCGCAGCACGAGCGCTTGGGGGAACGTCAGCGTCGCCTCGCCCAGGTGCAGCCCGTTCAGGAACGCCGCGTATCCCCGCTCCTCCGGCGCGACGTTCAGCTTCGTCGGGCCGTACCGCGTGACGAGGTATTGGCAGATCGCCGCCGACTCGGTCATCCGCACATCGCCGTCCTCCAGCAGCGGGACGGTGCCGAGCGGGTTGCTGGCCAGATAGTCCGGCGCCGCGACCCGCGGCGGAAACGGCAGCATCCGCAACTCGTACCGCAGCTCCATCTCCTCCAGCATCCAGAGCGGGCGGAAGGAGCGCGTGTCGGAACAATGGTGCAATGCCAGCATTGACCCAGTCTGGCCGATCGGCTCCTATATTGCCAACCCGCCACGAAGCGGAACGGGAGCGCCGGAGATGAGGGTCCTCGCCTGCAGCCTAGCCGTCCTGCTGCCATTCGCCGCCGCCGCCCAGCCCGTGGCGGTCACCTTCGGCGTGCTGACCGACATGAGCGGATTCGTGGCCGACGCAACCGGGCGCGGCTCGGTCGTCGCAGCCCAGCTCGCCGGCGAGGCGTTCACGGCCGAGAACCCCGGCGCGCAGGTGCGCGTGCTGTCGGCGGACCACCAGAACAAGCCCGATGTCGGGGCGGCGATCGCGCGCAGCTGGATCGACCGCGACGGCGTGAACGCCATCCTGGACGTGCCGTTCTCCTCCGTGGCGCTCGCCGTGAACGAGGTCACGCGCAACAGCCCGGCGGCGCTGCTCGCGTCCGGGCCAGGCGCCGTCGCGCTCACCGGAGACAAGTGCTCGCCCAACACCGTGCATTGGACCTACGACACCTGGGCGCTCGCCAACGGCACGGCCCGCGCGCTGACGAAGGCCGGCGGGGACACCTGGTTCTTTGTCACCGCGGACTACGCCTTTGGGCTGTCGCTGGAGGCGGACGCGAGCAAGGTCATCGTCTCGCTCGGCGGCAAGGTGCTGGGCGACGCCAAGCATCCGCCCAGCGGGTCGGACTTCTCGTCCTACCTCCTCGCAGCGCAGGCCAGCCACGCCAAGGTCGTCGGCCTCGCCAATGCCGTGACCGACACCACCAATTCCATCAAGCAAGCGGCCGAGTTCGGGTTGACCACGGACGGCACGCAGCGGATGGCGGCCCTGCTGCTGCAGGTGACGGACGTGCACGCGCTGGGCCTGCCGACCGCGCAGGGATTGTACCTGACCGACGCGTTCTACTGGGACGCGACCCCGGCCACCCGCGCCTTCGCCGACCGTTTCGCGGCCCGCATGGGCGGGTGGCGGCCGACCAGCTTCCAGGCGGGCGTGTATTCCAGCGCGCTCGCCTATCTGCGCGCGGCGAAGGCGGTTGGCAGCGCGGACGCTCGCAAGGTGGTGCCAGAGATGAAACGCACGGCCATCGAGGACCCCCTGTTTGGCAAGGTGCAGGTCCGGGCAGATGGCCGGGCAACCCATGCGATGTACCTGTTCCAGGTCAAGACCCCCGGTGAATCCCGCGGTGAGTGGGACTTCTATAAGCTGCTCGACACTATTCCCGCCGATCAGGCGTTCCGCCCCATAGCTGAAGGCAACTGTAAGATGGCGGCGTCGTAGCCATGCTGAACCGCGCGGCCGACTACGCGACATTGCAACGGGATTTCCGCTGGGACATCCCGGACCGCGTCAACATGGCGGTCGACTGCTGCGATCGCCACGCCGACGGCACCGGCCGACTCGCTCTCGTGATGGAGGACGAGGCCGGCCACGTCCGACGCCTCTCGTTCGACGACATCCGGAACCTGTCCAACCGCTTCGCCAATGTCCTGGCCGCCGACGGGCTGCAGGACGGCGACCGCCTGGCCATCCTGCTGCCCCAGGCGGTCGAGACCGGCGTGGCGCACATCGCCGCTTGGAAGTCGGGCCTGATCTCGATCCCGCTGTTCACCCTATTCGGGCAGGACGCGCTGGAATACCGCTTGGCCGACAGCGGCGCGCGGGCGCTGGTGACCGACAGCGCCGGGTGGGCCAAGCTCGCCGAGCTGCGGGCGCGCCTGCCGGACTTGGAACACGTGTATGTCGTCGATGGCGCGCCCGCCGGCGCCCCCGCCGGCGCCCCCGCTGGCACCATCGACTTCCACGCCGCCCTCGGCCGCGCGCCGGACGCGTTCACCCCGCATGACACGGCGGCCGACGACCCGGCGATCATCATCTACACCTCCGGCACCACGGGGAATCCGAAGGGCGCGCTGCACGCCCACCGCGTGCTGCTCGGCCACCTGCCGGTGCTGGAATTGTCGCACGACTTCTTCCCCCAGCCCGGCGACCTGTTCTGGACCCCCGCCGACTGGGCCTGGATCGGCGGGCTGTTCGACGTGCTGCTGCTGGCCTGGCACCACGGCGTCCCCGTGCTGGCCCATCGGAGCCGCAAGTTCGATCCCGGCGCGGCCCTGGCGTTGATGGCCCGGCACCGGGTCCGCAACGTGTTCCTCCCGCCCACCGCGCTCCGGCTGATCCGGCAATCCGGCGCGACCCACGACGGCCTCGCCCTGCGCAGCGTCGCCAGCGGCGGAGAGACGTTGGGAGCCAGCCTGCTCGATTGGGCGGAACAGACACTGGGCTGCGTGCCCAACGAGTTCTACGGCCAGACCGAGTGCAACGTCGTCGTCGGCAACGGCGCGCTGCTGTTTCCGGTGCGTCCCGGGTCGTTCGGCCGCGCCGGGCCGGGTCACGACGTGCAGATCGTGGACGAGGCCGGGCAACCCGTCGCGGCCGGTGCGGCAGGCAACATCGGCGTGCGGCGCGGCGACCCGGTGATGTTCCTGCGCTACTGGAACAACCCGGATACGACGGCGGCCAAGTTCGCCGGCGACTTCATGCTGACCGGCGACCTCGGCCGCCAGGACGCCGACGGCTACATCTGGTTCGTGGGCCGCGCCGACAACCTGATCACCAGCGCCGGCTACCGCATCGGTCCTAGCGAGGTCGAGGACTGCCTGTCCAAGCACCCGGCCGTCGCCATGGCCGCCGTGGTCGGCGTGCCGGACCCGGTGCGCACCGAATTGGTGAAGGCCTGGGTCGTCCCCCGCCCCGGCTTCGTCCCGTCGGACGACTTGGCGCGCGACATCCAGAATTTCGTGAAAACCCGCCTCGCCGCCCATGAATACCCGCGGCTGGTGGCGTTCGTGGACGAGTTGCCGATGACGACGACGGGCAAGATCATGCACAGGGAACTGCGCGCCCGGGGCTAGCAGCGCTGCAACGGCCATGATTTTTCTTGTGCCGTTGCCTAATCACAACTATTCTCCGTATTAACAATAGCTATGGTATGCCCGCCCCTGTGTGGTTGGGGTTCGTTCGTTTTAGATCAAACCCTGGAAAAAGGCCCGACAATGGGGGCAGGCGAAACATCCGCGGCGTGCGGCTTGCGGCAGCCTGCGCTTTGGCCATGTCGGCTGCTCCCGCGCACGCCCAGCTTCTTCCCGGACCCGCGAACCAATTGCCGCAGGGGTCGCCTATCCCGCGCATCCTGCCGCCTCCGCCGCTGGCGACGGCGCCGCCGCTGCGGACGCCCATCCCGGAGCCGACCGGGGCTGGCGCTCCGGACGTCCCGGTGCCGATCGTGGGCGTCGCCATCGACGGGGCGACGGCGTACCCGTCGGCGGCGCTGGCCAAGCTGACTGCGGGGCTGGTCGGACCTGCCGTGCCGTTGCCGCGGGTCGAGGCGGCGCGGCAGTCGATCCTGGGGCTGTACCGGGGCGACGGCTACGTGCTGACGACGGTTGCGGCAAGCGTCGATGCGCACGGCCGGTTGCGCTTCGACATCACCGAAGGCCACATCGCCGACGTCAAGCTGGAGGGCGATATCGGGCCGGCCGGAACGCAGGTGCTGCGCTTCCTCCACCATCTCACGCAGGCGCGGCCGATCGACGCGGCCACGCTCGAACGCTGGCTGCTGCTCGCGCAAGACGTGCCCGGCGTCTCCGTCCACGCCGTGCTGCGGCCGTCCACCGACGAGCCCGGCGCGCTCACCCTGGTGGCGCAGGTCAGCCGCAAAGCGTTCTCCGGCCTGTTCACCTCGGACAATCGCGGCTTCCGGCAGACTGGGCCGGAGCAGTTCCTGACGGTGCTGGACGCCAACAGCTTCACCTCGTTGGGGAGCGGACCGAAGTGTCGATGTACCACACCTACAGCGACACGCAGACGTTCGGGCAGCCGGCGAGCGAGTTCTTCATCGGCGGGTCGGGGCTGCGGCTGCGGCTGTATGGCGGCGCCGGGTCGGCCACGCCGAGCGGGGATTTGCGGAAGGCCGGCTATGACGGGTTCACGACCGTGTTCGGCGTGCAGGCGACCTACCCGGTGATCCGCTCCCGGGCGCAGACGCTGAACGTGTATGGCGGCTTCGACGGCATCGAGACCAACATCAAGGAGATCGGCGGCAGCGGGCGGGGCGGCCGCGTCAGCTTCGACAGCCTCCGCATCCTGCGCGCCGGGGAGGACTACGCGCTGGAGGATTTGCTGCTCGGCGGCGACCGGACCGGGGTCAACAGCGTGGCGCTGCGCCTGTCGAAGGGGCTGCATACGCTCGGCGCATCCAGCAACGTGGAGCCCGACCCGGGGCGGATCGGCGAGAAGATCGATTTCTTCAAGGCCAACGCCGAAATCAGCCGCTCGCAGACGCTATTCCATCCGTACGACGGCGCATCGGTGGCGCTGTTCGGCCTGGTGTCGGGACAGATCAGCGACAGCGTGCTGCCGGCGTCGGAGAAATTCTTCCTGGGCGGCCTGCGCTACGACCGCGGCTACTACTCCGGCGAGGTGACCGGGGACAACGCGGTCGTGTTCTCGGCCGAACTGCAATTCAACACCGGCGTCGCGGCGTCGGCGTTCGGCGTGCCGCTCGATATCGGGACGCAGTTCTACGGCTTCTACGACTATGGCGAGACCTGGGAGAACCAGAAGCTCGACCCGAACCGGCATCTCAGCTCGGCGGGGGTCGGCGTGCGCGCGACGGTCACGCAATTCACCGAATTCGACGTCGAAGGCGTGCAGCGGTTCACACGTCAACCGCAGGCGAGCCTGGCAAACGTTTCTCCCTTGAAAGGGCAGGCGGTCTACTGGCGTGTGCTGGCCCGTTTCTAGTCTCGCATGGGCGCTGTGGCTGGGACGGAACGGAACGGGAGTACGCCGACATGACTGCGCGCCGGATTGCGGCAAGGAAGTTGCGTCAGCCGGAGGCGGCCTGGGTCGTCGGGCAAATCCGGCGCCATCGCCGCGTGCTGCTGCTGACGACGGCGCTGCACGCGACCGCGGTGCTCGTGTTGGCGTTTACCGGCGTGCGCGCAGCCGGCCCCGAACGCGCGGCCGCAGGGGGGCGCCGTGGTCGCAGGCGTGCGGCCATCCGCCAGACGTCGACCAGGACCACGATCGACCAGGGCACGCAGCGCGCCGCCCTCGATTGGCGCAGCTTCGACGTCGGCCGCCAGCAGACGGTGCAGTTCCAGCAGCCGAACGCGTCCAGCGTCACGCTGAACCGGGTGATCAACGGGGTCGCCAGGCAGATCGCCGGGCACATCCTGGCGAACGGGCAGGTCGTGCTCGTCAACGGCTCCGGCGTGGTGTTCACCAAGGATGCCGTGGTGGATGCGCAAAGCCTGGTGGTGTCGTCCGCCGGCATCGGCAACATGAAGTTCATGGCCGGGCAGATGGTGTTCGACCAGCCTGGAAGCCCCGACGCGCGGATCGTGAACGCAGGATCGATCACGGTGAAGCAGGCCGGCCTGGCGGCCCTGGTGGCGCCGGTTGTGGTCAATAGCGGGATCTCGCCGCCAAACTCGGCCACGTCGTGCTGGCCGGCGCGGCGGCGCACACGATCGACCTGTACGGCGACGGGTTGCTGTCGATCGACGTGACTGGGGCGGTGAAGCAGCTTCCGCACGGACCGGACGGCAAGCCGGCGACGGCGCTGGTCACCAATAGTGGCGCGATCATCGCCGACGGCGGCACCGTATTGCTGACGGCACGGGCCGCGGATGGGCTGGTGCAGACGCTGGTGGATGCGGGCGGGCGCATCCAGGCCAACAGCCTAGGCGGCCGGGCCGGGACCATCGCCTTGGCAGGGATCGGCGGATCGCTGCGGGTGGACGGGGCGGTGCTGGCGGAGGGTCTCGCGCCCGGCGCCATGGGCGGCCGGGTCGAAGCCCATGCGACGGACGCCGTGACGGTCGCGTCCGGGGCACGGATCGGCGTTTCGGGACGCGCAGGCGGCGGCACGGCGACGCTGAGTGCGGCGAGCACGACGGTCGAGGCAGGGGCCAAGATCACCGCCAACGCCACACGAAGCGGTCACGGCGGCCATGTGACGGTGTTGTCCACCAGCAGCACGAACCACGCTAGCGGCATCGCCGCGCGCGGCGGTCCGAACGGCGGCGATGGCGGCACTGTCGAGGTGTCGGGCGAGAGGCGCTATGTCCTGACCGGCACGATCGACGTCGGTGCACCGGCGGGGAAGGCCGGCAATATCCTAATCGACCCCAAGGACCTCACGATCGTCCACGGCAATGCCGCCGCCGGCGACCAGAATTTTGCCCTCACGCACGGGACCGGCACGCTGGGCTATGCCGCCGCCGACACGGCGAACAACCAGGTGTCCGACGCCACCATCAACACCTTCACCGGCAACGTCACGCTGCAGGCGACCGAGAACCTCGTGGTCGCGAACGGGGTGACGATCAATCTTGTCGCGGGCCCGGCGCAGAACCTGGTGCTGCAGGCCGGCAACAACCTGACGGTCAACTCCATCGCCGACGCCCCGACCAGCATCACCGCGTCCGGCAACATCGTGCTGGCGGCGAGTTCGTCGACGATCCCCGGCAATAGCCCCGGGACTACCAATGCGGGCGTGCTCAGCGTGGCCGGGACGCTGACCTCCACCCACGGCGGCATCTTCCTGTCCTCCGACGGTTCGGCCACGACGGCGGGAGTCACGATCGGCGGAACGTTGAACGCGGCCACGACGGGGGCGCCGGCGTGATCAGCGTCAGCGGGGACACCCTCGCCCTTGCCAGCACTGCGAGCCTGACGGCGGGCGCCCGCGTGGATTTCGCGGCCGCCGGCGGTGCGCTCACCGTGGGTGCTGCGGGCAATCTCGCGATCGACACGGCGGCAACCGTCAGCGCGCTCCTCACCCGCTTGGGCCAGGCGGCGCATACCGCTGACGGCAACACGATCGCCGACGGCGCAGCGGCGTCGGCCATTACCTTCGCCAGCAGCTTCGTGGTGACGAACCTGGACCTCGAAGCGACCGGCACGGTGTCGCAGACGGCGGCAACAGCCGTGACCGCGAGCACGCTGACTGGCCATGTCGGAACGCTGATCCTTGACCGCAGCAACCTGTTTACGAGCCTCGGTAGCTTCAGCGGCACGAATGGGTTGACGCTCAGCAATGCGAAACCGCTCGATGCGACGGGGACGGCGACCACCGGATCTTCGTCGACCCTGACGCTGACGGCTCAGGGGGATCTGACGATCCACCCAACCGCAAACCTGAGTGGCGGGACGCTCTCACTGAACACAGGCGCGGGCGGCAACGTCGTTGGCGACGGCACGCTGACCGCCACGACGCTGGGCGGGACCGTCGCCGGCAACGCCGTGTTCAGCAACGCCGCCAATCATGTGACGAAACTCGCGGGCTTCACCACGGGCGGGGACTTCGCGATCAGGAACGCCGAGCTGTTGGAGGTGACGGGCGTTGTGCAGGCGAACGGAGCCACGCTGGCCCTCACCACCGCTGGCACGCTCACGGTCGATGCAGCGGCCAGGCTGACAGGCGGAACGGTGACGCTCACCACGACCGGCGCTGCGGCCGACGTGGCAAACGCCGGCACGATCAGCGCAACCGTGCTGACCGGCAGCGTCTCGGGTGCGGTCTCGTTCGGCGGCAACGCCAACGCCATCGCCCAACTCGACGCCTTCACCACCGGAGGCGGCTTCTCACTGGTCGACACCGGCCCGCTGACGGTGACAGGGGCGGTGCAGGCCGGCGCCGGAACGACCCTGAAGCTCACCGCAGACACGCTCAGTTTCACCTCCGGCGGCGCGCTGGCGTTCGGTGGCGCGTTGGCCGCCAACCGCGCCCAGCTTAGCGCCGATGCGATGTCGCTTTCGCCCTCCACCGCCGGCGTGAACGCGTCGAGCGGGACCGTGGCGCTTGCGCCCCGCGAGGTCACCAAAAACATCACGGCTGGTGGCAACGACACCGGCCTTAACCTGACAGCGGCAGACATTGCCAAGGTCACAGCGGGCCGGCTCGACCTGGGCAGCCTCGACGGCATCAATGCAGCGGCGGCCAGCATTGCCCTGACAGGCGGACTCGACCTCGACGCGGTCTCGGGCGCGACCACGCTGGGCTTGTTCGCGACTGGCGCGGTGACCCAGGCTGCCGCGCTGACGAACGTGGCCACGCTGACCGGAAACGCCGGGTCGGTCACGTTGGGCACGGCCGGGAACACGGTCGCCAAACTCGGCGCGTTCACCACTGCGAACGCCTTCGCGCTGGTCGATGGCGGACCGCTCGACGTGACCGGGGCGGTGCGTGCCGGCGTGGCGTCCCCGACCGGCGGAACCCCGAACCTGCTGCTGTAATCGGCCGGGCTGCTGCAGCTGGACAGCGCGGCGAGCCTGACCGGCGGCACCGTGCTGCTAACCTCCACGTCCGGTGGCGACATCCGTGCGGACGGCATGGTGACGGCCTTCACGCTGACCGGCGGGTCGGCCGGGGCGGCCAGGTTCGGCAACGCCGGCAATCCCGTCCAGAACCTGGGCGCGTTCACCGCCGCCGGCGGGTTTAGCCTGACCGGCGGCGGCACGGTGAACGTCAACGACGCGGTGCAGGCCGGGACCGGAACCACGCTTGCGCTAGTGGCGGACCACCTGACCGTCAGTGGCGGCTCGCTCAGCTTCGCAGGCGCTTCGGCGGCCAACCTGATCACCCTCAGCGCCGACACGGTCGGGCTCGGCGGCAGCACGGTCGACGCGTCCTCGCTCGGCGTCATCGCGATCGCGCCGCGTACGCCGGGCACGGCGATGAGCCTGGGCACCGACCTGGCCGCCACGACCGCCGCCCTGCTGCGCCTCGGCAGCCTGGATGCAATGAGCATCACCGCCGGGTCCCTGACGATCGGCCACAGCTTCGACGCTGCCAACGTGCCGAACCTTGCGCTGTATGCGACGGGCGCCGTCAGCCAGACCGGCGGCGCGCTGACCAATGTCGCGTCCGTCGCCGGCACGGGCAGCGCGTTCACGCTGCCCCAGGCCCTCAACGACATCGCTACGCTCGGCCCGGTGACGGCGACCGTGGGCGACGTGGCGGTAACGTCCCAGACCGGGTTGACGGTCGCGGGCAACGTTGCTGGCGCCAATGTGCGGATACAGGCTGGCGGCTTCGGGCTGACGCTTGGCAGGGGCGACGTTCCAGGGAACCTGGCCGCTGGCTTTGGCGGCGCCGTCTCGCTTACGGCAGATGCCCTGGCCCAAGCCGCGCCCGGCGGCTCGATCAGCGCGGCCAGCGGCACGGTCGAGTTCGCGCCCTATACGCTCAACCACGACATGCGACTTGGCGGGATCGGCGGCAACGTCGCGTTGCCGGGGTCGCTGACTGCGAGCGTGCTGCGCCTGGGCGAGGCAAACGGCCATGTCACGGCAGGCAATATCAGCTTCGAGGCTGCCACGACCGTTGCGGCGGGGCAGCTTGACCTTCAAGCGAACAGCGACATCAGCCAAGTCTCGGGCGCGAAGCTGACGGCCGGCACGTTGTCGGGCGCCGCGCGCAGCCTGAGCTTGAACGATCCAGGCAATGCCATCGGCCTGCTCAGCTCGTTCACCACCACGGCCGGGCTGGCGTTGAACGACGGCCAAACCCTCGCCGTTTCCGGCGCCGTGCAGGCCGGCCCCGCAACGCCGGTGCCCGGCGGCCCGATCTTGGCGCTGACCACGGCGGGCACGCTGACGCTGGCCGGCAGCCTCACCGGCGGAACCGTGTCGCTGGCCACCTCGGCCGGCGACGTGCCGGCGAGCGGCGGAACCATCATCGCCGATACACTGACCGGATCGGTGTCCGGAACCGCGACCTTGACCGGTGCCGCGAACGCCGTCGCCAAGCTCGGCGGATTCACCGCGGGCGGTGACATCTCGTTCGTGGACAACCAGGCGCTCGAGGTGACGGGCGTCGCCGGGCCGGCCCGGCGACGCCCGCCAGCGCCAGCCCCATGCTCACCCTGAGCACGGCGGGAACGCTCACGCTGGATGCCGCCGCAAGCCTGGCCGGCGGCCTGGTCTCGCTGGCCACCACGGGGGGGGCGACGTGGCCGGCCATGGCACGATCGACGCCTTCGCGCTGAATGGCCATGTCGCGGGCGCAGCCGCCCTGGGCAATGCCGGCAACGCCGTCGGCACGCTGGACGCCTTCACCACGGAGGGTGGCCTGGCACTGGTCACCACGGGGCCGCTCACGATCGGCGGCGCGGTCCAGGCCGGCGCCGGCAAGGTGCTGTCGCTCACCTCGGACGGCCTCACGGTCGCGATGGCCGGCGCGCTCGGCTTCGCGGGCGGGCGGGCGAACGACCGGATCAACTTGGTCACGGACGCGATAAGCCTTCTCGGGACGGTCGGCGCGACGACCGCCGGGTCGGTCGCGATCGCACCGCGCACCGCCGCCACGCTCAGCGTCGGCGGCGGCGGGCTGTCGCTCGGAACGCCCGACCTGGCGAACATAGAAACTGGAACCCTCGTGCTGGGCAGCGTCGATGGCGGGGTGACGCGGGTTGGCACACTCGGCCTCAAAACGCCGTTCGCCCTGCCCGGCGGCGGCACGCTGGCGTTGTTCGCCGACGCGATCACCCAGGAAGGCGCGGTCACCGGGGTCGGGCTGCTGACCGGCGCGGCCGGATCGGCGACCCTGGCGGCGTCCGGCAACAGCATCGCTAAACTCGGCGCATTCACGGCCGCGACCGGGTTCAGCTTGGCCGACGGAGGGCCGCTCGAGGTCACGGGCGCCGTCGCGGCCGGCCCGGCGCTTGCGCTGTCGGCAGCCGGCAACATGACGCTTGACGCAGGCGCGAGCCTGAGCGCCGCCACCGTCTCGCTTGCTACGACGGCCGGCGGCAATATCCTCGGCAGCGGGTCCGTCATTGCCGGCACGCTGTCCGGAAACGTCGCCGGGTCGGCAAGCCTGGGCAACCTCGCGGCGGCGGACACGATCGGCAAAGTCGACGCTTTCACCACGGGGGGCAGCTTCGCGCTGGTGGACGGGACGCCACTCACCGTGGGCACGCTGACGGTGTCCGGCGCGGCGACGCTGCGGATTGTGGATGCGGCGCTCGGCAACGGCCTGATCCTGCAGGGGACGGTCAGCACCGAATCGTTGGCGGTCACGACCGACGGCGCCATCAGCCAGACCGGGGGGACGCTGACCGAGACCGGGAGCGGCACGTTGACGCTCCAGGCGGCGGGCGACATCACGCTCGGCGGCGCGGTGAACGCATCCGGGTCGCACGTCGTGCTCATGTCGCCGGGTACGATCAGCCAAGGAGGCGGATCGCTGATGGCGGCCTCGCTGGATGGCGGCGGCCAGACCGCAGCGCGAGTGACGCTGGACGGGGCCGGCAACGCAATCGCTCGGTTGGGTGCGTTCACCGGCGCCAACGGCTTCATCCTGACCAACGGAACGGGGCTCGAAATCACCGGCCCAGTCGCGACCGGCCCGGCGCTGGCCTTGACCGCCGCGGGCAACCTGCAGCTCGATCCCGCCGCCAGCCTGAGCGCAACCACCGTCTCGCTCACGACGAGCGCGGGCGGCAACGTGTCCGGCGTGGGAGCGGGCATGGGATCAGGCAGCATCGCGGCTGCGGTGCTGACCGGCAACGTCGCGGGCGCCGTCACCCTGAACTCCCGCGCCGACGCCGTGGCGACGCTGCGGACCTCACGGCTGGCAGCAGCCTGAGCTTCGTGAACGGCGGCGCACTGCGGGTAATGGGCAATTTGACGGCAGGCAGCATCTCGCTCGACGCGACCACGCTGACGCTGCCGCCGGCCGCGCATGTCACGGCCGCCGCGGTGACGCTCGCGGCCAACGGGGCCGTGACGGAGTTGGGCAACCCCACGCTGCAACGGCGGAGTTACGGGTGGCTGCCCGCACTGGCAGCGTCACGCTGGGGAGCGCCGGCAACCAGCTGACCGGGCTCGGCGCGTCCAGCGCTGCGGGCGACATCACGCTGGTGAACGCCGGCGGCGGGCTGCTGACCGTGGACGGAGCCGTCCAGGCCGGCGCCGGCCGATCGATAAGGCTGACGACGGATCAGCTCGCCATCACCGGCGGGCTGGCGACCGCTGGCGGAACGGTGGCGATCGCTCCTTATACCAACCGCCCTGAACACTGACCGGTTTCTGGAGCGCCAGTCCATGTGCTTCACCCAGCGTCCCAGCCCATTCGGACCAGTCAACAGTCAGGGCGCTTGGTATTACACCACGACGCGCGCCCTCACCTTGGACGCGGCACGCGGCGGGGGCACGCTGTCGCTGATCCAGGCCGACCTGGCCAACATCACGACCAACAATGGAACGATCGTGCTGGGCAGCGTCGACGCAGGCGCGACGCGGGCGGCGAGCATCGCGATCAACGTGCCCGTGGACGTCACCGCCAGCACGCTCGCGCTGCAACTATTCGCCCAGGGCGACGTGGTTGCCAACGGGCCGGGCGGCTTGGCCGGCGGCCATCTAGCGGCGGCCAGCAGCGGCGGGCTGCTGCTCGGGCAGGCCAACGCGGTGGACCGGATCGATGCGCTGATTGCCAACGCTGGCATCGTGTTCGGCGACACCAAGGACCTTACGGTGACCGGCCCGGTCAGCGCCGGGCTGCTCGCGGCGGACGGCCATGCCGGCTTCGACGGCACGATCCAGCTGTCCAGCACGGGGGCGGTGACGCTGGGCGGCGACGTGCTCGCCTTGGCGCGCCAAGTGTCCGGCGCGCCGCCGACATCGTTGACCGGAATTACCATCGCCGCCGGCACGACCCTGACTCAGGCGGCCGGGACGGTCGGAACCGACGCCGGGATGGCGCTGGCCGCCGGTAGCGGGTTGACGCAAAATGCCGGGCTGCTGACGTCGGGCGGGACGCTGGTGGCGACAACCGGCGGCGCACTGACCCTGTCGGGCGGCACGATCTCGGCGTTCGGCGACATCGGCCTCACCGGCGCGTCCGTCATCCAATCGGGCGGGCTGGTCGGCGCCATCGGCGCGCTGACCGTGAGGGCGACCGGCGGCGATGTCATGCAGACTGCGGGGGTGATCGCTGCCCGTGGGATCGGGCCGACCATCGGCGCAACTGGCAACGTGACTCAAACGGGCGGGCTGATCTCCGGTGACGCGATTTTCGTTTCCGCCGGGGGCACCGAAGGCGTCGGCTTCCTCCAGGGTCGTCCGGTTTTCACTTCGGACGGCGCGGCCCCGTTCTATCCGGGCGTCATTGGGCTTGCGCCCGGCACGGCGCCGAGCACGCTGGTGCTGAAAGGGGCCGCGGTGAACGTCCTGACGGCGCTGACCGCGACAACCTCCATCGAACTCGACGCCACGGCCGCCGCCGTGGCCGAGTCCGGCGCCGGCAGCCTTACAACGGCGACCTTGCAGGGTGCGGCAATGACGGCGGTGTCGCTGGGCGGCGGCAACAGCGTGGGCCGCCTCGCCGATGTCACCGTCGGCACACGAGCGGCGCCCGGCGCGTTCTCACTCGCCAACGTTCCCGACCTCGCGGTGACTGGAACGGTTTCGGTTCCCGGCGGCTCGATTGTAGTGACCGAGTCGGGCAAGCTGACGCTCGCCGGCACGATCACCGCCGGAACCCAGTCGCTGACGGCGGGCGGCATGATCCAGCAGACGGTCGGAAGCATCGTCGTCCCCGCCGGCGACCTGGTGTTGACCGCAGGCCAAGACGGCCTAGCGCTGGCGGGCACCATCACGAATGCGACGGGCCGTGTCGCGCTGCAAACGCCGGGAGCGATCGGCCAGACCGGCGGCACGCTGACCGCTGGGATGCTGGACGACGGTGGGGTCGCCGCCGCGTCCCTGTCGCTCCCGCAGCCGACGAATGAGGTTCGCGCCTTGGCCGGCTTCGCCACGGCGGGTCCGTCCACCCTGGTCGATGCCGCGCCCTTGGCGGTGACCGGGCCGGTGGTCGCGCACGGCGCCGTCGGGCTCACCGCGGCGGCGCTGAGCCTCGATGGCACGATTTCGGGTGCCACAGTTTCGCTGAACGGCACGGGCGGCGTCATCCAAACCGCGGGAACGGTTTCGGCGACCGGGGCGGTAATGGTCGTGTCCGGCGGCGACATCACGCAGGCTGCGGCGGGAGTCGTCAAGGGAGCGACTGCCGGCATCACCGCAGCGGGTGCGATCACGGTTGCCGGCTTGGTGAGCGCGACCGGCGGCGATGCCGCATTGACCACCACGGCCGGAGCAATCACCCAGGATGCCGGCACTATCTCGGCAAGCGGCGCCGCAACACTGGGGTCGGGCGCCTCGGTGACGCAGGTTGCCGGAACCATCGCGGGTGCGACGGTCGGCATTACCGCCACGACCGCGATCATCACGTCCGGAACGATAAGCGCGACGGCTGAACCGGCGGCGCTGACGGCATCGGCCGGAGCGATTGCGCAAAGCGTCGGCATCTCCTCGGCACGCGGCGACATCGATTTGAGGGCGGGCAGCATCGCCCTGGCCGGCATGGTCACCACGCCCCGTGGAACTCTGCGATTGCTGACGGCGGGGGCAATCACACAGCCAGGCGGCAGCATCGCGGCGGCAACGTTGACCACAGGTCCCGGGACGACGACGCCTAGCAGCGTCATGCTGATGCAGCCGGGCAACCAGATTGCCACCCTGGGCGACCTCGCCACCGCCGGCGACTTCGCTCTGATTGACGGGCGGGCGCTCACGCTGGCGGGCGTGCAAACGATCGGCGGCATCGCTGCCATCACGACCGAGGCGGGCGGCATCGCGCAGGCGCGCTGCACGCTGACGGCAGCCAACGCCAGCCTGGTCGCCGGCATCGGTTCCACGCCGGGCAGCACCGACATCGCCCTCGGCGGCGCGCTCGTGGTGACGGGCACGCTGCAGCTGGACACGAGCGGCGCGATCGTGCAGGCCAGCGGCAGCATCGCCGCGGCGACCTTGACCGATCTGCCGCGTTTCAACACGGCGGACGGCCCGGTGGCGCTGACCGCGCCCGGACCAACCGGGAACCATGTCGCAAACCTAGCCAGCTTCACCTCCGATGGTTTCGCGCTGCAGGACAGCCAAACGCTGACGGTGACCGGGCCGGTGAACGCCGGACCGGGTGCGCTGACGCTGAATGTAGCCATCGGCGGGCTGAACCTCACCGGCGCGCTGAATGCTGGAACGACGACGCTCACCGCCCAAGGCACGATCGTGCAAGGCGCGGGGAGCGTCATTGGCGCCACGGGTGCGACGACGCTGTCCGCAGGCGGCGCCATCGACCAGGCAGGCGCCATCAACCGGCGACGTGGTCGCGCTCACGGCCCATGGCGGTGCGCTGGCCAACGCAGGGACGATCACGGCCACTGGCTCGACGGTGGCGCTCGCAGCCACGGCGGGGCAGGTGATCCAAACCGGCACGATCACCGCTGCCGACAGCGGCGCGCGGGTTACCCTCTCGGCGAGCGGCGGGATCAGCTTGGGCGGCACGGTGGATGTCCCGGGCGGCACCCTCGCCTTGCTGACGCCGGGCGCCATCGTGCAGCCGCGCGGCTGCATCACCCTCGCGACCCTGAGCGGCGCGGCCGACGACGTCACGCCGACGCAGGCTGCCTCGGTCGCGCTCGGGCAGGCGGGCAACAGCGTCGGCACGCTCGGGGTGTTCGCCAGCGCCGGCGACTTCTCGCTCACCGACAGCAGAAGCCTGGTGCAGGCCGGGCCGGACGTCGCAGCCGGCACGCTGTCGCTGATCGTGAACGGAGATCTGGCGCTGGCCGGCGTGCTGACCGGCGGCGTCGTGGCCGGCACGGCGACGGGGGGATCAGCCAGTCGGGCGGCTTCGTCACGGCCAACGCCGGCAACCTCGCGCTCCTGGCCGGCGGGGCGATCACGCTCGGCGGCTTCGTGGTGGATCAAGCGGGCACGGTGCGGCTGATCGCGGGCGGCTCCATCACGCAGCCGGGCGGGACGCTGGTCGCGGGCGGGCTGACCGGCAGCGCCGCCGCCGCCAGCCTCGCGCAAGCGAGCAACAGCGTCGGGGCATTGCAGGCATTCACCACCTCGGGCGACATCACGCTCGCGGACGCCGCAACGCTGACGATCGCCGGCCCGGTGCTGGCCGGCGGCGTTGCGACGATCACCGGCACGGCCGGGATCGTCGCCGCGGGCAACGTTGCCGGCGGCGCCGTGGCGATCGGCGCGACGGGCACTCTGACGCAGCAATCCGGCGTCATCAGCGCCACCGCCGGGCCATTGGCGCTGGCAGCGGGCGGCGACGTCGTGCAGCAGGGCGGCGCGTCGATCATCGGCGGGACCGTGGACGTGGCCGTGACGGGACAGATCGCCCTCGGCGGCACGCTCGGCGGCGCCGGGGTCGTCCTGGCCGCCGGCGGTCCGATCATCGGGACCGGGACGATTACGGCGGCGACGCTGTCCGGCAGCAGCCAGTCGTACGTGCGGCTGGGCAACGGCGCCAACAGTATCGTGGACATAGCTGGCCTGAGCGCTGGCGGCTTGCTGGTCCTGGCGGACGGGCGGTCGCTGACCGTTGGCGGCCCGCTGGCGGCCGGGGGCGCGATGGCGATCGGGGTGATCGGCGACCTGGGCGTGTCCGGGACGGTCAGCGGCCCGAGTGTCGCGATGACGGCTACGGGCGGATTGGGCCAGTCGGGCAGCATTGCAGGCACGGCGGGGGACGTCGCCCTGGGCGCGGGCACGGGGGCGCTGATGCAGTCGGGCAGCGTTTCCGGGGCGAACATCACGCTCAGTGGCGGCGCGGCGGCCGGGTTGATCCTGGGCGGCAGCCTCGCTACGCCAGGCACGCTGCTTCTGCTGACGAACGGCGTGGTGGCCCAGCCGGGGGGCGGCATCACCGCGGGCCTGCTCACCACCGGCTCAAGCTTGCCGAGCAGCGTCACGCTGACGCAACCGGCCAACCAGATCGCGGCCCTGGGCCAATTTGCGACGGTCGGCGATACTACGATCGCCGTGGCTGGGAACCTCTCCCTAGTCAGCACGCTCGACGCCAGGAACGTGGCCCTGGCCGCGGGCAGCATCGACCAGTCCGGGATCATCTCGGCGGACAACGTCGCGTTGCAGGCGAGCGGGCCCATCGTGCTGAACGGCACCGTCGCCAGCGCCGGCGTCTTGCGGTTGCTGACTCCCGGCGATGTCACGCAAACGGGCGGCGCGGTTCTCGCGAAGCTGCTGACCACCGACATTCCCGCGGCAAGCATCTCGCTCCCGCAAGCCGGCAACCAGGTGCAGGCGCTCGGGCCCGTCATGGTGACAGGCAAGCTGTCGCTCGTCGACGGACGGAGTCTCGCGATCACGGGTCCCGTCACTGCCGGCACGCTTACGCTGACGACCGGCGCGGGGGCCGGCACGAACGGCAGCCTGGGCGTGGCGGGCGACCTGGCTGCCGGCGCCTCCGCGACGTTCGTGACCGCGAGCGACTTCAACCAGGTTTCGGGAACGATCACCGCGCCCGAGATCGTGCAGACCGCGGGGGCAGCACCCTCATCGCGGGCACGATCATCTCGCCGAGCCTGCTTTCGACGTCCGGCGTCGGCGTGACGCTTTCCGGCGAGATCATCACGGCAGGGGTCCCACAGCCCAAGCTGCACTTTGGGGAGAATCTTCCGGAGGCGCCGCCCGGTGGCCTGGGCGCCACGTTCGTCATCGACGGCACGTCCGCCGCGCCGTTCTCGCAAACGCTTGCGCCCGGCGGCGTCTCGGTGCAGCCGATCGGCGGGACGGCGTTGGCCACGATTCGCATCGACCTGCACGGCGGGGACGGCATCACGCCGGGGTCGGGGACGGTGCGGTTCGGCAACTTCATCGCGCCGCGCACCAACCTGATCCTGAACCTGGGCGCCGGTTTCGCGACCGGGCCGATCGACGTCAACAGCTTGCTGATCCTGGGCAACGGCGGCGGCACCTCGCTCTCGGGCATCGTGAACAACTTCGGCCGCTCACAGGCCGCCGGGGTGTCGATCATCGCGCCGATCTCCGCCACCAACTACCGCATCAACTCATGCGTCATCGCCTCGGTGAACTGCGTGCTGCTCCCGCAGGAAACAGTGCCGGTCAACAACCCGGTGCGCGACCTGGTCATCGCCGCGCCGCGCCAAGACGAGGACGATCCCGATCTCGTAGTGCCGAACGTCTCGGACCGGGATTACTGAGCCATGCGCACCCCCCTCCCCTGGCTTTGCTGGCCCTGCTCGCCGGATGTGCGACGCCGCCGCCGGACGCCTACGTGCACGGCGCGACCAGCGGAACGCCGGCCGAGTCGGTGTCGATCGGCAAGGATACCTCCGGCGCGGACTGCACGCAGCAGGCCGGCGCGCACGTCTCGGCGGACGTGTACTGCGGAACCTGGCAGAACCCGAGTGCCCGGGTGCGGAGTGCCGGGCCGGTGGCGGCGGGCGGGCTGATGGAGCTGGCGACCGCCGGGTCGTGGCGGGCCGGGATCGACTCCCGCTTCCTGTGCGGCCCCCGGCGCCGACCACCATCCTCGGCGACGTGCCGGCCCTGGTCCTGCAATGCACGCGCCGGGCGGGCGGGTGGCCGCAGGTGGCCCTCGTGGCGCAAATCGGCGGCGCCGGCTGGCTGGCTGACGGCGTGCTGCCCGCGTTGCCGGCGATGCAGCGCTCGATCGGCGTGCTGTCCGGCCGGGTTTCCGCCTCCGCCGCGCCGAGCCTCGGGGCGGATTCGCTGCTGGCCGACCGCCTCGCTGCGCGCGCGTTCAGCTCGAACGACGTGGGCCAGTACGAGACCCTGATGACGGCCGGCCAGCGCGCCAACCGCGCCGGCGATTTCGGAGCCGCCGAGCGGGCGTACCGCGCGGCGCGGCAGCTGCAAGAGAAGGCGTTGGGCCGCGACAACCCCAATGTCGTTAACGCGCTCATGAGCCTGGCGCTGCAGCTGTCCAACCAGGGCCGCGCCATCGAGGCAGACGCGCTGTTCGCACGGGCGGACGGGCTGGCGTCGCACGCGACGGACGGGTCGAGCGTCGCCCGGCTGGCGCATTACCGCGGCCTGAACGCGCTGAACCAGGGCCACTTCGATGACGCGCTGGCCCGACTCCGCCGGGCCGAGACGATGTATGCGGCCCTGGTTCCGCCCGACCGGCTGACGGCGCGTCAACCCGCCAAGCTGCGAGGCTTCAACACGTCGCTGCTGCCGGGGCAGAACACCCTTTCGGACCTGACGACGCAGGACGCCCTGCTCGGCATCATCGAGGCCCGGCGCAACCAGGGCATCGCGTTACGTGAATTGGGCCGGCCAACCGAGGGCGAAGCGGTGGTCGAGCGCGCCCGCAGCTTCGCCATCGATGTCGGGCTGAACCAGTCGATCGTCAGCGCGCGGGTCAGCCGCACCATGTGCGTGGGCTTCGCCGCCGCGGGCAAGCCCGAGGAAGCGGCGAGCGACCTGGACGCGGCTGGGGCGGCGTTCCAGCGGGGCGCACCGGCCACCAAGCCTGTTGCCATGACGGCCTTGCTGCGCGCGAAGGAGCTCGCGGCCACCAACCGCACCGCCGAGGCGCTGGCGTCGTGCCATGGCGCGTTTGCCCTGCTCGCCTCGCTGAAGGCGGGCGCCGAGCCAGCGCTGGTGGCGCCGTGCCTGAATGCCTACTACGCCGAGGCCGGGCGCCAGGTCGCGAACCGCCAGGCATTGCTGGCCGAGATGTTCTCGGCCGCGCAGTTGGCGCAAGGCGGCGTCACCAGCAAGCAGATCGCCCAGGCGACCGCCCGCCTGCTCGAGAACGCCCGTGACCCGAAGGTGGCGGTGGCGATCCGCGTGCAGGAGGACGCTGCGGCTGCGCTCACCCAACTGTATCGCCGCCGCGACGAGCAGGTGCAGGATCGCGCCCAGGGCATCGCCGTTTCCGCCGAGGCGCAGGCCGCCCAAGACAAGAAGCTGAGCGACGCGCAGGCGGCGGCGGCCGAGGCGGACGAAGCCCTGCAGGCCGCTTCGCCCAATTACGGCCAGTTGGTGCAGCAGGCGGTGTCCGCGGCCGACGTGATGGCGGCGCTGCATCCCGGCGAGGCGTTCGCCTCGATCGCGCTGACCGACACCGACGGCTTTGTCTTGCTGCTGCACGACGGCACGATCGACGCGGCCCGGATCGCCGGCGGCGGTCCCCGCATGACCGCCCTGGTGAAGACCCTGCGGGCCAGCATCGAGCCGACGGCGACGCTGCCCACCTTCGACGTCGCGGCCTCGATCGAGCTCTACACGGCCTTGTTCGGGAGCTTGAGGCTGGACGGCGTCAAGACGTTGGTGGTCGCGCCGACCGGCGCGCTGCTGTCGCTGCCGTTCGAGGTGCTGCTCACCGGGCCTGCCGACGCCGGGTTGGCCGGGGCGCCCTGGCTGGTGCGCCGCATGAGCATCGCCCATGTCCCCGCGCCGAGCAACTTCGTGTCGCTCCGCAAGCTCGCCGGCACCTCCCGCGCGCGCCAGCCCTGGTTCGGCTTCGGCGACTTCAAGCCAGTGACGACGGCGCAGGCCGAACACAGCTTTCCGGGCCAGTCCTGCGCCGACAGCGCCAAGTTGCTCGCCGGCCTGCCGCCGCTGCCGTTCGCCATTCGCGAGCTCGCCGCCGCCCGTGCCCTGCTCGGCGCTTCGCACGACGCCGAACTACTGGGGCCGGCCTTCACCGCTGCCGCCGTGGTGAAAACCCGGCTCAAGGATTACCGCATCCTGCACTTCGCCACCCACGCGCTGCTGCCGGCCGAGCTGCAATGCCAGAGCGAGGCGGCGATCATCACGTCGGACCCGGCGGGCGCGGCGGGCGCGGCGGACGCGTCGGGCGCGCTGCTCACCGCGTCCGCGGTGACGGGCATGGACCTCGACGCCGACAGCATCATCCTGTCCGCCTGCAATTCCGGCGGGCCTGGCGGCGGGGCGGCGGGCGAGAGCCTGTCCGGACTGGCGCGCAGCTTCTTCTACGCGGGCGCGCGCAGCCTGCTCGTCACGCATTGGTCGGTGAACGACCAGGCGGCCGCGTTCCTGATCGCCGACACTCTGCGGCGATACCGCGAGACACCGTCATTGGGGATGGTAGACGCCCTGCAACAGGCGCAACTCGGCATCATCGACGATGCCGGAAAGGGATTGCCGGCCTCGTTCAGCCACCCGTTCTATTGGGCGCCGTTCGCGTTGATCGGCGAGGGCAGCGGGGTGACCACCGCCCGAAGCTGAGACCGCCGCCCGGTTTCCCGAGCGGCGGCGCCTCGATTAGTTAGTAGTCCATGTCGCTCATGCCGCCGCCGCCCTGGGGCAGCGACTGCGCGCGCTTCTCCGGCTTCTCGGCCACCATCGCTTCGGTGGTGATCAGCAGCCCCGCCACCGACGCCGCGTTCTGCAACGCGACCCGGACGACCTTGGTCGGGTCGATGATCCCGGCAGCGACCATGTCCTTAAACGCGCCGGTCTGCGCGTCGTAGCCGAAGCCGTATTCGGCGTTGTCCAGCACCTTGCCGCCGATCACCGCGCCGTCCTCGCCTGCGTTCTCGGCGATCTGCCGCAGCGGCGTCTGCACCGCCTTGCGCACGATCTCGATGCCGAACTTCTGGCTCTCGTTGTCGGCGTGCAATCCCGCCAGGATCAGGCTGGCGCGCGCCAAGGCGACGCCGCCCCCCGGCACGATGCCCTCCTCGACGGCCGCACGGGTCGCGTGCAGCGCGTCGTCCACGCGGTCCTTGCGCTCCTTCACCTCGGTCTCGGTGCTGCCGCCGACCCGGATGACCGCCACGCCGCCGGCCAGCTTGGCCAGGCGCTCCTGCAGCTTCTCGCGGTCGTAGTCGCTCGTGGTCTCCTCCACCTGCGCGCGGATCTGCTCGCAGCGGCCCTTGATCAGGTCGGACGCGCCCGCGCCTTCGATGACGGTCGTGTTCTCCTTCTCGATCAGCACCCGCTTGGCCTGGCCCAGCATGGCAAGCGTGACGTTCTCCAGCTTGATGCCGAGATCCTCGGAGATCACCTGCCCCCCGGTCAGCACGGCGATGTCTTCCAGCATCGCCTTGCGGCGGTCGCCGAAGCCCGGCGCCTTCACGGCCGCGACCTTCAATCCGCCGCGCAGCTTGTTCACCACCAGGGTCGCGAGCGCCTCGCCCTCGATGTCCTCGGCGATGATCAGCAGCGGACGGGCCGACTGCACCACCGCTTCCAGCAGCGGCAGTAGGACCTGCAACTGAGACAGCTTCTTCTCGTGGATCAGGATGTATGGGTTATCGAGATCGACCGTCATCTTCTCCGCGTTGGTGATGAAGTACGGGGACAGGTAGCCGCGGTCGAACTGCATGCCCTCGACCACCTCAAGCTCGGTGTCCATGCCCTTGGCTTCCTCGACGGTGATGACACCCTCGTTGCCGACCTTCTGCATGGCTTCCGCGATCATGCGGCCGATTTCAGCCTCGCCATTGGCGGAGATCGTGCCGACCTGCGCCGTTTCGGCCTCGGTGGTGATCTTCTTGGTGCGCTTGGCCAACTCGGCGACCAGGGCGGCGACCGCCTTGTCCACGCCGCGCTTCAAATCCATCGGCGCCATTCCGGCGGCCACGGCCTTGCCGCCCTCGTGCACGATCGCCTGGGCCAGCACGATCGCCGTCGTGGTGCCGTCGCCGGCGACGTCGTTGGTTTTGCTCGCGACCTCACGCACCATCTGCGCGCCCATGTTCTCGAACTTCTCGGCCAGCTCGACCTCCTTCGCGACGGCGACGCCGTCCTTGGTGATCCGCGGCGCGCCGTAGCTTTTGTCGATGACGACGTTGCGGCCCTTGGGGCCCAAGGTCACCTTCACCGCGTCGGCGAGGATGTTCACGCCGCGCAACATGCGGCTGCGTGCGTCGTCGCCGAAGCGAACTTCTTTAGCTGCCATGTTCTCGTTTCCTTTTTGTTGTTCAGGCGGCTTTGGCGAGGGCCGGCGCGTCCTCGACGACGCCCAGCAGATCGCTTTCCTTCATGATCAGCAGGTCCTCGCCGTCGAGCTTGACCTCGGTGCCGGACCACTTGCCGAACAGCACGCGGTCGCCGGCCTTCACGTCCATTGGGACGACGGCGCCTTGCTCGTTACGCGCGCCCGGCCCGGCGGCGATCACCTCGCCCTCCATCGGCTTTTCCTTGACCGTATCGGGAATGATGATCCCACCCGCGGATTTCTCCTGCGGGGTGATGCGGCGGACCACGACGCGGTCGTGCAGCGGTCGAAATGTCATGAAGGTAGCTCCCTACGGGGCCGTAGCGACGCGACCGGCATCTTGCCAGCCTCAAGTCCGGGCCCGCATAGGTAGTGTTAGCACTCTATAGACGGGAGTGCTAACATTGTTTTGCTGAAACGGCGCAAGTGGAGGATGTCTCGTCGCTGCCGCCCCACTTACATCTTAATCGGTTCGCAACTATTATCATGCCTTATACGGGTAGACGGAGGATCACATGCCTCTCACCTTTGAAAATCGTGCCAACGCGTTCGAGGCCAAGTTCGCGCATGACGAGGAGGTCCGTTTTCGAACGTTGGCGCGGCGGGACAAGCTGTTCGTCCGATGGGTATCGACCGAGCACAAGCTCTCCGCATCCGACTCCGACGAGCTGCTTGATGCGGTGATGGCCGTGCGCGACGGACCTGGGCATGATGCAGCCCTTTTGATGCTCGTTCGGACCAAAGTCACTTCTGGCCAGGGCGAAACGGCGAACAAACTTGAAGCAGCCCTGTTGTCGTGCGCCGTGCAGGCCCAGGAGCAAATATTGACCCAGCTTGGCGCCCGCTGAGCCGAGCCGCTGCGCTTCTATTTGGCCGCGATCAGGGCCGGCGTTTCGCACCCCGTCGTGCAGCACCGGCCCGGCTGCTTCGATACGCGCCGTCCGTCCGCCGCGACGCCCCGGTCCAGCAGGCTCTCGACTAGGTCGACCTTCTCCATGACGGGGTAGTTCCGCCAGATCTCCCGCTTCATCGCTTCGGGCGAGCCGCCACCATGCAGTGAGATCACCGAATACCAGCCACCCTGGTGCGACACCGTCAAATCTTCGATCAGGCGCGACACCTCCAGCCGCTGCTTGGCGGGAATGTCCGCCCGGCCACCCAGCACCGCCGAGAGCGACGCCTGCGTTTCAGGGTTATGGCTCAAGGCTCCCCTCATTTTTAAACCGCACCGAACATCTCACTGAATACCGGTTGTTGTGCCAGCATTTGCGAGAACTGTTCGAGCAGGGGCCGTAGGTGATGCTCTGGCATGGTGGGAATGAG
>JAABUJ010001066.1_pt1 | contig 43498 bp, 61 predicted proteins | sample 5559131 | NCBI WGS metagenome assembly JAABUJ01 (sample SAMN10711875, study PRJNA513366) | rock metagenome | isolation source: Antarctica rocks | place: Antarctica: Victoria Land, Mt New Zealand nord | collected 2016-01-07
CCCCGTTCCTGCTCTGTACAGCATTGCGCGAGGCCCTGGTGCGCTCGACTGCGGCGGTGCTGTGCGTCTGGCAAGGCGGCCCCTCGGTGTCTCTGGGGGCTTTTAAGCCCTTGGGACCACTGGAGATGTCCCGTGCAGCGCAGATGTCAAGCGCGTGTTGCAGCCTCCTCACTGCAGCGTCCGGAGTGCGCAGCGTCCGGAGCGCGCAGCCGAGCTGCCCTGCCCGCGCGCATAGACGCGAACATTGCCGCCAGGCTGTGCGCTGCTGCCGCGCATCGCCGCGGAGCACCAGCGCTTACGGCGGCTGCGCGCGGCGCGCGCAGGGTGCACACGGTGGCCTTCCCAGTGGTGCAGGAGGTCAACGAGCTATTCCGCGCGACCGACGCGGCCGCCACGGCCGCGCTGCTGGCCAAGCTGGCGGTGGAGAAGAGCTACACGTCCAAGCTGGACGAGACGCGCGCCGCCATCCAGGTGCGTAGGGTTAAGGTAGGATAGGGCCCTATGGCAGTGACGAAAAGGTACATGTCCAAGCTGGACGGGACGCGTGCCGCCATTCAGGCGCGGTGCGGCGCGTCGCGCGCCGGCGCCCTGAGCGGCCGCCGCCTGTGTTTTGGGGCCCGGCGGCGGTGCGTCAGGGTGTCCTGTTGAACCCGCCCGCAGCTCTCCAAGCGTGCTCGGTGCCTCTGGGCGAGGTCTGTGGACCAGTGACACGGCGCGGTGGTCGCTGCGCACCCTGACACGTCAACGGCGCGCCCGCACTGAGCCGCGTGCGCCGCCCGCGCGCAGCACAAGCTGTCCATGGCGCTGAAGGAGTTCCGCGTGATGCACGCGGCCGCGTCGCGCGGCAACCTGCCGCACCACCAGCTCATCTACCCGCCCTCGCTGCGCTACCTCCCCGTCTGGACGCTCGGCGCGCTGCCCCGCCCGCCCCGCCCTCCTCCCCCCCTGCGTGCCCGACGGCAACGGGGTCTGTGCGCGATGGCGCATGTGCGTTGCCCGGATGCACTTCGTCTGGGCGGGGCGGCGGCGCGGAGCGCGGCTCCGACCCGTCCCGGCAGCCAGGGCAGAGCGGCCGCTGCGCGCGCTCTGCTCTGCGCAGCCTCTCGCGTGTCCGGGCTGCGGCTCTCACGGCCCAGCTGCGCCAGGCGGCGCGCCGTAATCTAAACCGAAACCTCTACGCCGGGCGGCAGGCATCATCAAGAGCACTGCGCTGCGTGGCGGCAAGGAGGTGGTCACCGACGAGCGCGCGGCGGTGGGCCTGGAGGTCATGGCCGCGAGCGTGCCGCAGCTGCTGCGCCTGCTCTACCCCGCGCTGTACCCCGTGCACGACCCCGCCGGCGACTGGGGCCGCCCGGGGCCCGACGGCCGGTGCGGCTCGCGCGCGGCGCCGCGCCTGCGACGCACGCAGGCGCTCCGCTCGTACTGCGCCTGCCACACAAGTGACGCCGTCTGGGCATTGGTGCCCGCTCGTCGAGGGGGTGCTGTTGCGTGAGCGGCATTGGTCGGCTTGCCATGACAGGCCCTTCCGCACAGAGTGCTGTCACTCTAGGTGTTAACTTTGCAGGCAAACTTAGGGCGCGCTCCTTTGGTGCGTGCAGCGACAGAGCAGTCCCCTCGAGGCGGAGCCTGTCCACATGTGTACATGCCGCCTACTGACGAGGCAGACGGCCGCGTTGCCGCAGGGTGCGGCTGCCGCCGACGGTGCCGCTGACGGGCGCGTACATGAGCGACGCGGGCGCATACTTGCTCGACAGCGGCCGCATCTTTGTGCTGTGGCTCGGCAAGCGCGTGCCCAAGGACTTCATCTCGCAGGTCGCGCCCGGCTTCTGCCCCGTCGCCGCCGCAGTGCAGGAGCCTGCTCTTTGATATTGTGCATCAGGAGCCGTCGTCCCGGGCGCTTGTGCGTTCTGGTGGAGGCGCCCCTGCACTGGCTTGAGGGCGATGGCCGCCTTTGCGCTGTGTCTGGTCATGTGCTCGGCCGCTGATTGCCAATCGTGCCTGATTACACAGAGGAGCCATGCTGAGCGGGCGCCGGCCCGCGCGCGCAGGTGTTTGCGGTGGACGTCAGCCGGCCCGTCCCGGACAGCCAGGTGCTAAAGGTGGAACCGGCGCTGCCCGGGCTGGAGCTGTCGGCGCGCATCAACGCGGTGCTGGGGCGCCTGCGCGACGCGCGCGGCAACTACCCCACCTGCTTCGTTGTGCGGCAGGGTGCGCGCGCGCCGCCGCCGCCGCGCCGGCGCCCGCGTTGGTGCCCTGCCTGCCGCCCCGCTCGGCCAGCCTGCAGTGTGTGAGCGCACTCGTGCGGCCTGCTGGCTGCTGTACGGCAGGCGCCCACAGGCGGCTCTAACAGGCCGGGCGTGCGGCGCCGCGCGGCCCTAGGGTAACAGAGCCCTGGCGCAGATCCGGCCAACGCCTGGCGCAGCATGGGCGCAGGGTATGGCACTGCACTCAGGGCTGCGGCATCACCCGGCAAGACCTGGGCAGCGCAGGCCGCATGCTCCAGCGCCCCGGCGCGCTTGCCCTGTGACCCACACTCATGCCGTGGCTCGCCGAGCTAGGAGCGCGCGTGCAGGCACGCCCCCGGAGCAGCACGTGCTGCCGTACCTGGTTGAGGACCGCGGGCCCGGCACGCCGTCGTACCAGGACTTTGCCACCATGCTGCACCGTGCCGTGCTGTCCAAGGGGTAGGGTACGGGGCTGAGGTCTTTGGCTCCCGCATCGACAGGCTGGCTTCCATTGCGGTCCCTGACATGCCTGCTCGCCTAGGCTCCGCCTTCGTGTTGCGGACACTTTGTCAAACGAGTCAAACGGGGTTTGGCAGGGCTCATCTTCCTATGGGCATTCACTGCCAGCTGGGCGCCATGCTTGGAGCTCGCGCTTGTGCGCACCGCGCTGGCCTGGTCAGGGGTCTGTCTTTGGTCAGAAGTATGGCGCAGATGGGTGCGTCAGCGGATATCTCTCTCTCAGCGCTTGCTGAGTTGGCGGGCGCCGACACCGCCGTGCTCACGCCTTGTGCGGCCGCTCGATGGGTTCGCTTGAGGAGCTGTGGGCATCGTCGAGGGGAGTGTTGTTTAGCATGGCAGGCTGGGTTTAGAGGTGTGCCAGGCTGGGGTAGGGTCAGACTTGCCAGGCCGCCTGTAGCGCTCAGCCCAAGCGTTTTGCAGAATATGTGCTGTGGTGGCCGCGCGCATTTGTTAGAAGCCTGGATCCAGCCTGCGGCCCGGCTGGTGCTGTGGGTCTGCTGGAAAGGGCGTTCTTGGGCCTTGGAAGTGTGTTGCAGGCAGGCTACAGGCATCCCTGTCTGGGCTTTTTCTACATTGAGACGAATGCGCTTTGGCCAAGAGCACTCTCGCGTGCCCCTGTCCCCACCTGCTACCCCTAAAGACGACACCAGACACTCACACTTGGGACGCCTGCAATGCGCAAGCTCGGATGACTCACAAAGTCGCCAGTGCTTGTTCAAGTTTATTTGGCAGTGACGCTGACCACAAACTCCAGGATGAAGCCCGTCCGCATGCACACAATTGTTATCCAAACTGGCACACTCAGGGATGCGCATGAGTAGCTCACAAGATATCACACGGTATCTCACAATTTTCATGCCAAGGACATGCAAACTGATAAGATAAGCTTTCGTGGCCAGCGCCCAGCCGCGGCGGGCACGCCTGGCCACGCTACGCCTCCGCGCCGCGCGGCCGCCGGCGCGCCGGCGCCCACATGCCCAGACCCCGGTCCGTGTCATTGACGTGCCGGGCCGCCTTGTCAGCCAGCTCCGCGAGGCTGGCCTGCATCTGGCCCATGAGCGAGGCCAGGTTCTCCGCCGCGGTGGCCATGGCGGTGACATTCAGCGGCGCGGGGTTGCCCGGCCCGCCGACCACGCCCCACGCGCGCCGGTGCACGGCCTCTGCGCGCGTGTCGTTCTCGGGCGGCCGGCGCGCCAGCAGCCGCCCGCACAGGTCGCACTGCGCGCGCGCCGGCGTCAGGGTATACAGGAGCGCTGGGTTGCGCGCTCTACGCCATGCTGGTGACTGGGAAGCTCGTGCAACTTGAGCCATGAGCAGCCGCGCAGCTGCTTGCCAGGTAAGGTGAACCACGACGACTGTGCAGCTGCTTTCAGCATTCCATCTGACTCGCGGCTGGGGCGGCTGCTGCAGGCTGCAGTGTGTGCGCGCTGGGGCGCATGCCACATAGGGCATCTGCAGGCACCTGCGCGTGGCTGCCAGTGACCAGCCGCGCCAGCCGCCGGAAGCTCGGCTTCAGCGTCTGCAGCGGCTTGGTGCGCCATGCGACCTGCGCACCGCATGCCTGAAGCCCTGACAAGGTCATGCGCGAACGTCAGCCCGACATGCGGCCGCCGGCCTTCCGCAGAGCGCACTCTCGTGAGGCGAGGACCTAACAGGTCATGCACACTGGCAGCCTGACATGTGGCCACCAGCCTCTCCGCAAAGCACACTCTCATGAGACGTGCCATGCTCATGCTGCCCGGCGCCACCCGGTGTCAGGCGCCCCTCACCTGCTTGGCCCTGCTCCAAACAGTCCACTCCAGCTCCGAACTACTCCAATTGGACACAGACCTGCAAAGTTTAGACACAGACCATGCGGCGGCAGGGAGGAACGCACCTTGGCAGCCCAAGCGTGGCCGTCGCTGTTCAGGCGCTGCAGCTCCAGGCGCAGCGCGGCCGGCGAGCCCAGCTTGCGGTAGTCGATGATGGCGTTTGCCGCGGGCAGAAACTGGCCTACGTTCGGCGCGCCCTGCATTGCATGGGCGCACAGTTACGTTAATGCACAGTGAATGCATTGAATGCGCTCAAGAGGTGCACGCGCTCCGCACTGCCAGCATGGTGAGAACGTCGTTGTGCGTGTCAATCGATATCATATACTGCCGTGGCGGGAAGGGCGCACGTAGTAGATGGGCACGCAGCCGGCCGCAAACGCGTCCCACAGCTTCTCCGACACGTAGTCGTGCGCGATGGAGTTCTCTATCGCGAAGCAGAAGCGGTAGCGGCGGAACACGCCCATCTTGCTCTCGCCGACCGCGAGGCTGCGGTTGCCGCCGTTCAGGCACCTGCCCCGCGTCTCCTCTCTTTCCAGCCGCCGTCATCGGGCCTGTGCCACCGTCGCGTCCGCCCCGATCGCACGGCGCACACTGCAGGCTCCTGCAAAGCTCACACGCCGCCAGGGCGCACACCGCGGGCTCCTGCAAAGGCTCACGCGCCACCAGAGCGCACACCACAGGCTCCCGCAAAGCTCGCACGCGGCCGGGGGCTGGGCGGCCGCACTTGCCGTAGCTGTGCACGGGCACGTCGCCGAACGACATCAGGTTGGCGATCAGCTCGGTGCGCCCGCTGGGCACCTTGCAGTTGCTCTGCACGAACGCGGCGGCGGGCTCACGCTCGTCAAAGCCCAGGCCAGGCTGGCCCCAGGCGGCCAGCTGATCCGGACGCAGGTACGACAGCGGGATCTGGGCCTGCGCGCGCGCGCCCTGGCAGCGCTGAGGGTGCGAGCATTGCGACCTGCGTGATTCGATCCGCATGCGTCGGCGGGCAAGCCGGCTGGCGCACGCAGCATTGCCTGTCTGTCCTTGCAGATGCCCTGCGCTGCAGCTGCGGAGACGGCATCAGGCGCGCACGAGTAGGATGAGGAAAAGCAGTCAGGGGAGCCATGTACCATGGGCCCATGTGGGTCCCCGGTTCAAGCGGACAGGCGGCAAGAGCGCGCGTTGCACGAGTGGGAGCACCGACAAGCGGTACGTCATCTCCAGGTCGAACAGGCTCATGAAGGCGGGCGAGTCCAGGCACGGGTAGTAGCCGGCCTGCCCCGACGGGTGCGCGCATCATGGGCGGCACTGTGCAGGCATGGCGAGGCAGAGAGCTGCGCATGGCTAGAATGAGGCTCGCCTGTCAGCAAGCTCGGCTTGCCAGATCATACAGGCCAATGCCACTGGTCTGCTCTCTTGCCACAGCAGAGGTGACGAAGCAGTGACAATATCGCGCGCACCGACTCCATGGAGTACACTACCATGGGCTGCCCCGGCCGCCGCCGCGCCGGCCGCTCCTGCGCTGGCGCCATCGCGCACACGTTGGGTGCGTGGTAGAGCAGCGCGTCTGCAGCTGCGCGCATGCGGCGCCACCCCATGGTTTACGTGAACTGCCTTCAACTGTGTCTATACTTGATTTGCCACTGTTAACAATGGGCAGTGCATCAGCAGCTGCTGCACAGCAGTGTCTCATCAGGGGCTGATGAAGCGTGGTAGCAGAAGTGCGCCTGCAGATGAAACGCATGCTGCTCAGCATGCCAGCATGCCAGCTGGAGTCTCCAAGGGCGCACCCTCAACCTGAGCGGGGATGCTGGTGTTCGTATATTCGCAGGAGAAGCGCCGGCCGCGCCATATGCAGTCGTCAAATGTGTGCTGCGCATACGCGGAGAACGTGCATATCAGGCTCCCGCTCGGTCACTCTTGTCGAATGCGTTGCCTCAAAAGGCAACAGGTCCCGACCTGGCTGAGAGCCCATGTGATCAAGGCGGTCAGGTACAGGTGGAAGCCATGCTGCAGAGTGCATGGGGGACATACAGAAGGGCGACTTGGAAACAGGCGTGGCCGCACCTCAAAGCCCTCAATGAAATGGCCGGGGCTCCGCACTGCCACCGTCACACGCTCTTGGACGACCTGCAGAGCAGCGCTTTGACCTTGCAGAGCGGCCATACGACTGTATATACCCAAGTCAACTGCTACGTCAGGTGACAAGAAACTGTGTCGCCTGGCTACAGTCAGGGAGCGCGTGAACTGCAGGCCGTGTATATAAGGTAAGACCGCTCGTTGCATATGGTGTGCAGTTCTGGCAACTCGTGTGCAAGTCCGGGGCTAGGCGCCGCAGTGTGCGCGCACATCTGCGTCCGGCGTTGGCCTCAGCATGGTGGCGCTTTCCGCCAGGTGTAGCGTGGCTGCCACAGGTGCCGCGCAGGCCGGCGCTGCCAGCAGTGCACACACCAGGCACTTTGCAAGGAGCAGCCCCAGTGTCCCTGCAGGCAGTGAGGCCGTGCGGTGAGCATATGGTCGATAATATATATCGCCAGCAGCAAGGCAAGCAAGGAAACAATACAGTAATCAAAGCGCCTAGGGAACACCAGGAGGAACGCACCTTTGTTGTGCGTGCACATCTTGGCACGGCATGTGCAGAGAGCGGACAATCTCAGAAGACAGCGCTGCTACACTTGGATGATGCTCTGATGCTCACATGTGGCCCACAGGTAGTCAAAGCACGTGCACCTGGCTGGACTCTGACTTGCAAGCGTGCACCCACCCTGCTTTGCGCTAATCTGCAGGCGGTGATGTTCCTTCACTTGCAACCAGCAGGTGCCCACTGCGTATTTGCTTGGCACGGCAGGGGTGGATGCTTAGGCAGACGTGTGATCAGAGTGTCTGCCAAGATGTGTGTATATAACATGGTGGGGCTTGCCATGGGGTAATATCCCATAAACAAATAGTCTGGCGACATGCACTACTGGCATGACAACCCGCCACACAAATGCAGCTAGCTCGTTTGGTCACCTGCATGGTCAGGTGGCCACCACTCTGCGTTTTTTATGTGGACTGCACTGTCCAGCCTCTAGGTGAATGCTCTGCGTGCCTCCAGGACAGTTGCTGTAGCATTCACTGTAGGCAAGGAGCTTCTTAGGCGTCGAAAGTGCATGCGCTGCTGCTCTAGAGCGCTGCTCTAGAGCGCCCGCGCACGCTAGCCATGCGCGGCCGTGGCAAAGCTGCGGGTGGCCAGCGGGGCGCGGTATTTTGCTGGCACGCCTGCGGCCTCGAGGGCCGCTAGCTTGGCCTGCCGCAGGGCCTGCGCACAGGGCAGCCACCGTGCTCGACGGTTGCGTAAGGCGAGTTCAAGCAAGTGGCATTACATGCGACTGCTGATGCCAAAATCCTGCAGCAATGCAGGCATGTCTGATAATGTGATGACGCCCAGCGCATGTATTGTGGCAATCTTGTAAGCAGCTGCATGCAGGCCCGCCTCTGCTGCATTTGGTGAAGTAACGCCCACAGCACCATAGCACACCATGATGGCCGCGTACCCACACCTCTCGGCGAGCACCCTTGGGAAATCCTACCGCAAATGCACAACACCACAGCGCACCTCAATGGCGGCCTGGTGCGCGATCGCGCGAGCACGCCCCTCAGCGCCCTCGCTGCGCGCAGCCTCGCGCGCCGCGCGCTCGCGCTCGGCGTTTGCCGCCATTTGTGCGCGCAGCTCGTCCGCATGCCGGCGACGCGCATCTGCTGCTGCGCGCTCCTACGCGCCAACCCAAAACGGCGTTGCAAAATGCATCCATAGGAATTATGCGCATCGCACGCAGAAGGAAGCTCTGCCGACACGTAGCTACCTCATGACTTACACCAAAAGCCAGCGTCCTACCTGCCCCTCGCGCTCTGCTCGAGCCGCGGCAGCGGCGGCGGCCGCCGCCGCAGCCTCCGCCGCGCCGGCCGCGGCGGCCGCGGTCGCTGCGGCAGCCTTGTCGGCGGCCTGCGCGGTGCGCGCGGCAGACAGGTCCGCATGGATGCCCGCCAGGCGCGCGCTCTCTGCGCGCTCCTTGGTGCGCCACTCCCGGTCCGCCGCTGCCTGCCACCTGGGGCGGCGCTGGCATGGACGCGTCAGGCCTGCATGCATGCGACCTGCCCATGCTGAGGACCACGCGCGCTGACAAACATCTATGTGTAGCGCACTGGGATGCCTCAGCGCTTGCTTCAAGGACGGTGACTTGTCATGTCATGTCATAACCACACACAAATTTAGTCTAATAGTCTACCAGTCTACATGCCTTTGTCCACAACACGTCAAACATGGACTTTCTTGGCACACGGAGCTGTCAGAGCAGGGCGCACCGCCGCGCACGCAGCTCGTCCAGCTCGGATCGCCGGTCGAGCGCGCGCTCCTGCTGAGCGCGCAGCGCCGTCACTTCCTTCTCGCGCGCCGCCGCTGCCGCCGCGGCTGCCTCTGTCGCGGCCTGTCGGCGGCGCAGACCAGCACTGGCTTCAAGCGCAGACGACCATCAGTCCCACAGCGCGACGCGTGTCAGTAGAACGGCTGATGCAACCAGAGCCGACCTCATTCAGCCTCCACAGCCTGTGGAGCGCATGCTCTGCTTCATGCACACCAGCAGCACTTGCGCTGCTATGCGTGTCCCGCGCCTCGCATTCGGCAGCTACAGGACGATATGGCGCACCTGGTCGCGCGCGTCGCGCTCTGCCTGCCAGGCGGCGATGCGACGGTCCTCTGCTGCCGCAGCCGCACGCTCAGCGGCCTTGCGCACGAGCTGTTCCGCGTTGCTCGCCACTACCTGCATAACATCTCGTCCTCTGGCCCCATCAAGGCACGCGTTGCCGTGCGACAGGCAGGCTACTCACATGTCATGGAACCTCCTTGCCGTGCGACTTCCAGGACCAGGCGTTGCATGATGCTTCTCCAAGGCAAGAGCCCTGCCATGCCATGCTGCTCCTGCCATGCACATGGCTCAGAAGGTGGCCAACGCACAGGCGGAGTGAGCAGCGCAGATGCATGCAGCCACCACTGCGCAAGGGCTGCGCACAGGCAGGATCTTGCTGGCGCGCTGCGTACCACGCGCGTGAGCGCGGCCGCGCGCTCGCGCTTTTCGGCCAGCGTGGTGGCGGCCGCAGCCTGCGCTCTCGCCACCTGTGCGCAGACATGCGCACCACTGGCGTGGCCTGCTTAAAGACCCTTCCTACTACACCTTCTCCCCTTGTAATTACTTCATAAATGTGCCGCTCAGGCAGCAGGACGCTCCCACACTAGGACTGGTGCAATGAAATGAAGCAAAGCGGCTGGCGACCGCCCTGCAAAGTCCAGCACCTGGCCTGCAGGAGGCAGACGAAGGGGCATTGCCAGCGTAGCAAGACGCATGAGGGTGAACACAGAGGATGAAGATACAACTCTGCCGAGCGTCGCTGGACGGGCGGGCGAGTGCGCGCCTGCGCGGCCATGGCGGCGCGCTCGGCCATAAGCGCCTCGGCCGCCAGCTGGCACTCCTCCTCGCGCGCCGCCAGCTGCTCGTGCAGCACGGCCTTGCCGGCGCGGCGCTCCGCCTGCAGCCGCTGGCATAGCGATTAAAGGAATGAACTCACATGAACTCTCTGGCGCTGCCAGGTGCTTGGCAGCACTGTCGTGGACACAGCGCGCTCGGCCTGCACACCCCTTGGCAAGCGGTCCCAAGGTCCTTGATGGCATTGCCTGAGCGCTCCATGCAGACCTGCCTCAATGCGCGACCCTCTTCAAGCCTTGAGTGCGGTTTGCTCAGCACATCCAGACTATGTCTTGTATGCAGACGCCGTCAGCTTAGCACTAGGTCGCCAAAAGGTGACATACTGTCCTGTGTCGTGCAACAAGTTATTGCGCGCCTGCCGTCCTGCACACCCAGGCGAACATGCAAGCGCGCCTTGTCGTGCACCGCCAGCGCCGCGACGCGCGCGGCCTCCATGGCGGCGTCGGCCGCGCGCTCGGCGCGCCGGGCCGCATCCGCTGCCGCGCGTTTCTCCTCGATCTGGTGGTCCCTGCGCGGGCGCGTGGCCCTGTCGACCGCCGCGCAGGGCTGCGAGCCACGCCGCTGAGACGCGACGCCGCTGCCCTTGTTGCAGCAGGCTCTGCTGTTTCGGCATGGGCATGCTTCAGGTGAGGCGCATGCGCTGGTGGCACAACCTGAGAACGGTCCTGTGACTCCCACAGGGAACACATGGACGTCTGTTTCCTGACACGACCTGTCGATATGGACTCGGGTCAATCTCTGCTTGCTGGGCGGCCCAGCAGGGGCGCGCCGGACGGTGAATGTGGCGGATGCGAGCGCGACCGCCGCCATGCGCTGCGCCTCCTCGCCGGCCTGCGCACGCAGCGCCACCGCGCGGGTGCGCGCCGCCGCGTCTGCCGCCACGCGCTCGGGGTCCGCTGCGGCCGCCGCTGCGGCGCCGCGTCGCTGTGCCTCGAGCTGCCGCGGTGCGCACGGCATCTCAGCATGGGCACCCGTGCCTGCAGACTCGTCCGCCGTATGCGCCATGCGATGCTGGGTGGCTGTGGGTAGCTGTGGGTAGCTGCAAGCAATGCGGCGGACGCGCGGGCGCATGGAACAGAGCTTCACGGCTGGCACTGCGCACGCCACGAACCTGCGGCCCGCCCTCGTGCCAGGCTGGATGCCAGGCGCGGGGTGCAGGCGCGGGGTGCCTCGCAGCGCTTGCCATGTCGCCGCGAGGCCGGGCGCACCCCCGCCATGTGGAGCTTGCGCGCGGCGGCGCGCTCGCTGTCCGCGCCGGCGTGCGCGCCGCCCTCGGCGCGCTGCTCGGCCGCGGGCGCGGTACGCATCCGCTCCAGGTCGCTCCTGGGGACAGCGGGTGAACACCTCATTCGCTCGCTCACATCCAGTTCCCGGCATGTTGGTCATGGAGTCTGCGCATACGCGCCTGAAGCCTGTGGCGCAGCCGCTGCCATGCATGAGCCTGCATGCGCCAGCCTGTGCGGGGAGGCATGGGTTGAAGTGGACCCCGCACGAGCGCTGCAACACCCACCCATCGCATGCGATGAGCTCCGCCTGCAATGCTGCTTCTTGCGCACGTCTGTGCAAGCTGGGATGGCCGCAGTCCTGCGGGCTGCACCGCTGCCAGCGTCGCCCAGGTGCAGCGCGCACCGCGTCACCGTGCTGACGTCCGCTGACACGGCGCGCAGCGCGCGCGCCTGCGCGCCGCGCAGCATCGGGCCGCGCTGCTCCAGGTCACAGGCTGCTCCAGTGCCGCCGGGCGCAGGCGCGGTCGCCGCGCAGCCGCCCGCACGCAGCAGGCCCTCGTCCACCGCGCTCACCTTGCTCACGCACCGGTACCTGTACCAGCCAGCAACAGATGAAGAACCCAGCTTATCATGTGTGTGCCTCTATGAGGTGCGCCGCGCTCGCCCTGCTCATCAATTACTAGCTGCACTAGCCAATATTAGGTCGCGCAACCGGCGCCCTCAATGCTTGCGACCTTTATGCTGGCGGCCGGCCATGCCTCCCAGGTAGAGGCATATATGCCGCAGTCACGTACTCCTGCTGACGCCTGCCTGCTAAAACCTGCTCTGTGTGCCACCGGAAACCCGCTGGCACACAACCACCAAAAAGCGAACCACCTCCGCTTGGTACACAGTCCCTGCTTGGTCCTTGGATACGTATTGTAGCGCCTTCTGTGGCTACTTGGTGCCCACAGGCAGATTACTTGAACCAGGCCCGTTCCGCCAAGTGTCACACCAAGCTCAAAATAGACGCACCCAGCTTTGCGGCTCGCGGTGCCCGTGCTGGAGCCGCTGCTGGGTGCCATGGCTGGCGCGACGCTGGAGCGCTTCAAGCTCTGCTGGCAAGTGCGGGCTAAATGCGCGCTTTGCACCAAACTGGTCGTTTACTCAGTCAAGGTTTTCAGCAGGCTGATAGCGTGCCAGGCGCAGTTGCTGCTGATATCCAGGCGTGGTCGTAGCAACAGCTTGCCAAAATTCAAGCACTCTGCACACAAGCAGGGGTCCGTGTAACGTGAGATCCAAGGCAATTAGGGTGCCGGCCGTCAAGTCCCGCCGCTGGTGTCACTGGCATAAACTCGCACACTGTATATACAGCATACGTTCACAGTGCTGGCCTTGAAGCAAAGAAACCCCACAAGCCAAGCGGCGCCAGTGAAAGCGCTGTCTGCCTGCAATTGCTGCTTAGAGCATCATTGGAGTGGCACGCTGGGGAGCTGCGCGGCTCGCAGCGCGGGCGGCGGGACAGTGGCTGCCAAACCTGCATGAGGGCCTTGCCCTGGCCTGCATGCGCACGCACGGGATGAGTACCGACGCTCAGCCGAGCGGCGCGAGCCCGCCTGCGGCAGGCGCAACCAATGGGTACGCCACCAGACCAGCAGACAGTCTGTTGGTGCAGACCAACTTCACTGCACCACTCTCTCCCACTCGTCGGGGCAGACCTTTTGTCAAACATGTTTCACAGGATTACCTGTTTGCATGCAGGCACCGAGCCAGCTCAAGGCTGTGCGCAGGTCGAGCAAGCCAGAGGTGCCCGAGGGGTTCCGCACCATCACGGAGGGCGCGGCCACCATCCTGCTGCAGGGCGAAGACGTGTTCTACAACCCCGCCCAGGCGCGCGCGGCCTTTGCGGCCAGGGCCCTCCTCTACAGGCTTGTGTGTGAGTCCAGGTCGCACGCGGGAGTCAGAGCTTGTGTCTTGTAGTGTACTGGGCTCCACGCCCACACCAACAGCTGAAAGACAGAATTTGCAGCGGAGTCCTCGGGCCCCCAAAGGTTAGCCTGCTTGGCTCACGCTAGCTCTCTCAGCGACGGCGTTAAACTCGAACCCCGGCGCCGCGCGTGCGTGCGCAGGTCATTAACCGCGACCTGTCGGTCGCCGCGCTGCGCTACTTTGTGGCGCTGCGCGGCCGGGAGGCCGCCGAGGGCAAGCGCAAGCCCGGCCGGCCGCGCAAGGCCGGCGCGCCGGCGCCGGCGCCGGGCCAGCAGGGCGGCCGCGGCGTGCGCGTGCTCGAGGGCCTGGCCGCGTCCGGCCTGCGCGCTCTGCGCTATGCGCTGGAGGCGCGCGCCCCATGCCGGGTCGCCCCCCTGCGGCCTGGCATCACAGACCAGCCTACTCTGCATCATACTCTCCATGTGGATGGCCGCTTGCGGCTGCTGCGTGGCGCTGCGCCATGATGCAGAGCAGATGGAGTGCTCAAGCACTTCGTCCACGCTTGGGGCAGAGCGTGCGGGAGAGCCTGCGCGGGTGGTGGGCATCTCCAGCATTGGCGCCAGCGACACGCACCGAGGCGGCCGCAGCGGCCCCAGGCCCAACACACGGCACAGGGCAGCCGGAGCGGGCCGCGGCCTTGCCCCTGCGCAGGGCAAGCGAGCGTGAGCGCGCGCGCAGGTGGACGGCATCTCCCGCATCGACGCCAACGACATGGACGAGGCCGCTGTGGCGGCCATCCGGCGCAACGCGGCGCACAACGGCGGCGCCGCGGCCGCGCTCGTGCGGCCCATGCAGGGCGACGCGCGCCTGGTCATGTACCAGGCGCGCCCTGCGGCGCGCGACAGCGGCCGGCCCGCCTGCATGCAGGGTAGGGTTGAAGTGAATGTTTGGAGACCCGTGATATAGCAGATATGTGCACTACATGCGCCGCCGCATGCACGCGCCTGTGCCAGGGAGGCCCAGGAGCCGCGGGCTTGCATGCCCTGCAGACGCGCCCTGAGCGCCCGCCTCACCGGCGTGCGTCACCGGGGCCATGCCCGACCTGCTTGGCGCCTGCTGCAGTTGCTGAGGCTGCCACACCCTACTAAAGCTCACCCTCTCATGCACGCAGAACCCAGCCGCGTACGAGGCCATCGACCTGGACCCCTTCGGCACGCCGGCGCACCTGTTCGACGCGGCCGTGCAGTCGGTCAGCGATGGCGGCCTGCTCCTCGTCACCGCCACTGACATGGCAGGCGCGGCGTCGCCCGCTGACGCGCACAGCATGCGCAGCGTGCACGGTGTCACGCAATTGGCTGGGCGGCGCTGCGCGCACCTCGCCAGTCAGCCGGATGCCACCGTAGGGCCATGCGTGGCGCCGCTGCGCGGCACTGCAGCCCTGCATTGTTCGTGTCAACAGAGTCCGCGTGGCGGCCCCGCGAGCGTACGCGCGCGCGCGCGCAGCAGCGCAGTGGGCCGGCCGCCGTCGCTGGGTGGTGTCGATCCCAGCTCAGGCGCTGATCGCGCGCGGGCGCGCGCAGTGCTGTGCGGCAACAACGGCGACTCGTGCTGGGCCAAGTACGGCGCCTACCCGCTGCACCGGCCGTACTGCCACGAGATGGCGCTGCGCATCGTCCTCGCCTCGCTTGAGGGCCACGCCAACCGCTACAAGCGCCACATCGTGCCGGTGCGCGGGTGGCGGCCGCGGGCGGCGGCACTGGCCTGGACCTACAGAATCCGAGAGTCGCCGCTGTCAGTGCTGACTCAGGTCGTGTGCACAGCAAGCCGACTGCCCCGCAGCCTGCCAGGGATGCAGCAAGCGCGGTCATGTTGCGCGCGCGTGCTTCCGCTGCCGTGCGGACATGCAGGGTAGGGTTTGAAGCCTGCCCTCTCACGCAGGTGCTGTGCCTGAGCATCAACTTCTACGTGCGCCTGCTCGTGCGTGTGTACACCAGCCCGGTGGCCGTGCGCGACGCGGCCAGCAAGCAGATGTACGTGTTCCAGAGCCAGGGCTGCGACTCCTTCTTCACGCAGCGCGTCGGGCGCAAGGCGCGGCCGCCGCCCTGCCCCAGCCCTAGCACTGTGGTCGGCGATTCGTTATCGGCCGTCCAGCATGCAGTGCACTGTGCGGCCGCGCTGCACATGCGCAGTATGTGTGCGGTGCGTGCTGTGAAGGGAAAGGGAGGTGGGCTGGCACGCCCCTGCCTGGGCGGGCATCACTCGCGCTGCCGGCCGCGCGGCCGTCTCTCTCAGCGCCGGGCACGCGCGCGGCGTGGTAGAAGAGGGGCAGGTCTTCACATGGCACTCTGGAGCAGAGTGTGATGGCGCAGAGGGTGGCGCAGGCTGGGGCGCCCCATGCGGCCGCAGAGTGTGCACTCTGCGGGGCGCTCAGGCTGAGCAAGGAGCAGCGCGAGGCTTGCTGACGCCCGGGCGCGGCGGCGGCGCAGGTGCTGAAGCACAACAATGTGAAGTATGTGCCCGGGCAGGGGCCGCCGATGCCGCAGCAGTGCGCCGAGACGGGCGCGGGCTACCTCATGGGCGGGCCGCTGTGGGCGGAGCCGCTGCATGACCCCGAGTGGCTGCAGGGGCTCATCGAGATCCTCGACGTGCGGCCCCTGCACCTGCGGTCTTAGAGTGGCTGTTGCTTTCCTCCACTGGCTAATCTCCACACCAAACGTCCGCCTGCCTGACGTGACTGTCGGGCGTCGTGTCGCTGCGACCCTGCCGTCGCGCCCGCAAACTGCCCAGCGCTTGCCACTTGGACCCTGTCTGGCTGACCCGGCGCTGCATGCCGGCCTGGGAGGTCACTGCAGCGCTGGTTGGTGAAGCTTAGCCTGTTATCGCCACGCTTGCGAAGCTGCCCCTCAGCATCGCACCTCGGTGCGGTCGTCGTAGCTCTGAAGAGGACCACTCCGCCGTAGCTCTGAATACGCCCACCTCGACGCTGCTCTGACCGGGGCGCCCCCCACGCGGCAGGCGGAGCCGGGGCGCTTTGCGTCGTACGCCAAGCTGCGCGGCATGCTGGCGATGGCGCTGGAAGAGCTGCCGGACGCGCCGCTGTACTACAACCTGCACGATGTGGCCAAGTCGGTCAAGCTGTCCGCGCCGCCCGCCGACACTTTCCGCTCCGCGCTCGTCAATGCCGGTGCCCTGACCCTTCCCCTGGGGTTTGCACAACCCTCAGGGATGCAGGCGCCCCCAGCACCGCAGCGAGCGCGCAGGTTCATTTTTGAGTGGGCAGCTCGTGACGGCTCAGCATGCTCTGCTTGCCATGCTGTCACAGCCTTACCAATTTGCATGTGCGGGGAGACCAGCAGCTGGCGCTGTCTCACAGAGCATCTGACAGCTGCCTGGCCGCTTGTGTGAAACAACACCGTACGCGCTGCTGAAGCTGCCTGCGTGTCAGAAGGCCTGCAGCCCAGGCCCAGGCTCAAGCGCCGGCAGTCCGTCAGTGTCCAAATAGGGCGTCGAGCCCACCAAATAGGTGGCGGGTGCGCGCAGGCTACCGCGTGTCCTCGACGCACTGCAACCCGCTGGGCGTCAAGACGGACGCGCCGCCGGGCGTCATCTGGGACGTCATGCGCTGCTGGGCGCTGGAGCACCCGCACAAGCGGCCGCCCGACCCCGCCTCCTACATGGGCCGCCTGCTCGCCAAGGCGCCCGAGCTCAAGGCGGACTTCTCGCGCGCGCGCGTGCGCGCCCTTGGCGCATTTCGGCATTACGCTGCTTGCGACATGCTCTGGCGGCCTTGCGACATGCTCTGGCGGCCTTGCGACATGCTGTGGCGGCTGGCCAATGGGGGCTTTGCCCTGCAGGGTTGGAGTGCAGTGTGTAATGCAATCTGCCTGCTCGCCGCATGGCCCTGCTGGAGGCAGAGCCCTCGCGCGTGAACACCATAGCCCAGCCACACTCGCCTGCGGCACTTGAGCGTGGCTAGCCTGGCCTATTGTGTCCATCGAGCTGCCAGCACTATCCCTGCAGGGGAGAGGCGGATTGGATGGGCGTTGGCAGCGATGGATCTGCACTAAAAGTGGCGCCGCAGGTTTCTGTAGTAAAAAAGAGGCGCGTGGGCGCTGCGGGCAAGAGCCACCGATTGAGCCTGGTATGTGGGCCGCCGCGCGCGCGCAGGATGCGGTGAGCGCGGCGCGGGGCGCCAAGGCGGTGCGCTTCCCGCCCAACGTGGAGGGCTGGGGCCCGCTCGCCAAGACGCGCCGCACCGGCAGCGGCCCGCGCTCCGTCGCGCCGCCGCTGACGCTGCCGGAGCAGCCCGTCGGCCCCCCCGCCACGGTCCTCGCCGGCGCCGGGGCGCTCGCGGGCGCAATGGCGCCGGGCGCTGCGCCCGCCGCGACGCCGCCGGCTGCGCCCCCCGCGGCCCCGGCAGCCGCCGCCGCGCCCGCCGGGGCTGCAGCCTCGAGAACGCCTCCGGATCAGCCAGCCGCCCCGCCGCCGTGCGCGGCGGGCGGCGCTGCGGCGCCCGCCTCGGGGCTGCCTGCGGCCGCAGGCGCTGCAGGCGGCAGGGGCGCCAGCGCGGGGCCAGCGGCGGGCCCCGTGCCGGGGTCGGCGCAGCGGCCGAGCGGAGGCGCGCAGGGTGGGGCAGGGCCGCATGCGGCGGGCCCGGCGGGCGTGGGGCCGAACGGGGTGGCCAAGCGGAGCGCGCCGCCGCCGATGCGGGCGCCTGGCAAGGTGGTCACGCTGGCGATGACCGCGCGGGAGGCCGCCAGGCGGGCGCGCGAGCTGGAGGAAGGGTAGCAGGTGCCCGCCGCACCGTGGCGCCGCAGCGTGGCGGCACTGTGCCCACTGCGCCCTTCTGTCACGTCATGCATGTGCATGTGGCACGCATGCATGTGCATGCGTGTGCGGGTTGTGTCGAGCCCATTTGGCTGTGCCCGCAGTCCTGGGAGGCCTGTGCATGTCAGCTGTGCCCGGAGTGTGAGGGTTTGGAAGGCTGGGGATTGTGTGCATGTGTGCACATGCATGCGTGGCACGGGCTACAGATGCACTCACTTCAGCCCACGCATCACTACAGTCAACACCAGCGGCAGCCACACTTAGCACAGAGTTCATGTGGTGCCGCCACCTGATGGCTCTGCCTTTGATATGATCGCCCGCGGCCGGTTTTTGAAGAGGCACTTTTGCCTGATCACACCGATGACCTGCAAGCAGACCGCCCACAGTCAGCGCTGCAGGAGGCAGAAGACATTGGCGCAGTTGTGCCCCCGCTGCTTGAGAAGTCGCACCTTGTATTCTACTGAAGGCGCCGGTGCCAGCGGCCCGGGCTGGCCCGCCCCAGAGCAGGCGGGCCGGTCGCCGGTGGCTGCAGGGCTGCCAGAGGCGCTCGGCGGGTCCGCCTCGGCCATGCTGGCGTCTGCCGCGGCGGCGCGCTTCTCGAGAACCGCCAGCGGCTTCTTCAGCTTCACCGCCGTGCCTTCCAGCAAGTGATAGCCGATGACCAGCTCCATCACGCCCTCTTTCTGTGAGGCTCGCGGAAGTAAGTCTGTGCCGCTCGCGGGAGTAAGCAAGTGGTGTGCATGCAGCGCACTCCAGCTCACGCGGCCCTCGTCGCAGAGCTCTCTCACACTGCCGGTGCATCTTGCACGCTGAGGCACTTTGAGTGAGGCAGGGCGCGCACCGTGCTGGAGTGTTTGAGCTGGCCAAAAGCAAACTCCTGGCCGGGCTGCACGGGGTCGCGGCGCTCCAGCTCGCCCTGCAGCTCGATCATAGCCCACTCTGGCGGGCCTTCTTGGCTGTCGCAAGACAGTGGGATGACTGCGAGCGGCGTAAAGCCTGGTATGTCTGCGGCAGCCTCCATCCAGACAATATATCAAGATTGAACCTGGTGATGTGCTCACTGTCTCCGCGCGAAGCAGAGCCTTCGCTGTATGGACTGGACGTAAACGATGTCAGGATGCTGTTCTAGATAGCAGTGCGCCAACAGCAGGCAGCTGTGTGCACAAGTAAGCCTATATAGGTGTCCGGAAGCATAACTTCAAGCCTCAGCGCAAGAGCAGTAAGCACAAGGCACGAAACTAGCAAGCACGAGCGAGGAGTGCCGTGCTGGGCACGCCCCAATGCCGCTCCAGCGGCACAGCCAGGTCAGACTTCACTTCCTCACGCCCCCTTGCCCGGGCGCGCAGCGGGTGCTGCCAGCGCAGCGGCAGCCGTGGCGGCGCAGCCGCAGCGTCCGCTGCCGCGGCCTGCTGAACAACAGCTTGGTGGAGCTCAGCGTCGGCGTGGCCATCGTGGCCGGCCTGGGCTACTCGGCGCTGCCGCTGGTCACTGGCAGGGCGCGCGTGCGCAATGTGGACCGGGAGGACAAAGCCGAGGACCTGGACGAGGTGGAGGGGGAGGAGGTCAAGTGGGGCGTGATGACGGTCATCAGCTTCATCCCGCTCTTCAACTGGCTGGCGCGTGCTGGCAAGGGCAGGCTGGCAGGTCAGAGCTGCCTGAACGCGATGTTGCAGCCGCACAGCAGATTCATAACTGACATATGTTTTCAAGCAGCGCTGCTGATTGCTGTGGACACACAGCCATTGACGCTGCACCGGCACAGCACCTTCTTCACATGTTGCACAGTCCCATGGCAACCGAACTCAGTGGCCAGTCGCGTGCCCGCAGGCCTGGGTGTTTGCGGCGCTTGAGGACCCGGCGCGCGCACGCCTGTACTACCTCTTCGCGGTCGCATACGCGCTGCCCAGCCTGCGCAACGGCTTCAGCCTGGACGCGCTGTCCGTCGCCTGCCTGCTGCTTGGCGTCGCGCACGTGCAGGTGAGGCCCTGTCTGTGTGCCTTGCTCAACACCTCGACCAAGATATTTGATCGCACTCCTGTGCTGCTGTGGCTTGCTGTCCTTGTGCTGTAATAGCATGCATTTGTAGGGGGTCGTTCACAGGGCACTAGGTTGTACAGCTTGATGTGGAGGAGCCCCATCGGTGACCGCCTGTGGCCCCTATACCTTGGCGTCTTGGCGGTCAAAGCCCCTTGTGCGCGGGGTGGTGCGCAGCTGGAGCGGGTGGCGCAGACGGAGGCTGTCGGCCTGGACCTACCAGCAGCCGCCAGCGCGCGGGCGCCGGCGCGGGGCAACAGCCTGGCGGTGCGGCCCCTGTCAATATGACTGCTCATCCTGCTGCTTGTTGGAGCTGGTGCTGGACCTTGAAAATGACTTTGCAGACCTGGTAAGCAGTTGCTCCTGGAGTCTTGCGCCGCCCTTCCACAGCAGGGCGGCTTTGATCATGATGCTGGAGGCGCGCAATGCTTGCTCCAACAGCAGGCGCCTGCGGAGTGGTCATGCAAATTCGCCATCGTTGGTGTGCTGCACAACCGCAATTCAGACAGCGTCACACCCGACACACGCATCCTCCTGTGGTGAGTGCCTGGGAACTTCATAGATTTAGGGTGTGGGGCAAGTATTCTTGGCAGCGGCGGCACCCCTTACAAGCGCCACCGCAAGTGCAGGACGCCTCACGCGCATTTCGCGACGCCGTTGGCGGTGGCGGCCGTGTCGAGCAGCCCGGCGAGGCGGCTGCCAAGGCCGCTCAGGAGGAGAGGGACAGAGCAGAGGCCGAGGCGACAGCAGCTGAGCATGAGCGCGAGCAGCTGCGGCTGTGGGATGCCCGGCTGAAGGATCGGGAACGGCAGCAGGAGGATGCCTGACATGATATATAAGCAGGTCTGAGCTTTCCCAAGCGTTTCAACCAATGCACCTTGAGATGTGCTCAGCATCTTATGCATGTTATGACGCCGGGATGTGAAGTAAGATATGCACATGAATATTGCAAAGTCAGCTGCGTTTTTGGTGACAATGTGACTCCAAAGTCCCAGCATGCAGACAACAAGCCAAACATATAAGACAGCAGCAGAGGAAAACAAAAATAGCAAGCTACCACACAGCACAAGTCTGACACGTGCTTCCAAGTACAGATGTATTTGCACAAAGCATGACGGCTTCAAGTACGCAGACGCTTGGTGTTCAGACAGCGGTTCTTGGCATTCCACGACGTTTGTTCTTTCTCGCTCAGCGCCTGCGAGCGAAGATGAGGCGCCCGCTCATGTGCTGCTGCAGCAGTCATGCGATGAGCATGAGGGACGTCACTCATCCACATCAAGGCCGGCAGCGCCGTGCTCGCCGAGGGCGCCGTCCGCGGCGTCCACGTCGCGCATGACCTGGTCCCCGCCTTCACCCTCGTCCTCCCCGTTGGCCTGCGGCGCGCCGCCGCGCGCGGCCGCGCGCGCCTCGTCCTTGATGAACTCCAGCGCGTCCCCGCGCGTGACGACGTCGATACGGCTGATGCGGCTGCTGTGCGACACGCCGTACACCTTGGCCGCCTCGTTGATGATCTGCCGCCGGGCGGGAAGTTGGCGGGGAGCTGGAGGGCAGCAAAAATACAGGAGAGGTTGATGATCTGCCGACTGGGCTCACGTTGGCGTGAAGTGCGAGCAGCGCACACACCCTCTCTGCAATACAGGCGCATCCCAGGCATGGCGCTGCCCGCCGGACACACAGGAGCGCCCTGCGGGCGTGCTTGCGGACGGGCGTAGCAAGAATGTGCCGCCCAGTGGGCCACGCCGACCTGGCAAGCAGGCAGGACATGCTGTGGCCTGCGCGAGCGCCGCCGGCGGGCGCGCCTGCGGGTGGAAGGTCGTGACGATGAACTGCGCCGGGTTGGCCGCGTCGGCCGCCTGCGCGGCCAGCATGCTCGACACGGCCGTGCGGTAGGCCGGGTCCAGCGCGGCGTCGATCTCATCGAACAGGTAGAAGGGCGCCGGGTCGCAGCGCTGGATGGCGAAGATGAGCGCGAGCGCGACCAGCGTCTTCTGCCCGCCGCTCAGCGCGGCGAGCGAGGCCACCGCGCCCACGCCTGCGCTGAACGACACCTGCCGCCGCGCACAGGCTTGTTTGGCTGCAAGCCCAAAGGGCTGCGAGCATGTCTGCAACGGCAATGAACGTGAGCGACGAGCTGCGCCAAAGGACATTTGTAGGCGCATGTGCATGGCAGTACCTGCTGCAAAGTGGTGGCTCACGCACATGGTTGCAACGGTGAGCATGGAACAACATGCAGCCAGCTTGCGCTCGCCGCTCAGCACCCTCTGAACAGCATGTGATCCCATCAGGCACGCTGCCTTTATTGAACCCAACACGTCCACCCCCTCCAGCTCCAGGTCAGGCCCAACATGCTGCTGCCCCAACCTCTGACCGAACAGCAGCTGACTGCAGCGCCTGTGGCACAAGACGGACCTTGACCTTGACGCCCACATACTTCTCGGCGACGCCGCCGGCCTCGGTCTGCTCGTCGCCGGCATCGCCCTCGGCGTCCAGGCCGGCCGCCGGCGCGGGCGCGGCCGGCCCGGACAGCCGCTTCTGCATGACCAGCTCGCCCTTGCCGCCAGCCGCCAGCGCAGCAAAGATCTCGCGGAAGTTCTTGGCCACGCCCTGCCGCGCACAGCTGGCGGTTTACAAGCCGGAACGCCCCCTCAACAGGTCATGCGCTGCTCGACTTTCCGCTGCGCCAGCGCCCGTCGCCAGCCCGCAGAGATACCAGGCAGGTCGTCACGCTGAGCCTGCGGGCGATCGAGAGCACGCCACATCACTGACCCGGCGCGGCCGCCCCTGCGAGTCGCGCCGCCATGTCGGCTGGCGGCGGGGCCGGCGCGCCTTGAACGTGCGCTCGATGGCCTCGTCCTTGCGCATGTCGAGCGTCTTGATGAGCTCCCGGATCTTGGCCTCGCCGCGCGCGTTCTCGCCCTGGCGCCGGCGCAGGCGCTCGCGCTCCTCCGTGAAGCTCGTCCACTGGTCCAGCGCCTTGCGGTTGACGTGCCTGCGCCCGCGCTCTCACATCGCAGGGGCACGGGGGCGCCAACTTTTCTGGGGAGGCGGGAGGAAGTCGCTTGGGAGACGTGTGTATCCCGCTGCACGCCTCCTGGTCGACGCCTGCGGCAGTTGAGCGCGCAGACGGCATGAGACGGCTCAGAAGGCACGCCGCCGGGTTGCGCGCGCGCGCGTGCGCGGGCGGCACCAGCCGATGGGCGGCCGCGCATGGGCACCCGCCGCGCTTGCGCACAGCACGCTCATGGGGCCTGTGGGGTAAGGGCAGGTTAGGATAGAGCTAGGGTTGACGCACTGGTACTTCTTGAGCTGCGCCTGCGCCTTGGCCAGCAGCGCGCGCAGGTCCGGCAGCGGCGTGCCGCGGTAGCGCTCGAACGCGTCCGCCGGCAGGCTGCCCAGCTCGCGCACGCGCCGCTCCAGGTCCGCCCGCTTGGCCGCCAGCGCGCCGCGCCTGGCCAGCAGCGCGTCCGCCTTGCGCGCCTCGTCCTGCGCGGCGCGCCGGCGGCTGGGTGCTGGGGGCTGGTCTGTGCGCGTGCGCGTGCATCAGGTCGAGCCCGCGCACGTCTTGCCGCCTGAGAGGCTGCCCATACGGCGCATGCCCAAGTCCACGTGTGTACTGGCAGGCCAAGCGCAATAACTCCGCTACTGACATGTGAATGCTGTTCATGCCAGGCAGGTGGCGCCTGCGCGAGCTGAGTCCCAGGTGCAAGCCGCGCGCATGCTTTGCGCGCGCTCACACTCGATGCGGGGCCAGCCCCGCCCGTGCGCGCGCGCGGCGACCGGGCACGCGCGCGCCTGCACGCCCAGCGCGCCGCGCGCCTCCAGCTCGCGCAGGCGCTCCGCCTGCGCGGCCAGCTCGCGCAGCCGCGCCGCGCCGGCCTCCAGCGCCGCCTCGGCCTTGGCCTCGGCCGCCTCCGCACCGCGCACGCGCTCCGCCGCGGCCGCCGCCTGCGCGCTGGCCGCCTCCAGCGCCGCCCTGCGCCCGGCCAGGGAAGCTTGAGGTTGCATCCTGGCGCCTTGCGGGCGAGCAGCATCACCTGATTCTGTGCCCTGGGTTACGCACTGGGTCTCAGCAAGCAGTGGCACCCACTGCGGACAGCAGAGGTGCACCCTTCTCGTGCGACGTAAAGCATCGCCAGCCCGTCCCGCACAGACCAGTGTCGTGCCAAAGGAGGGGAGGCATGAGCGAGGCGGGTTGCCAGCGCCGCGCGCCGGCGCACCGGGCGGCCCCGGCGTCGGCCTCGGCCAGCGCCTGCCGCAGCTCGTCGCGCCGCCGGCGCAGGTTGCTGGACAGCACCGCCTCCAGCTCCTCCTTACGGGCCACGACCGCCAGCGCGGCCGCCCGCTCGCGCGCCCGCTCCGCCTGCGCCCCGCGCCCCGCTCGCCCTGGGTCGGGCCCAGCCCTGCCTGCTTCCGGCCTGCTTGGCGGAGCGCGTCCAGGGTTTCCCCCGGCATGGCCTCACTCATGTAGGGTTTGCTTGCGGGCAGGTTGCTGGTCAGCGCCGCCTCCCGCTCCTCCTTCCGGGCCGCGACCGCCAGCGCGGCCGCCCGCTCGCGCGCCCGCTCCGCCTGCGCCCCGCGCCCCGTGACTGCCAGCGCCCGCTCTCCCTGGGTCAACCCCGGCCCTGCCTGCTTCCGGCCTGCTTGGCGGAGCGCATCCCAGGGATTCTCTTTGCATGGCCTCACTCAGGTAGGGTTTGCTTGCGGGCAGGCGGACCGGGGGCGGCCAGCCCACCCGGGCTCACCTGCGCACGGAGCGCGCCGCCCAGCCGCCCGCACCGTCTCTTCGCGGACGACCGCTGCAGCAAAGCTGGCAGACAGCGCACCGCAGAGAGAGGGGCCGCGCCTGCAGCTGCTTGAGCCGCGGGCCCAGCGCAGCGAGCTCGGCGCGCTCGTCGTCGCTCAGCTGCGCGTGCAGCGGCGCGCCCAGCTCGGCGCGCAGCTCGGCCGCCTTGCGCGCCAGCTCGTCCGCGCCGGCCGCCAGGTCCGCCAGGCGGCGCTCGCGGGCCTCGGCCGCGCCGCGCGCGTCAGCCTCGCGCCGCCGCAGCGCCGCCAGCTCCGCGCGCGCGGCGCCCAGCGCCGTCCTGCGGCGCGCGGCGCGGTGCGTCGGGGCGCGCGCCGGCATTGGCGCGCGAAAAGAGCGCGACCAGGCCAGGCTGCACCGCAGGCTGCACCGCAGGCGGCACCGCAGGCCGCACCGCAGGCGGCACCGCAGGCTGCACTGCGTGACAAGCACAGGAGGCACACGTATCACCACCCAGAAAGTGGTAGTAGGTGTCATGCCCTATTTGCCAGGAGCGGGCTGCGCCGCAGGCGTGCATGTGCTGCTCGGTGCTCTTGATACATATCAACACAGCAGCCCAGGCGCACGGCCGGCCGCGCAGGCAGCTCGGCGCGGGGCGCCGAGGACCCTGCGTCGCGGGGCCGGGGCGGCGCACTGCAGGTGCGCGCGCCGCGCGCCCGCCGCCTCCAGCTGCGCGGACAGCTGCGTGACCTCCTCGCCGGCCGCGTCCGCGCGCTCCTTGAGCTCGCCGCGCCGCTGCGCGGCCGCGGCCGCCTCCGCGCCGGCCTCCTCCAGCGCCTTGAACGCCTCCATGCGCGAGCTGCGCAGGGTAGGGTGCTGTGCGTCAGTACTAGGGTAGGGTACTGCGCCTCAGCGCATGTGCCAGCACACTTGAGATGATCATGAGAGAACGAAGCACTGCTGCGCCTGTCACACCGCCATCCGGCGTGGCACAGCCTGCCCAGCTGCCGCCGGCGCCGGCGCCGGCGGCGCGAGGAGGCGGCCGCGCACCGCTTGGCGTCGCGGTAGCCGCCGGTGATGGTGCCCTTCTTGCTGACCTGGTCGCCCTTGATGGTCACGCAGTTCAGGTTGGACGAGTGCGCGGCCTTCCCGGCCACGTCCAGGTCCTTGCACACCAGCACCTTGCCGAACACCTGCCGGGCCGCGCAGGCATAGGGTCAGGGTTGGGTAGCGCTCGGCGCCAGACCTGAGTACCACGCGCAACGCGCTCGCATGCCTGCTGCCCAGAGCGGCCCCATGTGCTGACGCATCTCCCGCCTCTCAGGCTGCTGCACACGGCCGCTGCCTGCCAGGCGCCTGCCCTCACAAGCGCTACTGATGCACTTGAGCTTGCAGCGCATCAAGCGCTGAGAGCGCCAAGCCGTCTGATATGAAGCGGGCAAGGACGGACAGGAGAGACTGGCGCTCTGTGTGGCTGGGAGATCAGGACGCCAGGCATCAGGTCTGCATGCGAATCAGGTCTGCATGCGAATCGGATCTGTGTGCAGAACACACTGGGCCGGCAGCAGCGCCGGCGCCGCGCCTGCTGCACGGCCTTCTGAAAGCGCGCGTCGAACTCGAGGCGGGCAATGAGCGGCTGCGCGTCGGTGCCCAGGTCGCCCGGGTAGCGCACGGCCTCCGGCGCGATGCGGTTCAGGGGGCAGAACGTGACCCGGCCCGCCTGCGCCCCCGAGTCCGGTGTGAACTTGGTGTGGTGTGCGATGCTGGATGTCATATTGCAGTAGAGCAGGCTCCACAGACATCGGCATGTGCTCCCAGCATGTGTCGTGAGTCGTTTACCGAGACGGCGTCCTGCAGTGCTCCGGGCGCGTCGTTGGGGCGGGGCCCCACCTTTTCCCTGTAGAGCAGGCTGCTGATGTGGGTGGCGATGTCGTCGTTCTCCACCACCACCTGGAACACCTGGTTGCCCGCAGCCACCTGGCGCCCCCATGGGCCCCTTCTTGGCTGGTTTCAGCCCAGGTAATGGTTTGAGACGAGTTTTAGAAAGCATGCACGGTGGTACACATGCAGAGCAAAAACCACCTAAAATCTACTCAGAGAGTACCGGAGAAACACACTGGAGGCCTGCGCCAGCCATCGACGTGCATCCGCCGCATCTGCAACTGCACCTACTCTCTAATGGACACAGCGCTCGACGTCGATGCCGACGGTTGCTACACAGTCACATTCAGGACGCCTATGAGTAGTGCATGCGCTTGACAAGCGAGGCAACGGGCAAGGAGGGGTGCACCTCCACAGCCGTGTACAGCTGCGGCATGCACTTGAACAGCTCGATGAGCGTGCCGTGCACGCCGCGGATCTGGTGCTCGCGCACAAAGCGCTTCACGCTGCTCAGACCGCGCGCCACGTCGCGCGGCATGGCCTGGTCCACCTGCAGGACCGAGCAGGGGGTTTTAGGGTTTGCGCTCAGCGCGGTCTGCGCATATACGATTGGGCAAGGGTCGCTCGAAGTAGGCAGCCATCATGACGCATCATGCCACAATCGCGGCCAGGCAGCGACGACGGGAAAGTACAGTCTTACGTCGATCTCAGTGCTTGGCATAGAGCTTTGTGGAGACATGACAGGGACAGTGCATCAGCCGTTCTGGTAATTTATTTTGACACCCACAAGGCAATACAAAAGGAGTCGCCTCAGCCTCGAGCAACGCCCACGCTGCAGCTGGTCATGTGGCAGGCCGGCCGGGGCGCGCGCGCCCGCTTCTCCAGGCGCTGCAGCTCGACCTTGAGCGCGGCGGCCGCCTTGTCGGCCTCGTCGCCGGCCGCCCACATCTTGCGGCGCTCGTTCTGCAGCGCGTTGCGGCGCTCGGACGTCTCGCGCGCCTCGCGCTCCGCCGCCGCGATGCCCGCCTCCGCGTCGCGCACCGCGGCCTCGCTGTCGCTGATGGCCTGCGCCGCTGGTGGGCGGTGAGCATGCAGGTCCTCACGTCAGCAGCAGTCGGAACCGCCGCTGCACAGCCCACCACTACCCCGGACCATGGCCTCGCGATTTGCAGGCACTCGAGGATGTGCAGTGTGCACGTCTGCACAGCAGTGTGAAAGAGCACTGTGCCCCGGCTGCGTACCTTCGCTCTGTACATGAGATTTCTCGTCGCCATGGTCAAGCGCACTGTGCTATCATACCAGCACTGCACTCACACCATGGCGCACATCACTGCATCACAGTGGAGCGTGCGGCGAGGCAGAGCCGACGCACACCCATGTGCGCAACAGCAGCGCTCACTGAATCTCATTAACTCTAAGTTGTGGACACGTAGCGCTGTGGAGGCTTTTTTTTTTGCACGCGTTCATCGAATGATCGCACCACTGTTTAATTACCTGGTCAAGTAACTGTACGCCACCATTTTGCCAACTAAAAGCGCGCCTGCGCGAGGTCCCGCAGCTCCGCGCCGGCCCGCTGCGCCTGCGCGTCCAGCTCGCCGCGGGCGGCCTGCTTCACACCCAGCGCCTGCTCGAGCGCGGCGGCCTCGCTGGCCAGCCAGGCGTCGCGCTCCTCCGCGCTGCCGAACTGGGCGTTGCGGCCCTGCTTCAGGTACAGCGCCTGCCGTGCGCGCGGGGCGCCCGGTCGGCGCGCCGCCTGGGCGGCGTGCTTGGGCCAGCTTGTGCAGGCAGGGTCTTCATCTGACCTGTTTCTCTGGCTGTTCCATTCATCCTCACTTGTCCAACGTCTGCACCTGGCAAGGGTCCAGTGTGTTGTGGACACAAGGAGTCCTTAGACTCTTGCCCAGACAGGGCGAAACAGCTCGCACGATGCTGCACCATGCAACATGCAGACAACAGAAGAGCTCAGCGCGCCGGTGGTGAGAGGAAAGGCGGCGTGCGAGACAGGCTATGTAGCTACAGTACGTCTGCGGCGCGGCCTGTGCGGTCTAGCAGCATGCGCACGCGCTACGCATAGAGCACATGCTCTCGCGGTCTTGACCAGGGGCAAATCGTGGAGGGCGCGCCTGCTGGCGGCGCTCAGCCTCGGCGGCCGCGCGGCTGGCGGCCGCAGCGCGGTGCTCGCTCTCGGCGGCCTCCGCGCTGACTTTGGCCAGATCCGCCTCACATGTCGCCAGCTCGCCCGCCAGCTCCTCAAGCTTCTGCGAGCTCTCCGCCTGGCCGCCCGCGGCCGCGCGGGGTCAGCGCAAGCCACCAGGGGCAACCCTAAACCTATCCTATCGGCTCAGCTCCACCAGGCTGTGCACCAGCTCCCCCAGCTCCAAGCGAGCGACTTCGCCACCCAGCCGAGAAGCGTTCACGGGGCGCAAGGGCGCCATGAGTACACACTTCGTTTTGCCCTGATAGCAGCGTGCATGCAAGCTCGCCATGTGCCAAGGCAGACAGGCAGGCCTCTGGGCTGAGCGCAGTCGGCGGCTGCAAAACCGCGACTCTCCGGCTGTGGGCTGCCCTAGGCCCCTGGATACGTGCAGGCATGCACTCCACACTCCACACCAGGCGCGACCATGGCGCCCGGCCGCGGCCGCCCCCTGCGGCGGACCTGCGTGCGCTCGTAGCGGCCGAGCCGCTCGCGCAGCTCGGCAGCGTCCAGCTCCTGCTGCACGCAGGCGGACACGGCGGCCGCCTTGTCCTTGGCCGCCTCGGCCACAGCCGCACGCGCGGCTTCCTGCAGCGCAGCAGTGCCGCCCATCTCGGTGCGACGGCTATACGAGCGCGTGTCGTAACACAGATGGCGAGCTATGCAACATGCACGGCGCTCTGAGCAACAGCTCACGTGGCTGGGCAGACATGACGGGACTGTGAGCCGCTGTAGAACTGTAAGCAATCGCACAGCTGTAGGAAGTAACTCTGCTTGCTGTGCAGTACGGTGTGAGCCCATTTGTGCGCAGTCGCTCGGCAGAAGCTTCGTGTGCGGCTGTCAGCAACGCGAGCAGCTCCTGTGTGCTCCGGCAGCCGCGGGGGCGCGCGCCTGCGCCGCTGCGAGAGCGCGTGCCTCCTTGTCCAGCTTCTTGCGCTCCGTGTGCGCCTCCGCGGCCTCGCCGCGCGCCTGGCCGGCGCGCTCGCCCTCGCGCTCGCGCTCCGCATCCACCTGCGCTGCCGGGCGGCCGCGTTATGCCTCGGACTTTGCAGGGAGCAGAACAGCATGCCGCAGGGAGCAAAGTAGCCAAATTGCATCTTCAAAGACTACACCATCAAGCCGCCAGTATGATGATATGTTCAAGCGGAACCGACCCCGTCTGCAGGGGCATAGCAGAAGGAGCGCGGCGTCACGGAATGCACATGTCGTCGGCGCTCACGCTCACGCTCACGCTTTGCCTCGACCTCTTCACTCCAGAACGGCGCATAGCAAAGCGCCTCAAACAGCCTCAGCAGCCCTGGCCTCTGGAAGCGCCGCAGCGCCGTGGAATGCACCACATGGCCGTGCGCCAGCCCCACTCATCCAGGGCGCCCCAACTCCACCAGACCCCGGCCGCGAGCATCTGATCGGCCGTGCGCCAGATCACAAGCTTCGCCGCGCAGCCCGGGGACACCGAGCCGCAGGGCTGGGGCGGAGCCGCGCCTGCTCCAGCTTCGCGCGCGCGTCGGTGATCTCCGCGTCGTAGATGGTGTACTCCAGGCTGCGGCACTGCCGGTCCACCGCCTGGAACTTGGCCAGTTCCGCGCGCTCGCCCTCCAGCTCGCGCAGCCGCTCCTCCAGCGCGCTCACCTGGGCGCGGCCGCGCGGCCGCGCGCCTGAGCTGACGCATGGACCATGAGGCAGGGGCGAGGGCGCTGCGCAATGCATCACTCTCGTTTCCTTTCCACCTTTATGTTTTTGGGGGGGGGGTGACAGCATGGGCTTCGTTACCATGCTGGGGCATGGCGCCCACTCAACGACACAGCATGACTGCCTGGCGCTGCATGGACAAGCGGACAATCGGACAAGTGGACAAGCGGTTCAGTCGACGTCTGTGGTCGTTGCCACACACTAGCAAAGCGGTGGTGGCCCTGCTGAGGGGGTGCACCGCCTGGACAAACGCAGCAGCATTAGGGACGCACCACTTCATTGATCTGCTGGCCGCGGTTGTCGGTGTCGTGCAGGATCTTCAGGCTCTCGCGGCGGCGGTCCTCGTACACCTTGGTGCCGCCGATCTCCTTCAGCAGCTCCAGGCGCTCTTTGTCCTTCATCGTCGACATGGCCATGATCTGGCGGGCGCGCGCCGCGGTCATGCAATCGTGTCTGGCCTCATGCCTTGCTCAGACAAGCATCTGGCCTTCGTCCTTGCTTGGGCAAGCCACGACACAAATACAACCTGCATGTCCATCCTACACAACACTTGTGTGCCGGATGAGAGGCGGCTACAGCAATGCGACGAGGAGCAGCCCCACAGCAAAGGACAACCAAGGGCAGTGTGCAGCCCGCATGTGCGCAATAACGACAAGTCTCCACCTTGTTGGCCAGGGCCGGGGGGTGGGGGGCGCGCCTTGCCCTGCTGCACGACGTAGTAGGGGTTGGCGCGCGAGAAGCCCGCGCTCTCCAGCAGGTTCATCACCTCCGTCTTCCTGCGCGCGCGCGCAGTCCGTGGGACCACTGCCCATCCTCTCTCTGACCATAATTTCTCCGAAGAGAACGGGGTGCCTGCAATTAAAATGCAGTGGCCACATGCTGATGCTCCTCTGCAGGACTTCTCAGTGTCCTCATCATCTTCACAATCTTTGTCCCAGCGCTTCAGCACGCTGCCAGTCATGTACCAGAGGTCACCAGCCAGCTAGTGCATGGAGCGTGGTAGCGCACGTGATGTGCTTCTTGTCCAGGTGGTACTCGTCCTTCTTGAGCCCGATGGTCCGCCGCAGCCGCACCTCCTCCCGGTCCACCTGCAGCATACATCTTCTGTGTCACCTAAGCTTTCAGGTATGCTTGAGCTGCACAGGGGCTGACATGGCCAGCAGCCAAGCAGAGGCGGTGCAGCGCAGGTTGGAGTGGGGCGTGGCCGCGGGCGGCGCGCCGGGAAGCGGTTGTCGGAGTTGTCGAAGACGACCTCGACGTACGCCGCGTGCACCGCGTGCCCCGCGCCCTCCTGCGGCCCCGCAGCCGCGCGCGCTCGCGGCCAAGGTTGCGCATGCAGAGAACCGGCCGCAGGACAGGCTGCGCAAGCGCGGCGCGGGTGCGTACATGGAGCAGCTTCTGCCGGTCCTCGGCATGGAAGGTAGTGAAGATGTCGTTGAGCACAAAGCGGATGGCTGCGGCACAGGCGCGGGCGTCAGCACAGCGCCCCAGCCAGGCACAGGTTTGAACGGCGGCGCAGGCGCGCGTTGGCCTGCAGCACCCTCTTCACACCGGCCCCGCTGCTACCTATGGTTTGCAGGCAAAGAGCCTCTGCCACAGGCGCGCGCCGGCAACGCATAAACGTGTGCAGAGCGGCGCACCATGGAAAAAGTTGCTCTTGCCGGAGCCATTGGCGCCGACAACCACGTTGATGGCCGGGCTGAAGGGCTCGGCAATTATCTGGTCTTTGTAGCTCTTGAAGCCCTCAATAATCACCTGCACAGCGCGCACAGCGTGGTGCTGATGCCTTGGCAAAACACGCGAAGGCAAGCCGTGCATATGTACCTGACTATCACCCGAGGCGTGCACACCTGCTTGATGAACATGTTATGCAGAGTGTGCGCGCGTGCCCATCAATCAAGCACTAGGTTGCGCGTGCGCTCACAGCCCGAGTGAGGGCCTCCTGTAGGCTCATCAGGCGAAGAGGCTGGCCATCACAGCTCTCAGAGCTCTGTTGGAATTTACAGGTTTTGCACTTTTCAAGTCCAGGTTTTGCAGCTGCTGAAGGCCCGAAAGCTTGTAGACGGAGGACAGTGAGCACAGGAGGCAGCAGGACACCATGGCGGAGGTCTGCGCGCCCGCCGCCGCACAGGATCCGGGGCCGCCGCAGGCCCCTGCAGCTGTGGACCCGCGCTGGGAGTTCAATGCGCCGCGCTATTACGACTTCGAGGCGCTGGAAGACGCTGCCACGTGCTCTCCTGCCTGCCATAAGGACGGCTGGTTCGACACCAGCCAGACTGCGGGTGCGCGCGGCTTGCGCCAGCGCCGATACCAACTGAGGGAAGATAACCTGAGATGAATAGCCATGCACGTTTGTACACAGTCCCGGCGCCTGGTGGCCGCCCCAGTTGCGGCCAACGCACGGCACATGCGCGGCAGGGCTTGCGACCCCGGAGGGCGTGCGCGCCTCCAAGCAGGCCGCGGAAGGGCGCCTGCCGGGCTCAGGCCGCGCCGCCCCTTCACCGCCAGAGGCCCAGGACAACGCGGCAGGCACTGGGTCTGCTGCTGAGCAGAGCAGCCCTGCGCTGCAGGCGCCAGTCGCAGCCGCAAGACAGCATGATCAGGCGCCGGCGCGGGCGCCGCTGGCCCCGCGCCAGCCGCCAAACCTTGTGACGTCATGGACGCGTGCCTGCGCGCCTGCCGCTCGCGCCGCTATGAGTGCGCCAGGCCCTGTCTCTTTACCTCCCTGATCCTGCCCCGCATGTGCGACTCTCCTGCTGAGCTGGCGCGGCCATGAAGTGCTGCTTTGCTGCCGCAAAGACCGTCATAAATTTCTTTTTCAGGGGTTGCGGGAGCAGGTGACGGCGCCGAGGCCGCCGTTGCGGGCGTGCGACGCCCGGCGCTGCGCGGGGCAAAGCCGCTGGCAGCGGCCGCAGCTGGCGCGGCAGTTGGTGGCAGCCCGCCCGCGCACAGCAAGGCGCCCCAGCAGGGCAGCAAGGCGGCGGCACAGCAGCGGCCGCGCGCGACAGTGCCGCGCAGCCCGCGCCTGGGCCCGCAGACGCGCAAACGCGCAGCAGAGGCGGAGGCGCAGCCGGTATAGACCCATGGTTGACCCTGGGGCGTCCGACCCCGGTTGTGAGCCAAGGGGACTGACACAGCAGCAGTGACGCACATTGGCAGTGGCCTGCAAGCGTGGCTGCGCGCAAAAGGCGCCTTCACAGTTCTGACACTCCCCAGAGAGCCAGTGGTGTGAGTGTGCGTGCCGACAGGGCGTGCATGCGCCTGCAGGCACCGGCTGCGCCAGTGCCGAGTGAGCCCGCGGCTGGAGCGGCGCGGCGCCCGGGCCCGCAAGAGGCGCAGCGCGCGGCCGGCCGCGGCCTGACGCAGCCGTCCGCGCCGGACCTGCGCACTGCCAAGCGGCGGCGCACGGCCGCTGCGGACGCCAGTGCGGTGCGCAGCTGCGCAGTCGTACCGGGGCGGCAGTGAAGATTGTTTTCTGTGTTCGGCGGAACAATATGTCTGTCATGCGGCCTAACAACCAAGCGCGCCGTGCTGGTGGACTGGACGCCCACGAACGCATAGCAGTGATCGTCGACAGGTGCTCCAGAGCTGCGCCCAGGCAAGCCGCTCCAAGCAGCCCTCGTGTGACAAGAACGCTGGCGCCCTACTGCTTGGACGCGCACGGCATTCCCGCAACACCGTGTGGATATAGGGTATGGTACCCTAACTTAACCCTACCATATACCCCTGCCGCGGCGCGCGCAGGCCGACGCGCAGGAGTGGCGGCCGCTCGCGCTGCAGGTGGCCGAGTTCCAGGCGGCCACGCCCGCGCGCTTCCACGTCATGCCGCGCGGGCAGCACCTGGGGCCGGCGCTGCCGCCCCCGCTGCCGGCTGGGCAGCTCACCGAGGCCAAGGCGCGCTGCACGGCCCCTTCGCCCCCTACCCCACAATTCGAGGCATCACAACGATGTGTCAGAGAAGTCTGCACATGTTTGCATGCACGCACACACACAGTGATGAGTGCGCAGGCAAGCTTCATGGGCACTGTGCAACCTGTGTTGTCACCAAGTTTTTGCACGCATGCATCACACCAAAAAATCAATCTAGGCGCAAACATGATCGTGCTTGCACCCTGAGGCTGTGACATGTCCTCAGATGATGGTTTTGCAGTGGTCTTCAGCCTGCGCTGTGCGCGCAGGCACCCAGGCTGGCGACGGACGCGCGCGCGCGGCCGGGCACGGTAAAGCCAAGCGCGGAGCTGGAGGCGGAGGCTCTGGCGGCCCTGCCGCCCTTCCATGCGCGGGCCGTCAAGTGCGCCCGGCGCGCTGCGGCTCGTCGCGCGTCAACATGCCATGTCCATGCTGCTGCGTCTGCTCTTGGTTTCGTCCAACTCTTTGGTGTGCAAAAAGAGGCATGGGCGGCCACCACAGTCTGCTCACACGCGCTTGCATGCCGCAGCCCGGCGCTGCTGGACGGGCGCGCGGCGGCGGCGGTGCCGCGCCCGCCGCCGCGCTCACCCACGCAGCCGCAGGCGCCGCGCCTGGCCACCGACGCGCGCGCCGCCGCGCACAGCGCCCCGGCCGCGGTGCGCTGGCAGCCCTGATCCACATTGCGGCCAGCGCTTTTGTGAGCGCCGATGCTTCAGGCCGCTCCGCCAGTGGGGTCCAGAAGTGCTGCGCTTTCTGCAGCGTACTTCATGCTGTGCACACCCCACTGACACGCGCCTTATCGGGCACATGCCTCTTTGGACGTCAGTCTCTGTAACAACCCCGACACCCCGTTTTGAGGCGCGCGCAGGCACCGTGTGAGCCGCCCTTTGTCTTCAAGGCCATGCCGGTGCCGTCGGCCACGCCGCGCCTGCCGCGTGCGGCCGCCCGTCGCAAAAGCGTCACCGCCGTGCAGCCCTTCCAGCTCTCCACCGACGTGCGGCTCTGCGCAGCGCCTCTCTGGCGGACCTGCATCTACAGTGTAGCGTATGTGAAGATGTGGCCAGTCGTTCTTGTGCATCCTTGACCCCCCTGACACTGCAAACTACCGTTGTTGCTGTGCTCGGCGTGTGCATGGCCTGCACGCGCACGAGCTGCGTTGCATAGCCCAGACGAGAGCGTTTGTCGTGGCCGCCAGTTCGTTGAGGGCGGCTGCTCAGGCTGGGCATGCTTGTGCGGCAATCCAGGGTCAAGCGCGAACAGGGCTGCTCCCGGCTGACTCGGTCATGGCCTGTTCAGGCGCGCGGCGAGGCGCGGCGCGGGGCGGCCGCGCGGCGGGGCGCCCGGGAGCCCGGCGTGCTGCAGCAGGCGCCCTTCCGCGCGGCGCCGGCGCCGCTGACGACGCGCGCGCCGGCGCCCGCGCCCGCGCCCACCGAGCGCGCGCCCACGCAGCCGGCGCCATTCCGGCTGCGCAGCAAGGCGCGGCACGAGCAGGCGCGGAAACGCAACCGTGCGCTCGTGTAGCCTGTGTTGCTGAGCATGTGCACTTGTGTTCATACATGCTAGGTGGAACACAGCTTGCCGTAGTCGCATTTAAGCGCCTGTCGTAGGCCAGCGCCCCTGCGCAGCTGTGCGGTGGGGGCGTCGCAGTCGCGAGCGCTGCGCAAGATGGGCGGGGCTGCGCCCGCGCTGCCGTCGCTCGCCTGCAACAGCAGGCCCGAACTGCATGACGGCAGGAGTGATGGCGCGCTGGATAACTGCCTCGGCGTCCGAGCCGCTGGCGCGGCGCGCAGGCACTCCAGGAGCAGGCCGCGCGCCAGGCGGCCGAGGCCGAGAAGCGCCACCGCGCGACGGTCTTCGTGGCGGCGCCCGCGCCGGCGCACGCGCCGCCGGCGCCGCCGGCGCCCTCCGGCAGGCCGCTCACGCGGCCGGCGGCGCCGGCGCTGGCGCTGGCCGCGCGCGCGCCCGGCCGCGCGGCGTTCGACGCGCAGCTCAAGGCCAAGCAGGAGGCGCTGGAGGCGCGTGCCCGCCAGTGCACTGCTTGTTGCTCTGTGATGAAGCTGTCATTACAGCTTTTGCTCTCACGCGTCTGGCCGACCCATGTTGCGCAGCCCATGGCCAAGCGCGACGCGCTGCTGGCCCGTGCCATGCCCGCTAACGGCAGTGGTAGGGTTGCTTTGCCCTGCAAGACCTGCCACAGGATTCGGACGTGCTGGCTGCGCCGCGCGCCGCATGCACAGCGCGGTCTGACAAGGGGCGCCGGGCGGACTCGCTGCGCAGGCGCAGTGGAAGGCCGAGGAGGCGCGCCGCGCCGCGCAGGAGGCCGCGGAGGTGAAACAGCAGCGCCGGCTGATGGAGTTCAAGGTATGGTAGGGTGTGGGTAAGGTAGAGCTTAACATGCCCCGCGGCTTTGTGCATGCAACCTGCTAGGACACCTCCCGGGCGCTCTGTGGGGCTGCTGGGGGCCCAGAAGCTGCGCAGGCCGAAGCGCACGGTGCCTGTAACCCAGCACCCAGAGCTTTGGCGCTGTGGAGGCCTGTTCATGCGTGTGCGCAGTGCGCGTTGGCAGAGGGCTTGGCGGCGTGCGTGCAGGCGCGCCCGATGCCCGACTACCACGCGCCTGCGGCCGGGCGCGCTCCCAAGCGCGCCGACACGCACGCGACCGTTCCAGAGTCCCCAGCCTTCCATACGCGCTCGCGATTGCGCAGAGTGTGAGCGGGTTTAAAGGCGGTGCATGCTGTAGCAAGACTGATCAGGGAGGTACAGAATGAGGGGTGAACCCGACTATATAACAAGATAGGGTGCTGGCAGGTTTATGCATTGCTGGCCAGCAATGGCAGGTGCGGGAACTGCCGCAAGGAGGAGAGCCAGCCGTGCACAATGCTGTCTGATGCTGGATCTAGCTGAGGGCGCACCTGTAACGCCACTGGTGCTTCGCTTTGCCGCAACACAGCACTTGTGATAGCACTCATCAGCAGGAGTGCGGGCTGCAAGAGAGCCCATGTCTGCACAGCGTCAGAGTGCGCCTGAGACAGTAGTCGCACCCAACTGCCACCGCGTGTATGCCCGCATTGGGCTGCTCGGCAACCCATCAGACGGCTTCTTCGGGAAGACAGTCTCGCTGTCGCTGGCAAACTTTTATGCAGAGGCGCGCGTCCGCTGCACACCGCTGTGCGTCTGACCAGTCCACCACTTATTATGCGCCTGTCCATCTGACCATACCGCATCCCTCTCTTGTGCTGCGGCTGCAGAGCTTCCTGACTCTGTTTCAGGGCTGCAGGTGACTCTGACGCCGTCTGCCAAGCTCTGCTTCCGCCCCCACCCGGTGCATGATGGTGGCGAGTATGACTCGATGGCGGACCTTGTGGAGCGGCTCGCGGGTGAGGGCTATGGCGGCGGCATCCGTTTGCTCAAGGTGGCCCACTTGCTGCTCCCCCGCTGGTTGAAGGGGACACCTGGAGCTGAGGAGTGCCGCCCAGGCGCACACCGCGCTCGTGGGCTGGGAAGAGCGCCTGCGGAGCGCCAGGGCTCGGGCGCTGACGCGGGCGCCCCTGCAGGCGACATGCAAGCGCTTCTGGGAGTTCTGCGCGCAGCGCGGGGTCGAGCTGGCGCCCGCCGCCTTCAACATGGGCTACGAGACGTGCATACCGCGGCAGGCGGGCCTGTCGGGCAGCTCCGCCATCGTGTGCGCCGCACTGAGCTGCCTGCTGGACTTCTACGGCGTTGCGGAGCAGTGCGTCTCTGCTGGCACTGCTTGCCTGGGTCCGGGGAGCGGCTACACCTGTTTCACTCTTTGTGTGTCCTGCCTGTCTTGTATGCTCGTGCTGCTGAGTACCATGGCAAGCCGAATTTCACACCGCTGGCACCAGGGCAATGACCAGAGACCGCTGTTATACCTCTGCCATGCCGGCAAGACACCCGCAGGGACGGCCGCCCGACTGGCCGTCGAGGTTCACAACGCGCACCGTGCTGAGCTCGGAACACCGGTGCCAGGGTCTCGCCGCTGCAGCGGCCCGCGCTGGTGCTGAGCTCGGAGCGCCGGCGCCAGGATCCCGCCACTGCAGCGGCCCGCGCTGGTGCTGGCTGCGGAGGCCGAGCTGGGCATCACGGCTGGCCTACAGGACCGCGTCATCCAGGTGTATGGCGGGCTCGTGTACATGGACTTTGAGCGCGGCCTAGTGGAGCGGCACGGCCATGGGCGGTGCGTGCGGGAAGGGCCCGAGCTCTTTTCTTTGACTCCATGCAGCATGCAGCGCGGTCAGCATGCCGAGCTGGGGCAAAGCACACTGCGCGAGGCCTGACCTGGCTCACTACATCCGTTGCAGCCCCAAGCGTGAGCGCTGCCCATCCCTTGGCCATGTGCTGCTTTGTCGACAATATGGCTGAGGCGCTAGACATGGGCATTGTGCCCTCAATGCCACTAGTGCACACGGCAGATGCTAGCACCAGCGGCTGCCGCACCAATTTCCCAACTGGAGAAGCTTGTGCCAACCCCGCACACAGTCCGTCTGGCTCGACTGGACCTTTGTGCGACCTAGCTCTCACTGGGTTCTGTGAGCCAGGTACGAGGCGCTAGACGCGAGTCTGCTGCCGCCGCTGTGGCTGGTGCATGCGGCGGACGCGAGCGACAGCGGCCGCGTGCACAGCGACGTGCGGCGGCGCTGGGACGCGGGCGAGCCCGGCGTCAGGGCCGCCATGGCTGAGGTCGCCAGCCTCGCGGAGCAGGGGCGGTGCGCTTCATGCCCACCTCGCAAAACCCAATAACGCCGAAGCGAGGGGGCCGGCCTTGCCTGTCCTGCCATGCTTTGCATGGGTGCTGCATGTCGCAGAGGTGGCAGCCGTCCTACCTCTTGTATGTCTGCCAACCACGAGAAGCGCAGTGCCCTCTTGTTGCGCAACCATCCGATATTCCCAGACTCCGCATGTGCCACTAGAAGCAGTGCGATCGCAAGCATGTGCTACCTGCCCCTACTACAATCTGCTGAGGCAGGCAGCGTGTGCGTGCACAATCTGGCTTCGTCTGTGACATCAGCGTGCGCCGTGCGGATCGCAGGCATGCGCTGGAGGCGCGCGACCATGCGGCGCTCGCGGCGCTGATGGACCGCAACTTCGACCTGCGCCGCCGCATGTTTGGCGACGCAGCGCTCGGCGCGCTCAACCTGCGCATGGTCCTGGCCGCGCGCGCGCTGGGCGGTGCGCGGCTTGCTTCCTCCTCCGTCTCACTCTGGAGTTGCAGGTCAGCATATGGTCAACGAGTTGATGATCAACGAGTGGTCAACAAAATGGCAGCAACGCATGAGGGGCAGAGCGGCTGCCTGCTTGCGACGCACGCTCTCAGCCTCATGGGGCATGCGACTCTGCAGCCCTGTTTTTTTCAGTCCATGCGAGCATACCGCTTTCGAACTTCAGCTGTACTTGCTGTGCTCAAAACACTGCCTGTCACGCTGGGTGGTGTGCGGCATGTGCAGCGGCGGCCAAGTTCACGGGCAGCGGCGGCGCGGTCGTGGTGCTGTGCCGGAGCGAGGACCAGGAGGCGGCGCTGCGGCGGCTGTGCCACGAGGAGGCGTGGAGCCTGCACCCTGTGCGCGTGGCGCCGCCCAACTTTGCCAGCGTGCCATGAGGGTTGCGCGCTGAGCGCGAATGCGGCGGTGTCAGACCTTCGGGTGGGTCCGTGCTGCGCGACATAGCGGTGTGCCAGTCAGGCGCGTTGCGCGACAGCAGCGATGGCTGCCAGCTTGCCGACATCGGATGCGCGCAGCCCGTGACCTGGTCGACATGATTCTGCTGTAGCAGCGCTCGCGGTGAAGGATACAGTTGTAATGCGAGCCCTGTGCATGTGGAGGGTTGTCAACAGTGCGAAAGATGCAAAGCACTGCAGCATCCAGCTCCTACACATGTGCGTGATCAGCTGTTGCCTGCTTAAGCTTATTACATCTGGAACATGTAAATGACTCTTCCATCCTCCTCAACTTCTTGGCTGAGACAGCGAAAACGGCCCACACAGCCACAAGCGGTTGGTTGGACGGCACAGACACCTCTCTTCCTACAGTCAGCACACACACAGCAGCCAGATCGACCGCCTGGCTGTGCACTCCCTCCAACACTCCCGCAAGCACAGCTGGTTCCCGGACTTGCAAGCCAGGAAGGCACGCTCGGTAACAGCAAACACAGGAGCGCTCATTACTGTACACCAACCGCGCGCCAGGTGGCTCGGTACTCTTGATCTTTCGTCCCAGGAACGGTCGCTACCGCCCCAAGCACAGCATGGTGATGCAACAAGGCTCTGCATAAGCACACAACGACAAACACATCCAGCACACCGCCACGCCCACGGCGGTTCAGCAGCGCGAGCCGCCTGTCAGAGCCCTGGCGCCGCGACGCCTGCACGGCCGAGCGTCATGCCCTGAGGCAGTCTGTGCGCGTGCGGCAGCCGCATGCGCGCATGTTACCCGGGCAGAAGCCTGCGGGTCCGGCAGTCCCGGGGGTGCGACCTGCTCAGCGCCGCCTTTATACCCTGCCTCATGGCTGCTCTACTCCCACGTAGATATGCTGCCCAGCTTGCACAACAAAGCCAGACCCATGGAGGCCACCGGCAGCTTGAGCTTGCCCCAGGTTGCGCAGCGCGGACAGCGCCCACATGTGCGCCGCTGCCGAGCTGGGGCATGCGAGCACGCGCTCCAGGGCTGCAACCCCCCCGCATGCCCGGACTGCCTCCCGATTTGCCGCGCTCCCGCCGGTCATGTTCACGAGCGCGCCGGCAATGCCCTTGTGCGCAGCGGCGGTGTTGCTGAGCGCGACCAGCGCCGGTATGCCGCCACACACCCGTACGCTGTCCTGGTTAAGCGTGTTATTAGTGCACAGGTTGCAAAGCGCCCAGGCAGCCACCACCCGAACGTCGTCAGAGCCGCCGGGCGCCAGCAGCGCGACCAGCGCGGCCACGCCCCCGCACTCCCGCGCGCTGTCCTGGTTCAGGGCATTCCCGGCGCACACGTTTGCCAGCGCTTTGGCAGCCCGCTCCTGCACGGCGGCAGGGCCGCGAGGCGCCAGCAGCCCCACGAGCGCGGCGACGCCCCCGCACGCCCCCACGCACTCCTGATTCTCATTGTTGCGACTGCACAGGCGTGCCAGCGCTATGGCTGCCTGCAGGTGCACCGCGGCAGAGCCGCCGGGCGCCAGCAGCGTGACCAGCGCCGCAATGCCGCCGCACGCGCGCAGGCTGTCCTGGCTCCGGATGTTGCCGCTGCACGCATTTGCCAGCGCAGCCACGGCCCGCCTGTGCACGGCAGGCGAGCCGCCGGGCGCCAGCAGCGCGACCAGCGCCGCGACGCCCCCGCAGTCCCGCACGCCGTCCTGATTGGTGGCGTTTCCGGCGCAGACGTTTGCCAGCGCCGCAGCCGCGCGCTCCTGCACTGTGGCAGAGCCGCCCGGCGCGAGTTGCGCGACCAGCGCCGCCATGCCGCCGCACGCCCGCACGCTGTCCCTGCTCTGCGCGCTGTCAATGCACAGGTGCCCCAGCGCCGCGGCAGCCCGCGCGCGCAGGTCAGAGCCGCCAGACGCCAGCACCCCCTCGAGCGCCGCGACGCCCCCGCACTGCCTGACGCACTCCCTGTTCTGGGCATTGTCGCTGCACAGGTTTGACAGCGCCCCGGCGGCCTCCCGATGCACGGCGGCAGAGCCGCCGGGCGCGAGCAGCGCGAGCAGCGCTGCGACGCCGCCGCACTCCCGCACGGCATCTTTGTTCTTACTGTGTTCGAAGCACAGGCTCAGCAGCGCCCCGGCAGCCTGCTCGTGCACGGCGGCAGAGCCGCCGGGCGCGAGCAGCGCGACCAGCGCCGCGATGCCCCCGCACTCCCGCACGTAGTCGCGGTTTTGAACCTTGTTATTGCATAGGCGCGCCAGCGCATTCGCGGCCTCCACGTGCTCGGCGGCAGAGCCGCCGGGCGCCAGGCGCCTGACCAGTGCGGCGACGCGCGCGCGTGCGCTGCCTTTCGCCATCGTGGCGGCGCCCCTGCACCCGCCATACACAGGGCGCGCCGATCAGGCGCTCAGCCTGTACGCGTCTTATGGATAGCCTGCAAGCGTACCCGGCAGCAATGCAGCGCAGAAAGATCTGGAAGGGCCACTGAGACGGTGCGACCGTATGCATGGCCACCGCCAGACTGGTAAACAGCAGGCAGCTACTGGCGTTGCATGCAGTCAGAATGTCAACACAAGTCCGCATGGGGTGGCCACCGGTCAGGCCGGCTGCATGCTACTGCGTGCAGGTGGGCGCGGGAGCAGATGCAATAATGCAGCCTCTGGCAACAAGGCACCGCTCACACCGTCCCAGGTCGAGGACCATGGTAAGGCCCAGCTCAGCAGCCTGCAGTGTGGACTGTGTGACGTGCGGCCCGCACCCTGCTCGGCGTGGCTGCGCGCGGTGGCGGGCTTGACCAGACCGTGGCTGGCGCTTGTGCGGCCCGCTCCTGCGCGCCCCGCGTGCGCGCGCGCGCGTGTGACTGCGCTGCAAGCGTAGATGGTGCAGCACCATGGCTGCCACTGTAGCGGCACGCAGCACGCAGCACAACACAACAGGCTCAGGAGCTAGGTTAGGCTGATTGCCGCCATTGCTGGACGGACCGCCTTGGAGTTACTGATGACGCAGCGTGCCGGCGTTTGAGGGCCTCGCGCAGCTTACCTGGTCGTGATCCAATAGGTTGCAGTCGTTTGACGCCTAGGAAGGCACGATGTAGCTGCGGTCTGTCTGGTAAGGAAGGCGGCCTGCGGCAGCTTTCGGACAGGCAGATCCCCTAGACCTCACCCGGCCCTCTCTCAGAGGGGCGTTATTGAGAACCACAGTTGAACGCGACAGGCCTGTGGAAAAGAGCACATTTTGCCACCTCCTGGTCTTTTGAGGCATCGGAAGACTTCGGGCGGCTTCTGGTGTCCTCATAGGTTCCATCAAGACCAGCACAAGTACTTACCACAGGGCGCTGCTGCCACACACTGCAGCAGGCCTGTGCACGCCTCCTGTGATGCGCATCGGCTTGCTGGGCC